>Ga0335083_10003167_pt1 | contig 21437 bp, 16 predicted proteins | sample Lox_Sample_42_FD_206716 | JGI IMG/M metagenome (GOLD analysis project Ga0335083, IMG submission 206716) | Soil microbial communities from Loxahatchee National Wildlife Refuge, Florida, United States - Lox_Sample_4.2 | ecosystem: Environmental > Terrestrial > Soil > Wetlands | place: USA...
AAGGGGCTTACACGCATGACGATCAGCAGTCCCAACCAGGTCTTGACGTTCGTTCTCGGCGAGGAGACCTACGGCGTGGACATCCTGAGGGTGCAGGAGATCCGCGGCTGGACGCCGGTGACGAAGATCCCGCATTCCCCGCCGCACGTGCTCGGGGTGCTCAATCTGCGCGGCTCCATCATTCCGGTGGTGGATCTGCGCATGCGCTTCGACCTGGCGACGGTGAACTATGACGCCGTCACAGTAATCGTAGTGCTTTCAGTGATATGTAAGGGCACGCGCCGCAACTTCGGCGTGGTGGTGGACGGAGTCTCGGACGTGATGGACGTGGATGCCTCGCAGGTGAAGCCGGCCCCGGAGCTCGGCTCGCGCGCGGCCACCGATCACGTGCTGGGCCTGCTGCCCATGGCGGAACGCATGGTGGTTCTGCTGGACATCGACAAGCTGATTGGTATCGATGCGACGATCGGAGAGGATCCGGTCGACGCCGCACCGGCGGCCTCCGCCGCCTAAACGACTGCAAGAGGATTCGACCGTGAAATGGTTCAACGACATGCGTCTGGCCGGCAAGCTGTTCACAGCTTTCGGGCTGCTGCTGGCCATCATGCTGGGTCTGGGGTTCTTCGCCGGGCACCGCCTGCAGATGGTGGGCGAGGACGCGAAGAACATCACCGAGGATGCTCTGCCCAGCATCATCCAGATCGCGCAGATGCGCACCGACGAGGCGCAGATGCGCCTGGCGGCCATCAGTCTCGACGACGCGGAGACGCAGGAGCAGACTGACACTCTGGTGCAGCAAGTGCGCTCACTGGCTCCCGAGATCGAGAGCGAGATCGAGAAGTACAGCAAGAACGAGGTCACCACCGACCACGAGCGCGTGCTGTACGACGACTACATGACCAAGTGGAAGCATTACTTCGAGCTGCAGTCGCGCTCGATGGCCCTCGACCAGGCTGGCAAGAAGGCCGAGGCCCACCACCTGCGCTACGGCGAGGAAGCCCAGGCGTACGAGGTGGTGCGCGAGTCCCTCGGCGAAGTGCTGAAGTGGAATACCACCCGCGCGGGCACCTTCACCGAGGAGTCCAAGGCGCTGGTCGCGAGCTCGCTCAAGGCCATCGTGCTGATGGTGCTGATGGCGATCGCCTTCGGCGTGGTCGTCGCCTGGGGCGTGGCCCGCGCGATCAGCCGGCCGATCGGTGTCACCATCGAGACCTTCGGCAAGATCGCCAGCGGCAAGCTCGACAACGAGCTCGACAGCAGCCGGCGCGATGAGGTGGGCCAGCTGATGGCCGGCCTGAACGACATGCAGGAGAAGTTGAACGCGCAGATCGAGCGCGAGCGCGAAGCAGCCGCGGCCACGGGGCGCATCAAGACGGCGCTCGACAAGGCGAGTGCGCGGGTCATGGTGGCTGACAGCCAGAACCAGATCATCTATGTCAACGATGCGGCGGTGAGTCTGTTCCGTGAGCGGCAGGCCGATATTCGCAGCGCATTGCCCTCGTTCAGCGCGGACCGCCTGGTCGGCTCGAACATGGACGCGTTCCACAAGAACCCGGGGCACCAGCAGTCGATGGTGCGCGGTCTGCAGGGCACGCATTCGACCGAAGTGAAGCTGGGCGCGGCCACGATCAGGATTTCCGCCACCCCCATCATCGATGATCTCGGGCAGCGGCAGGGCACCGTCGTCGAATGGACGGATCGTACGCAGGAGCTGCAGGTAGAGGAAGAGGTCAACAGCGTGGTCAAGGCCGCCCTCGATGGCGACCTGCTCAAGCGTGTCAACCTGGTGGGCAAGACCGGCTTCTTCGAGTCGCTGTCGGCGGGTCTGAACCGCCTGCTGGACAACATGTCGGAAGTCATCGCCGGACTGCGCACGGTCGCGGGCGAAGTACAGCGGGGCGCCGACGAGATTTCCGCCGGCAACGCCAATCTGTCGCAGCGCACGGAAGAGCAGTCGTCTTCGCTCGAAGAGACGGCTTCGTCCATGGAGGAGATGACGTCCACGGTCAAGCAGAACGCGGACAACGCCGCCGAAGCCAACAAGCTGGCCGCGGCTGCCCGCTCTCAGGCCGAGAACGGTGGCGCGGTGGTCGGTACGGCCGTGCGCGCCATGACCGAGATCAACTCCGCCTCGAAGAAGATTGCCGACATCATCGGCGTCATCGACGAGATCGCCTTCCAGACCAACCTGCTGGCGCTCAACGCGGCAGTCGAAGCGGCACGCGCCGGTGAGCAGGGCCGCGGCTTCGCGGTCGTCGCCAGCGAAGTGCGCAGCCTGGCCGGCCGCTCCGCGACCGCCGCCAAGGAGATCAAGGAGCTGATCCAGGACTCGGTGAAGAAGGTCGAGGACGGCGCGACGCTCGTGACCCAGTCGGGTCAGACTCTCGAGCAGATCGTGATCTCGGTCAAGAAGGTGTCGGACATCGTGGCGGAGATCGCCGCGGCCTCGCGCGAGCAGTCTTCGGGTATCGAGCAGGTCAACCGTGCCGTCATGCAGATGGACGAGATGACTCAGCAGAATGCCGCGCTCGTGGAGGAGGCGGCTGCCGCCTCCCAGTCCATGGCCGATCAGGCCCGCTCCATGAATCAGACGATGGAGCGTTATCGCGTCGGTCAGGATGCCGGCAGTTCGATGGTGGCGCAGCCGGTCGCCGCTGCGACGCCGGTCGCCTCGAGCAAACCTGCGGTCGAGCGGCGTAGTGCCGAGCGGCCGTGGTCCAAGCCGAAGGCGGCCAAGCCGGCTGCGGCCAAGCCCGCGGCGGCGACGGCGCCTGCTCCGGCCCCGGTGGCGGCTGCTTCGGGCAGCGACTCCGAGTGGCAGGAATTCTGAGGCTGCGGCGCAAGGCGAGGACAGGACATGGCACGCATACTGGCAGTGGACGATTCGCCCTCCATGCGGCAGATGGTGAGCGTCACCCTCATGGGCGCCGGGCACAGCGTCGAGCAGTGCGGTGATGGCTGCGAAGCCCTCGCCGCTGCCCAGCGTGAGGTGTTCGACCTGGTCGTCACGGACGTCAACATGCCCAACATGGACGGGATCACGCTGGTGAAGGAACTGCGCGGTCTGAACACCTACAAGTTCGTCCCGCTGCTGATCCTCACCACGGAGGCCACGCCCGAGCGTAAGAATCAGGGCAAGCAGGCGGGAGCGACCGGATGGCTGGTGAAGCCGTTCAATCCCGACAAGCTGCTCGCCGTCATCACCAAGGTACTGAGCTAGGGCTCGCGAGTCCTCCGTGGCACAAAGCTCCAACAAAGTACCGATCGCGATGATCGAAGACACCGAGACCACAACGGCCGTGGAGGCCGCGGCGCTGCTGGTGGGTCTTGCGACCCAGGACACGCGCCAGCCGGTAGCGGAACTCGGTAATGCGCTCGAACGCATTCACCGTGCGGTGGCCGGCATGGCGGCCGCCCAGCGCGATCGTAGTGGCACACCGACCGAGCAGCAGCAGGAGATGATCCGCGACCTGACGGTGTGCATCGAGAACCTGCAGTTCCACGACCGCCTCATGCAGCAGCTGGCGTTCGTGCGCGACCTGCTGTCGGCCATCCTCAAGCACGAACCCCTCGATGTGGCGGCCTACGGCGCGCCGCGCTGGGAGGCGCTGATGGAGCTGATCCGCCGGCGCGCGCCGCTGGACTCACGCTTCGAGTTGTTCGATCTGCTGCTGCCCGCGCAGGCCCGCAGCGAAGAGGGCTCCTGCGAGCTGTTTGAATGAGCCAGGCCGCCGCCCGCCAGCCCGAGACCGAGGGGGAGTTCGAGCTGCGCGACGAGGACTTCAACGCGCTGCGCACCCTGGTCAAGCAGCACACGGGAATCAACCTCGGGGCCGAGAAGCGTGCGCTGGTGTACTCCAGGCTGGCGCGCCGGCTGCGCGCCCTGGGCCTGGACAGCTTCAAGGCCTACCGTCGCCATCTCGAACAGGGTGACGGCGCTGAACTGGCGGAGTTCCGCAACGCCGTCACGACCAACCTGACCTCGTTCTTCCGCGAGGCCCATCACTTCGAATATCTGCGCGACCGGATCCTGCGGCCACGCATGGCCGAGACGGGCGGTTCGCGCCGCCTGCGCATCTGGTCCGCCGGCTGCTCCACGGGCGAGGAGCCGTACTCGATCGCGATCACCGTGCTCGAGACGTTGCGCGACCTGCGCCAGTGGGATGTACGGATCCTCGCAACCGATCTCGATTCGCAGGTACTGGCCACGGCCAGCCGCGGCGCCTATGCGCAGGACCGTATCGCGGGGCTGTCGCCGGAGCGCAAGGAGCGATTCTTCTCCCCGCCGGCGGCCGGCGCGGCGCCTGCTCACACCGCGGCCGCCGAACTGCGCGAGCTGATCACCTTCAAGCAGCTCAATCTCATGAACGAGCTGCCCATGAAGGGTCCGTTCGATGCGATCTTCTGCCGCAACGTGGTCATCTATTTCGACAAGGAAACGCAGCGCGGGCTGTTCGCGCGCATGGCGCGGCTGCAGCGGCCCGGCGACCTGCTGTTCATCGGCCATTCCGAGAATCTCTCGCGGATCAGCGACGCTTACACGCTCCTGGGCAAGACGTTGTACCGGAGGAACTGACGTGGCCGCATCCAGCGCCGCCGTGCGCAATAGCGCCTTCGATCACATCCAGAAGTTCCGCGAGCCCAACAGCGAGCGCTGGAGCCGGCGCATCCTGCCGGGCGAGTATTACGTAACCAACGATGACGAATCCCTCACCACGGTGCTGGGTTCGTGCATCTCGGCCTGCGTGCGCGATCCGCAGGCGGGCGTGGGCGGCATGAACCATTTCATGTTGCCGGAGGAAGGCGGCAACTGCGGCGACCGCTGGCTCGATCCGGCCTCGGGACTTGCGACCCGGTACGGCAGTTACGCCATGGAGAGCCTGATCAACGATCTCATGAAGCGCGGCGCGCGGCGTGAGCGGCTGGAGATCAAGCTGTTCGGCGGCGGGAAGATCCTCGCTTCGGCCACCGACGTCGGCCGGCGCAACATCGAGTTCATCCGTGATTATCTGCGCCTGGAAGGCCTGCGTTCGGTTGCCGAGGACCTCGGCGACGTGCATCCGCGCAAGATCGAATACAGCCCGCGCACCGGCAAGGTACGCGTGAAGCGGCTCAAGCCGCTCGAGGCGCAGGGCCTGGCGGACAGCGAGAAGTCCTACCAGAAGCAGATCGGCACCCAGGCGCAGGGTGGCGATGTGGAGCTGTTCGACTGACAGGGCATCGGCCCATCGCGGCTCAGATTTCCAGTGCGATCGCGTGCATGCGGCGCGATTCCTCGCGCTCCAGGTCTTGCAGGACCGCCGTCAGCGGCTGGGGTTTGCCATGGAGATAACCCTGCGCGTAATCCACGCCCATCATGCGTAACTTGGCCGCGACGGCCTCCGTCTCGACATACTCGGCCACGGTGTCGACCGGAAACGCGCGCACCAATTGCATGATGGCGCGCACGGTGGCCAGTGAACGGTCACTGGCCAGCAGATCGCGTACGAAGCTGCCGTCGATCTTCACCCGCGTGAGCGGCAGCTCGCGCAGGTACACGAGGGAGTTGGCGCCCGTGCCGAAATCATCCAGGGCGACGCCGCAACCCGCCTCCCTCAGCCGTTTCATCATGCGCGCGGCGTTGGCCAGGTTGCGCACCGCGGACTGTTCCGTGATCTCCACGGTCAGCAGGCGCGGGGCGAAGCGGGTCCGTTTCAGCCTGTTCAGCAGGTGATCGACCAGTTGGTCATCGCCCAGCGAGGGTCCCGACACATTGATGGAGATCGAAATGCCGCGGCGCACGAGAATTGCGCAGAAGCGGTCAACGATGTCGAGCGTGTGATCGACGACCCAGCGGTCGATGCCGGGCAGGAGCTGGTAACGCTGCGCGGCCGAGCGGAACTCTCCCGGTGAGGCCAGCGAGCCGTCCACGTTGCGCAGACGCAAGAGGACTTCGAAGCCACCGGCCAACTCCGCGTTGCGCAGAGGGCGGTACGCCTGGGCATACAACTCGAAACGGTCGTGCTTGAGCGCCTCGCGCAGGCCACCGACGAGGAACACGTCACCATGACGCTGCATGATGCTGGAATCGTCGCAGGCGTAAGTCTCGATGCGGTTCCTGCCTCGGTCCTTGGCCGCCTGGCATGCGGTTTCGGCGGCCGCCAGTGCGCGCGCCAGGCCCTGGGGCAGGTTGAGGAATTCGGTGATGCCGCAGCTCAGGGTGGCCTCCATGCGGCCTGCCACGGCGCCCACGGGGGCTTGTGCTATGGACTGCTGCAAGCGCTCGGCGATGGAGCCCGCATCCTGCGAACTGCAGGCGGGCAGCACCACCACGAACCGGTCACCCGAAATGCGTGCGGCCATGGCGCCTTGGGGCAGTAGCGGCGGCGCCAGCAGGTGCGCGAGCCGCACGATGAGATCGTCACCGGCCTGATAGCCGTGCACTTCGTTGACGACGTGCAGCTGGTCGATATCGATGTGCAGCAGGCATTGTGTACTGCCTGGCGAGCTTGCGACCGCCGATTCGTACGCTTCCTCGAGTGCCGCCCGCGTGAGCAGCCCGGTGGCCAGATCGAAGCGACTGTCCAACAGGGTGGCCACGTGTCGTGCGATGTGCGCGCCCAGGAAGGCCTGACGGCGGACGAAATCCGCCGCGCTCGCACTGCTGAGGAACAACAGCACGCCCGTCGGGCGATCCTTGCCGCGGATCACCGGTACCGCAAGCAGCTTGCAGGGTGTGGCCGCGGCGGCACCGAGCGGTTTGTTCGCAATCAGCGGTCGGGGTTTGCGCTGTGCCCAGGCGAGCAGATGATCCTGCAGACGGGCGCGAGCGGACTGCAGCGCCGGTTCCGGCGCCAGGCCCGGTCCGGCCTGTTCGATGGCGAGTTTCTGGTCCGGCACGAGCAGGGCGGCCACGCCGCAGCGCATGCGCTCGGCGGCTGCCGCGAGCAGGCGCTGTATGGGCTGGCCTTCCGCTGCGGGCGAGCTGGTTCCCCCGGTCAGTGCGAACAACCACTCGAGGTCCTGCGTCTTGCCGGTGAGATGGCTGACTTTGGAGCGGGCCCGTTCGGCGGCGGCAATCTCCCGGTGCAGGCAGTCGAGTACGGGCTTCAACCGCTGGCGCAGCGCGCGGCCCGGATTGCGACCCTGTGTCTGGGTCGCGCTCGCCGAGAGGCCCACACCCAGTACGGCAAGCATCCGGCCCTGGGAGTCCACCAGCGGCAGGGCCACTTCGCAGCATCCGGAACGGTGCAGACGTGTCAGACACGTACTCAGGACTTCCTTCTGCTCGGCCTGCCTGCTGCGCAACCATCGGGCAAACGCGTCGGCGTCGAACGAACCGAGCGCGGCACAACTCGACAGAGCACCGTCCAGCAGCGCGGCGCCCGTGCAGCCGGGAACGAGCGAGCGGAGCAGCTCGTGGTAGTTCGGCAGCAGTGCGGCGAGGCTGCGCTTCAACCGGTTTCTCCGGGTAGACAGTCTGGAGCAGTCGGGCGGGTGGCGACCGGCCACGACGCCTTGCAACTCATGATGAGGGTAGGCAAGCCCGGGCGTGGCGGGTGTGAGAGCGATCACAGCTCGGGCTGAACCGCACTGCGGCTTTTACTGATGCCTCCCGGTGGCTCCCGGGCAGCAAACAACAGCACCGGGAAGCGTGTCGCCGCACAGCACCGCGCAAGGCGATACACTTCTAGGGATAGGAAGGGATCTCATATTGGGCACTGATGCGGACCGAGTCACACCTTGATGTCCTGATCTGGAGCGACGCAACCCCCGAGGTCGATTCGCTGGCCGACCTGATGGCCCGGCAGGGCTATCGGGTGAGGCGCTGCGGGTCCGCCCAGGAGGTTCTGGCGATGCTGCGCGAGACCCCCCACGCCGTGCTGCTCGCGCCCCGCCAGACCGACCCACAAGCGTCCCCGGCCGACCTACATTCGGACTCCATCCGCGCCCAGGCCGAGGCGGCACGCCGCGGGGTCGAAGCGCTGAACCAGGAGTTGGACGCTTTCTACTACTCGGTGACGCACGACCTGCGCGCGCCGCTACGCACCATCCAGGGCTTCTGCCAGATGTTCCTCGAGGACTTTCAGGCCAACGTGCCGGCCGAGGGGCGGGCGCTCCTGGATCACGTCCAGGCGGGCACTCTGCGCATGGACCGCATGCTCGAGGAACTGCTGGGCCTGTCACGCCTCGCGCGCCAGCCACTCAAAGCAACCGATGTTGATCTGGAAGCGCTGGTGCGCCGCGTGGCGACTGAGCTGATCGCCACCGAGCCGCAGCGGGAGTTCGAGTTACAGGTAGGGGCTCTTGGGCGCTGCCAGGCGGATGCCGAGTTGCTCGAGGAGGCAGTCAGACGGCTGCTGTCCAACTGCATCAAGTTCACGCGTGGCCGTGACCCGGCCCGCATCGAATTCGGCCGGCGCGACGAAGCCGGCTCGACGGTCTTCTTCGTGCGCGACAACGGCGCGGGGTTCGACATGAAGTACGCTGGCAAGTTGTTCGGGGCTTTCCAGCGCATGCATACCCAGACGCAGTTCGAAGGTGTTGGTGTCGGACTCGCCGTCGTGAAACGCATCGTCGCCCGTCACGGCGGCCGCATCTGGGCCGAAAGTTCGCCGGGCGAGGGCACCACGATTCATTTCACACTGGCAGCGGATGCCACGTGAGTCTGATGTTCACGCTGCCAGTGGTCCGGAACGCGTTCCTTTCAGAGGACCACATAGCAAAAAGCACAGCTCAAAGTGACATGCTCGCCAGGTCTCTTTGTCGAGGTCAGCGGTGAATCCGATTCCCCGTCGCTTTGGGGCCGGTGGGTTCATGAGTTGACGGATGGCCTCGTAGACCTCTTTGAACTGGCGCTGGGTTTTGAGGTCCAGTGCGACAAGCGAGCGCTCGAGGGAGGCAAGCTTGCGGGCGAGATCCTTGTTGGAAGCGAGGATCTCACGCAGTTGAACGAAGGCGCGTACGACATACACACCCATGGCCACGGCGCGCGCAGAGCTCAAGACGTTGGCAGCCTGGATAGCCCCGTGTTCGGTGAACGCGTGCGGCAGGTATTTGATATTGCGGCCGCGGCCGTTGTTCAAGATCGCAATTTGCGACCTTGAAAGCTCAGCCTCCTCACGGGTGAGCTGGAACATGAAATCCTCCGGGAAGCGCTCGGCATTGCGCTTCACCTGTTCGTTCAAGCGCTTCGTAGTTACCCCATGGATTGCAGCGAGCTCGCGATCGAGTATGACGCGCTGACGGCGCAGGACCAGGATCGAGCGGGTAATGCGCTCGAGCGGTATCAACGCGATGCGGGTCGAGGTTGGTATGGCAATCTCAGCTGCCCTGCCTGGTGGGTTTCGGCCCATCTGAGAATCGAGAGGATGGCTGTGGAAGATCCCACAGACCCGAATTGTATGATCTGTAAAGACAAGACGACAGGCAAGACAATCAGAAAACCAAAGGCCTCCGGCGGGCCGAAGGCGAAGATAGAGGCGTGCCCAAGCGTGTCAGACTCACGCCGATGTCGTGGTAGTCAGCGGCGTCGAGTAGACCCGATCTGAACGGCGTCAGCGAGCGCCGAACGCCTTGATCAGCCGGTACGTGTATTCAACGCTCTCGTAGTAGGCCTGGACGCCGATACGCTCATCGCGTCCATGCGCCCGATTGTCCTCGACGTCTCCCCACAACCCACTGACGTCATAAGTGGGCATCCCGGCTGAGCGGGTTTGACGACCGTCACTGAAGCCGGTGGCCATTGTGGGAACGATGGGAACCCCGGGCCACATTGAATGGGCGACACGCCCGACTTTGGCGAGGATCTCCTTCGTCGGCGGTGATTCGGGGCTGAGAACCGGCGGCGCATCGAGCGTCAGTGTAATTTTCGGGTCGTTCAGGGCCGCGACGAGTTGGGCCTGTACGTTTTCGACGTTATCCGTGGGCATCATGCGACACTGAATCGTGGCACGGGCACGCTGTGGCAGTGCGTTCTCCGCGTGACCCCCCGAGATAAGGGTCGCGACGCATGTGGTGTGAAGCTGTGCGTTGTATCCGACCGAGGAACTGCTCAGGCGCTTCGCTGCTTCCGGATCCGGGGACTCGGAGGCGACCGCCAGCAGATCGTCGTGTTCACTGCCGCTCGTCAGTGCTGCGCGCTGCTGAAACGACGCGCGGGTCGTCGCGGTGGTCATCACGGGGAACCGATACGCCTCCAGACGTCCCAGGCCGTCTGCCAGTCGATATATCGCATTGTCCGGTCCGGGCAGCGAACCGTGCCCTCCAGGGCTGGTGGTTTCGGCCGAGAAGGTCGCGTACACCTTTTCGCTGGTCCCGAGTCTCAGGTACTGGCGCTCACCGTGGACGAGCGCGCCACCGCCGCCGTCCAGATTGAGCACCAGGCCTGCCTCGATCAGATCCCGATGATCCTTCAGCAGGAAGGCGGGTCCGTTCGCATCACCTCCCGCTTCCTCGTCCGCGGTGAAGGCGACGATGACATCGTGAGCGGGTACGAATTTCTCGCGCCCGAGGCGGATGAGGGACTCCATCATGGCCGCATCGCCGCCTTTCATGTCGAGGGTGCCGCGCCCGAAGAACCAGCCATCCTGCTCGACCAGTTCGAAGGGATCGGTGCTCCAGTCCTCGCGATGGGCCTCGACCACGTCCAGGTGACCGATGAACAGCACGGCAGGTCCGTGACCCTTGCCGTGGATTCGCACGACCAGGTTGCCCTTGGTGGGCTTGTCGGCCGGTGCCAGGAACAGCACATCTTCGGCCGGATAGCCGGCCGCCAGAAGCTGCTGCCGCATGACCTGTGCCGCGGCTGTTGAGCCGTGCTCGTGTGTCGTGTTGATGGCAATCAACTCTTTGAGGATGTCGCGCGCCAGGTCCCGGTCGGCATCGGGCGGCATCGGGGTGGCGCGCCCGGCGGCGGCGGCTGTCCCGGTTGCCAGCGTCAGAGAAAGCAGGGCGATGGTTCGCAACAGGGTGTGGCTTTTCATCTTGTAATCGTCGCTGCAAGACCCCAGCCAGTATGGCATGGAAAGACCCGCTATGATGGGGCGCATGAACGCGCTACCTGCAACGGAATCGGCCGGGCGCTCCGACGCCGCGATGCCGGCGGAATCAGCGAACCTGGCCCGGCGCGAGTTCGAGAACACCTTCGCGCAGGCACTGCCGCCTGATCCTGAGGCCGGCAACTTCGTGCGCCAGGCGCCCGGTGCGAGCTATTCGCGTGTCACGCCGACGCCCGTGTCCGCGCCACGACTGTTGGCCTGGTCGGATGACTGCGCGGCCCTGTTGGGGTTCGCGAGACCCGAATCGGACTCGGGACCCGTCGTGGACATTCTCGGTGGCAATCTCGTCGTGCCCTCAATGCAGCCCTACGCGGCGCGCTATGGCGGCCACCAGTTCGGCGCCTGGGCCGGGCAGTTGGGGGATGGTCGGGCGATCACACTGGGGGAGCTGAGTCCTCGTCCCGGCGAGCGCTGGGAGCTGCAACTGAAGGGTGCCGGCCGCACCCCGTATTCGCGCACGGCGGATGGCCGCGCCGTGCTGCGCTCCTCGGTGCGCGAATTTCTGTGCAGCGAGGCAATGCATTTTCTCGGCGTGCCGACGACGCGGGCGCTGAGTCTCGTCGCCACCGGTGATCGTGTGGTGCGCGACATGTTCTACGATGGGAATCCAAAGGCGGAGCCTGGGGCCATCGTCTGTCGCGTGGCGCCCTCGTTCGTGCGCTTCGGCAACTTCGAGATCCATGCCAGCCACGGAGAGCGGGACATCCTGCGGCAGCTGGCGGACTACATCATCACACAGCACTTCCCCTCCCTTGGTCCTCCGTCACCAGCAGTATATGGACTGTGGTTCGAGGAGATCTGCCGCCGTACCGCCATCCTGACCGCGCACTGGATGCGCGTCGGATTCGTTCATGGCGTCATGAATACCGACAACATGTCGATTCTCGGTCTCACGATCGACTACGGACCCTATGGTTGGCTTGAGGGCTACGATCCAGCCTGGACACCGAACACCACTGACCTGCCGGGCCGGCGTTACGCATACGGGCGGCAACCCGAGGTCGCCGCCTGGAACCTGTCGCGCCTGGCCAATGCCCTGCATCCCCTGATCGAAGACATCCCGACACTCGAGCGCGGCCTGGAAACCTACGCGGAGACTTTCACCACCCAGTGGCGCGCCATGCTGGCCGCAAAGCTCGGCTGCCGACAGCTGGATCCCGCCGACGAAACTTTCATTGCCGATCTGTTCGGACTCCTGCGCCAGTCTGAAACGGACCTCACCCTGTTCTTCCGTGGGCTCGTGGACGCGACACCGGACAATCTGGATTCGCTGCGTTCGTCCTTCTACGACGACAGCGCGCCCGATGAGGCACTACGAGCCCGACTTATCGAGTGGCTGCATCGATATGCGCATCTTCGGGAGCGTGATGGCAGCTCTGCCGAGGAGCGCCGTAACCGGATGAATCGCGCCAACCCCAAATACGTTCTGCGCAACTATCTGGCACAGGAAGCGATCGACGCCGCGGCGGAGGGGGATGCGAGTCGCATCGAACGTCTGCTGCATGTCCTGAAGACTCCGTATGACGATCAGCCCGGCAACGACGATCTGGCGCAGCGGCGGCCCGAATGGGCGCGTCACAAGCCGGGGTGCTCGGCGCTGTCGTGCAGCTCCTGAGCGCTGGCCGGCGAACCCCCTCAAAGTACCCTCGGACCATGATCTCGGCGGTGCTAGGACAAACGTCCTATGAAATGCAATAATATCGACCATTCGTTCTAAGGCGATCACGACCGCATACGGGGCGCGAACAATGTTCTGCGAGCAACGCAGGACAATATCAACATGTTGATGAGTTCCCGCGTGGCGGCGTTCGACCACTGGATCCGCACCTCCTTCGTGCAGATGAACACGGAGCTCGAGAACCTGTACTTCGCGCAGGAGGATCGGGCGCAAGTCATCGGGATCGGAGATGCTGCGAAGCAGGCTCTGCGCGCCGAGGGGCACGTGCACGTGGTGGAGCTGCTGGCCGAAGGCAACACCGGCGACGGCTTCGACAGTGCGTTCGAGGTGCTCGGCAATGTGGGGTTGTACCTCGGCGCTCTGCGCCGGCATGAGTTGACTAACCCGATGCGGGAAGAGCGTTCGCCGTTCGTCGAGGCCTCCTCTTTGGCTCTGCACGTGGGTGCATCCCTCGGCATGGCACCCAGGTTTTCCACGGCGCATCTGGCGACACGCAACAAGGCTGTCGCCGGTGTCCGCAAGAGCTTCACTTCGTTGCCCGATGAGTTCCTGTTCATCGACGAGAACACCCGCGGGATCATGTCCCTGCAGCGGGCCGCGGATGCCCTCACGCAAATAGTGCACCTGGGAGTCTCGAGCCCCGTGGCCGATATCCAGTTCGCCGTCGCGCGCGATGCCTTGCACGACGTGCTGCGGTTCAACCAACGCCTGTTCGATCGACTGGACGTGCAGCGCTTCTTCTATTCCGTGCGGCCGTACTACAAGCCTTACCGGGTCGGACGCCAGGAGTATCGGGGCGCAAACGCCGGCGACTTCTCCGGCATCAACGAGATCGACCTGTTGCTGGGCCTGTGTCAGGCCAACAACCCGTATTACGCACAGCTGCTCGTGGACAAGATGCTGTTCATGCTGCCCTCCGACCAGGCACGCCTGCGTGATTGCATGATGCGCGTCAGCCTGCTGGACGAGCTGCTGGCCCTGGCGCCGGAGCATGCGGGCGCCGACTGGTTTCAGCGAAATGCCCGCTCGTTCCTCGAAGTGTGCGACCTGTTTGGCCAGACCGCTGTACAGCACCACAATGCTCTTGTGACTCGCTTCATCGAGGAGCCGGCGCGTTCGGTGGTGCCGGATCACCTGCCGGGTATCACGGCGAGCGGACCGCCGCTGCCGGTGCTGCTGAGGGCACTGGAGCTACTGCGCGACCTGCGCGCGGCGGCGGATCGCGCCGATATTCCGACGCGCCACGCCGATTTGGAGCGGCTGCGCGCCTGCCTGAGCCGCGGGTAGGCGCTACTTCAACGGCGCGATGTGGAAGATGCGCTCGGCGTTGCGGTGATAAAGCTGCGCGCGCTGTGCATCCGTCACGGGCGCCTGATCCATGAAATCCACCGCCGGTTTCTGCGGCTGGTAGGGATAATCGATGGCCCACATCACATTGTCGATACCGATCTTGCGGATGGTGTAGTCCAGGGCCAGGGGGTCCTCCACGCCGCTCGTGGTCACGACGAAGTGGCGCTGGAAGTACTCAGCCATCGTCAGGCTGGTGCGCGGTGCGCGATCGATGGTCTGCGCGCGACTGTTCATGAAGTTGATGCGCCAGAGCCAGAATGGAATCGCCTCGCCCATGTGCCCGATGCAGATCCGCAGCCTGGGAAAGCGATCGAACACTCCCGCGGCCATCATGCGCACCACGTGCGTGCCGACCTCGACGCCGTATCCCCACATGGCGGAGTCCATTCCATAGTCCTGCAGCGGGCCTTTCAGAGTGTCGGAAGCCGCACGCGGGTGGATGTAGATGCAGGCATCGAGCGCCTCGGCGGCCTCGAGCACCGGCCAATACTTCGGATCATCGAGATATTCACCGTGCGTGTGTGAATTGAGGATGAAGCCATTGAGCTTCAACACCCGGATGGCCCGCTCCATTTCACGGGCCGCGCGCCTGGGGCTGTGCGGGGCGAAGGTGGCGAGCCCTGAAAAGCGGGTCGGATGGCGGCGGCAGACCTCCGCAAGGCGGTCGTTGGCGAGCGCCGCGAGTTCCGTCGCGGTGTCCGCATCGAACAGCTGCACGCCCGGCGCGGTGAGGGAGAGCAGATGCATGTCCACGCCCAGTTCGTCCATCTGCGCCAGCCGGTGCCGCTCGATGTCGAGCAGCGAGTCGAGGAAATTCATGCGGCCATAACCCGCCTCGCCGGGCCGGTAATCGTAGATGCCGCGGCACAGCAGCTTGTCCAGGCTGCTGCCGGGTCCGCGCACGACCTTCTGCAGCTCGGCGGCGACTTCAGGAATCGAGAAGGCTTCTTCGGTGGCAATACGCCGCATCCGCGTGCTCATGATGTTCCCGTCCGGTGATGGTCATGCCTGGTGGATGGTCTTGAGTACGAGACAGGCATCCAGACCCTCGGGACCGTCTTCGGATCCGTGTCCTGAGTCCTTCACCCCGCCGAAGGGCGCGTCCGCGCCCGCGATCATCGTCGTGTTGATGCCGACCATGCCGCTCTCGATCGCATCGGCCAGCTGCAACGCACGCCGCCCGTTTTCGGTGAAGCAGTACGCCGCCAGGCCATAGGGGAGGCGATTTGCCTGCTCGATGGCCTCCTCGAACGTCTTGAAGGGGCGCATCAGTGCCAGCGGACCGAAGGGCTCCTCATTCATGACGCGTGCGCCCAGCGGCACGTCCGCAAGCACCGTCGGGCGGAAGAAGAATCCTGCAGGGCTGGAACCGCCGCCACGCTCGCCGCCAAGCGCGACGCGCGCGCCAGCTGAGACGGCATTGGCGACAAACCCCTCGATCGCATCGGGCCGCCGCGGATTGGCCATGGGACCCATCTGCGCCGCCTTGTCCAGTCCGTTGCCCACGGCGACCTTCGCGGCCCGTGCGGCGAACTCGCGCACGAACGCGTCGTAGATCCCTTCCTGGACGTAGAAGCGAGTCGGGGATACGCAGACCTGGCCCGCATTGCGGAATTTCGCGGGCACCAACAGATCGAGCGCGCGGTTGAGGTCGGCATCGTCGAAGACCAGCACGGGGCCGTGACCACCCAGTTCCATTGTAGTGCGCTTCGAGCCCTCCGCGGCGAGCTTCATCAGGTGTTTGCCCACCGCAACCGAGCCCGTGAAGCTGACTTTGCGGATGACCGGCGAGGCGATCAGATGGCGCGACACTTTGTCCGGCACTCCGAACACGCACGTGGCCACTTCCTTGGGCAGACCTGCATCCAGCAGACAGTTCAGCACGTTCAGTGCCGATGCCGGCGCTTCCTCGGGCGGCTTGATGATGATGGAGCAGCCGGCACCGATCGCGGCACCGAGCTTGCGCGCCGGATTGCCGATGGGGAAGTTCCAGGGGCAGAACGCGGCCACCGGTCCGACGGGCTCCTTCATGACACGCGACAGCATGCCGGCGGGCCGTACGAGCACACGCCCGTAGATGCGGCGAGTCTCACCGGCATAGAAATCGAACAGGTTCGCGGCCATGGAGACTTCGGCGCGAGCTTCGGGCAGCGTTTTGCCTTCTTCGAGCGTGGCGCTGGTGGCGATTCGTTCCACGCGCTCGCGCAAGAGGCGGGCAGCTCCGGCAAGAACGCTGCTGCGCTCTTCGGCGGGGCGGGCTCTCCAGATCCGAAAGCCACGCGCGGCCGTGTCGAGCGCGCGATCGAGATCGTCCGGCGTGGCCAGCGGCAGCTCGGCGAGCGTGGCTCCCGTGGCCGGGTTGATCACGGTGTGCGTTGATCGCCCGGAGGTTCCGAGGCGCTCACCATCGATGAAGAGCGTCAGCTCCGGGTCGTAACCTGTGGTCATCATTGAATCCGCGCAAGTGTTGTTTCGGTCCGAGCGGTCGGTTGCGGTAGCGGCGCTCCGCACGAGGGCGCAGCGCGCTGCATGCGAAAGCAGTCTACACCTCGCACGCCGAGCGCAGTACGCAACGGTCTGCAGCGTCCGCCTGGAGGCTTGCTGCCGGTCGTGACGTCAGGCTTGCGGCTGATGATGACAGGGGGCTTGTAGCCGGCGATGCCAGGTGCTTGTGGCCGGCGTTGCCCGGCGAGCACACGGGCGGGCTGTACCTGGAGCGTCAGCGGGCGGCTGACGCCGTTTTCGCCTACACTTGCGGCCCGTTCCCGCAGCAGGCTCCCAGGCGCATGCGCCCCGAAAACGCGACGGTTCTGCACAGCTGGTGCCGGCAGACCGAGTGGCACTCGCCGACGATCGTGGGTGGCTCGGGCGCGCACCTGCACACGGCCGAGGGCCGTTCCATACTGGACATGAGCAGTCTGGCCGAGTGCAGCAATCTCGGCCACCAACATCCGCACCTGGTGGCGGCCATTCGAGCCCAGGCGCAGCGGCTGTGCTTCGTGACCAACAGCTGGGGCGCGCAGCCGCGTGCGCGCCTGGCGGAACTGCTGCTGGAAAAATCCGGGTTCGCGGATGGCCGGGTTTTCTTCACGCTAGGTGGCGCGGACGCCAACGAGCACGCGGTCAAGTTCGCTCGCCAGGCCAGCGCCAGACCCAGGGGTTGGGTCATCACGCGCGACCGCTCATATCATGGAGCCACCTTCGCGGCGATGGCCCTTTCCGGCGACGCGCGTACAGCAAGCCAGGTGGAGCCCGAGACCTTTCGGGTTGCTCATGTTCCGCCACCGTACGCGTACCGCTGTCCATTCGGGAGCCGATCCGGCTCCGAGTGCGGCGAGGCGGCGGCCGCCAGTGTCGGCAAGACTATCGATACATTCGGAGCCACCGATGTCGCCGCAGTGTTGATGGAACCCGACGCAGGCACGAACGGCATCGTGGCGCCGGACACCTTCTGGCCGGGTTTGCGCCGGGTGACTCGCGACCGGGGGGTGTTCCTGATCGCGGACGAGGTCATGAGTGGTTTTGGTCGCTGCGGCGAGTGGTTTGCCTGGCAGCGTTACGGTGAGGAAGGCCGGCCCGATATCATGACGCTGGCCAAAGGCCTCACCGGTGCGCACATGCCACTGGGCGCTGTGGTGGTCTCCGGAGCGGTCGCAAGGACGCTCGAGCCGCAGATGCTGCAGACGGGACTGACTTATTGCGGCCACCCGCTGGCTTGCGCGGCGGGGGTTGCGGCCATCGAGGCATATCAGGATGATGGTTTGATCGCCCGCTCGCGCGAGCTGGGTCAGGCCATGTTCGCGCGACTGGAGCAGATGAAGACGCGCCACGCCGTCATCGGCGATGTGCGTGGTGGAAGGGGGTTGTTTGCCGTCATCGAGCTGGTGCGCGACCGGGCGAGCCGCGAGCCGTTGTCGCCCTGGCCGCAGATGCACCCGGGCGTGCAGCGGCTGCTGGCGGAAGCTCTGCGCGCCGGTGTCTCATTCGCAGCCCGCGGTAACCTGATCCTGCTGGCGCCACCGCTGGTGATCGCCGAGAGCGATCTGGCCGCGGCGCTGGACTTGCTCGATGAGCTGCTGAGCGGAATTCAATAGGGGGAGTTCGAGGAGCTCACATGCGTTCAGACCATATCCATACCGACCTGCCGGGTCCGAAGGCACGGGCGCTCCTGGAGCGTGACCGCAGTGTCAGCTCGCCTTCCTATCCGCGCGACTATCCGTTCGTCATGGCGAAGGGACGCGGCGCGGAAGTCTGGGATGTCGACGGCAACCGCTTCCTGGATTTCGCGGCGGGCATAGCCGTGTGCAGCACCGGCCACTCCCATCCGCGCGTGGTTCAGGCGATCAAGGACGCGGCGGATGAATTCCTGCACATCTCCAGCGACTACTGGCACGAACGCATGACGCGGCTCGCCGAGCGCATCAACGCCGTGGCCCCGATGGGCGAGCCGGCCCAGATCCTGCTCTGCCAGAGCGGTACCGAGTCGGTGGAAGGCGCGCTGAAACTGGCGCGTTACGTCACCGGCCGGCCGCGCTTCATCGGCTTCCTCGGCGGGTTCCACGGGCGCTCCATGGGTTCGCTGAGCTTCACGGCGAGCAAGTACACGCAGCAGGCCGGGTTCTTTCCGACCATGCCCGGCGTCACGCACGTTCCGTATCCCAACCTGTACCGGCCGCTGTTCGCCGGTCCCGACCAGGGCAGGGCAATCCTCGACTACATCGAGAACCAGCTGTTCCAGAACAATGTCCCCGCGCAGGAGGTGGCCGCCATCCTGGTGGAACCGATCCAGGGCGAGGGCGGTTATCTCGTGCCGCCGGACGGGTTCCTGCAGGGTCTGCGCGACCTGTGCGACCGCCATGGCATCCTGCTGATCTTCGACGAGGTGCAATCCGGAATCGGACGCACCGGCAAGATGTTTGCCAGCCAGCACTGGGGCGTGCAACCGGACATCATGACTCTCGCGAAGGGCATCGGCTCCGGCCTGCCCATCGGCATGGTCGTGGCGCGCAGGCGGCACATGGAGAAATGGAAGCGCGGCGCGCATGGCAACACTTACGGCGGCAACCCGCTGTGCTGCGCCGCTGCGCTGGCGACGCTCGATCTGGTCGAGGGCGAGTACGCCGCCAATGCGGCTACCGTCGGCCAGTATTTCAAGGAACGCCTGCAGGACCTGCAGAAGCGCATGGACTGCATCGGCGATGTCAGGGGCAAGGGCCTGATGCTGGCGGCGGAGCTGGTGACAGACCGGACTGCGCGCAAGCCGGATCCGGCTCTGTGTCAGCGGGTGCTGACGCGCGCCTATCACAATGGTCTGCTGTTGTTGTCCTGCGGAATCAGCACGCTGCGCTTCATTCCGCCGCTGATGATCAGTCGCGCGGACGTCGATGAGGCGATGCGGATGATCGAGACCGCCCTGCGGGAAGCCCTGGTGGCCCATTGAACCTGGCCGCGGGTGAGTCGGGCGCTGGGGTGCGGACGGCAGCCGCACAACCGCGCGCCCTGGGTCTGTCGATGTGTACGGCCCTCGTGGTCGGCAACGTCATCGGCATCGGCATCTTTTTCATGCCGGCCTCGCTGGCCGAGTTCGGTCTCAACGCCATCACGGGCTGGATCATCACCCTGATCGGTTGCAGCTTCCTCGCCATCTGCTTTGCGGGCATCTCGCGCGCATTCCCCCAGGACGACGGCCCGTACAGCTACACCCGCAGAGCGTTCGGCGAGGGAATCGCCTTCGCGGTGATGTGGTGTTACTGGGTCTCGGTGTGGGTTTCCAACGCCGCGATCGCCATTGGCGTTGTCGGGTACGTCATCGTCTTCATTCCACAACTGGGACAGGTCCCCTGGCTGCCGCCGCTGACCGCCCTGGCGCTCGTCTGGATGTTCGTGTTGATCAACCTGCGCGGCGCCCGGGCCGCGGGCTGGGTCCAGATCATGACGACACTGCTGAAACTCCTGCCACTCGCAGCGGTGATCGTGCTGGGTGTCTGGGTACTGCTGTCGCATCCGACCGCTTATGTCGCTCACGTTCCGTCCACGCCGTTGTCTTTCAGCGCGGTCAGCAGTGTCTCCGCCATTGCCATGTTCGCCATGCTGGGCATCGAGTGCGCCATGATTCCGGCGGCCCGCGTCTGCAACCCCGAGCGGACCATTCCACGTGCGACGGTGCTCGGTACGATTCTGACCGCGCTCATCTATCTGTGCGTGTCGGTCGTGCCGGTGCTGCTGATTCCACAGAAGACCCTGATGGGCTCGACCGCGCCGTTCGCCGAATTGTTCACGCAGTGGCTCGGTGCGGGCTCGGGCCGACTGCTCGCGGCCTTCGTGATCATCAGCGGACTGGGTGCACTGAATGGCTGGACACTGATGGTGGGGGAAGTGACTCAGTGCCTGGCGCGGCATGGCCGCTTTCCCTCCGTGCTGGCGCAGGAAAACGCTCATGGCGCGCCGACTCGTGCGCTACTGGTGTCGGGTGTGATCGCGAGCATCATGCTGCTGGCCAACTACAACGAGTCCATCTCGGGTGTCTTTGTCTTCCTGACGGTGGTCTGCACGGCAGCTTCCCTGCCGATGTACATGACATGCAGCATCGGCATCCTGGTCCTCAGGCGTCGCGGTTCGCTCAATACGCTTGCCGGTCCGCCGCTGTTCTGGACGCTGGCCGTCGCCTGTACCGTCGCCTATGGCACCTGGGTCTTCATCGGCATCGGCGCCAAGCCCTTGCTCTGGATGCTGGCCCTCGGCGCTGCCGGCGTCGCGATTTATATAGCATCGAAATCTGGCCAACGGCGCGCACTGGCGGCCCGCTGAGGGTCTGCGAGGTCTCATGTCAGCAAACTCTCTCAGTCGGCGTGGATTCCTGCTTGGCAGTCTGGGTGTCGGCACTGCCGCCTTCGCACGCTGGCAGTCTGAACCGGACACCGTGTTGTACAACGGCGCGATCTGGACGGTGAGCGAGCGTACGCCGGAAGTAGAGGCGATTGCGATCAGCGACGGCCGCATTCTCGCTACCGGCACGAGTGCGGAGATGCGCGCGCTGGCGACCCGACGGACACGGCTCGTGGATCTGGGGAAACGACGCGTGACCCCGGGTTTCAACGATGCGCATTGCCATCCGATCCTCGCTGGTGTGCAGCACCTCAAGGAGGTCACTGTCGACAAGAACACCATCGAGTCCATCCAGGCTGCGCTTCGCGAGCGCGCGTCGCGGACGCCTGCCGGAGAAGCCGTGGTCGGGTTTCTCTACGACGACGGCAAGACACCGCGCCCGCTGAACCGTGCCGATCTCGATCAGGTGAGCACGGATCACCCGGTCATCGTGCGCCACCGCGGCGGCCACACGATTTTCGTCAATTCGGCGGCGCTGCGGAAGG
>Ga0335083_10003168_pt1 | contig 21434 bp, 14 predicted proteins | sample Lox_Sample_42_FD_206716 | JGI IMG/M metagenome (GOLD analysis project Ga0335083, IMG submission 206716) | Soil microbial communities from Loxahatchee National Wildlife Refuge, Florida, United States - Lox_Sample_4.2 | ecosystem: Environmental > Terrestrial > Soil > Wetlands | place: USA...
GCTGCTGGTCGGCGCGGTCGATGCCGCCGGTCACGCGCACGGCGGCGACAGCGCGCAGTATCGCGAGGCCGCCGAGAGCGCCGATCGGGCGCTCGCTCGCGCGCTCGCGCATGTCGATCTCGCGCAGGACGCGGTCGTGGTCACCGCGGATCACGGCCACACCGGGCGCGGCGGACACGGCGGCGTCGAGCCCGAGGTGCTGACCGTGCCGCTCGTCATGGCCGGCGCCGGCATCGCGGCCGGCGCGACCTCGCCCGACGCGCGGCTCGTCGACATCGCGCCGACGGTCGCGGCGCTGCTCGGCGTGCCGGCGCCCGGCCACGGCCTCGGCCGCACGCTGACCGAGCTGCTCGCGCTCGATCCCGCGCAGCGCGCCGCGCGCCAGACCACGGACATCGCGCGGCTCGCGGTCACGCGCACGACGGTCGATCGAGCCGAAGCGGCGGCCGCGCAAGACGAGCTCGGGCTGCGCGCCCAGCGCATCGGCCTCGTCGTCGGCGGCGCGCTGCTCGCGACCGTGCTCGCGATCCTGCTCATCCGGCGCCGCGTGCTGCGCCTCGACGTCCGCGTGTTGCTGGTGTCGGTGCCCGCGTTCTTCATCGTCTATTACGCGCTGATCGGCACGCTCGGCCAGCGGTTCTCGCCGTCGCTCCTGCCCGCGCAAGGCCACCTCGCCGCGACGATGGCCAAGTACGGCATCGCGGCGATGGTCGTGCAGCTCGCCGCGAGCCTGTGGGCGTTGCGCAACCAGGGCAGCCTCGGCGAGCGGCTCGCCGCCGCGAACGGGATCGCGTGGATGGGCCTGATGCTCGCGATGGTGCCGGCCGGCCTCGCCTGGGCGTTCTTCCCGCCGCCGTACGTGACCGTGCCCGGCCCGTTCTGGCTGGTCGTGATCCCCGCGGTCGAAGTCGCGGTCGCGTGCGCCGCGGTCGACGTCGCGTTGACGCTGCTCGTCGAGGTGATCGTGTTCGTCGCGCGCGCGTGGCACCGCGACGCCACGCCGATCGAGAACCTCGACTAGGGCATGAAGTCGTGCTTGCCGGCGAGCGCGTTCTTGTCGATCGAGAACACGGTCGCGGCGTCGATCAGGAACAGCTCGCCGGTGCTGTCGATCACGAGCCGGCGCGGGCCCACCGCGCCTTTCAGGTCCAGGTCGAGCGCCTCGAACGTGCCCATCGGGTTCGAGATCGAGAACCGCGCGATGCCGATCCCGTCGAGCGTGGGCGTGCAGCCGCCGCAATCGCCCCGATCCGGCGCGACGATCAACGTGTAGACCGTCGTGCCGTCGAGCGCGAGGCCCATGCACGAGAAGCTCGACGTCATGAACACCGCCTGGCCGTTCGGCGACGACAGATCCCAGACACCGATCTGGCAGGCCGGCTGGGGCAGCGCCCCGTTGTTGCTGTTGATGTAGTCCGGCGACTCGGCCCACGCCGCGTTGGTCATGTTCGCCACGAGCCCGACCGGGACGAGCCCGTTGTCGATGGTCTCGAGCGTTTGCGTTGCCTCGGTGACCTTCGAGAATGCCTGCACGGTTCGCGACGTCGGACCGGCGCTCTGATCGAAGTAGACGAGGTCGTTCGGCGTGGAGACGAGGCAGCGCGCCGTCGAATCGCACGCGAACTGCGGCGTCGGCGTGACCGGCAGCGCGCTCACCGCGTTCGAGCTGATGTCCACCCTGGAGAATGCCGCGCCGCTGTTGCCGCCGTTCGTCCCGCCGCCACCGCAGCACGGGTAGTCCGGGTTCTCGACCGCGACGCGATCGCTGCCGCCCCAGCCCGCGACGTAGATCGATGTCGCATCGGTGACGAGGCCGGCGGGCACGAGCTGGTTGCCGCCGACGCTCGGGATGGTCGCGAAGTCCGAGGTCGTGGTACTCGACAGCGTGATCGACGAGCCTGTCGCGTAGGCCCAGATCGGGGTGTCGGGGTTTTCGACCGCGATGCGCATGTCGGCGAAGTCGCCGCTCGACGGCGCCATCGCGAACGACATCCCGTCCGAGCCGCCCTGCTTGTCGAAGACGTAGAGCTGCGCCAGGCTCTGGTCCGGCATCGGGCACTGTCCGTTGTTGGGGCAGCAGTTGAAGTCGGGGCCGTCCGGAATGTACGGGACCGTGATCGCGTAGCCGTGCACCATGCCGATCGCCACGTTGCCGATATAGGCCGAGCTCGTGCAGACATTGCCGGTCGCCGGCGGCAGGACGAACAGCGGCGTCACCCCCGGCGCGGGCTGCGGAGCGTTGCCGCCGCCGAAGCAGCCTGCGAGCACGACGAGGAGGGTGATTCGCTTCATGTCAAAACGCGATCGACGTGCGAACGCCGCCGAACAGCGACAGATACGTCGCGTTCTTCTCGCTCGAGCTGCTGTCGAAGTTCTCTTCCGCGATGATCATCGTGAGCAGGTCGACGAACGCGCCGACTGCCCATCCCGGCACCGACGGGCTCGGGTGATAGTCGAGGCCGATCCGCGAGTCGAAGCCGATGCCGGGCATGAAACTGGTGGACGAGCTCCCCGACGCGACGCCGTTCATGTATGGCGTGGTATCGACGAACCCGAAGCGAAACCCGGGCGAGATGCCGACGTAGGGATCGAGCTTCCGCTTCGGCATCAGGTGGACGTAGACCTCGAAGCCGGCGGTGAACTCGTGGCAGCCATCGAAGCGATAGTGCTGGCCGTAGTCGTAGGGCGACGACAGCTGCGGCCCGGGAATCGCGGTGCCACAGGTGTCGCTCGCCGACACGCTCGAGTACTGCGCGAATAGCCCGAGCGCGAAGTACTTCCAGCGATGCGCGTAGTCGAGGCGATACGCGATCACGCCCGCATTGCCGTCGTGCAGCTTCTCGCCGGGCGCGAACGAGAGACCGAACTCGTGGTGCGGATGATCGTCGACGGGCTCGCCCGGACCGACGACGACCTGGACTTCCTTCTCGAGCGGCACGTCGATCGTGCGCGTCTCGTCATCGCCGACGAAGACTTCGGACTGGTACGGGCGCATGCCGGGCGCGGTGACGCGCAGCGTGTGGCCGCCGCTCTTGATCTTGCCCTGGAAGCCGCCGATGCCGACCTCGCTCGAATCGAGCGAGACGTGCGCGTCGGACTGCGTCGTGATCGTGAGCGAGCCCTCGTGCGGCTTGGGCGGTGCGACCGGCGTGACGGGGGTGACGGGCGCGGCCGGCTCGGCCGGCTTCTTGTCGAGCACCGGGATCGCGAGCTGTGTCGTGGTCGGAAGCGAACCGATCGTGACGTGCTTGGTGAAGTCGAGATAGCCGGGCGCGCTCGCGGTGATGTCGTGCTGGCCCGGATCGATCGGCATGTCGGTGCCGACGAGCACGGTGATGTCGAGGCCGTCACGAGTGACGACCAGGCCGGGCGGCGGCGACGGCGGCGCGGCGACGTGGAGGTAGGCGAGCTTGGGCTTGAGCGCGTCGGCGCGCGCCTTCGCGAGCGCCTCGCGGTTGTCGCCGCGGCGATGGGCGAGCTCGGACGCGTCGTTGAACTCGGCCCACGCGCTCGCGACCTTGCCGACTTGCTCGTGGCAGTTGGCGAGGTGGAGCAGGACGCCGATCTGCGGATCGGCGCGATAGCTGGCCTCGTAGAGCGGACAGGCTTCGGCCATCTTGCCCTGCTTCTCGAGCTGCTCGGCTTGCTGGTAGGCCAGCGCGGCAGTGTCGTCGGCGTGGGCGAGGCGGGGAAGTGCGAGCGCGAGGCAGGCCAGAACAGCCGCGGAGCGGATCAAATGCGGCCTCCCATGTCGACCGGCGGCGGTGGTGGCGGCGGCGGCGGCGGCGCTGCTGGCGTGGGCGCGGGCGTGGGCGTGGTCGTGGGGGTCTTCTTCGGGACGAACGGGTTCTTGTGATGCGGGGGATCGATGCGGTGATGCGCGGGGAGATCGGGGACCGCAGCGGGTGCGGGTGCGGGAACGGCAGCGGGTACGGGTGCGGCAGCCGGTACGGCAGCGGCAGCGGGTGCGGGAACGGCCGCGGGTGCGGCGGCAGGTGCGGCGACGGCGGCGGGTGCAGGTGCGGCGACGGCAGCGGGTGCGGGAACGGTTGCGGGTGCGGCGACGGCAGCGGGTGGCGGTGGCTGCTGCGGCGGCTCGGGCGCGGGGCTGGGCGCCGACGATCCGCGCACCAGCACGAACGCCACGAACCCGAGGATCAACGCACCCGAGATCGCGGCCGCGTAGATGCCGGTGCGGCGCGGCTTCGGCGCGGCGTGGAGCTCGGCCGCGCTGCCGCCGAGCGTCGTCATCGTCGGCGGCGTGGTGAACGCGGCGGGCGCGGGAACGGGCACGACCGGCGACGAGATGCGACGGCCCGCGATCGACGACAGCGTCGACGAGACCTCGCCCATCGAGCTCGCGCGCGCGGCGGGCTGCTTCGCGAGCAGCCGCGTGACGAGCTCGTCGAGCTGAGCCGGGATGTCGGTGCGCAGCGTGCGCAGCGATACCGGGATCTCGTTCAAGTGCTTCGCGTACGCCGACGGGATGCTCGTGCACTCGAACGGCGGACGGCCGGTCGCGAGCTCGAACATCACGCAGCCGAGCGAGTACGCGTCGGCGCGCCAGTCGACCTGCGAGGAGTCGCCCCATTGCTCCGGCGCCATGTATTGCGGCGTGCCCATCGTGCCCGACGTCTTCGGCGAGCTGGCCGCGAGCGTGCCACCCGTCAGCTTCGCGATGCCGAAGTCGAGGACCTTCACGCGCTCGCCGCTCGCGCGCTCGTCGTCCTTGACGATGTAGATGTTGTCGGGCTTGAGATCGCGGTGGATCACACCCGCGCGGTGCGTCGCGTCGAGCACGCTCGCGATCTGCTGCGCGAGATCGAGCAGCTCGGGCAACGGCAGCGAGCCGAGCCGCTCGAGTCGCTTCGCCAGCGACTCGCCGTCGAGCAGCTCCATCACCAGGTACGCCTGACCTTTGTGATAGCCGCTGTCGAAGATCTGCACGCGGCCCGCGTGCTTGATCTTGCTGACGATGCGCGCCTCGTTGAAGAACCGCTCGACGTGGTCGTGGTTCTCCGAGACCTCCTGGTTGAGCACCTTCACCGCGGCGGGCGTCTGCAACGACAGATGCTCCGCGCGGTAGACCTCGCCCATGCCACCTCGCCCCAGGCGCGAGATCAACCGGAAGTTACCGATCGTCTCCCCGATCACGCTGCGAGCGAGCTTATCACTTTCGCCGACCTAGCTTGACCGGCGCGTCGGGATCCGGTGGGGTAGCCACGATCCCGAGCTTGGGGCCGAGTGCCTCCGTCGTCTCGCACTCCGACCCGCGGTCGCGGGTGACCTGCGGGCGCAGTGCGAGCGTGTGGTCGATCCAGGCTTGCTGCACGTCGGGGTCGACCGCGTGATCGCGCATGGTCTCGCGCAGGATCTGGAGCCGGCGCTCGAACTGGCCGCCGAAGATCGTCAGGTGGCCGTGCGCGGTGCGGATCGGGCGGCCGGTGTACTTGACGTCGCCGCCGAGGAAGCCGGCCGTGAACTCGTACTCGCGAGCCGCGAGCTGCGCGCGGTCCTTGCCCTCGAACATGAAGCCGATCATCACGTCGCGGAACAGCCGCGCGTAGAAGTCGTCGACGACGGCGCGCAGCTTGGCCTCGCCGATGCGATCGAACAGCGCGCTCCCCGGTCGAGGGGATCTGTCATCGTCGCTCATGCGGGGGTGACCTCGACCGGCTGGCCGCTGAGCGCGCTCGTGCCCGACAGCGCGTCGACACGCGCCGGATCGATGATGTCGTTGACGCTCGCACCGGGCACGCGCGCGGCGACCGACAGCCGCGCGCCGGCTCGGCCGTGGCCCCAGCCGTGCGGCACGCTCACCACGCCCGGCATCATCGCGTCGGTGATCTCGACGGGCAACTCGATGGTCCCGGCTTCGGTCGCGACCCGCGCGATGGCGCCGTCGGCCAGTCCTCGCGCCGCGGCGTCGTCGGGGTGGACGAGCAGCGTGCAGCGCGGCGGACCTTTGACCAGCCGCTCGCTGTTGTGCAGCCACGAGTTGTTCGAGCGGAGGTCGCGCCGGCCGATCATCACGAGGCGGTCGGCGCGCGAGCGAGCGAGGCGCGGCAGATCGTCGAGGTAGACCTGCGGTGCGAGCTCGATCTTGCGATCGCGCGTGCCGAGCCGGTGCGGCAAGCGCGGCACGAGCGAGCCGAGGTCGAGCCCGTGCGGCGCCGCGCGCAGCTTCGCCATCGACAGCTTGTACGGGCCGAGCCGCAGCCCGACGTCGATGATCGCCTCGGGGCCGAGCTTGGCGAGCGCGCGCTCGACGGCGGCGCGCGCGAGCCTGGGCACCTGCGCGAGCCGCGTCCACAGCCCGATGCAGATCTCCCAGTCGTGGCGCGCGTCGGCCGCGCGCGGAAACATCGGCGGCGAATACTTCGCGACGTTGCGGACGCTGAACGCGGCGAGCGCGACGTCGTAGTGCGAGCGCTCGAGCGGCGACGTCGGGGGCAGGATCACGTGCGCGAACCGCGTCGTCTCGTTCAGGTACGGATCGATCGACATCATGAAGTCGAGCGACGCGAGCGCGCGCTCGAGCCGCGTGCCGCCCGGTGCCGACAGCACGGGATTGCCGGCGCTCGTGACGAGCGCGCGGACTTGGCCCGCGCCCGGCGTCTCGATCTCCTCGGCGAGCACGCTCATCGGCAGCTCGCCGCCGAACTCGGGCTGTCCCGACACCCGCGAGCGCCAGCGCGCGAAGCCACCGTCGAATCCCACGCGCGCCGCGAGCGGAATCGGATCGACCGCCGGCGTCGTGAACATCAGGCCGCCCGGCTCGTCGAGGTGGCCGGTCACCGCGTTCGCGGCGTAGCACAGCCACGCCGCGAGCCCGCCGAACTCCTGCGTGCACACGCCGATGCGGCCGTAGACGACCGCGCGCTCGGTCGTCGCGAGCGCGCGCGCGAGCTCGCGGATCTCGGCGGCCGGCACGCCGGTGATCGCGGCGGCGCGCTCGGTCGGCCACGCCGCCGCGGCCGCGCGCAGCTCGGCCTCGCCGCGCGCCGGGCGCGTGACGCGCGCGAGCCCTTGCGCGAACACCTCGTGGATCAGCGCGAGCAAGAAGTGCGCGTCGGTGCCGGGGCGGATGAACAGGTGGCGATCGGAGCGGTCGGCGGTCTCGGTACGCCGCGGATCGAGCACGATCACGCGGCCGCCGCGATCGCGAATCGCGCGCAGCCGGCCGCGCATGTCGGGCGCGGTCATGATGCTGCCGTTCGAGGCGAGCGGGTTCGCGCCGAGGCAGATGAACAGGTCGCAGCGATCGACATCGGGCACCGGCATCAGGAGCTGGTTGCCGAACATCTGCAGTGCCGCGAGCATGTGCGGCAGCTGATCCATCGACGTCGCCGAGTACATCTGCTTCGTGCGCAGCGAGCGCAGCGCGAGCTGACCGAACGTGAGCAGGCCGAGGTTGTGCGCGGTCGGATTGCCCTGGTACACGGCGACCGCGTGGCGGCCGTGGCGGCGCTGCACGTCGCGCAGGCGCGCCGCGCAGAGGTCGAGCGCCTCGTCCCAGCCGGCCTCGCGCCAGCTCGCACCGTCGCGGATCAGCGGACGGCGCAGGCGGTCCGGGTCGTGGTGCAGATCGGCGAGCGCGGCCGCCTTCGGGCAGATGTAGCCCCGGCTGAACGGATCGGCGTCGTCGCCGCGGACCGAGACCACGCGGTCACCATCGGTCTCGATCGCGACGCCACACGTGGCTTCGCACAGCGTGCAGCTGCGGTAGTGGACCGTCACGCCGCTGACTGTAGCGCGCTATCGCCGAGCCGGTGCGCGCTCGGTTGCGGCTCGGCGGGGGCGACGCGGGCACGCAGCATCGGCGCGAACGCGGCGCGATAGGCCCGCGCGAGCACGAGCTCGAGCGCGACCAGGACGAGTGGCACCGCGATGCCGCTCGGCTCGAGCATCGCGTGAAACCACGTGATGCCGACGAGGATCGGCGCGAGCAGCGCGAGCGCGAGCGGCACGAACCGGTTCGCGAGCAGCGCGAGCCCGGACGCGATCTCGACGACCTTGATCAGCGCGAGGTACTTCGCACCGACGAACGCGCCGAGGAACGTCATCGCTTCGGCCGGCGGCGGCGTGCCGGGCTGCGGCAGGAACGGGACGAAGTAGTTGACCCCGAACACGACGAACGCGAGGCCGAGCAGGATGCGGGCGATGGGAGCGATGCGCTTCATACCGACAATGTGGATCGTTGCCGGAATTGCACTAGTCCGCACGATTGCAACGTGCTATTGCTAGAATTGCAACAATGGATCTGAACCGCGCATCGGCGTTCGTGCGCGTCGTCGAGACCGGCGGCTTCACCCGTGCCGCCGAGGCGCTCGGCCTGCCGCCGTCATCGGTCAGCCGCAGCGTGGCCAAGCTCGAGCACGACCTCGGCGTGACGCTCCTCGAGCGCACGACGCGCAAGATCGCGCTCACCGACGCCGGCCGCGCGTACTTCGAGCGCGCACGCGAAGCGCTCGCCGGGCTCGAGCAGGCGAACGAGCTCGCGCTCGACGCCGCACGCGAGGCACACGGCACGGTGCGGGTCGCGGTGCCTCCGGGCTTCGCGCCCACGTTCGCGCTCTTGCTCGGCCCGCTGCTCGCACAGCACCCGCGCGTGCGCGTCGAAGTCGCGTTCACGACGCGCGGTGCCGAGCTCGTCGGCGATCTCGTCGATCTCGCGCTCGTCGTCGGGCGGCTGCCCGATTCGTCGCTGGTCGCGCGCCGCCTCGGCGGCATGGTGCACCGGATCTACGCCGCGCCGAGCTACCTGGCCGCGCGCGGCACGCCGCGCACGCTCGCACAGCTCGCCGAGCACGACGCGATCGTCCAGCGCGCGACCGCCGGCGATTCGCGCTGGGAGCTGACCGGCCCGCGCGGCGCGGAGCGCGTCGACCTGCGCACGCGCGTCGTCGGCGACCACATCGGCTTCATCGCCGAGGCCGCCGCGGCCGGGCTCGGCGTCGCGCTGCTGCCGTCGTTCGTCGGCGATCGCGCGGTCGCCGCCGCACGCCTCGTACCCGTGCTGCCGAAGTATTCGGCCGAGATGCCGCTGCACGTGCTCACCTCGCCCGGCCGCCACGTCGCCCATCGCGTGGCGCTCGTCCGCGACTTCTTGATCGCGCACGTGCCCGGTGAGTGCCGGCGGCACCAGTCGTAGTATCCTCTACAGCGCCGGATGGCGAGCGAGCCCCTGACGAAGGACAAGTTGCTCGAGCTTCACCCGTGGCCCGCGGAATACGCGAACGCGAGGAAGATCGAGCGGCTGTGGACATTCGATCTGCCCGGCACGCCGAGCGCGCTGTGGCCGTTCATCTCCGACACCTCGCGCTTGAACCGCGCGCTCGGCACCGCCGAGATGACGTTCGTCGAGAGAGCCGGCAAGCGGTTCGGCAGCTCGAAGCCGGGCGGCGTGCGCCACGAATGGCTCGAGGTGCCGTGGAACTGGGTTGCCGAGCAGTGGCTGACCTCGATCCGCATCTACGAGCGCGGGTTCATGACCGTATCGCTCGCGATCCATCGCCTCGAGCCGATCGAGTCCGGCACGCGCGTCTATCTCTATTACGGCTGCATCCCGCGCGGCCTGTTCGGCTCGTTCGCGCTGCGCCTCGGGTTTCCGACGCTCGAGCGCGCGTACCAACGCGTGCTGCCCGCGCTCGCGACCCAGCTCGATCGGCTGCGCCCCGACGTCCTGGTGCAGCCGCCCCAGCCGCTCGGCGACGAAGCGGAGGCGCGGCTGCGCGCCGGCCGCGACCAGCTCGTGAAGGAAGGCCTGCCGACGAGCTGCGTCGACGCGCTCGTCGACTTCATCCGGACCGGCGACGACCAGGATCTGCACCGCATCCAGATCCGCGAGCGCGCGCGCACGTGGAAGCTGCCCGAGCACGAGCTCCTGCGCACGGCGCTGCACGCGACCCGCGCCGGGCTGCTCGATCTGTCGTGGGACACGATCTGTCCGCATTGCCGCGGGCTGCGCGACGAGACCGGCAAGCTCAGCGACCTCGTCGCCGACGGCCACTGCGAGGTGTGCGAGATCGATTTCACGACCGACGTGCCCGAGGCCGTCGAGGTCACGTTCCGCGTACACCCGTCGATCCGCGAGGTGCCGGAGCGGCTGTACTGCAGCGCCGAGCCGTCGCAGAAGGATTTCATTCGCGTGCAGAAGCTCGTCGCGCCCGGCGAGCGCGCGAAGGTCTCGCCGACGCTCGCGCCCGGCCGCTACACGGTGTGGGCCGGGCACCGCGGCGGCTGGTACGTCGACGTCGACGAGAGCGGCCCGGGCGAGCTCGCATGGGCCGATCATCCCGAGGGCACGATCGTGCGCGCGGGCTCGATGCCGAACGTGACGTTCGCGAACGACGGCGCCGAACCCGAGCTGTACTCGATCGAGCGCGCGACGTGGAGCGACGACGCGCTGCGGCCTGGAATGCTGCTGTCGTTCCAGGAGTTCCGCGATCTGTTCAGCGAGGACTACATCGGCGCGGACGTCAAGCTCGCGGTCGGCGAGCAGACGCTGCTGTTCACCGACGTCGTCGGCTCGACCGCGTTCTACGCGGCGCGCGGCGATCCGGCGGCGTTCGTCGAGATCAAGAAGCACTTCGACGAGGTCTTCGCGATCGTCGCGAAGAACCGCGGCGCGGTCGTCAAGACGATCGGCGACGCGGTGATGGCGACGTTCGTCAATCCGGTCGATGCCGTGCGCGCGTCGCGCGAGATCCACGATGCGTTCAACCCCAAGCGCGAGGACACGCCGATCCGCCTGCGGATCTCGCTCAACACCGGCCCGTGCATCGCGGTCCGGCTCAACTCGAACGCCGACTTCTTCGGCGGCACGGTCAACATCGCCGCGAAGCTGCAGGCGATGGCCGAGGCCTATCAGATCGCGCTCAGCGAGGCGACATATCGCGCTGCGGGCGTCGCGGACTACCTCGCCGAGCAGCGCGCCGAGCTGGTCGACCTGCGCTACGAGTCGAAGGCGCTGCGCGAGCACGTACAGGTCAAGCAATGGACCGTGTATCGCGAATCTTAGGCTCGCCCGCGCGCATCGAAGCGGTAGGCTTCGCAGGTGTCGGACCGCGATCACAACTCCGCATCGCAGCGCGATGCTGCGCGCCCCGGCGAAGCCGGGCCGCTCGAGCGCGATCTCGCCGGCTTGAGCGACGCGCTGTGGAGCGCGGTCGCCACGCTCGCGTCGCGGCGCGTCGCCGACGCGTGCAAGCGGCTCGGCGACGACGCGACCCGGCTGCGGCGCGGCGAGCTCGCGGGCGGCCGCCACGCGTTCGCCGAGCAGATCGCGGCGCTCGGCGAGGACGAGCTCGAGGTCGCGGCACGCGCGCACGCGCTCGACTGCCATCTCATGAACATCGCGGAGGAGCGCGAGCGGTTGCGCGCGCTCCACGCGCGCGCCGGCGCCGCGCCCGACGGCATCGCGGCGGCGATCGACGAGCTCGTCGCGCGCGGGCTCGGCGAGCGCGAGCTGCGTGCGCTGTTCGATCGCGCGCTCGTCATGCCGGTCTTGACCGCGCATCCGACCGAGTCGCGCCGGCGCTCCGCGCTCGATCACATGACGCGCATCGGCGAGCTGCTCGCGGCCGGCGAGCGCGGCGCGCTGGACGCCGAGGTGCTCGCGCTCCACGGCACCGAGGACGCGCGGGTGCGCCGGCCGACTCCGCTCGACGAGGTCGAGACCGCGCTCGACGTGTTCCGTCGCTCGCTGCTCGACGTCACCCCGCGGCTGTATCGCACCCTCGAGGATCGGCTGCGCGCCGTGTTCGGGGCAGACTGGCGCGCGCCGGCGTTCCTGCGCTGGGGCACGTGGGTCGGCGGCGACCGCGACGGCAATCCGAACGTCACCGCCGCGGTCACGCGCGCCGCGCTCGGCCGCCAGCGCGCGGTCGCGATCGCGCGCTACCTCGAGGACGTCGAGCAGCTCGGCCGCTCGCTGTCGATGTCGGAGCTGCGCGCGCGCGCCGGCGCGCTCGACGAGCTCGCCGCGTCGATCGAGCGCGATCGCGAGCGCCTGCCCGAGGTCGCGGCGCACGCCCGGCCGCGCACGGCCGCCGAGCCGTGGCGCGAGAAGCTGTGGTACGTGCAGGCCCGCCTGCGCGGCGCGCTCGAGCGGCGCGAGGACGGCTATCCCGACGACGCGCGCTACCGCGCCGATCTCGCGGTGCTCGATCGCAGCCTGCGCGGGGCCGGGTTCGCGGCGGTCGCCGACCGCGAGCTGCGCGACGCGCTCCGTCGCGTCGACGTGTTCGGCTTTCACCTCGCGTCGCTCGATCTGCGCCAGCACAGCGGCGTGCACGATCGCGTCGTCGGCGAGCTGCTCGCGCGCGGCGGCCGCCCGAACTACCTCGATCTCGACGAGCGCGGCCGGCGCGCCGTGCTCGACGAGGTGCTCGCGGCGCCGATCGCGCCGGTGCGCGAGCGCGACGCGCTCACGACCGAGGCGCGCGAGGTGCTCGCCACGCTCGACGTCGTCGGCCGCGCGCGCCGCGAGCTCGGGCCGCGCGCGTGCGAGCGCTACATCATCAGCTTCACGCGCGAGGTCTCGGATCTGCTCGAGGTCGTGTTCCTCGCGCGTGCCGCCGGCCTCGCGCCCGGCGAGCTGCGCCCGGTGCCGCTGCTCGAGCAGCTCGAGGATCTCGCCCGCGCCGGCGCGATCGCGCGCGACGTGCTCGCCGATCGCGTGCTGCGCACGGAAGTGGGAGCCGAGCTCGAGGTCATGGTCGGCTACTCCGATTCCGGCAAGCAGATCGGCCCGTTCGCGTCGGCGATGGCGTTGCGCCGCGCGCAGGAAGAGCTCGCCGACGTCACCGAGCGCGCCGGCGTCGTGCTCACCGTGTTTCACGGCCGCGGCGGCGCGCTCGGCCGCGGCGGCGGCCCGGCGAGCGAGGCGATCCGCGCGCAACCTCCCGCGTCGCTGCGCGGCCGCATCCGGGTCACCGAGCAAGGCGAGACCGTGACCGCGCGCTACGCCCAGCCCGCGATCGCCGAGCGCGATCTCGAGCTGACGATCGCCGCCGTGCTCGCAGCCGCCGCGCCCGAGCCACCGCCCGATCCCGCCGACGACGCCGTGCTCGCGCGCGCCGCCGACGCCGCACGCGCTGCTTACTTGAAGCTCACAGCCGACGAAGATCTACTCGCGCGCTACACCGTCACCGCGACCCCGATCGAGGACGTCGCGCACCTGCCGATCGGCTCGCGGCCGGCGCGGCGCGGCGGGAAGATGACGCTCGACTCGCTGCGCGCGATCCCCTGGGTATTTTCATGGACCCAGTCTCGCCACGGCGTGCCGGGCTGGTTCGGCGTCGGCACGGCGATCGAGGCGCTCGCGACCGAGCTCGGCACCGCGGGCGTCCGCGCGCTCTGCGTCCGCTCGCGCTTCCTGCGCTCGCTCGTCCGCAACTGCGAGATCTCGCTCGTGCGCTCCGACATCGAGGTCGCCGCCGAGTACGCGCGACTCGCCGATCCCGACGCGCAACAAATCTTCGAGCTGATCCTCGTCGAGCACGCGCGTACGGTGCACGCCCTGCGCGAGACCCTCGGCATGTCGCCGCCGCTCGCGTCGCGGCCGTACTTGCGCGCGTCGGTCGAGCGCCGCAACCCGCACCTCGACGTGCTGTCACACGCGCAGATCGAGGCCCTGCGCCGCCGCCGCGCCGGCACCGGTGATGCCGCGCGCCTCACCCGCATCGTGTTCACGACGATCGGCGGGATCGCGGCTGGGTTGCAGACCGCGGGTTAGCGCGACGGCACGCGGACTTGCCCCCCGACACGCAACCGCCGCGGCGTGCGGTCGATATCGCCTGCATGACTATTCCGCGACCACACACGTGCAGAACCGATCTCGATCAGGTTAGCGTCCGCCGCCGAGGGCAAGGGATGAAACAACTACTCACGAAGTCGATCTGCGTATGCGCGTTTGCCGCCGCCACGGCGGCCCATGCCGATGACAAGCTGATCCCGGGCGTCCAGCACGATCCACCGCGGTTCGTCGACGAATCGACGACGTGGATCCGAGTCGGCACGAGCGGCGACGGCTACTTCTTCGACGCCCAGGCCGAGATCGTCGGCGCGGCGCCGAGCGACCGCGTGCGGCTCGACTGGACGCAGGGCGGCAGGGTGCTCGCGACGGTGAAGTGCAACGTCTCGAACGACGAAGAAAGCGAATTGACGCTGGCGCGCTGCGAGTACCGCGGCAAGTCGATCAGCGCGAAGGGCGCGGTCGACGCCCGTCTCGTCTACGAAGACGACAAGGACGACAAGCAGTACCTCCTGCGCACGTACAAGCTCGACGTCCGCCAGTGGGCGCCGTCGAAGATCTGGCAGATCGCGGCCGACGATCTGCTCGCGACCGCGTACGTCTGGCACGGCTCCGACGGCCAGGTCACCGACGTCCCGATCTTCCGGTTCTGGATCGCGAACAGCTCCAGCTTCCACGCGACGCTGCGCTGCACCGTCGGCGGAGCGCGGCTCCCCGATTTCGACGGCTCGGTCGAGAGCCGCAACGACGCCACGATCGAAGCCGACATCGTGCCGCCGAAGGGCGACCGCCAGACCTGGCACTGGGAGCAGGTCCAGTACGAAGCGAACGGGCTCAAGTTCGGCAAGAGCAAGGGCAGCCACGACACCTACCTCGCAGACCATCCCGGCGATTACACGTGCGACCTGCGCAAGGACGGCGTCACCATCCGCCAGTTCCTGTTCACGGTGAACGCCGACGGCAGGATCCAGTCGCACGCGATGCAGCAGGGCAAGGGCGCCGCGCCGCTGGCGCCGAACGTCGCGCTGATCGACGTGCGCATCGCGAAGGACAACGGCCTCGACAAGCGGATCAAGCCCGACCTCCTGCGCAAGAGCCGCGCCTTCGGGCTCGCGTGGCCGGACGATCCGAGCGTCAAGGCGGTCCTCGCCGCGCTGCCGCCCGCCTACGAGAACGCGCATCCCGTCGCCGTGCATCCGAAAGGCAAGCGGCTGATCGGCGCGGATCAGTCGCCGCCGCGCTTCATCGAGGAAGCGCTCACCGAGCTGCGCATCAGCGGCCAGCGCGACGGCTACGAGGTCGCGTTGCACACGGCGGTCCCGGAGAGCGAGCCGGGCTCGGATCGGTTCCAGCTCGACTGGAAGTCGGGTGGCAAGATCGTCGCGACCTTCAAGTGCGACTGGGGGAACAAGACCTACCAGCCGGTGTACGCGGGCGTGAAGGAAGTGACGTGCGAGGACCGCGACCACCACGCGAAAGCCGCCGGGCCGATCGAAGCCGATCTGGTCATGCACGACGACAGCGACGGCAACGACTACGTGCTGCGCACGTTCAAGGTCAACGTCGTTCACTTCACGAGCTTCGGCGATCCGGTCTGGCAGATCGTGCCCGACGACCTGCTCGCATCCGCGTACGCGCTGCGCGTTCCGCGCGCGCCCGACGGGCTCGAGGTCGTGCACTTCACGCTGTGGGTCGCGCACAACATGGACGGCGTGACGGATCTGAAGCTGCGCTGCACGGTCGACGGTGCGAAGCTCGACGACGCTCGCGTCGACGCGCCGACGCTACAGACGATCGTCGCCGAGCCGCGCACGAAGGACGGCAAGAGCACGCGCTACGTGTGGTCGCACATCGATGCGGATATCGGATGGGTCGCCGGCCCGCACGACGCCAAGAACAAGGGCCTGCAGACCTTGTTCGTCGATCATCCCGGCAAGTGGGACTGCATGCTACGCGCCGACGGCAAGGCGTTCCGCGAGCTGCTGTTCACCGTCGACGGCCGCGGCATGATCGCGGCCGATCCGATGGCGACCGGCAGGGGCGCGATGCCGATGCTCGCGACCGTCGTGCCGGTCGACGTCAGGATCCCGAAGGACTCGACGTTCGACGATCGCGTCCGGCCGGATGCGATGCGGAAGAGCCGCGGCTTCGGGCTGGCGTGGCCCGACGCGCCGAACGTCAAGGCCATCCAGGCCGCGCTGCCCCCGTCGCGCGGCCTGCCCGATCCGAGGTAGCCGCGATCAGAGCGGGAAGCCGAGGAACGACGTCAGCTTCTTGTCCGAAGACGACCGCTTCGTATAGACGACATAGTAGTGGGTGCCGCCAGCGCCCGCCGCGACCAGGAACACGCCGGGCTTGACGCCGGCCGCGGCGCCAGGCGCGATCACGATCGGCGGCGACGTCTCGTCCTGCGACAGCATTCGTCCGGTCGCCTTGCAGTTGCGGTAGTACTCGATGCGACCGTCGCTGTTGACGCGCAGCGGATGGCTCGTGTCGTCCGTGCATGCCATGTCGGGAAACTTCAGGGTGACCTTCTTGAACGTCACCTTGAGCCCATCGGCGGTCTTCTCGACCGATTGCACGACGCCTTTCGTGTACGTGTTGTCCGGATCGGTGGGAAGCCCGCCGGAGAGATCGAAGTCCTTGTTGAGCCCCAGCAGCGACTCCGATTGCGGCGTGAAGTTCGAAAGATCGATCCGCAGGCGCGGGCGATCTTTCGCGACCTTCGTGAACGTGTCGATGATCGCGTAGAACGCGTAGCCACGTGGGCCGTGCAGGTCGCGAGCGTGCTGCATGATGTCCTGGATCGCGCCCGGGATGCCGTACGTGCCCTCGGCCGAGTAACACAGCGCGAGCGCGGGTAGCAGGATCGAGGCGATCGGATCGGTCGCGAGCTTCGTGCGAAGCGGCGTGTACTCGGCGAGCTTGTACGACTTGATCAGCTTCGCGACGTCCTTCGTGAGATCCGCCGAGCAGCCCTTGAGCACCTTGCGCGATGGCGCCGACAGCTTCTTCTCGAACGCGTGCGCGCGATCGACCTCCGCCTTCCACGGCGCGATCGATTTCTGCCAGGCATCGAACCCTTGCTTTGCCGCGTCGCGCAGGATCGCCTTGTAGTCTTCGTCGCCCTTCGCGAGCTTGTCGATCGCGACCTCGTAGCGCTTGCGCCAGTTGCGCAGCTTGCCGACGCTCTCGTGCGCGATCGTGCGCGCGTAGTCGTTGTACGGAGCCGCCGACAGCTGCTGGTCGAGCGCCGCGCTGTCGATATGCTCGAAGTCCCACGCTGCGACCGCGTAGTGCAGCAGCACGCGATTCTTGAACGTGTCGGTGCCGCCGAGATCGTCGTCATACGGTCCGGCGACGTACTGGAACAGCCAGTACAGGCGGGTCGTCTCGTGCTCCGGGTTCAGCCCCTCGTCGAGGTAGAAGCCGACGCCGGTCCCACCCACGCGACCCGGGTCCTCCCACAGCGGAGCGCCATTGCAGCCGAGCACGTCGCGCTCGGCCTTGCCGACCACCTCGGCCTCGCCGCCGGCTTCCGGCGGCACCTCGATTCCCTTGCACAGGGCCGCGTGCTCCGCCTTGAACTTGTCGATCTGGATCCGCGACCGCAACGACTCGACGGCCTCGGCCTGCGACAGGCCGGTGATGTTCATCCACTCCTGGACCATGGCCTGGCCCTCGAGCTTCCAGGTGCGGTCGCCGGGACGCTGGCACACGTGCAGCGCGGCCAGAGCGAACTGGTCGAGATCGAGATAGCGCTCGTACCCGGCCTTGAACGTGCGTTCGATCCTGCTCGTATCCCAGCGATCGCTGCTCGGGATCGTGACGCGGTCGCACCACGGGACCGGCGTCGTGATCGACGCGGTATCGACTCCGGGCGCGGCGGCGATCTTCCCGATCTCGTCGTCGCGGAACGCCATCCGATCCTCGTCGGTCTTGGGACGCGCGGCCTCGATGCGCTCCGCCTGCAGCTTCGCGATCGATTCCGTGATCTCCTTCTCGGCGTCGTCCTGCGAGAGGTGGCGCACGTTCATCCAGGCCTGGACGAGGTACATCGTCTGCTTCTGCCACGTCGGATCGTCGGCCCACTGGCACACCTGCTCGGCCGCTTCGAGGACCTCGCTGGTCTCGATGTGGTACCCGCCCTGGAACGCCATCATCAGCCGCCGCAGCCGCCCCTTGTCGAACACCTCGCCGGGAAACCTCTTCGGGCACCACACGGGCCGACCACGGAACGTCGCCGCCTCGGTCTGCCCCTCCGGCGGGACGACGTTCATCTCGTCATCGCTGAGGGGTTCCGCCGCCACCACCTGCGACGCCGTGACCACGCACCACGCGATACCTATACACGCCCAGTTCTTCATGGCTGCGCAGCGTATCAGAACTCGATATAGGTGGGGCATATGGCCCACTGGGAACATCGCGTCGAGCCGCGCTGGAAAGACTTCCGTTTCAACCAGCCGTACGCGAAGGGGCTGACGCGCCTGCGCGACGACGTGCTCGCCAAGACGGACTTCGATCCGGCGACGCTGTGGCAGTGGGGAACGATGCAGGCGATGGCGCTCGTCGAGGCGCTGCGCGCGGCCGAGGCGGCGTTCGGTGCCGAGGGCCAGCGCGTGATCGGCGAGGCGGTCGCGCGCGTCGGCCTCGACGTCGGCCGCCAGATCCTCGCCGGCGTCGCGATTCCCGCCGACATGACCGAGGCCGAGTTCTTCTCGTTCTACGCGACGGTGATCAATCGCATCGCGTACGCGTCGCTCGAGGCGCCGAAGCTCGATTCGGACGGACAGGTCAGCTTCGACATCATCTGGTGCCCGCACCAGGACCACTACGGCGCGTTCGACTGCCGGATCCAGCGCTACTTCGTGCGCGGCATGATCCAGGCCGCGCAGGAGCACTCGCTCGGCAAGAACTGGCAGGTGCGCTTCGACTCGACGATCCCGGCGGGCGCGCAGACCTGCCACTTCACGATGTGGCGCGCGACCGACGAAGAGACGCGGGCCTGGAACGAGTACACGCAGCTGCTCGAGGCGAAGGCGCTGACGCGAGCGCGTCACCGGTAGCGGCCGATCCGCGCGGCCGAACCGGCGATGTGATCGATCAGCTGTTCGAGCGGCTCGAGCAGCTCGCGCTCCTCGCAGTGATCGTCGGTCGCCGTGTGCGTGCGGCGACTCGTGCGCACCGAGACGATCGCGCTCGGCGTATCGCTGCAGATCGTGACCGACGACAGCGAGCACGTCGTCGTCGTGCCGGTGCGAACGCACTCGGGCTGGACCGGCATGTGGCCGTTCTCGTCGAGCTCGAAGAAGTGCACGGCGTGGATCTCGCGTGCCAGCCGCTGCAGCTCGGCCGGCGAGACCCGGCTCGTCGCGGTGCCGATCGTCTCGACGTTCGCGATGCCGTGCCACACGACCGTGCCGTCGTGATGGATCTCGACCGAGTACGTCGGGCAGCGGCCGAAACAGCCGGTGCGCTCCATCTTGACGTCGAGATCGATCACCGGGTGTGCGGGCTGCGCGCTCGGTTCCGGCCGCGCCGGTGCGACCGGTCCGGTCCAGCACGCCGCGAGCGCCGCGCATGCGAGCGCGCGCGTCACCACGTGTAACCGCCCGCGATCGTGATCAGCGCGGTGTCGACGTAGCTCGTGTAGATCCCGTCGAGATAGCCCGCGCCGTAGTCGGTGAGCTGCTCGGTCGCGCGCGGATCGCGCGGCGTGTACTGCGGCGTGATCGACGTCGACGCGGCAAACGTGAACCCGCCGCCGACCGCCGCTCGCACGAGCCAGCGCTCGTCGACGTGCCATTCCCAGCCGACCTCGACATCGGCCATGTGCAGCGTGGAACGGCAGTCGAACGAGCGCGGCGCGCCCTGATCGGTGACCGGCAGCTGCTTGCCGGTCGCGGCCGTGATCAGCTCCGACGCGGTGGCGCCCCCGCCGAGCGTGACGAGGCCGTAGCCGGCCATCGCGTAGAAGCCGTGGCTCGCCCACGGGCGGTAGCCGACGTGCGTGCGCCACACGAGCGAGCTCGCGAGCGCGGACTCGATCAGGTTCGCGACGTCCTGGTCGTACGCGCCCAGCCCGACGAGCACCTTGTCGATCACGTCGACGTAGCCGCGCGGCATGAAGCCGATCGTGGTCGACGCTCGCAGCCGGTTCGGCGCTTCGACCTGCACGCCGGCGTAGAAGTCGAGCGGGAAATCGGTGCCGGCGATCGGCGCGATCGTCCAGTCGGGTGCGGCGGGCTGAGCGAACGCGTGCCGCGGGCGAGCAGCCAGCACAGCCACCACCGCGACCACCGCCGCGCGCATCGCCTACGGAACGAGCTCCTTCAGGAACGCGATGCCGTCGGCCTTGCCCGCGATCAGGCCGCCGACGAGCCGCGCGGTGGCGCGCGCCATCGGCGGGCCGTCGTCGGCGATCTGCTTGAGCGCGGATTCGCTCGCGACGCGCCCGGCGTCGGTCTTCGCGAGCATGACGAACGCGGCGCCGATGACGAGCCGGCGCATCGCCTCGGTCTCGGAATCGGTCAGCATGTCGGCGAGCTTCTTCGCGTCGTTCGTCTTCGCGTACGCCGACGCGAGCGCCGGCAGCATCGCGACGCGCACGTCGTGCGACGGATCGTCGAGCAGCGGCTCGAGCAGCAGAGCCGCAGCCGCCGGCTCGCGATCGACGAGCCCGATCGCCGCGGCCGCCGCGTGCGCACGCTCGCGTTCGACGCGCGAATCGAGCGAGCGCCGCAGCCGCGCCAGCACGGCCTCCTTCGGCGCGACGCGCGCGATCGTCGTGAGCGCGATCTCCGACAGCTCGGGATCCGGATCGCGCACCGCGAGCGCGAGCGCGCGGTCGCGCACCTGGGCGTCGATCTTGTCCTTCTGCGCGGCGAGCCGCTCGAGCGCGGCCTTGCGCACCTGTGGATCGGGATCGGCGAGCGCGGCCGACAAGGTCGCCGACGCCCGCAGCCCCGAGCCGAGCGCGGCATCGACCGCGGCGACGCGCACGAGCGGCGACGGATCGGCGATCGCGATGCCGACGAGCTCGGCGGCGCCGACCGCCTGCGCGGCGTGGAGGAGCGCGAGCTTCTCGCCGTCGTCGCCGCGCTCGAACAGCTTGCCCATCGCGGCCTGCGCCGGCTTCGGCGCGTCGCCGCCGAGCTCGCCGACCGCGCGCACCGCGACCACGCGGACGTCGCGATCGGGATCGTCGAGCATGCCGACGATCGTGTCGGCGATCCCCGGCGCGACCTTGCCCTTGCCGACGGTGAGCGCGAGCACGCGCGCGGCATCGGCGCGGATCTCGTTGTCGGGATCCTTCGCGAGATGCAGCGCGATCGCGGCGCCGTTCTTCGCCGGATCGGGTCCGTCGACCACGCATTGCATGACGAGCTTGCGCACGTCGGCGGACGGATCGGATGCCGCGGCCGCGAGTGCCTTCCGCGCTTCGACCGAACCGGCGAGCGACGCGTTGCACAGGCCCTCGACCGCGATCGGATGCAGCCCCGGATCCTCGGGCGTGCGCGACGCGATCGACAGGTAGTCGACGACCTGCGCGAACGGCTTCTTGCGCGCGAGATGCGCCCACACCTTGACCGCGTCGCGGCGCGGCCTGCCCTTCTCGCGCCACAGCTGCGCGATGCCGTCGATCGCGACGCCGGGGCTGGCGCCGGTCAGGGCC
>Ga0335083_10003169_pt1 | contig 21428 bp, 21 predicted proteins | sample Lox_Sample_42_FD_206716 | JGI IMG/M metagenome (GOLD analysis project Ga0335083, IMG submission 206716) | Soil microbial communities from Loxahatchee National Wildlife Refuge, Florida, United States - Lox_Sample_4.2 | ecosystem: Environmental > Terrestrial > Soil > Wetlands | place: USA...
GTCCAGGCGCCGGCGCGCGCGACCGCGGTGGCCACCAGATTTTCGCGCACGCTCAGATTGGGGAAAATCTGCCGCCCTTCCGGCACCAGGCCGATGCCGGCTTGGGCGACGCGATAGGCCGGCAAGCCGCGGATCTCCGCGCCGGCAAAGCGGATGGTGCCGGCGCGCGCCGGCGTCAGCCCCATGATCGAGCGCACGGTGGTGGTCTTGCCCATGCCGTTGCGCCCCATCAGCGTCACCATCTCGCCGGCGGCAACCGAAAGCGAAACCCCGAACAGCACCTGGCTCAGGCCGTAGGCGGTCTCGATGCCGGCAACCTCGAGGACGGATTCAGCCATGCACCGCCTCCGCCTCGCCGAGATAGGCCTGGCGCACGTCATCATTGGCGCGGATCGCCGCCGGCGGACCAGAGGCGATGACGCGGCCATAAACCAGTACGGTGATGCGGTCGGCGAGCGCGAATACCGCCTCCATGTCGTGCTCGACCAGCAGGATGGTCAGTTCGCCCTTCAGCGCGCGCAGCATGTCGACCATGCGCGCCGACTCCTCGGGCCCCAGCCCCGCCATCGGCTCGTCGAGCAGCAGCATGCGCGGGCTGGCGGCGAGCGCCATGGCAAGCTCGATCAGGCGATGCTCGCCGTGGCTCAATGCAGATGCCGGCAGCTCGGCGCGATTGCTCAGGCCGACACGCTCGAGCGCGGCGCGGGCCGGCTGGCGCAGTTCCGGCTCGGCGCGCGCATCGCGCCAGAAATGGAACGAGTGGCCGGCATGCGCCTGCACCGCCAGCGCGACGTTGTCGAGCGCGCTGAAATCGAGAAACAGCGAGGTGATCTGGAACGAGCGCGCAAGGCCCAGCCGACTGCGGCGATACATCGGCAAGGCGGTGATATCGTCACCGCCGAAGCGGATGCGCCCGGAATCGGGCCGTAGCTGGCCGCTGAGCTGCGCGATCAGCGTGGTCTTGCCGGCGCCGTTGGGGCCGATGATGGCATGCAGTTCGCCCTTGGCGACTTCGAGCGCGACGTCGTCGGTGGCGACAATGCCGCCGAAGCGCTTGGCGAGACGCTCGACCTGCAGCAGCGGTTCGCTCATGCCGGAACCTTGCGCCGCGCGAGCCTGAGCAGGCCGTCGATGCCGCCGTGGGCGAACAGCACCACCAGCAGCAACAACGGGCCGAGGATGATCTGCCAGTATTCGGTGATGCCCGACAGCGCTTCCTCCAGCACCAGCAACGCCGCCGCGCCGATGAGCGGACCGAAGGGCGAGCCCATGCCGCCGAGCACCACCATGATGATGAGGTCGCCCGAGCGCGTCCAATACATCATCGCCGGGCTGACGAATTCGGTGTGGTTGGCGAGCAGCGCGCCGGCGAGCCCGCACATCGTGCCGGCGATGACGAAGCAGACCAGGCGATAGCGGTTCGTCGGGAACCCGATCGCGCGCATGCGCAGATCGTTGGAGCGCGAACCCTGCACGACGAGCCCGAAGCGCGAGTTGGTGAGCCGCCAGACGAAATAGATCGCCGCCAGCAGCAGCGCCAGGCAGAGATAATAAAACTGCGTCTTGTTGGCGAGGTCGAGCGGCGCGAAGAACTGGCTGCGCTTGTAGACAGTCAACCCATCGTCGCCGCCGTAACGCGACAGTCCGGAGGCGACGTAATAGGCCATTTGCGCGAAGGCGAGCGTGATCATGATGAAATAGACGCCTCGGGTGCGCAGTGACAACGCGCCGATCACCAGCGCAAACAGCGCCGAGGCCAAGAGCGCCACCGGCCATTGCACGAAACCGGAGACGATGCCTTCATGCGCGAGGATGCCGACGGCGTAGCCGCCGATGCCGAGATAGGCGGCATGGCCGAAGCTCATCATGCCGCCATAGCCGAGGATGAGGTTGAGGCTCACCGCGGCGAGCGCCAGGATCAGAATGCGGGTGAACAGCGTCACCAGGAAGCGGTTGCCGGTGAGTCCGGTATAGACCGGCAGCAGCACCAGCGCCGCCAGCAGCGCGACGATGACGACGGTGCGCAGGTTCAACGCCGGCATCATCGGCCGCCCGCCGAAAACAGCCCCTCCGGCTTCACCACCAGCACAACGGCCATCAGCAGATAGATCAGCATGGAGGAGAGCGCCGGCGCCGCGGTCGCCGCCGCCTCCTTGCTGAGCAGCAGCCGCAGCAGGTCGGGCAGATAGGAGCGGCCAAGCGTGTCGATGAAGCCGACCATGATCGCCGCGACAAAGGCGCCGCGGATCGAACCGATGCCGCCGATCACGGTGACGACAAAGGCGATGATGATGATGCTCTCGCCCATGCCGATCTGCACCGTGAGGATCGGCGCCTGCATCAGTCCGGCAAGGCCGGCAAGCGCGGCGCCGAGGCCGAACACCAGCGTATAAAGCAGCTTGATGTTGACGCCGAGGGCGCCGACCATTTCCCGGTTGGAGGCGCCGGCGCGGATCAGCATGCCGACGCGGGTGCGCATCACCAGCCCATAGAGGAATCCCGCGACCGCCAGCGATACGACGATGATGGAGAAGCGGTAGGCCGAATACTGGAAATCAGGCAGGATTTGCAGCGACGTGTTGAGCCAGGACGGCAGCGGCAGGCTCAAGCCCTCCGGACCCCAGATCAGCCGCACCGCCTCGTCGAAAAACAGGATCAGCCCAAAGGTGCCGAGCACGTGGTCGAGATGATCGCGGCCGTAGAGCCGGCGCATGACGATCACCTCGACCGCCATGCCGACGATCAAGGTGGCGAGCAGCGCCAGCACCGCGCCGAGCACGAAGCTATGCGTCCAGGCGGAGAACGTGGCGGCGAAATAGGCGCCGACCATGTAGAGCGAGCCATGCGCCAGATTGACCAGGTCCATGATGCCGAAGACCAGCGTCAGCCCGGCCGCCAGCAGGAACAGCAGCAGGCCGAATTGCAGGCCGTTCAGACATTGTTCGATGAACAGCGTCATGGCGCGTCACCAAAAGCAAAACGGCAGTCGCGTTGCAGGCGCGGCTGCCGTTCCGCCGATCGCGAATATTACTTCATCGGACACTTGTCGTGGAAATTGTCCTGGTTGTCCGTGACGATGGTAGCGACGGTCTTGAGCACGTACTCGTCGCCGCTCTTCACCACGTCCTGCAGGTAGAAGTTCTGGATCGGCATGTGGTTGTTGCCGAAGCGGAATTTTCCGCGCACCGACTTGAAATCGGCCTTCTCGAGAGCCTTTTGCAGGGCAGCCTTGTCCGAGAGATTGCCGTGCACCGCATCGACGCCCGAAGCGATCAGGTTGGCGGCATCGTAGGATTGCGCGCCGTAGAACGACGGCCGGTGGCCGGGATACTTCTTGATGTAGTCGGCGACGAATTTCTTGTTGGTGTCATTAGGCAGATCGTTCACCCATTCCTGCGCGCCGGGCACGCCGAGTGCGAGCTCCTTCTGCAGCGGCAGCGTCGTCTCGTCGATGGTGAAGGCCGTATAGAGCGGGATCGTGCCCTTCAAGCCGGCCTGCGCGTATTGCGCCAGGAACTGCACCCCGGCCTTGCCCGGATAGAACACGAAGATGGCGTCCGGATTGGCCGCTTTTGCCTTGGCAATCTCGGCGGAGAAATCGAGCTGCGCCGGCCAGGTGGTCAGTTCCTGCCCGACCACCTTGCCTTTGAAGGTCGAGGCGACGCCCGCCAGCATGTCCTTGCCGGCGGCATAATTGGGGCCGATCAGGAACACCGACTTCACGCCCTTCTGGTTCATATAGAGGCCCATGGCCTGCGGCGTCTGATCGTTCTGCCACGAGGCGGAGAACACCGTCGGCGCGCACAGTTCGCCGGCGATCTGCGACGGCCCGGCATTGGCGATGACCAGGAAGGTCTTGGAATCGACGATCGGCTTGAGCGATGCCAACAAGACGTTCGACCAGATATAGCCGGCGATGAAATCCACGTGGTCGGATTCGATGAGCTTCTGGGTCTTCTGCAACCCGACTTCCGGCCTGAAGCCGTCGTCTTCGTAGATCACTTCGACCGGCAAGCCGCCCATCTTGCGGCCCATGTGATCGAGCGCGAGCTCGAACGAGTTGCGCATGTCATTGCCGATGGTCGCGGCCGGACCGCTCAGCGTCGTGACAAACCCGATCTTGATGGATTTCTGCTGGGCCACGGCCGGCCCGGCAACGAGCAGCAAGGCGGCGCCCGCCGCCAACAACGCCTTACGCATATGATCCTCCCCCGGGCTGTTCCAGCCCTTTTCGATACGAAATTCTAACGTAACGGCACCGGCGGCAAAAGGTCTACACCGGTCGAAGTTTATGCGGCCAATTGGTCGGCGAATGCGGTTTATTGGCTATGCGGAAGCGGCCATTGACCTGTCCGCCGCTCGACCGGCAGTGTCCCCGCACGAGGCCCTTGGGCCAAACGAAATATAATTCGGGAAGGACGCGCCCTTGTCCAAGGCCCTCGACAAAACCTATGACGGCATCGTCATCGGCGCCGGCCATCATGGGCTGATCCTCGGCGCCTATCTTGCCCGCGCCGGGCTCGACATTCTGCTGGTGGAACGGCGGCTCACCTACGGCGGCGGCCTGTGCACGCGCGAGGTGACGCTGCCGGGCTTCTATCACAACCTGCATTCGATCAATCACTTCCATATCAGCGAGACGCCGTGGTTCAAGGATCTCGGGCTCGATGCCCGCGTCACCTACATCACGCCGCGCTACGAATTCGGTCAGGCGCATCACGACGGCTCGGCGCTGGTACTCGGGCGCGATCTCGAGGAAACCGTCGCCAACATCGCGCGCTTCTCGAAGAAAGACGCCGCCACCTTCCGCGAGTGGAACCACAAGGCGGAAAAGATCACGCGCGAAATCTTCCTGCCCGAACGCTTTGCCGAGCCGCTGGCGAAGGCGGAACGCGAGGCCCTGCTCAACCGTACTGCGCTCGGCCGGGAATTCCTCGCGGTCGCCAACCGCCAGCCGCTCGATGTGGTGCGCGAGCTGTTCGAGAACGAGCACGTGCAACTGCTGTTCCTGTTCAAGGTGTCGCTGTTCGGCACCTGGCTCACCGACACGCTGTCAAAGACCTCGCCGATGGGCTCGGTGATCCGCGCCTTCGATCTCGACAGCGGCTACCAGCTCTGCCGGGGCGGCTCGTTCAATCTGGCGCGCGGCTTGATGGAGAGCTTCATCGCCGCCGGCGGCAGCTATCAGCCGCAGGTGCGCATCGAGAAAATCGTCGTCGAGAACGGCAAGGCGACCGGCATCGCGCTCGACGACGGCAGCACCGTGCGGGCGCGGCAGTTCGTCGCCTCCACGCTGGATGTACATCAAACCTTCGAAAACCTCGTCGGCCGCGCGCAATTGCCGGCGGCGTTCCTGAACAAACTCGACAATTTCCAGTACACGGCCTGGAGCCTGTTCGGGCTGCATCTGGCGCTCAACGAGAGCCCGCGCTTTGCCGCCGCCGCTTTCGATCCCAATATCAACCGCTCGCTGAAATGGTCGATCGGCGCCGAAACGATGCAGGACCTGTTCTCCGCGCATCAGGACGTACAGGCGGGCCGCGTGCCCAAGATCGTGCAATTCGGCTCCGGGCCCTTGAGCCTGCTCGATCCGACCCAGGCGCCGCCGGGCAAGCACACCACCTATTGCTGGCACGTGATGCCGCTCGATCCCGACATCGGCGGCCAGAATTACCAAAGCTGGAAGGAGGAATTCGCCGACAGGATCGTCGAGACCTTCGCCCGCTATTGCCCGAACATGACGGCGAAGAACATTCTCGGCCGCTCCATCTATACCGGCCGCGAATACGTGCAGGAGATGATCAACATGCGCGGCGGCGACATCTTCATGGGCGCCTTCAACGCCGAGCAGGTGATGTACAACCACTTCGGCTACCGCTCGCCGATCCCCAACCTCTACATCGCCGGCTCGGCCGCGCATCCGGGCGGCGCCATTTCCGGCGGCGCCGGCTATATCAGCGCCGGCATCGTCGCCGGGGATCTCGGCCTCAAGCCGTGGTGGGCGCCGTGGAACGCGCGCCGCGCGCTGGAGGCGCATGTGCAGGCGGAAAGGGGCGCGGCATGACGGCGCCCTCGCCCGGCCTCGAAACCATCGTCGCGCCGTCGCTGAAGGAGCGCGTCGCCATCATCACCGGCGCGGGGCAAGGCATCGGCCGCGTCTTCGCCAAGGCCTTCGCCATGGCCGGCGCTGCGGTGGTGATCGCCGAGCGCAACACGGAAAAGGCCGCCGCCGTCTCCGCCGAGATCATGGGGGCGGGCGGCAAGGCGCTGGCGGTCGAGACCGACGTTGCCGACGAAGCGTCGGTCAAGGAGATGGCCGAAATCGCCGACGACGAGTTCGGCCGCATCGACATTCTCATCAACAATGCCGCGATTTTCTCGGCGCTGGAGATGCGGCCGTTCGACCAGATCCCGCTCGCGGAATGGAACGAGGTCCTGCGCGTCAACCTCACCGGACCGTTCCTGTGCGCCCGCGCCGTGCTCCCCGCGATGCGGCGGGCCAAGTGGGGCCGCATCATCAATATCGCCTCCGGCGCGGTGCGGCTCGGGCGGCCGAACTACTTGCACTACATTGCGACGAAATCGGCGCTGATGGGCATGAGCCTGTCGATGGCGCGCGAGCTGGGCCCCGACAACATCACCGTCAACGCGCTTCTGCCCGGCGTGACCTTCACCGAGATCGAGCGCAAGACCATCACGCCGGCGCAGAAGGAGCGCGTCATCGCCATGCAATGCGTGCCGCGCGCGGAGACGCCGGAAGACCTGGTCGGCGCCGCGCTGTTCCTCGCCTCCGAAGCGTCCGCCTTCGTCACCGGGCAGAGCATCAATCTCGACGGCGGAGTGACCGGCCTATGAGATGTTCCTTGGCGCCAGCGCCGTGCTCTCCACGTCATACCCCGCGAAGGCGGGGTATCCAGTACGCCGCAGCGCAAGTGATTCTCGCAGCGTTCGCGATTACTGGATCATCCGCTTTCGCGGATGATGACCGCTGCGAAAACGGCGGAGTGACCGGCCTATGATCCCCACCGTCGCCATCGTCGCCGCCGGCGCCATGGGCGCGGGCGTCGCGCAGCGCCTCACCGAAAATAAAGTGAAGGTGCTGACCTCGCTTGTCGGCCGCAGCGAGCAAAGCGCCAAGCGCGCGCGCGAGGCCGGCATGCAGGCGGTCAGCGACCGCGAGCTTGCGCAAGCGGATTTCTTCCTGTCGATCGTGCCGCCGGGCGAGGCGCTGGCGCTTGCCGAGCGCTTTGCCCCGGTGCTCGCCGCCGCCAACACAAAGCCGACTTACGTCGACTGCAACGCGGTGAGCCCGCAGACGGTCGAGCGCGTCGCCGCAGTGATCGCGGCAACCGGCTGTCCTTTCGTCGGCGCCGGCATCATCGGCCCGCCGCCCAAACCGGGCACCGGCAACACCAAATTCTACGCCTCAGGGCCACAGGCGCCGGACTTCGCCCGGCTCAACGACTACGGGCTGATCGTGCGCGTGCTGCAAGGCCCGCTCACCGCCGCCGCGGCGCTGAAGATGTCCTACGCCGGCATCACCAAGGGCTTCACCGCGCTCGGCGCGGCGATGATGCTCGCCGCCGCGCGCGGCGGCTCGGCGGAAGCGCTGAAGGCCGAGCTTGCCGAGAGCCAGCCGGCGCTGCTCGCCTGGCTGACGCGGCAGACGCCGAACATGTACTCCAAGGCCTATCGCTGGGTCGCCGAGCTCGACGAGATCGGCGCCTTTGTCGGCGGCGAGCACCCCGAGCATGCCATGCTGGAAGCGGCGGCGCGGCTCTACGAGCGCATCGCCGCCGACTTTGTCGGCGACAACAACGAGACCGGCACGCTCGACCGGTTCCTCAAATCGTGATTACGCCGTGCGCCGGCGCTTGCGCGCGGCGATGACCTGATCGGCGGCGGCGACGCCGGTCAGGAAGCCGCCATGCGCGGTAGAGAAATCGTGTTTCGAACAGGCCTCGCCGGCAAAGAACAGCCGCTCGTCGACCGGCGCCGCCAACTCGGCGCGGCAGCCGGCCTTGCCCGGCATTGCGTAGGAATAAGCGCCGCGCGCAAAAGGATCGGCGCCCCAGCGATGAATGGCAAGCGGCTTGATCCGGCGCGTGAACGCATGGCCGAGCAGGCGCGTAAGGTCGGACTTGGCGAAATCGAAAAAGGCCTCATCGCCGCCCGCTTCCAGATCCCAGGCGTTCCTGCCGCCGAAATAGACTTCGATCTGCGGCCGCCCGAACGGCCGCATGTGATACATCGCCGTGCCAATGCGATCGGTGCTGCCGAAGATGCGCGTGTCCTTGTCGAACTCCCCGGCGTTCTCCAGCGACAGAAACAGCTTGTCGTTCAGACCGAGCGGCAGTCCGCGCGCGGCTTCGGTTTTTTCCGGCAGCGCCGGATGAAACAGCGACTCCTTGTCGCCGAGGATGCTCGTCGGCAGCGTCACGATGACCTGATCGGCGGAAATGGAGCCGCGCGCCGTTTCGATTCGCAGCCGTCGGCCGCTGTGATCGATTTGTAGCACCGGGCATTTGAGCACCGTGTTGAGATTGGCGCCGTAGGCGGCAATCGTAGTGCCGTAGCCCTCGACGATACGCCAGTTTTGGTCGTTGCCGGCATAATTCTCGAAATCCCGGACCGAGAGCCGGTCAAGCTCGGCGCCGCTGATGTAGGTGCCGATGGCGTTGATCAGATTGTTCCAGCGGCCATTCGATTCGAGATAGGCGGCGGCTGGCGCATCCGGTGAATTCGCCGCCGTTTCCAGCCGGCCGAAAAATTCTCCCTGCGCTTTGGCAAAGTCCTCCTGCTCGCCCGGAGCAAAACCGATGGGCAAGGCGCGGCGCGCCCACGGCGGCATGCTCTTGTCGACGGTGCGCCCTTGCGACTCGGCTACCTTGACCCATGGATTGCGGTCGGCGGAATGCAGCCAGCCGCAACCGAGGTCGATGGCGTGGCCAGAGCCGTCATCGATGCTCCAGGCGCGGCCGCCGAGCCGCGGCCGTGCCTCGACGAGAAGGCAGTCAATCGCCGCTTGGCGCAGGCGAAATGCCGCGGCAACGCCGGCAGCGCCGCCGCCGATAACCGCAACTTCGGTGTCATTATTGGCCATTCACCGCAATCCTTGTCTGGCAATATAGATGCGCGCTTCATCGTTTCCAGACAACTATTTGGCCGGCGGACCGGCCATGCGGCCCAGGTCATACGGCTTGTCCGAGCATGATTTCCAAAAAAAATTGCGGAGGCCGCAGCCCGCGAAGCAATTAACCAATCGGACTTTGCAGCTTCAGGCCGTCGCCGCGAGCTGCTCGCCCTTCTTCATCGCAATGCCACTTTCGGCAAAATCAATGCCGCGCGTCCGCCACCAGCACCGGCTTCTCGCGATAGAGATCAGGCAGTAACTGTTTCAGATGCTTGATCTTCGGCAGATCGTTGAAGACGATATAGGGATAATAGGGATGGCGGACGAGGAAATCCTGATGATAGCCCTCGGCCGGATAGAACGCCTTGTCCATCTCGATGGTGGTGGCGATCGGCTTCCTGAAGATGTGCGCCTGATCGAGCTGGGCGATGTAGCCCTTGGCGACGTCGGCTTGCGCCGTGCTGGTCGGAAATATCGCCGAGCGGTACTGCGTGCCGACGTCCGGGCCTTGACGGTTCACCTCGGTCGGATCGTGGGCGACCGAAAAATAGACCTGGAGGATCCGCCCATAGCTGATCTGCCGCGGGTCAAAGGTCACGCGTACCGATTCGGCATGCCCGCTATCGCCGTCCGACACGGTCTCATAGCTCGCCGTTTTTGCCGCACCGCCGGCATAGCCGGACACCGCGCTGATGACGCCCTTGACGTGCTGAAAGACGCCTTGGACGCCCCAGAAGCAGCCGCCGGCGAGGACCGCGACCTCGGACGCGGCGTCCGCCGGCTCGTCGACCGCCGGAAGCGGAACAGCGTGCGGCTCGTCGCCCGCGCGTGCCGGCGATATCGCGGCCACCGCAATGGCCGCCGACAGAACAACACCGGATAATGTTGGGAGAAACTCGGGGAACCAACGCCTGGCTGAATTGTCGTTGCGGCGGCTCATGGTCGATCTCCTCGCGCAAAAGGCCGATTAATTTGGCGACCACAATAGCGCAAGGACGCCGGCAAAGGTGACAGAAGCTGGTGACCGCGCCAGCACCGGCGATAACGGACGCGTGAACAGACCCGAACCCTACGGCGGCGGCGACAACAATGTACGCAGCTTGGCGCCGACACCCTTGGCCTGCAGCATCTCGCTGAACATCCGCATCCAGGCGGCGAACACGACGTTTAGCGGGTTCGCGCTGGGCGGCATGCCGGCAACGCCGAATTGCAGCGCCTCGTCCTTCGGCGCCGCGGCGAAGGTGCCGAATAGCCGGTCGAAGATAATGAGCACAGCGCCGAAATTCCTGTCGACGCAGGCCGCATTTGAGGCGTGATGCACCTGATGATGGCGCGGCGTATTGAGCAGCCATTCAAAAGGTCCAAGATGCGGCGGATGGGCCGTGTGCAGGAAGAATTGGTAGACGAGGCCCAGGCTGAGCAACCCGAACACCGCCGCCGGGTGGAAGCCGAGCGCGATCAGCGGCACGTAGAACAAGATGCCGCCGGTCAGATGCCCGCCCCAGCCGAGCCGCACGGCCGCGCTCAAATTGAGCTTGGTCGGCGAGTGGTGCACCGCGTGCGTCGCCCAGAACCAGCGCACTTTGTGCATAGCCAGGTGGTGCAGGTAGTAGCTGATCTCCACGGCGAGAAACAGCGCGAGCCACGTCCAGACCGAATTGAGCGGGATATCGAACAGCCGGTGACGGTAGACGAATAGAAGTGGTATCGCGACGATGCCCGCAGTCAGCGCCGTGACCACTTTGTTGCCCACGGCGATCGCCAGTGACGTCGCGGTTTCCCGCGCGTCGTAGCTGTCGTCATGGTTGAGCCTGGCGAAGAGATATTCCGCCAGCATCAAGCCGAACGCCACAAGCGCGAAAATCGCTCTGCCATGGTGCGCGCCAGCCAGCAGTTCAGTCATGGATGCTCTCGTTCAACGGCGTCCCCGCGAAGATGTGGCGGCCGGCCGTGCGCTACGGCAGTGATTCACTTGCTCGTTGCCTGTGCCCGCGATTCGCGGATGGCGGTCTTGCAGCCATCGGACAGCTGTTCGTATTTTTCGACCATGCAACGCTTGATGCGGCCTTCGCCGGGCATGATGCCGGAACAGAGCGTGCGTACGTCGCTGAGGCAGGCGTCACGCACAGTCTTGCGTGGCGGCGCCTCGGTCGAATGCACCATCGTTGCCAATGCCACGGAGAATATCGCAGCCGCGACCGTGGCCAGAACCAGGTCGCGCAGAATTGCCAACAGCCGCCGCGCAATACTTCCGCTGCCGGGCGCCGGCACTAAGAGCCTATGCATGATCAATCCTTTCGCAGTCAAAGACGAGGCGGCCGCCGGACAGAGCGGGGGGACAGGGGTGCCGGGTCCGGCGGCCGCAGCGTGGCGGTCAGTAGCGATTAACTGAGACTGTGCCGCCGCGCGTCACGCTGTTGCCGTTCGGGCCCGTGGTGGTGCGCGAATAGCTGTAGCTGTCGGGGCCGGTGCGGGTGATGCTGCCCGAACGCGAGACCGTGCCGCCGTACGGGCCAGTGACGGAGCCGGAACGCGAGCAGCTGCCGCCGCCGCAGCTGCCGGAGGCGCCGCCGTAATAAGTCCCGCGGGCGGTGGTGACGCTGCCGCTGCGGGTCCAGGCGTTGGCCGCGGAGACGGCGGCAAGACTGAGCGCTGCGGCAAGCGATGCCGAGAGGAAAGCCAGTTTCATCGGGTCCTCCATTGCTGGGGTGTCCGGCGTCGAAAAAGCCGCCGGCTGCACCGTACGGGCGGCACTCTGGGCGCGGTCCTTTGCCGCGATGTTTCAGCAAGACGCGATTTTGTAACGTTTTGTAACGGCGGCGCGCGCACTATTGCCGCCATGATGTGGGTTTCTAAAGTGCCGGCATGACCGATCGCACGATCATGATCGTCGAAGACGACCGCGAGATCCGCTCGCTGCTGGCGGATCTTCTCGCGCGCGAGGGCTACGCGACCGTTTGCGCCGAGGACGGCGCCGCCATGGACCGCGCACTCACGCAAACCCGTCCCGATCTCATCGTGCTCGACATCATGCTGCCCGGCGAAGATGGTCTCTCCATCTGCCGGAGGCTGCGCGCCAAGGGAGCGCTGCCGATCCTGATGTTGACCGCCAAGGGCGAGGACATCGATCGCATCGTCGGGCTGGAAATCGGCGCCGACGATTATCTGCCGAAGCCGTTCAATCCGCGCGAATTGCTGGCGCGCATCCGCGCCGTGCTGCGCCGAGCCGACGGGCCGGCGCAGAACCAGAGCCCGCGCCGGCTGGGCTTCGGCGTGCTGGTCGCCGATCTCGATGCGCGTAGCCTGGTCGGCGCCGGAGAGACCATCGTCCAGCTCACCGCGGCGGAGTTCGATCTGCTCGCCTGCTTTCTCGAACGGCCGAAGCGCGTGCTCTCGCGCGATCAGCTTCTCGACTGGACGCGGGGCCGCGCCGCCGATCCTTACGATCGTACCATCGATGTTTCGGTGAGCCGGTTGCGGCGCAAGCTTGCGGCAGTCGATCCGCAGGCGGCGGTCTCGATCAAGACCGTGCGCAACGGCGGCTATCTGTTCACCGCCGACGTACGCGCGCTTTGACGGCGGAACGGAGCACCAACCCCATGGGTCGCCTTCGCATCGCCGGCCGCCTCGCCCTGATCGTCGTCGGCGCCATCGTCTTCGTGCAGATGCTCATGATCGCCGTCTATTTCATCGAGCAACGGCGGCAGCCGGAAAGAGGCGGCTTCGCGCTCCTGCTCGGGCAGATCGCCGCGTTGACGCAGGCGCTCGACAAGGTGCCGCCGAACAACCGCGAACTGGTCCTGCGCGCCGCGACCAGCCTGCGATTTACGCCGACCATCCGCCAGAACGTGCCGGACAACGTCGTCCACTCGGCGTTGCTCGGCAACGCCGAGCGGCGCCTGCGCGCGCTCATCGGCGCGCCCGAGGACCGCTTCATCGCGCTGTCGTTCATTTCGAGAAACGGCGGCCAGCCGATCAGCCGCCTGCGCGACGTGGTCGGCGCCCGCCTGCATGCGGTTGTCGGCCTCAATTCCGGCGCCTATCTCGACGTCGAGACCGCGGGCGAACTCACCATGCGGCTGCTCGGCGTCCCCGTCGGTCTGCTCGCCGGGATCCTCGGCTTTGGCGTCGCACTCGCCGCGCTCATCGCCGTGCGCCGCGAAACCAAGCCGCTGTCCGAACTCACCGGTGCGGTGGAGCGCTTCGGCGCCGCTGCCGAGCCGCAACCGGTCGCCGAGCGCGGCGCCCCCGACGTGCGCGCGCTGATCGGCGCCGTCAACGCCATGCAGGCGCGCATCGCCGAGCTGCTGCGCAGCCGCACGCTGGTGCTCGGCGCCATCAGCCACGATCTACGCACTTACGTGACCCGGCTCAGGCTGCGGCTCGAACTGCTGCCCGAGAGCGAGCAGCGCACCAAGGCGGCGGCCGATCTCGACGGCATGCAGTCGTTGATGGACGACGCGCTCGTCTTTGCGCGCGCCTCGTTCGCCGGAGGTCCGGACGAGACCGTCGACCTCGCGCAGGCCGCGCGGAGCGAATATGAGGCGCGCAAGGCGCAGCATGCGCCGATCACGCTTGCCGGCGCCGATGCGCCGCTTGTCGTGCGCGGCTCGCGCGCCGGAGTGACGCGGGTTGTCGCCAACCTCGTCGGCAACGCGCTGGCTTACGGCGGCTGCGCCGACGTTTCGCTGCACCCGGAGGGCGACTTTGCCGAACTATGGGTGGAAGATCGCGGCCCCGGCATTCCCGCCGGCGAGCGCGCCCAGGTGTTCGAACCGTTCTACCGGCTCGAACCCTCGCGAAACCGCGACAGTGGCGGCGCCGGGCTGGGACTGACCATCGTGCGGCAGATCGTGGAAAGCAACCGCGGCACGGTGAGCATCGAGGATCGGCCCGGCGGCGGAGTGCGCATGCGCGTGCGCCTGCCGCGCGCATCGGTGCAGCCGACAGGGGGCAACCCAGCCGGCTGACGCGCAATCACGCCGGCGCCGCCGCGGTCCGGTATTCGCCGGAGCCGGCGTGCCGGTCGAGCAGGTTCATCAGCACCGCAGGATCCTTTGCGGTCCGGACCGTCATCGTCTCGTCGTGGCCGCGGATTTCGACCTCCGCGCGCGCAAGCGCATCACCGGCCAGCCCCGCGGTCTTGCACACCTCGTCCGAGATGACAGCCCTGCAGCCGAGCGCCTTGGTCATGTCCTGCAGCCGCGCCGCGACGTTCACGGCGTCGCCAAGCGCGGTGAAGATGGTGTGGCCGCGGAAACCGATGTCGCCGACAATGACCTCGCCGCCATGGATGCCGAGGCCGTATTCGACGGCCTCGTGTCCTTCGGCGGCGATCTGCTCGTTGAGGTGGGCAATATTGGCGGAAACGAGCGCAGCGGCCCGCAGCGCCTGCCGGCAGGCAGCAGTGCGGTCGCGGCCGAGGCCGAACAACGCCAGCACGCCGTCACCGACGAACTGGTTCGGCTGACCGCCGGCGTCGCTGACGGCGCGCGACACCGCTTCGACAAAACGGTTGATGAGCACGACGACGTCGAAGGCCAGCCGCTTTTCCGAAAGCCTGGTCGAGCCGCGCATGTCGACGAACATGCTGACGACATAACGTTCTTCGCCGACATGCATGCGCTGGCGGCTGCGCACCGAGGCGGCGCCGATGGTCGGCTGCAGGATCGGCACGACGGCGATGTCGCCCTGCGGCCGCAATTGGCAGGCTAGCCGGATCGAGGGGTCGGCGCCGGCGCCGACGCGCGTCAGCACAAAGGCCTCGCGCGCCGAAGCTTTCGGCAAGGTGGCGATATCGCTGACGACACGGACGCGGCAGGTCGAACAGCGGGCGCGGCCGCCGCAGACGCTGGCGTGCGGAATGTTGAAGCGCAGGCTCGCCTCGAGCACGCTCATGCCCTTGGGCACGCGCACCTGCCGGTGCGGATAGGACAGGGTGTACAGGCCGCTGCCGCGTTCGCGCAACGAGCGCACGCCGCGCGCCGCGAACACGAAAACGATGGCGCCGGCATAGGCGATGGGAAAATAAAACAGCGTGATGGTGTCGATGGCGACCGCCTGCGCCTGCGTCACGTAGCGCAGATTTTTCTGCCGCCATTCCTGCTCCTGGGCGAGATCGACGACCTCGCGGCCGCCCTGGTAGATGCCGAGCAGCGACAGCACCGGCATCATGACCGCAATCGACAGCAGGATGGGAGAGGCCCAGCGGAAAAACGGCTTCATCCGCAGCCAGAAATAAAGGCCGATGCAGCCATGCGCCCAGGCCACCAGCAGCAGGCCGGTCTGCGCGATGGTCTGCGACTCCTCGACCCACCAGGCATAGATCGGCAGGCCGTAATCGGGCGGCTTGATGTCGAACATCCAGCCGGCAACGCGCATGGCGCCGAAGTGGCTGGCGAGCCAGAGCGGGATGCTCAGGCCGAGCACGAGCTGGCTGATCTCGGCAACGGAGAAATGAAAATGCCGCCGCTGGTAGAGCGCCCAGAGGCCGAGCGAAAAATGGATCATCGCCGCGGCATAGAGCACGGCGTTGACGGCAGGGTAGCGCCAGAACGCGGTGTGATACGGCACAAAGACCTGCATCGCCGCGTAAGAGATGTTGCCGAGCGCGTGATTGAAATAATGCGACAGGATATAGGCAAACATCACCAGGCCGGTCGCCAGCCGCACCTGCCGCGCGCTGATGCCGCGCAGCCATGCCGGGATGCCGGATTTCCCATCGGCCTTCCGCCCGCGCGTGTCGACGCTTGATGTTGCCACAGCCGTCATGCGCCGCAGTCTAGCGCAATTTGCCGATGCCTGGATAATCGAGCGGCCAGCCGCGGCTCGCGTCAGATTTCCTTGAGCGCCTTCTCGATGCGCCGGTCGGGAATGACCCACATCACCGCGACCAGGGCATAGAGCGCGACCGACAGCCAGGGATAGACAAAGGCCAATCCGATCCCGGCGAGGTAAAAGATCAGCGATATCTTGCCCTTGATATCGCTGCCGAGGGCGCTGGCGAGCACAGAATGCGTCCCCTGCTTGTGGATGATCGCCGTCTGCAGCAGGAAGTAGGCAATCGCCGGCATCAGCAAGACCGCGCCGTAAACCGCCGTCGGCACCGGAGCGAGAAAATTCTCCCCAAGCCACGCCGTCGAAACCGGGATCAGCGAGAGCCAGAACAGCAGATTCGAATTAGCCCACAGGATGAGGCCATCGACCCGCACGACCGTGTGCAGCAGATGGTGATGATTGTTCCAGTAGATCGCCAGATAGACAAAGCTCAGCACGTAGCTGACGAAATTCGGAGCGATGGCGCCGAGCGACGCCCAGTCGGCGCCATGCGGCACTTTCAGCTCCAGCACCATGATCGTGATGATGATGGCGATGACGCCGTCGCTGAAGGCGGCGAGACGATCCTTTCCCATCAGTCTGCTCCGTCCGCCGAATATATCATCGATCGGCGAAATACGCCGCGCCTACGCGCGTTCAAGCCAGCGCCGGCTCGAAATGCGGGCGGTAACCTTCCCTGGTTGCCTCGACGCGCCCGGCAAATGGAAGGCCGACATGGGCGGGAAACACCATGGCGCCGCTTGACGCGCAATAGTCGAGCACCTTGCGCCGGCTGACGATCGCCTGCGCCGCGTCGGAGTTTTTCGGGAAGTTCCAGTGCGGATTGTAGACCTGCAGCAGATGATGCCAGACATCGCCGGTGAAGACCCCGCGCGCGCCCTTGCTCTCGAGCTTGAACACGACATGACCGGGCGAGTGGCCGGGGGCCTCGTCGATCTCGATGAAATCGTTGAGCCGGTAAGGACCGCCGTCGACAAGGTCGGCTTTGCCATATTCGAGGATCGGCACCACGCATTCGCGGAAGGTGCCGAGTTCGGCCGGGCCTGCTTTCGGATCGGCGTCAAGCTTGGCGAAGTAATCGACATCCGGCCTGGAAAAGACGTAACGCGCGTTGGGAAATGTCGGCACCCATTTGCCGTCGCGCTGCTGCGTATTCCAGCCGACGTGATCGTGGTGCAGATGCGTGCACATCACCAGATCGATTTCCTCGGGCCGCGCGCCGGCGGCGGCGAGGCGCTCGAGATAAGGTTCATTGAGCATGTGCCAGAACGGGCGGCCCGGCTTGTTCTTGTTGTTGCCGCAGCAGGCGTCGATCAGGATTTTCTTGCCGCCGACCTGCAACAGCCAGCTATGCACGACCAGGCGCATCTGACCGGTATCACGGACATAATGATGCGGCGCCAGCCAGTGCATGTGCCTCGCCATATCGGCGTCGGTGAGTTCCGGGAAGATTTCGCGCAGCTTGTAGCTCGGAATATTGGTCTCTTCGATGCGCGTGATGGTCGCTTCGCCCACAGTGAACACCGGCATCTCCTGCCAAGCAATGCGCGCTAGTGGCGCGGCCGCTACAGATAGTCTATGCCGAGGTCCGCAGCGTCAAGCCAAGAGGACGCCGGATCCATCATGCCGACATCCAGCGAAACAAAGCCGAAGCTCAAAGCGCCGCCGGGCACCACCGATACTCATATTCATTTCTACGATCATCGCTTCCCGACTGCGAAAACGGCGGTGGTGAAGCCTGCCGACGCGCTGGTGCCGGACTACATGACAATGCGCAAGCGGCTCGGCATCGAGCGCACGGTGATCGTGCAGCCCTCCGCCTACGGTGCCGACAATCGCTGCACCATGGAGGCCGTCGCCGCGATCGGGGCCAGCGCGCGCGCCGTCGTGGTAGTCGAGCCGGACGTGAGCGACGCCGAGCTCGAGCGGCTGACGAAACTGGGCGCGCGCGGCATCCGTTTCTTCATGCTCGCCGGCGCGCCGCTGCCCTGGGACGTTCTCGAGACCATGGCGGCGCGCGTTGCCCCGTTCGGCTGGCACGTGGTGTTCCAGATGGACGGCCGCGACCTTGCCGACCGCGAGGCCATGCTGATGCGTTTTCCGACCAAGGTGATCATCGACCACACCGGAAAGTTTCTCGAGCCGGTGGATGTCGACCATGCCGGCTTCCGCACGCTGTTGCGGCTGGTCGACACCGGCCGCTTCTGGGTGAAGCTCGCGGCGCCTTACGAGACTTCGAAAGTCGGCCCGCCGCATTACGACGACGTCGGCAGGCTCGCCAAGGTGGCGGCGAAGGCCGCGCCCGAGCGCATGTTGTGGGCGACGAACTGGCCGCATCCGACGCCCGGCATCGTCAAGCCCGACAACGCCTGGATGCTCGACATGCTGCTTGACTGGATTCCCGACGAGGCCGCGCGCAGGAAGGCGCTGGTCGACAATCCGGCCGAGCTTTACGGGTTCTAGCCGCGCGGCCGGTCGCGGAAGCGGTCCATCAACGGCTTGTCCTGGCCGCCGTCGATCTCGATCATGGTGCCATTGACCATGGTCATCAGCGGCGAGGCCAGCATGACGACGAGATTGGCGACCTCCTCGACTTCGGCGATGCGCCCCATGGGGATTGAGGCCGGCGCCAGCTTGTCGGCTTCCTCGCGCGGGATTTTCATGTCGCGCGCCATGGCGTCCACCAGTCCCGCCCAGCGCTCGGTGCGCACGGGCCCCGGATTGACCGCGACGAAACTGATGCCGTCCTTGCCGTATTGGCCGGCGAGCGACAGCGTCAGGTTTTGCCCGGCGGCATTGGCGGCGCCGGGGCAAATCTCCCAATAGGACGGCTTCACGCCGTCATTGCCGATGAGATTGACAACGCGGCCGCCGCCCTGCTTGCGCATGATCGGCAGCACGTAGCGCAGGCAGCGCACGTAGCCCATGAACTTGAGCTGCAGGCCTTTTTCCCAATCGTCTTCGGTCAAATGCTCGATGACGCCGCCCGCCGCGGAGCCGGCGTTGTTGACCATGATGTCGACGCGACCGAGCGCCTTGGCGCCCTGCTCGATGAAATTCCTGGCGTCCTTGTCCTGACGCAGGTCGGCGGCAATGGCGACGATCTTGCGGCCGGTCGCCTTGGCGATTTCCTGAGCGGCGGCTTCGAGCGGCTCCTTGCGCCGCGCGCAAATGGCGACATCGACGCCCTCCCTGGCCAGCGCCAGCGCGATGCCCTTGCCGATGCCTTCCGAACCGCCGGTGACCAGCGCCGTCTTGCCCTTGAGTTTCAAATCCATTGCAGTGCTCCCAAAATCAGTGGCGTTTCCGTTCGCCGCGCGCGATGCCTAACATGATCATCCATGCGTTCCAGATCGACGCGATCATGCAGTTGGCATAGCACAACGTCACCAAATACATGCCCCATTCGTAGCCAACCACTACTGCAGTCGAGCCAGCCACGCCGATAACGTAGCCGGAAATGAATTGCGCGCCACGGCGCACTGAAAAGCCTCCACGGCCGCGCGAGTTGGGAATCTTCAGCACCTGGCGCAGTAGCGCGATCGGGAAAGACAGGCCCCAGAGATTGATAACCAGAAGCTCGGCGCCGAGGGCAGGTAACGGCTGTGGCACCAGGATCGCAGTCGCCATCAGGAGCGTGCTGACGAGAATGAGCGTGGTGTATTGCACCCGCAGCCGGTACACTTCCTCATTGGCGATTTCACTGAGATGCAGCGACGCGGCGACGAACAACAGGCCGACGAGCGCGGCCGACGAAGTGCCGAGCATCAGATAGAGATCGCGCCAGTTGTCCGGCAGGGCGCGCGGCATGGCTCAGGCTGGCTTGTGCGCCAGCCAGCGGCCGGCTTCCGCCGCGGCGATGAGATCGGCGACGGCGGCGTTGAACGCCGCCGGCTCCTCGCTGGTAATGGTGTGGCCGGAACGCGGGATAACGCAGAGCCCCGCCGTCGGCACGATGCGCTTGAGATAGATGCTGGCGTCGACGCACCATTCGTCCTCGTCGCCGACGAGCACCAGCAGCGGCACCGAGAACCGCCTGAGCTCCGCCTCCATCTCCCAGAGCGACGGCCGCCTGGCCTGCAGGTTCAACATCACCAGCGAATGACCGAGCGACGAGTGCTCGCTCAGCATCCTGACGAATTCGGCGTAGCCGCGCGGATCCTTGTTCTTCTGCGCCTGCCGCGTCGGCCCGTCGCCATAGCGCGCCGCGGCCACAGGCATGCTCTCGGCCGCAAACATCTTGCCGGTCTCGCGCGAAACGGCGCGCGCTTCCTCGACCTTGCGCGGGTCGGCGCTCGAACCATAGCCGCAGCCGGCCGCGGTCACCGAAATGCAGCGCTCGGGATAACGCAAGCCGACATGCACTGCGGTCAGGGCGCCCATCGAGTGGCCGACCACGTGGGCTTTGCCGATCTTCAGCGCGTCCATCACCGCGACGACGTCGTCGCGAAATTGGTCCTGGCCGTACTTGTCGGGATCGCCCGGAACGTCGGAGGGCGGATATCCGCGCTGGCTAAAGGTAATGCAGCGATGGGCGCGGGAGAAACGCCGCATCTGCGGCTCCCAGGTGCGGTAATCGCCGGCATATTCGTGAACAAAGACGACGGCCGTGCCTTCGCCCACTTCTTCATAATAGAGGCGGACACCGTCGCGCGCGTTGATATGCGGCATTTCACTCCTCGCGGCGCGATTATTCGCACGCGATCGAATACCGGTAAAGCCGCCAAATCAGATCGGCGCCATGCCGAAGCAAGCGACGATGGGCGGGCGATCGGCGCGCCCGAGGCATTCGACTTGGTCCGTCTCCCACCGCGACGGCCGGCCGCCGACGGGCCACAAATGCCCAAATATGGGCCATAACGCGGTGCTTTTCTTTGAATGCAAGCTCAGGCATTCTATTGGGATAAAATTCAACTGGGAGGATATTATCATGAAGCGCTTGCTATTCGCCGGCGCCGCCGCGATGGCAGCCAGTTTGCTGTCGCTCGCCGGTCACGCCGAAGACACGCTGAAGATCGGTCTGATCATGCCCTATTCCGGGCAGTTCGCCGACGCAGCGGTGCAGATGCAGAACGGCATCGATCTCTATATCAAGCAGCACGGCGGCACCGTCGCCGGCAAGAAGATCGAGCTGATCAAGAAGGACACCGGCGGCATCGCGCCCGACGTCGCCAAACGCCTGGCGACCGAACTGGTTACCCGCGACAACGTCGACATCCTCGCCGGCTTCGTGCTCACGCCCAACGCGATCGCGGCTGCCGCCGTTTCGGAGCAGGCGAAAAAGTTCATGGTCGTGATGAATGCCGCCACAGCCATCGTCACGACGAAGTCGCCTTACATGGCGCGGGTGTCGATGACCGTGCCACAGCTCAATGAAACGCTCGGCACCTGGGCGGAAAAGAACGGGGTGAAGAAAGCCTACACCATGGTGACCGACTACGGCCCCGGCATTGACGCC
>Ga0335083_10003170_pt1 | contig 21424 bp, 23 predicted proteins | sample Lox_Sample_42_FD_206716 | JGI IMG/M metagenome (GOLD analysis project Ga0335083, IMG submission 206716) | Soil microbial communities from Loxahatchee National Wildlife Refuge, Florida, United States - Lox_Sample_4.2 | ecosystem: Environmental > Terrestrial > Soil > Wetlands | place: USA...
CCGGCCGCGCCCGTCGGCCGCCCGGATCAGCTCCTGGCTCACCACCGCGCGCAGGTTGTCGGCGAGCGAGTGGCGGACCTGCGCCTGGTTGTCCGAAGGGTGCGCGTCGATGATGCGGTCGATGGTCTGCGCGGCGCCTCGCGAGTGGAGCGTGCCGAGCACGAGGTGCCCGGTCTCCGCGGCGGTGAGGGCCAGCGAGATGGTGTCCGGGTCGCGCATCTCGCCGACGAGGATCACGTCCGGGTCCTCACGCAGCGCGGCCCGCAGCCCGTCCTGGAACGACAGCACGTGACGCCCGATCTCGCGCTGGACGATGAGCGATTTCTGGCTCGAGTGCAGGAACTCGATCGGGTCCTCGAGCGTGATGATGCTCGCGTTGCTCGTCTGGTTGATCTGGTGGATGAGCGAGGCGAGCGTGGTCGACTTGCCCGTGCCGGTCGGCCCGGTGACCAGCACCAGCCCCGAGCGCTGGCGTGCGAGGTGCGAAACGACGCGCGGCAGGCCGAGCGTCTTCAGGTCCGGCACCTGGTCGGGAATGACGCGGCAGAAGGCCGACACGCCGCGCTGGTGATGGCAGGCGTTGATGCGGAAGCGCCCGACGCCGACGGCCTGGTAGGACAGGTCGACCGAGCCGCTCTCCTCGAAGACCTTGCGCTGGGCATCGTCCATGATCTCGGAGAGCAGCGCCGAGGTCTCGTCGACCGTCAGCGTGCGGTACTGGATCGGGATGAGATCGCCGTCGAGCCGGACGAGCGGCGGCTGCCCGACGGTGAAATGGATGTCGGAGCCGCCCTGCTGCTTGCCCATCTCGAGGAACGCGTCCAATCGTGGCATGGGGATCCCGTGCTCAGGCGGCCTTCGGGAGCCACTCGAGCAGCTCCCGTGCGCTCTGCGGCCGGTCGTCGGGGAAGCGAGACATGCAGCGCATCACCAGCTCGTCAACGTCGTCGGGGATGCCGGCGCGCACCTCGCGCGCGCGCGGAACGTCCGGCTCCAGGTGCTGGAACAGCACGTTCACCGCGTTCGGCCCGTGGAAGGGTTGCCGGCCCGTCAGCAGCTCGTAGAGCACCACCCCGAGCGAGTAGAGATCCGTGCGCCCGTCCACCTCGTGGCCGGTGATCTGCTCCGGCGAGATGTACTCGGGCGTACCAACCAGGATGCCGCTCTGCGTGAGCCGCGAGCGCGTCGACTGCCCGACCGATGCGAGGCCGAAGTCCACGATCTTCACGTGCTCGCCCTCGCCGAGGAGCAGGTTCGCGGGCTTGATGTCGCGATGGACGATGCCGAGCTCGTGCGCGGCGGTCAGGCCCTCGATCACCTGCGCGGCGATGCCCAGCACGCGCTCGACGCTCAGCACCCCCTCGTCCCTCAGGACGCGGCCGAGATCCTGGCCCGGGAAGTACTCCATCGAGATCGCCTGGGCGCCCTGCAGGTCGAGCAGGTCGTGGATGCGGATCACGTTGCGATGCGTGATGCGGCGCGTCAGGCGCAGCTCCTGCACGAAGCGGCGCAGCATCGCCTCGTCGAGCGAGAGCTGCGGGCTCAGGATCTTGAGCACGAGCTCCTCGCGCACGGCGATGTCCTCGACGCGGTACACGGTTCCGAATCCGCCGCCGCCGATGCGCTCCTTCACGCAGAATCGGTCGATGAGCATCGTGCCTGGCTCGAGCCGCTGGAAGTTGAGCGTCCGGTTGGCTCCCGAGGGGGGCGTGACCGGCGAGACCTGTTGGGCCCCCGCGCTCCCGCGCGGCGGCGTCCGCGGCGCGTTCTCGTGGCGGCCGGCTTCCGGGCCGAATCCCGGTCGCACCTCGATCGGGGCGGGCGCGTCCTTGATCGGCGAGCTCGCGCGCCCCAGCGCCTGCACGACCCGATCGCGCCACGCCTCCGGCAGCTGGGCCGTCGTGTACCGGCGCAGCGCGTCGATCACCTCGCGGCGCACGTCGGCGATGGGCGAGTCCACGAGATCGCAGAGCGGCTGCACGGCGCGCGGATCGGGAATCTGGCCGAGCGCCTTCACGCACAGCGGCACCGACTGGGGATCGCTCGCCATGAGGCGCAGCAGCGGCTCGACCGCGCGCACGTCCCCGGTCTTCGCCAGCGCGTCGATCGCGCGCTCGCGCACCCACCAGTCCGGGTCCTCGAGCGCCGTCAGCAGCGAATCGACGGCGCGCTGGTCGGGAACGAGGTTCAGGATCTCGACGGCGTAGCGGCGGATGAACTCGTCGGGGTCCTTGACGAGTCCGATGACGGCGTCGATCACGCGCGGGCCGCCGAGGCTTCCGAGCGCATCGGCCGCGCGCACGCGCACCCACCAGTCCGAGTCACGCAGCGCGTTGACGAGGTCCTTGACCGCGTCGGCGGTCACGACCTGGTTCAGGACCTCGACCGCTCCGCGCCGCACGTACTCGGATTCGTCCTTGAGGTGGACGATGAGATGCGGCACCGCGGCGACGTCCCCGAGCGCGATGAGGGCCTCGATCGCGGCGGTCTGCACCTTCATGTCGGCGTCGGCGAGCCGCGCACACAAATCGGCGATCGCCGCGGACGCGCCCAGCGTCGCCAGCGTGCGAACGGCTTCGAGGCGCACCGACGGGATGTCGTCCGTGAGGCAGCCCCGCACGCCCTCCACGGTCGGCGGGCCCGGGAAGCGCGCCAGCAGACGGACGGCGTGCAGCCGGAACCACCACTCCGCGTGCTTCGCGAGACCGAGCAGGTCGAAGACGACGCCCGCGTCGGCCCGACGCTCGAGCAGCCGGAACACGCTGACGCGCGCTTCCTTGTTCACCTCGGGCAGGGCGCGCACGAGCGTCGCGGGCGCGAGGCGGTCCGCCTGCGCCGACAGGATCGATTCGAGCCGGGCCTTGGAGACGCGCGGGTCGCTGAAGAGCGGCAGCAGCAGCGCCGGGTCGTACTGCAGGTTGCGGGCGAGCGCCGCCGCCGCGGTGTCGACCACGCTCGGCGCCTGGGAGGCGAGCGCCTCGGTGTAGATGCCGAGCGTCGACCCGTTAAGCAGCTGCTCGAGGACGTCGGCGGCCGCGGCCGTCGCCATGCCGTTCGCGACCGCATCGAGGACCGGAACGATCGCGTCGGCGCCGAGCTCGACGAGCGCGCGGCGCGCCTCGTCCAGCTCGTCTCCGGTGTGCCGGCCATCGGCGAGTCGCCGCGCCAGCCGCCCGGCCTGCAGTCTGCGAAGGAGGTTCATCGTCCCTGGCCGGCTCGAGGGCGCCGCCGGTCAGCGGTGCATCAGGAGCCAGACCGCCCCGGCGCCGAGACCGGCACCCAGCAGGAAGGCGATGACCACGGCTGCGATCGGCGCGGGACGGGCGGCCGCCGGAGGCGCGGGCGCCGGTGCCGGCATCATCACCGACGGCGGCGACGCGGGATGCTGCTCTTTCTCCCGCGCGACCTCGAGCAGATTGCCGAGTTCGCTGCGCGAGAGCACGACGGTGTTCTGCTCGCCACCGCCGGAGCTGCCCGGTCGGCGCGGTTCCGCGCCGGTGGCGCGACGATCCTGCTCGTAGCCGATCCACAACGTGTACTTGCCGAAGCGCACCACGTCGTTGTTGTGCGCGGGCGCCGTGTGCACCATCTGGTCGTTGAGGAACGTTCCGTTCGCGCTGCCGAGGTCGACGATCTGGTACTCGCCGCCCTCGATGCGCTCGAGCCGGAAGTGCTCGCGCGAAACGCCGGGATTGTCCACGTAGACGTCGGACTCCGGATCACGGCCGATGGTGATCGACGGTTTGTCGAACCTGTAGTTGCGCACCGGCCGCCCCATCAGGGCGAGCCGGAGCTTGATGACGACCGGATCCGACATGTTCTTCTCCTTCCCACGAAATCCGTGCGCTGGAAAGAGTCGCGTGGGGACCGCCGGGCGCGGCGCGATCCATCCTGATCTTCCGAAGGGGTATCGGCGTGCCGGGCGCCCCGACTTGACGGCGAACTGCGTGCAAACCGCCGCCGCGGCGGGCGTCAGCCGTCGGTGCCGGTGGCCGCCTCCGGCGGCGAGAGCAGCTCGGACAGTTTCTGTCGGAGCACCTCGGGCTGGAACGGCTTGACGATGTAGCCGTTCACGCCCGCCGCCGCGGCCTCGATCACGTCGTCCTTCGCGTTGCGCGAGGTGACGAGCAGCACCGGGATCCCGGCGAGGTCCGGGCGGGCGCGCAGGCTGCGCACCAGCTCGACCCCTGCCATGACCGGCATGTTCCAGTCCGTGAGCACGATGTCGACGTCCGCCGTGCAGACCTCGAGCGCATGCCTGCCGTCCGTGGCTTCGAGGATGTCGAGGAAGCCCATCTGCCGGAGGCTGTTGACGAGGATGCGCCGGGTGATGCTCGAGTCGTCGACCACGAGGCACTTCACAGCGAACGCCCTCCCCGCACGAGGCTCAAAGGTCCGCTGCGACCCGCTCGATCACCTGCTCACGCACGTCCGCACGGTCGTAGTGGCCGCTCGCGATCCGTCCCAGGATCTCCTTCATGCGGTCTCCGGAGAGCTCGCCGGACGGGCTGCCCCCGGCCGTACCCTGCTGCTGGAGCCCACGCGCCTGCGACGAGATCTGGACGTCGTCGCGTCCGGAAGCGGTACCCGGAACGGCCGATGCATCCCCCGAGCGCGCGGAGGGCGCGGCCGGCAGCGCGCGACCGCTGCGGTCGACGTTCGGGCTCGGAAGCTGGCCGGAAGGCGTGGGGCGGACGCTCATACGATCCTCGGCGCGATGACGCGTGGTGTCTGCAGCTGTCGGGGCTCCCGCCGTTTGCGGTCCCGAACGGATGTGCCACCGCGTTCGCTCCGGAAGTATCGGTCGGCGTGCGCGCGGGCTTGAGGGTGGAAAGCCCCGGAACCGGGCACGACGCCCGGATCAGGCCGCGCGGCTCTCGGGCGCCTGCGACGGTGTTGCCAGGCCCGAGGCGATGTTGCGGTCGATCTCGACGAGCGCCTGCAGGCCGCTGGCGTCCGGCCTGGCCATGAGCTCGAACGTCCGTCGGTCGACGAAGGCCGAGAGCCGGAGCAGGTTCTGCCGCAGCTCCACGGGGAGCGGGCTGTCGTTCGAGGCCAGCTCGGTCTGGAAGAACGTCCAGAGGCGCTGGTTGTAGCGCAGCGCCTCGGCGAGCCGCTGCGCGCGCCCGGGCTCGTCCCAGGCGCGCTGGCAGGCTTCGAGCTGGCGCGCGGCCTTGAACAGCGCGGCCGCCTCGAGCTCGCGGCCCGAGGGCGCGGCCCGCGTTCCCGATTCGTAGGCGCGACGTGCGCTAGCGAACATTCGACATGATCGCCTTCTCGAATGCCAGGAGTTCCCGGCCCAGCTTGAGCGCGGCGTAGTAGTTGCCCGCGCGGACCTGCGCGTCGATCGGTTCCATCAACCGGCGCGAGCTCGGACTCGCATCCAGCACGTCCTCCACCAGCGCGCGATACGTCTGTTCGTGCAAGGTGCGCCGCTGCGGGTCCACGTACGTGAGCTGGATCGCGAGCAGGATCCGCTCGCACGGCGTCGTGACCAGTGACGGGCTCAGGATGTCGGATCCGCGCAGGACCGGCACTTCGGTCTCCACGAACAATTCGGCACGATGCCTGCCGTTCGTGAGCACCGCGCCGCCGAGGATGGCGCGCTCGTGGGGCTTCAACGTGAGCCGCAAGGGCATGACGGACTCGTTTTCCCCGATGCTGCGATGAAGCTTCGTTGAGCGGTCGGGCTTCCGACCGGCGGGCACCGGAGGGCGCGGGACCATTCGTCCCGGCCCACCGGCCCGCTCGTCCCTGACTCAGTGGGTCGCCGGGGGAGTGGCCGGGGTCGACCCGGCCTCTCCCGACGAGCCCGCCGCGTTTAGAAAAGTCGCAGGATGGACTGCTGGGACTGCGACGAGAGCTGCAGCGCGACGACGCCCAGCTGCTGCTCCGTCTGGAGCGCCAGCATGTTCGCGCCTTCCTCGTTGGTGTCCGCCGCGGTCAGGTTGTCCGCGCCGGTCGTGAGCGTGTTGATCAGGTTGGTCGTGAAGTCCTGGCGAGCCGTGATGACACCGTTGCTCGAGGACAGCGTCGACGCCTGCGTACGCAGCGTGTTGAGAGCGGTCGACAGCGCCGTCGAGGCCGCGCTGATGTCCGAGTTCGACGCCCACGCGTTGGTCGAGGCCGCGATGTTCAGGCCGGTGCTCGCCGTCGTGGCATCGAAGCCCGTGATCGTCAGCGAGGACGTGCCGGACTCGTTGAAGTTCACGGTCAGGCTGCCCGCCTTCAGGAAGTTCGTGCCCTTGTAGCTCGAATCGCTCGCCAGCTGGTCGATCTGCGTCCGCAGCGCGTCGAACTGGGTCGCGAGCGAAGCACGGTCCGTCGTGTCCGCCGACAGCGCGGAGGTCGCGAGACCCTGCGCCTGCTGGATGAGGGTCGTGATGCCGTCGATGCCCTGGAGGCCCGCGGTCACGGTCTGGATCGCCTCGCCCATGTCGTCCTTACGGGCGGACAGGTCGTTGGCGCGATCGAGCTCGTTCTGCGCCGCGAAGTAGGCCGACGGGTCGTCGACCGCACTGTTGACCTTCTTGCCCGTCGAGAGCCGCTCGCTCGTGCGCGCCTGCAGCGCGGCCACGTTCTGGAGCGAGACGAGGTCGTTGCGCATTCCGCCGGCAAGGGTGATGTCGTCGATTGCCATGAGCCCTGATTCCCTTTCTCGGGATCCATCGATTTCCTAGCAGCCGGCTTCTGCCTGGCCGTCGGCGCGCTGCCGACAGGGGTAGGGTCGGAGTCCGGGAGCGAAACTTGAGGGCGCAAAGGGCGTCGCGAGCCGCGATTCGAGCGGGCCAATCGCACGATGGGCGCTCGCGTCGGGGCCGGCGCCGGAGCCGGGCGAAGAGGCCGCAGCGGCGCTGCGCCATTCGGCCCGGGTCCTCGCGGGCGGCGCGCGAAACGCCCGGCGAAAAAGGAGCCGGCGGGCCCCGAAGCTCTCGCTTCGCGCCCGCCGGCGTGACGATCCGTGTCGTCCGGGGCGGTCGCGCGTCCTGCGCGTGCGACCCCGGCTCCCTGTCACTTCTTCTCTAGAACAGTCGCAGGATCGACTGCTCGGACTGCGAGGAGAGCTGCAGCGCGACGACGCCCAGCTGCTGGCGCGTCTGCAGCGCCAGCATGTTGGCGCCCTCCTCGTTGGTGTCCGCCGCGGTCAGGTTGTCCGCGCCGGTCGTCAGCGTATTGATGAGGTTCGTGGTGAAGTCCTGGCGGGCCGTGATGACGCCGTTGCTCGAGGATAGCGTCGACGCCTGCGTGCGCAGCGTGTTGAGCGCGTTGTTGAGCTGGGCCGTGGCGGCGTTGATGTCCGTGTCGGCGGCCCAGTTGTTCTGCGCGGCGCCGATCGCGAGGCCCGTCGTCGACGCGTCGAAACCGGTGATCGTGAGCGACGAGCTGCCCGACTCGTTGAACTGCACGGTCAGGCTTCCCGAGTTCAGGAAGTTCGTGCCCTTGTAGCTCGAGTCGCCGGCCAGCTGGTCGATCTGCGTCCGCAGCGCGTTGAACTGGGTCGCGAGCGAAGCACGGTCCGTCGTGTCCGCCGACAGCGCGGAGGTCGCGAGACCCTGCGCCTCCTGGATCAGGGTGGTGATGCCGTCGATGCCCTGGAGGCCCGCGGTCACGGTCTGGATCGCCTCGCCCATGTCGTCCTTGCGGGTCGACAGGTCGTTGGCGCGGTCGAGCTCGTTCTGCGCCGCGAAGTAGGCCGACGGGTCGTCGACCGCACTGTTGACCTTCTTGCCCGTCGAGAGCCGCTCGCTCGTGCGCGCCTGGAGGGACGCGACCATCTGCAGCGCGACGAGGTCGTTGCGCATTCCACCCGCGAGGGTGATGTCGTCGATGGCCATGGCATGTACCCCTTTCTAGGGCTTGAGTGAACCGTCATCCGGCATTCTGCCGGGCTGCCGATGTGACCGACGGAGCCAAGCGTCGGGCGCTGCACGAAAAACTTGAGGGGCGTCCCGGCCGGGACACGAACGGGCCCCGGATCGCGATCGATCCGGGGCCCGGGCGAGCCGGCGGAAACTACTGCAAGTAGTCGGTCAGCGAGGTCTGCAGCACGCGACCCACGACGGCGTAGGCCTGCTCGAGCGCCGTCTGCTGCTGTTGCAGGGTCACGAGCGACGTCGCGGGATCGACGTTCATGAGGGCGTCGCGCTGGTCGAGGAGCTGCGAGCTCTGGGTCGCGAGGTTGGAGCTCGTCGACTGGATGTTCTGGAGCTGCGACCCGATCTCGCTCTGGGTCTCGAGCGCGGTCTGGTCGGCGGTCTGCAGCGAGTCCGTGGCCGCGGCGATCTGGTCGGGCGTGCCGCTCTGGAGCTGGGTGATGAGGCCGTTGATCGACGTGATCGCGTCGGTGAAGAGCGGCTGGCCGGGATGGTTGACGTTCACCGAGACGCCGTCGGAGATCGTCACCTGCTGCGCGCCCGAGTTGCCGACGTAGGTCCCGTCGGACTGGAACGGGGGCGTCGTGTTGGCGTCGCCGCCGAAGACGTACTGGTCGCCGACGCGCGTGTTCCCGAGCGCGACGATCTGGTCCTTGAGTGCGAGCGCCTGGCTCAGCGCCGCCTGACGCGTCGGGTCGTTGGGGTCGGCGGAGGTCGTCGACATCGCCAGCTGCTTCGCGCTCGCGATCGCGTCGCGAAGACTGGAGAGCGCGGCGTCCTCGGTCGATAACTGGGTCGTCGCGAACGTGCCGTTGCGCTTGTATTGTTCGACGTCCGCGATCTGCGCCTGCAGGCTCATCACCTGCGACGCGTCGACGGGATCGTCCGAAACGGTTTCGATGCGCAGGCCGGTGCTCGCCTGCTCGGAAGCCTTCGCGATCGCCGACATGCGCGTGGCGAGGTTCGACTTCAGGTTCATCTGCATCATCAGGCTCGTGATCCGCATACGGTCCCTCGGTTGTGCGGGGTCTCGAGTCCGGGTATCGGTCGGAATTCGGATTCCCTTGAGTCGGAGGGCGCATCGGGCGGAGCCCGGACGCCGGCCGGCCAACCCCCTCCGGGCGGCAGGCGCCGGCGGGTGAGGACACGGAACGCATGTCGAACATCCTCTGCATCGATGACGAACCGTCGGTCGGCGTGGTGCTCGAGCACCACCTGACCGAGATCGGGCACCAGCCGACGCTGGCGAGCAGCGTGGACGAGGGGCTTCGCGCGGTCCGCGACGGGGAGTTCGAGCTCATCATCTCGGACTACCGGATGCCCGCGGCGACCGGGCTCGACCTGCTCGAGATGCTGCGCCAGCAGGGCTACGACATCCCCGTCATCATCATGACCGGCTACTCGAGCATCGAGCACGCCGTGCTCTCGATCCGCCACGGCGCCGTCGACTACCTCACGAAACCTCTGCGCCAGGAGGCGTTGCGGATCGCGGTCAACAACGCGATCGAGGTCGCGCGCCTGCGCCGGGAGAACGAGGCCTACCGGCGCGAGATCACGACGCTGCGCGGCCAGCGCATCATCGTCGGCGAATCGCGCGCGCTGCGCGCGGTGATGGACACCCTCGGAATGGTGGCGCCGACGCGAGCCACCGTGCTGCTCGAGGGGGAATCGGGCACCGGCAAGGAGCTCTTCGCGCGCGCCCTGCACGAGCAGAGCCCGCGCCGCGAGCAGCCGTTCGTGACCGTGAACTGTGCGGCCCTGCCCGAGGGGCTGGTCGAGAGCACGCTGTTCGGACACGAGCGCGGCGCGTTCACCGGTGCGACGCAGCGCTCGGCGGGCGCCTTCGAGCGGGCGCACCGCGGCACGCTGCTGCTCGACGAGGTGTCGGAGATGCGGCTCGACCTCCAGGCCAAGCTGCTGCGCGCGATCCAGGAGCAGGAGTTCGAACGCGTGGGCGGCAGCCAGAGCGTGCGGGTCGACGTGCGCCTCGTCGCGACGACCAACCGCAACCTGCTGGCCGAGGTCGAGGCCGGCCGCTTTCGCCAGGACCTCTACTACCGCCTCGCGGTCGTGCCGGTGCGGACGCCCGCGCTGCGCGAACGGCTCGAGGACCTGCCGCGGCTCGTCGAGCACTTCGTCGCGCAGGCGGCGGCCGAACTCGGCGTGAAGCCCCCCGCGCTGCGCCCCGAGGCGCTCGAGGCGCTGCGCCGCCGCACCTGGCCCGGAAACGTGCGTGAGCTCGCGAACGCCGTCGAACGCGCGGTGCTGCTCTCGCGCGGGGCGGCGCTCTCCGCCGAGTCGTTCGGGCCCGCCCCCGCGCTGCCCGCCGCCGCGGCCGCCGCGGGCACGTCGCCGGAGCCGCTGAACCTGCGCGAGCTCGAGGCGCGCACGATCGAGCGCGCCCTCACCACGACCGGCGGCCATCGCCAGCGCGCCGCCGAGCTGCTCGGCATCAGCGAGCGCACGCTGCGCAACAAGCTGAACGGGCCCGCCGACGGGGCCTGAGCCGCGCCGCTCCCGCTGCGCGCCGCGCCCGGTGCTTCGACGCCGGGCGCGGCACTTTTTTCCGGAAGGAAGTTCCCCGGTACGGCGCAAGCGCGCGGCGCACGCATGCGTCGCCGAGCGGACCGAGGCGGGCGGGGGACGCGACAACCGCGGCGCGTGCCGCCATTTGCGGACGCGGTTCGAGTCGCCACCGGCTGCGCGCGGACATTCGGTACGTCGCTTGCAGTCGGGGGTGTCGCCACTTCTGCCCGTGGGAGGACGCCATGCTTCGATCACTGTTCGGACCCGACAGCGTGACCGCGATGCTGCGCGGAGGGCTCGAGGAGACCTCGGCCACGCACCGCACCATCGCCGCGCGGGTCGCCGGCGCGCTCGATTCGAGCACGAGCGCCGACTTCCCGAGCGCGCTCAAGGCGAAGACCGCCGGCACCGACCACGACCCGGCGGATCTCGAGCGCGACATGGCGGCTCTCGCCGACAACGAAACGCGCTACGAGGCCGACGCGAAGCTGCTCCAGAACGCGTACGCCCAGTTGCGCACGGCGGTCTCGGATCGTGGCTAGTCCGATCTCCGGCTTTCCGCAGTGGCCGCGTCCGGTGCGGCAGCTGATGCCCGGCCTCGGCACGGCCGCGGACGGCATGGCCGTGCAGGAGAAGTTCATGGAGGTGATCTCGCGCAACCTCGCGAACGCCGAGGTGACGCGCACGCCGGAAGGCGGCGCCTACAAGCGCGAGGTCGCCGAGATGGGCGTCGACCCGAAGACGGGCGAGACCGGGCTGGTCGTCAAGCAGGACCCGGCGCCCGGCCGCATGGTCTACGACCCGTCGCACCCCGACGCGAACGCGCAGGGGTTCGTCGAGTACCCCAACGTCGACATCAACACCGAGCTCGTCGATCTGATGATCGTGCGTCGCGTGCACGAAGCCAACGTGAGCGTGTTCCAGGCCGCCAAGAGCATGCTGCGGCGGGCGCTCGACATCTGAAAGGGAACGCTGCGTCCATGAGCATCCAGGGTCCGTCGCCGCTTCAGCCCCTCGTGCTGCCCGCGCTGCCGCCCGCCGCGAACCGGGCGGGTGCGCGCGACGCCGCGCCGTCCTCGTCCGCGCCGGGCGAGAGCACGCTGTGGTCGTTGCTCACCGACGAAGAGCGCGAGTTCTTCGCGCAGCAGGCCGGTCTCGGCGCGCTGACGTATGGGCGCGGCGCGACGCCGGCTGCCGCCACGAACGCACCCGCGGCTCCGCTCGGGCAGCGGATCGACGTGAAGGGCTGAGCCCCATGGCCGACCCGCTCCGCATCGGCGCGCCGCTCTCGGGTCCGCTCGAGCGCCCCGAGCTGCCGGACCTGTCCGGGACGCCGGCGCCCGGAAGCTCGTTCGCGGATCTCTTCAAGAAGACGATCAACGACACCTCGTCGATGCAGGACAACGCGCAGGATCTGATCGGCGCGTACCTGCGCGGCGAGCCCGTCGAGCTGCACCAGGTCATGGCGGCGAGCGAGGAGGCTTCGATCTCGCTTCAGCTGCTGGTCGAGCTGCGGAACAAGCTCACCGACGCGTATCGCACCGTGATGAACATCCAGTAGGGGCCACCACCCGATGGCCGAGAACTCGCTCCCCCTGATCGGCGCCGTGCGCGGCATGGACGCGACCCGGCGCTTCCTGCTGCTCGCGGCGCTCGTGGTGCTCGTCGTCGCCATCGGCTTCGTCGGCCACTGGGCGGCGACCCCGACCTACGTGACGCTGCTCCATGACATCGACCTGAAGGAGGTCGGGCAGGTCACGGACAACCTCGCGAAGGCCAACGTGGCGTATCGCCTCGGGGCGACCGGCACGGAGGTCGAAGTGCCGGTGGCGGACGTCGCGCGCGCGCGCGTGGCGCTGGCCAAGGACGGCCTGCCCGCCAACGGACGGCCCGGGCTCGAGCTCTTCGACAAACCCTCGTGGGGCATGACCGACTTCACGCAGCGCGTGACCTACCAGCGCGCGCTCGAGGGTGAGCTCGCGCGCACGATCGCGCAGATCCAGGGCGTCGAGCGCGCCGAGGTGCACCTGCTGCTCGCCTCGTCGAGCGCGATCCGCCGCGACGACCACCCCGCGGGCGCCTCCGTCGTGCTGACGCTGAAGGGCGGGACGCCGCTTTCCTCGGAGACCGTGCAGGGCATCACGTACGTGGTGAGCAACAGCGTCGAAGGGCTGTCGGCGGACAACGTGGCGGTGATGGACAACACCGGGCGCGTGCTGTCGCTCCCCTCGGCGGGCGCGGGTGGCGCCGGACTCACGGGCCGCCAGCTCGAAGTGGCGCATGGCATGGAGTCGCGCTACGTCGACAAGATCGAGAACCTCGTCGGAACGGTCGTGGGCGTGGGTCGCGTGCGCGCGCAGGTGTCCGCCCAGGTGAGCTTCGACCAGGTCGACGCGACGACCGAGACCTACAACCCCGACGGTCAGGTGCTGCAGACCGAGCAGCGCAGCGAGGGGGGCCCGGCCGAGGGCGGCACGCCGCAGACCGTCGTGAGCAACCAGTACCAGAACTCGCGCCGCGTCGAGAAGAGTACGAGCCTCGCGGGCCGGCTGACGCGCCTCACGGTGGCCGTGCTCGTCGATGAGAAGTCGTTCCGAGCCGGCGAGAAGCCCCGGGAGCTGAACGACATCGACGCGATGGTGCGCAACGCCGTCGGCATCGACAGCACGCGCGGCGACCGGCTGAGCGTACTGGCGGTGCCGTTCGAACCCGTGCAGGCGCCGGCCGATTCGCACGGCGCGCCCGCGCACGTCGACCCCGTCGCGGTCGTCGAGCGCGTGAGCCACCCGCTGGTCGGCGTGGTCGCGATCGTCGTCATGCTGCTCGTTGCGTTGCAGATCCGGGGGCTGTTCGCCCCTTCGCGCAAGGTCGCCGAACCGGGCCGGGCCGGAGGCGCGATCGCGACCCTGGCCGAGCCCGAGCCGCCGCCGACGCCCGAGGACAGCGAGACGCAGCGCCTGCGCAACCGGCTCAAGCAGGAATCGAACGACCGCCCTGAGGTGACCGCGCAGGTCCTCAAGGCGTGGCTGGCGGAGAACTGATGGCCGGTGCGCTCGCGAAACGCGGCCGGGTTCCCGGCGACGTCCCGCTCACCGGGGCGCAGAAGGGCGCGGTGCTCTGCATGGCGCTCGGAGCGGAGCGTTCGGCGAAGATCATGCAGCTCCTGACCGCGCGTGAGGTCGAGACGATCTCGCGCGAGATCGCCTCGCTGCCCGTCGTGGCCGCCGATCGCGTCCAGACCGTCCTCGGCGAGTTCCATCAGGTGTCGCACGCGGTCGAATCGGTCGCGCGCGGCGGTGTCGACTACGCGCACCAGATCCTCGAGGCCGCGCTCGGCACGTCGAAGGCGAAGGCGATCCTCGAGCGCATCCAGGAGCAGCTCGTCGACACCGGCCTCAAGCGGCTGCGCAACGCGCAACCGGAGGTGCTGGCGGGCATCCTGCGCGGCGAACACCCCCAGACGATCGCGCTCATCCTCGCGCACCTCGACGTGCGCCAGTCCTCGGGCGTCATCGTGGGCATGGATCCCGACCTCGCGGCCGAGGTGCTCTACCGCATCGCGCGCATGGACAAGATCTCGCCCGAGATCCTGATGGTGGTCGAGAGTGGATTGTCGAGCAAGACCGACCTCTCGCTGTCCGAGGAGATGACGCTCTCGGGCGGGCCCCAGGCCGTGGCGAAGCTCCTGAACCTCACCGGCAACACGCTCGAGAAGCAGCTGCTCGAGGGCATCGAGACGCGCAGCGACGAGATCGCGGGCCAGATCAAGTCGCTCATGTTCGTCTTCGAGGACCTGCTGCTCGTCGACGCGCGCGGCATCCAGCGCGTGCTTCGCGACATCGACGCCAAGGACCTCGCGCTTGCGCTCAAGGCCGCGAGCAGCGAGCTCAAGCGCCACATCCGCGCCAACATGTCGGAACGCGCCGGCCAGGCGCTCGAGGAGGAGATCGAGATGCTCGGCCCGGTCCGCGTCAAGGACGTCGAGGCCGCACACGGCCGCATCATCGAGATCGTGCGTCAGCTCTCCGATGCGGGCGAGGTCATGATCGCGGGTCGCGGAGGCGGCGATGACATCATCCAGTGACGCCATGCTCTGGCAGCCGTGGGCATCCGCGGGCGATGCCGGACGCGCGGACGCGACGGCGGCCCCCGAGGGCGACTGGCTGCCTGCGCTGTCCGCCGACGGCGGAGCCGCCGAGAGCGCGCGCCGGCACATCGAGGACGTCGCGTACCGTCGCGGGCACGAGGAAGCCGTGCGTGGTGAGCGCGAGCGCGTCGAGGCGCGCTGCGCGAACGCGCTTCACGCGGTGGTGCGCGTCACCGAGCAGCTCGAGGGCATCGTGGGGCAGTTCGCGCACGACCGCGAACGCGACCTGCAGGCGGTCGCGATCGCAATCGCTCGCCACCTCGTCCAGCACGAGCTCACGATCGACCCGATGCGCATCGGCGAACTCGTGCGGCGGGCGCTCGAGCTGCTGCCGCCCGAGCACGCGTTCGAAGCCCGGCTCCACCCCGAGGACTTCGAGATGCTGGGCCCCGTGCTCGCCCGGCTGCAGCCCGAGGGCCGCAACGTGAAGCTCAACTGGGTCGCGGACCCCGGTATCGAGCGCGGCGGCTTCGTGCTCGAGAGCCCGCAGCGCGTGGTCGACGGCCGCACCGACGTCGCCCTGCGGGCGCTTTACGAGAAGCTCGACCATGAGTGAGACCATCGCGCCCTGGGGCGCCCGCACGCTCGCGACGCTCGAGGCCACGCCCCGCTTCACGGCGTACGGCCGCGTCACGCGCGTGATCGGCCAGGTGGTCGAGGTGACCTCGCTGCCGGTCGCGGTGGGGGAGATCTGCCGCATCGAGATCGACGGCGTGACCGGCGTGCTCGCGCAGGTCACCGGCTTCCACGATCGCGGCGTGCTGCTCATGCCGCTGGGCGAGCTCGGCGGCATCCCGCTCGGCGCGACGGTCGTGCCGCTCGGCCGCGCGTTCTTCGCGCGCGCGGGCGAACAGCTCGTCGGACGCGTGCTCGACGGCCTCGGCCGGCCGCTGGACGGCGGCCGCCCGCTGGGCCCGACGCAGGAGCGCGACCTCAGCGCCGTGCCGCCGCCTCCGCTCGAGCGGCCCCGCATCCGTGAGCCGCTCGCGACGGGCGTGCGTGCCATCGACGGCCTGCTCACGCTCGGGCGCGGCCAGCGCATCGGCATCATGGCGGGCTCGGGCGTCGGCAAGAGCGTGCTGCTCGGCCAGATCGCACAGCGGACGAGCGCCGACATCAACGTCATTGCGCTGCTCGGCGAGCGCGGGCGCGAGGTGCGCGAGTTCATCGAGCGCGACCTCGGGCGTGAAGGACTGGCGCGTTCGGTCGTCGTGGTCGCGACCGGCGACCAGGCGCCCGTCGTGCGCGCCACCGGCGCACTCGTCGCCACCGCGATCGCGGAGTACTTCCGCGACAGCGGCCGCGACGTGATGTTCATGATGGACTCGGTCACGCGCGTCGCCATGGCGTGGCGCGAGATCGGGCTCGCCGTGGGCGAGCCGCCGACGACGAAAGGCTATCCGCCTTCGGTGTTCGCACTCCTGCCCCGGCTGCTCGAGCGCGCCGGCACGTCGCAGCGCGGGAGCATCACGGGCCTGTACACGGTGCTCGTCGAGGGCGACGACTTCAACGAACCGGTCGCGGACGCCGCGCGCTCCGTGCTCGACGGCCACATCGTGCTCTCGCGCCGGCTCGCGAACGCCAAGCACTTTCCGGCGATCGACGTGCTCGACAGCGTGAGCCGCGTGCGTGACGAGGTGATCACGCGCGCGCACCTCGCGGATGCGAACGCCTTCCTCCAGCTCGAGGCCGCGTACCGCGCGCACGAGGACCTGATCAGCGTCGGCGCGTACAAGCCCGGAGCCGATCCGCTCGTCGACACGGCGATCGCGCTGCGGCCGGCCATGCTCGCCTGGCTGCGCCAGGCGGCGAGCGAAGGCTCCAGCCTCGCGGAGACCCATGCCCGGCTCGCGGCGCTGCTCGCGGCCGCCCCGGCGCGCCGGGCGGGAGGTGAGTCGTGAAACGCTTCGCGTTCCGGCTCGAGCGCCTGCGCGAGCTGCGCGAGCGCGCCGAGCGCGACCGCGCGGCGGAGCTGGGCGCCGCGATGCGCGAGGAGCAGGACCACCGCGAGCAGCTGGCGCGCGCACGCGCCGCGCTGGAACGGGTCGGCGAGCAGGCCGCGAACGCCGCGGACGGTGGCGCCACCACGGCCGGAATGCTGCGCAACGTCGGCCTCGTGCGCGACGTGGCGGGCGACCACGTCGACCTGGTGTCCCGCTCGCTCGAAGCCGCGAGCGCCCGCGTCGACGAAGAGCGCGAACGCTGGGGCGAGGCCCGCCGCGACCTGCGCGTGCTCGAGAAGCTCAAGGAACGCCGGCTCGGCGACTGGCGGGCGGAGAGTTCGCGCGCCGAGCAGAAGGAAACCGACGAGGTCGCTCGCGACCATCACCGTGAAGACGAGGGAGCCGCATGAAATTTCTGATCTTCGGTCTCGCCGCGTTCGTGCTCGGGCTCGGAGGCAGCACCGGTGTCGCCGTGCTGACGACGCCCGTGCGCCTGACCGCCTCCGATTCGCTGGCCATCGCGCGCGCCGACACGCTCGCGACCCGCGCGTCCGCCGAAGCGCCCGCAACCGGGACGACAGCGCCCGAGCCGGCCGCGACGACGCCGGCGCCGGCTCCCGCTTCGGCCCCGCCACCGGCGCCCCAGCCCGTCACGAAGGTCGTGCCGCCCGCACCCGCGGGCGCGACCGCTTCCACGGCGTCGACCGACGCGGCGCCCGCCCCGGTGCCGGTGCGCGTGCCGGCGTCCGTCGAGACCGCCGTCCACGAAGCCAGGTCCGCGGGCGCGCCGGATGCGGAGACGTACAAGCAGGTGGGCAACATCCTCCTCAACCTGAAGCCCGCCGAGGCCGCGAAGATCGTCGCGTACCTGACCGACGATCAGGTGGAGGGGCTGCTGCGCTCGATGGCGCCGCGCCAGGCCGCGAGCGTGCTGGGCCAGCTCGCGCCCGAGCGTGCCGCCGCGCTCAGCAGACGGCTCCTCGTGCCGGCCGAGGGGGCGAAGCCGTGAACGGCATCGTGCCCTCGATTCCGACCGTTCCGCGCACGGCGGTACGCGCGGCCGCGCCGTCGCGCGATCGCGATGGCGACGACGACTTCGGTCTCGCGCTCGGCGCCGCGGCGGCGCAGCGCGCGCCGTCCGCACCCGTCGCGGCCGCGACCGCGAAGAACGGCGGAGGCGACGGGGCCCCGCACGATGCGCGCGAGGAGAGCACGGGCGAGCCGGACGCCGGCTCGACCGCGATCGCCGCTGCGATCGCCGCTGCGAGCGGACCCGTCGCGGCCTCGCCGCCCGCGCGCGCTTCCGTGGATGCGCTTTCGACGGGCCCCGACGCTCCGATTTCGAGGGACGCCGACGCTCCGAGGGCGGCGGCCTGGACGGCTCCGGCGACGAAGGCGCGCAACGCGCCATCTCCGCCCTCCGCGGCCGTCCGAAGCAGCGCGGACGCGAATCCGTCCGCGCCCCGGGCGATGCCGCTCGTCGCGGCGACGTCGGCCGAGGCCGGCTTGCGCGTCCGCGTGGTCGCTTCCCGCATGGCCACGGCATTCGCACCCGGTCCGGCAACGTCCAGGGCGCCCGCGCCCGACGCGGGCGCGCCGGCGCGAGCGGAGATCGCCGGCGCTGCGGGCGACGCTCATCCGATGCCCGTCGTCGCCGCGGTGCGCCCCCTTTCCGCCGGCGCTGCATCGGCGCCGGTTCCGGCCGCTCCTGCTCCCGGCGCCCCGAATCCGGCGAGCGCGACCGGCTCCGGCGCTGATGCGACCACCGACGATGCGCCGGGCGACGGATCGAGGGGCGACGATCGCACGGGTGATCACGCGCCCGGCGCGCGCCCGGACGCCCCCGCCCCGAGCGCGGCGCCGTTCGGCGTCGACGCGGCTGCGAGCGCCGCGGTTGCGGCGGATGCCGGCGCGCGACCCGCCGTCGCCGCGCCGGCGACAAGCGCACCCGCGCCCCCGGGCGCGGCGGCGCCCGTTGCCGATCCGCGGCTCGAGCCGATGCGGCGCGCGGCGGATCAGGTGACGCTCCAGTTCCATGGCGAGGACGGGCTCGAGGCGCGCGTGCGCGTCACCGTGCGCGGCGATGCCGTGCACGCGGCGCTCCTGTCCTCCGACGAGGACACCCTCGGCCGGCTCGGCGAGCAGGCGAGCTCGCTCCATCGCGCGCTCAACGATCAGGGTTTCACGCAGGCCCGCGTGAGCGTGCACGACACGCGCACCGCGGCCCCCACGGCGGCGCCCGAGGCGCGTCACGACGCGCGCACGGGAGAGAATTCGCGGCGGCACGGAGAGCCGCAGCGACGGTCGAATCAGGGACGCGAATCGCGACAGGGGTCCGGTTCCGAACGAGAGCGGCGAGCGCCGCGAGAGGAAAGGCGGTCCGAATGATTTCTCCGGCCACGACGCCCCAGTACTTCGGCGTCAACAGTTCCACAGCCGCGACGACGTCGAGTTCGACGTCCGGCACGGGCATCAACCAGTCGCTGGACGAGAACTCGTTTCTCACGCTGCTGGTCGCGCAGCTCCAGCATCAGGACCCCACGACCCCGCTCGAGCCGTACGAGCTCGCCGCCCAGCTCGCGCAGTTCAGCACCGTGGAGCAGCTCACCCAGCTCAACACCGCGGTGGCGTCGCAGACGGACGCGAGCAAGGCGGCTGCGGCGGTCTCGCAGTCCGCGATGTCGACCTCGCTCATCGGTCGCGAAGTCACGGTGGTGGGCGATCAGGTACAGGTTCCCTCGTCCGGCAACGCCAACGTGACCGTCGACATCCCCAACGGCGGCGACGGCACGCTCACGCTGACCGACGATTCGGGCGCGGTGGTCGCAACACGCGATCTCGGCCAGGTCGCGGCGGGGAACGGGCAGACGCTCCAGCTCCCCGGCGACCTGCCGCCCGGGGACTGGCACTACAGCATCTCCGTGCAGGGGTCGACGGGCTCCGCGGCGAACGCCACGACCTACACGACCGGCGTCGTCACCGGCGTCGACTTCAAGGGCTCGGGCATCGAGCTCGAACTGGGCGGGCTCGAAGTGTCGTTCGGCGATCTCGTGCGTGTCGACTCGAGCGCGGCTGCGGGCGCGACGGGCGGCAGTTCGGGGGGCGGCACCGGCAGCACGACGCCGGCGACGCCGCCCTCCTCGAACGGCGGCTCGGGGAGCGCGACGCCGGGGGACGGGGGCAACGACCCCATCCGCCGGACGCTGAGCGCGCTGTCGAGCCTGAAACTCTTCTAATCCGAGTGTGAAGCGAACTCCCACCCGAACCCGGGGGAACACCCAACCATGATGAACGCGCTCTTCGCCGGCGTGTCCGGCCTGCGCAACCACCAGACGATGATGGACGTGATCGGAAACAACATCGCGAACGTCGACACCACCGCGTTCAAGTCGTCGCGCGTCACCTTCAAGGAAGCCTTCGTGCAGCTGCTGCAGGGTGCTTCCCGCCCGACCGGCAACGACGGCGGCATCAACCCGATCCAGATCGGCACGGGCATGGACATCGGCAGCATCGACCAGCAGTTCACCCAGGGCAGCCTGCAAACCACCGGCCAGCCGCTCGACCTCGCGATCCAGGGCGATGCGCTGTTCATGCTCAACGACGGCCAGAAGAACGTCTACACGCGCGCCGGCAACTTCCAGCTCGACGCGCAGGGCGACCTCATCTCGCCGAGCTCGGGCTTCATCGTGCAGGGCATCAACGCCGACGCCCAGGGCAACTTCTCGTCGGCCGCCGCGATCGGCAACATCCAGCTGCACCTCGGCGACAAGTCGCCCGCGCAGGCCACGACGACGATGTCGCTCTCCGGCAACCTCGACGCCAGTGCCGCCGACGGCACCCAGAAGGCGATGAGCATCACTACCTACGACAGCACGGGCACGCCCCAGCAGGTGACGCTCACGTTCACGAAGACCGGCACCGGCACGTGGAGCTGGGCGCCGAGCTGCCCGACCGCGACGCTCACCCCCGCCGGCAGCGGCACGGCGACGTTCAACAACAACGGCAGCCTCGCGTCGTTCACCTACCCGGGTGCGGCGACCGGGCTGACGATCACGCCCGCGGCGGGCGGCGCGGCCTACACCGTCGCCATCAACGCGGGCACGGTCAACGGCATCGACGGACTGGCGAGCTTCGCCAACCCGTCCAACGCCGTGATCGCGAGCCAGGACGGTTACCAGGCGGGCAGCCTCGAGAACATCAGCATCGACAACAAGGGCGTGATCTCGGGTTCCTTCACGAACGGCGTGACGCGCAGCCTGGCGCAGATCGCGATGGCGCAGTTCACGAACCCCTCGGGGCTGATCGACTCGGGCGACAACACCTATCTGGAGTCGGCGAACTCGGGCACCCCGGTCGTCGGCTTCGCCGGCGGCACGATCGCCTCGACCGTCACGCCCGGCGCGCTCGAAGGTTCGAACGTCGACATCTCCGACCAGTTCACCGAGATGATCATCGCCCAGCGCGGCTTCCAGGCGAACGCGAAGGTCATCACGACGGCGGACCAGATGCTGAGCGATCTGGTCAACCTGAAGCAGTAGTCGAACGCCGGCCCCGGACGGGAGCGCCTCGCGCGCTTCCGTCCGCGGCGCCGAGCCCGGCGCGGCCCGCCGCACGGCGGAAATCCCTTCCGATTCCGGCGGCAGACTCGGCCGAATCCCGTCCGCGCCGCGTCAAGCCCGCGCGCGCGTTATCCCGCGCGGCCGCCGCGCCGCCCGAGCCAGCCGCCCCATTCGCCGGCATTTGCGTGCGCGTTCCCCGGGCGGAACTCCGGAGGTCTGCATGGCACGCCCGTTGCGCCTGCGCCTTCGGACCGCAGGGCCTTCGTCCACCCTTCCAACCCGCAGGACGCCATGAGCGACGCCACTCCGACGCCGATCGCTGAACCCGCCGCGCCCGCCGCGGCACCCGCCGCCCCCGCCGGGGCGAAGCCCGCC
>Ga0335083_10003172_pt1 | contig 21420 bp, 15 predicted proteins | sample Lox_Sample_42_FD_206716 | JGI IMG/M metagenome (GOLD analysis project Ga0335083, IMG submission 206716) | Soil microbial communities from Loxahatchee National Wildlife Refuge, Florida, United States - Lox_Sample_4.2 | ecosystem: Environmental > Terrestrial > Soil > Wetlands | place: USA...
CTCGCGGTCGTGCTGCGCGTGCTCTACCTCGCATACACCGCCGGTCACACGGGCCGGGTGGACCTGGCCCGCGAGGCGATCCGGCTCGCCCGTCAACTCACCCTCGCCACCGAGGAGCCTGAGGCGCGCGGGCTGCTCGCGCTGATGCTCCTCAACCACGCCCGCCTACCAGCGCGACTCGATTCGAACGGCCGCATCGTCACGCTCGATCGACAGGACCGCGGCCTGTGGGACACCCGCGAGATAGCCGAGGGCGTGCGCGTTCTGCAGTCGGCGCTGGCCCGTCAGCGACCCGGCCGCTACCAGATCGAGGCCGCCATCGCCGCCCTCCACGACGACGCCCCGAGCGCCGAGGAGACCGACTGGCCGCAGGTCCTCGCCTGGTACGACGACCTCGTCGGCCTAACCGAGAATGCAGTCCGGCACGACCCCGCCGCCGTACTCGGGCGCGCGGTTGCGGTCGCCCACGTCCTCGGCCCCGCCGCCGGGCTGCGCGAGACCGACCGGCTGCGCGAGGTGCTCGGCGAGCGCCACCGGTGGCACGCCGTCCGCGGACACCTGCACGAGCTCAGCGGTGACCTCCCTGCCGCCGCCACCGCGTACGCGGACGCCGCGCGTCGGGCCACAAACCTCGCCGAACGCGACCACCTGGTCCGTCAGGCCGCCCGCGCGCGGGCCGATGATGCAGGGTCCTCGGGCACAGAGCCGTGACTTCGCGCGCGGGCCGTAACTCAGCAGACGCTCTACCCTCGTGACATGACCGTGATCGCCTGCCCGAGCTGCGGAGCGCGCAACCGCGTCCGCCCGATCGCCTCAGGGTTCCCTCGCTGCCCCAAGTGCAAGTCGGAACTTCCATGGCTGGTCGATGCTGACGCAGAGACATTCGCCGCCGAGACAAGCGCCTCAGTACCGGTGGTCGTTGACTTCTGGGCCGCGTGGTGCGGACCGTGCCGGATGGTCTCGCCCGTGCTCGAGGACCTGGCGGGCCGCCACGCCGGACGGCTCAAAGTCGTCAAAGTCGACGTCGACGCCAATCCCGCGCTCGCAGCGCGCTTCGGCGCCCAATCGATCCCGCTCCTTGTCGTGATCCGCGACGGGCGCGAGGTCGACCGGATCGTCGGCGCGCTTCCGCGCGCGGCGCTCGAGCAGCGACTCGAGCCCGTGCTCGCGAGCTGACCCTCGGGAGTCCGGTCCCCGGGGACCTGCTGCCAGACGTACTGGATGTCGGGCGCCCGCTCCTCGTTTCGGGTGCCGTCGGTGCGCTCGACCTCCCTGAAGCCGTGGCGTTCGTAGAAGCGCTGCGCACCGTCATTCGAGACGAAAGTCCACAGCCGCAGTCCGTGAGGTCGTTCTCGCTTCGCGAGGTCCAAAAGCTGAACGCCGATCCCGCGACCGGTGAGAGTCGGATCCAGGTATAGCTGATCGATCCAATCACGGTCGAGCACGAGAATCCCGACTACCTCGCCTCTCGGACTCTCCGCCAACCAGCACTCGAGTGTCGGGATGACCACGTGTCTGATCCATCCGGAGACCTCACCGTCGGAGTGTGCCGGCGGTGGGATGCTGCCGGCTCCCGTGGCTGCTCGGCGGGCACGGAGGTAGAGATCGCCGGCGGAGTCCGCGTCGGTCGCGAGCGCACGCCGAATGATCAGGTCCACCCCGTCAGACTCTCAGATCCTCGACGCTCCATCTCGCGGCCGCTCTCCGGGACAACGGCGGGGGGCACGTCATCGCCACCGAGTTCGAGCCGTCGAAGGTCGAGCGGGCCTGGGAGAACTTCGCCGCCGGCGGCCTGGCCGATCTCATCGAGCTCCGCGAAGGCGACGCTCTCCAGACGCTGGCGCGCGACCTACCTGATCCGGTCGCCCTCGTGCTGCTCGACGGAGCCAAGGGCCTCTACGCACCGGTCCTGAGCATGCTCGAGCCTCACGTGAAACCCGGCACGCTGATCGTCGCCGACAACGCTGACCGAACGCCCTCGACGAGATCCACGCCGCGGCGCCCTGGCGAGTAGTCTCGGCGAGGTGAATCACCTGAGTCAGGTGATGCCGGGTCCCACGACCGTCCGGGCTCATCGACCCGGATGAGTTCGCCTGGCTCCCGTCCGCGCTCGTTCGAGTCGTTGCGCCGCCTTCCGCTGTTGGGTCGGGCGATGGACATGGGCCTCGGGCCGGGAGCCGCGTCAGACCGGACGCTCCGCGCAGGTGCGCGGATCGCCGGAATGAAGGTGACCGAGTCGGTGTGCCCGTTCTGCGCGGTCGGATGCGGCCAGCTCGTCTATACGCGCGGCGGCGAGCTGGTCGACATCGAGGGGAACCCGCAGTCGCCGATCAACCAGGGGACCCTGTGCCCGAAGGGCGCGTCCTCGCGCCAGCTGGTGGAGCAGCCGGGGCGGCTGACGAAGGTCAAGTACCGCAGGCCCGGCGGGACCGAGTGGGAAGAGCTCTCGCTCGAGCAGGCGATGGACATGATCGCCGAGCGAGTCGTCACCGCGCGTGAGAGCGGCTGGCAGGACACCGACCGCCACGACCGGCGCGTGGACCGCACCCTCGGGTTCGCTCATCTGGGCGGGGCCACCCTCGACAACGAGGAGAACTACGTCATCAAGAAGCTGTTCGCCGCGATGGGGGCGATCCAGATCGAGAACCAGGCGCGGATATGACACAGCTCCACGGTCCCCGGTCTGGGGTCCTCGTTTGGACGCGGCGGCGCCACCAACTTCCAGCAGGACCTCCAGAACTCGGACTGCATCGTGATCGAGGGCGGGAACATGGCCGAGGCGCACCCGGTCGGATTCCGCTGGGTGATGAAGGCCAAGGAGCGGGGCGCGCGGGTTATCCATGTCGATCCGCGCTATGGCCGCACGAGCCAGCTGGCCGACCTGCACGTACCGATCCGGGCGGGGACCGATGTCGCGTTCCTGGGCGGCCTGATCCGCCATGTGATCGAGACCGAGTCGTACTTCACCGAATACGTCGTCAATTACACGAACGCGGCGACTATCGTGTGCGACGCGTTCCGCGACACAGAAGACCTCGATGGCCTGTTCTCGGGCTTCGACCCCGACACAGGGTCGTACGACCCGGCCAGCTGGGGTTACGAGGACTGCGTGATCGGTCTCTCGGCCGGGGTGCACGAGCATGCCACGCAGGCCTTCAGCGAGCACACGGGCGCGGGCATGGACCTGGGGGGAGTCCGGCATGACGACTCGCTTCAGGACCCGCGTTGCGTCTTTCAGGTCCTGCGCCGGCATTTCTCCCGCTACACGCCCGAGATGGTGCAGCGGATCTGCGGGATCTCGCGCCAGCAGTTCATGGCGGTGGCCGATGCGCTGATCGTCAACTCGGGACGCGAGCGGACGGGCATGTTCTGCTACGCGAATGGGTGGACGCAGCATTCCGAGGCCGTGCAGATGATCCGGAGCGCGGCGATCCTCCAGCTCCTGTTGGGCAATGTGGGCAGGCCCGGCGGCGGGATCATGGCGATGCGCGGTCACGCCTCGATCCAGGGATCGACCGACATCCCGACCCTGTATGACCTGCTGCCCGGCTATCTGCATATGCCGAGAACCCGCGAAGGTCACCTGACGCTCGAAGCGTATATAGGTGTCGGCAAAGCGGATCGCGGTTGGTGGTCACACTTCGACGCTTACATCGTGTCGCTGCTCAAGGCGTGGTTCGGTGATGCCGCGACCCACGAGAGCGATTACGGCTTCGGCTGGCTGCCGAAGCTGACCGGCAACCACTCGCACTTCTCGACGATGCTCCGCGCCCTGGACGGCGGTGTGGAGGGCCTGTTCGTGATGGGGCAGAACCCGGCGGTCGGCTCTCAGCACGCGGGGCTTCAGCGCCGCGCGCTGGCCAGGCTGAAGTGGCTGGTCGTGCGCGACCTGGCCGAGATCGAGACCGCGACGTTCTGGCGCGACTCGCCGGAGGTGAAGTCGGGCGAGCTCCGTCCCGAAGCGATCGAGACCGAGGTCTTCCTCATGCCCGCCGCGTCACACATCGAGAAGGAGGGCACGTTCACGAACACGCAGCGCCTCGTGCAGTTTCGCGACAAGGCGCTCGACCCGCCGGGTGACGCGCGCTCAGAGCTCTGGTTCATGCACCACCTCGCCAAGCGCGTCAAGGCCCACTACGCGGGGTCCGACCGCAAGCAGGATTGGCCGATCGTGAACCTGAAGTGGGATTACCCGGAGCGCGGCGAGTTACGCGAGCCCGACGTGGAGGCCGTCATCAAGGAGATCAACGGTTACGACGTCGCTACCGGCCGTCCCGTCGCCTCGTTCGACGAGTTGCGCAGCGACGGCTCGACCGCCTGTGGGTGCTGGATCTACGCCGGCATCTACAAAGACGGCGTCAATCAAGCGCGCCGACGCAATCCCGGCGATATCACCGCCCCGGGCGGGATCGTCTCGCCGGAGTGGGCGTGGGCATGGCCCGCGAACCGGCGGATCCTTTACAACCGCGCGAGCGCCGATCTGCAGGGAAGGCCGTGGTCTGAGCGCAAGCGCTACGTCTGGTGGGACGAGGCCGAGGAGAAGTGGACGGGCTACGACGTGCCCGACTTCCCGGTTACGAAGCGGCCCGACTACCACGCGGGACCCGACACCACGGGGATGGACGCGATCTCCGGCTCCGATCCGTTCATCATGATGGCCGACGGCCGTGGCTGGCTGTACTCGCCGAGTGGTCTCCTCGACGGACCGCTGCCCAGCTTCTACGAACCGCTCGAGTCGCCGATACCGAACCTCCTCTACCCGAAGCTCGACGGCAACCCGGCCATGGTCCGCTGGCACCGGCCTGACAACCCTTACCACGCGGCCGGCGACCCGCGATACCCGATCGTGGCGACGACCTTCCGGCTGACCGAGCATCACACCGCCGGCGGGATGAGCCGGACGGTCCCCTGGCTCGTCGAGCTCCAGCCAGAGATGTTCGCCGAGATCGATCCGCAGCTCGCCGCCGACCGGGGAATCGAGGACGGCGGCTGGATGACGATCGTCACCGAGCGGGCGGAGATCGAGGCGCGGGCCAAGGTCACCGACCGGATCCGCCCAGTCAGGGTGGACGGGCGGGTTGTTCACCAGGTGGCGCTGCCGTGGCACTGGGGGTACAGCGGCCTCTCGGTGGGTGACACCACCAACGAACTGGTCGCTCTGTCCGGCGATCCGAACGTGTCGATCCAGGATGACAAGGCGTTCACCTGCGACGTGCGCGCCGGCCGTCGGAGCGGCTCGAGCACCGCACGCCTCGCGGGCGTCGCGCTCGCCGGCCATCACGTCCGCCCGAACGAGGACGACCCGCCGGCCGAGAATCCGAAGCAGGCGGGCCGGTGAGCACCAGCGCCCCTCACACCGAGATCGCCATCGAGCGGGCCGGCGCACAGCGGATGGGCTTTTTCACCGACACCTCAGTGTGCATCGGCTGCAAGGCGTGCGAGGTCGCGTGCAAGCAGTGGAACGACCTCCCCGCCGACGGCTCGCAGTCAGGCAAGGGGGTTTCCTATGACCACACCGGCGATCTGTCCGCTTCGACCTGGCGCCATGTCCGCTTCGTCGAGCTGTTCGAGCCCTCGCCGCAGCTGAAGGAGGAGGCGCAGCGGGCGCTCGACGCCGGGGCCGGGGGCAAACTGCCCGCGATCCCGGCCACGGGCCCCATCGACCTGGTCGACGGTGCGCACCCCACACCGGACCTCGTGGACGTGGCCGACGCGGTGCGCAAGATGGGCGACTGGGTGTTCATGTCCGACGTCTGCAAGCACTGCACCAACGCGGGCTGTCTCGACGCCTGCCCCACGGGCGCACTGATCCGCACCGAGTATCAGACGGTCGTGCTGCAGGCGGACGTGTGCAACGGCTGCGGCTACTGCGTCACGGCGTGTCCGTTCGGGGTGGTCGCTCGTGACCAAACCGACGGCCGCGCGGGCAAGTGCACGCTATGTTACGACCGCCTCGAGGACGGACTAGAGCCGGCCTGCGCGAAGTCATGCCCCACCGACTCGATCCAGTTCGGCCCTCACGAAGAGCTGGTGGAGATTGCCTCTCGCCGCGTCGCCGAGCTGCATCGGCGCGGCATCGAGAGCGCCTACCTGTACGGAGCCGGCGACGAGCCCGACGAGCAGCTCGCCGGCGGCCTCGGCTCGTTCTTCCTGCTCACCGAGCCGCCCGAGCGGTACGGACTCCCCGCACATGCGGACTCGCCCGTGCAGGAAAACGTGGTCCCGGCCACATTGGCCGCCGTCGCCGCGGGCCTGCTCGCGAGCGCCGGAACGATTTTCACATTCGTGGCGGTGGCCCGCCGCCATCGTCGGACAGGTGCAGGGAGCTCCTGGTGAACGACGAACGCGAGGACGTCCAGCCGGCGCTCGGTACGCGCGGCGAACCGGCGTCGTGGACACCCGCTGAGCCGGGGGCGCCGGTGGCGCTCGCCCGCCCCGACTTCGGCGACGCTCGCTGGTCGTACCTCTACAAGGAGCGAGACACCGGCTACGCAGACGCCGAGCCGGCTCCCGGCCAGGTCGCCGAGGCGAACCGGCGGATGCGTGGCGCGCCGGTCTCGGACATCCGCGGGCCGTTCATCCACGCGCCGTTGTGGGGCTGGGAGGTCGCCACCTACTTCTGGCTCGGCGGGACGGCATCGGGCTCCGCGTTCGTGGCACTCGCCTGCGACGCCGCCGGCGACCACCGCTCCGCCGCGATCGCGCGCAAGGTCGCGCTCGGCGCCGTCGCCCCCGCGCCCGCACTGCTGATCGCCGATCTCGGGCGCCCCGAGCGATTCCTGAACATGACGAGGATCTTCAAGACACGCTCGCCGATGAATACTGGCGCATGGTGCCTGGTCGCATTCAGCGGCTCGGGCGCCCTGGCGGTCGGGTGCGACCTGATCGGCCGCCCGAAGCCCGGCCGCGCGTTCGGGGCTCTGACCGCCGCGCTCGGCACGTATCTCGGCTCCTACACCGGCGTTCTGCTCGCGTGCACTTCGGTCCCGCTGTGGTCGGGAAGCCGGACGATCCTCGGACCGGCATTCGTCGCCACCGCGACCGCAACCGGCGCGGCCGCGACTCGCCTAGTGCTCGTCGCGAGCGGGCTGCCGCACGGGCATCCGACCCGCAGGGCGCTCGGCGCAATTGAGACCGCGTCGATGCTGACCGAGCTCTCGATCTCGGCGCTCGGTGAGCGACGCCTGGGAGACGCGGCCGAGCCGCTCGGCCGGGGGCGCCCGGGCCTCTGTTTCCGCACTGCCAAGAGCCTCGTCGCGCTCGGCATCTCCCTTCGGCTCCTCGCCCGCCGCACCGGCTCACGTGAGCACGAACTCGCGAGCTTCGTGTACCTCGCGGCCGGCCTTCTATTCCGGTTCGCCTGGGTCTACGCGGGGCAGGACTCCGCGAGCGACGACGAGGTAGTGGCGGAAGTGGCGCGCGGCGACCACGAAGCGCGCACGCTGTCGGTTCGGCGCTCCCCGTTGCCGCTGCCCGACGTCGTCCGCCGGGCGTACGGTGAAGCGATCAGGCTCACCAGCCTCGCGATCGAACGGGGGTTACGGCGGTCGAACGCAGTTCGGTGACCCGAGCGCGAAGCGGTCCCGCCCGGACCTTCGCGCTCGGAGGCCTCGCGGAGTTGGCCAGTGGCTTCTCTGAGCGGCCGTGACCGAGACGAATCACCTCACGGTGCCGGCGCGGTCAATTCGCCCAGCATCTGGCCGAGCGCCAACTCCGCGTCACGCGTCTGGAAGCCTCGCTTTAGCGCGCCCGCGATCAGCCGCTGGGTCTCGGGAATAAGCACGCCCTCGCCGAACAGATCGGAGTCGCGACGAAAGTCCTCTACGGGCGCGAGCGCGATCGCGTTGACGCGCTCCTTGACCAACCCATGGCCGGCAGCCGGAAACCCGGCTATCCGGCGAGCCAGCGATTCGACGAAATCGCGAAGCGCATCGCCGGGCAGGGCGCGGTTGATCCATCCGTAACGCTCGGCTAGATCGGCGTCGTAATCCCGGGCGCCAAGCATCACCTCCAGTGCTCGGCCGCGACCCATCAGGCGCGTGAGGTGTTGGGCGGCGCCGCCCCCCGGGAGCTGACCGAATGCCGGCTCGAACTGACAGAAGATCGCTGACTCGCGCGCCGCGAAGCGCATATCGCACGCCAGCACGAACTCACTCCCGGCGGCGCGGACCCTACCCTCGATCTGCGCGATCGTGACGAGGCGACTCGCGCTCAGATATCGAAACATGAGCCCGATCGATGCCTCGCCGGTGAGCTTCGCCGCCTCCGCCCGGTACTCGGTGACCCGCTTCAGGTCGACGTGAGAGATGAAATAGTCGGGATCGGCACTCGTGAACACCACCACGCGCACCGCGTCGTCGCGCTCGGCGCGCTGAATCAGCGAGACCAGATCACGGACCAGCTCGGGTCCGAGGAGATTCATCGGCGGAGCCGCGATCTCCGCAAACAGAACACCGCCTTCGGTACGAATGTTCAGCGTCTCGAACACAAGTCCCCCTCCTCTCCATCACTAGCTGCCTCGAGGTGTGCGGGCGGGGGCGAAGAAGTCGGCGAGGAGTTGGTTGACCTGCTCAGACGCGTCGTGATGCACCCAATGCGAGGCGTCGGGTATGCGCTCCACCCGGTCGAGGTTTGGGACATCGTCGTGCTCGGGCTCTGCGAGCTCCGGGCCGAGGTAGGAGTCGCGTTCCCCCCAGATCACCAGTGTCGGCGCCGAGATCGGGCGAAGCTTAGCTGCGGCTTCCTTTTGTGACTGTCTTACCGAGGCACGGTAGTAGTTGATCATCCCGGCTGCTGCGCCTGGTTGTGACCACGCCTCCATGTAGCGGTCCATTTCCTCCGGTGTGTAAGGCGGGTTTGCTTCATGCAGAAAGTGTCGGAAGAAGTGCCAGTCTCTCGCGTGCACCACGTCCTCCGGCAGTTTCGGGGTGGCAAAGAAGAAGAAGTACCAGGACTTCCGGAGCTGGCTGGGATGGTGCAGCCCCTCCGAGAGCCGCCGCGGATGGGCGGCGTTGAGAATGGCGAGGCGGTCGACCACCTCGGGGTGATTCATCGCGACGGTCCAGGCGATGCTTCCGCCCCAGTCGTGGCCGACCAGCAGCGCGGACCTGGCACCCTGTTCCTCGATGAGGCCGCGGATGTCATCGGCGAGAAGGTCGACCCCGTAGGCCTCGAAGCCCTCTGGCTTCGATGACAGGTTGTAGCCACGCGTGTCGGGAGCGACTACCCGAAAGCCGGCCGCCACCAGCGGTTCGATCTGTAGCCGCCAAGCGAACCAGAACTCCGGGAAGCCGTGCAGGAGAACGACCAGCGGCCCGTCACCGGCCTCGACGTAATGCAATTTCACGTCGCCGACCTCGGCATAGCCCTCGCGAAGTTCGACGCGGTGATCCTGCGTCTGAGGCAGCCAGTCACTTATCGGCGCGTCGTCGGTTGGGTTCTCTGTCGTGTTCATGATTGCGTCCGGCCTTTCTGTTGGGGTCGAGATTGTGTGGTGTTCATGGTCTCCGCACTGTCGGTCTCACACCGCGGCTCCGGCGGCGGCCGCTGCCTCTGTGTCGGCTGGGTCCATGACGCGGCCGCCCAGCGCGAGCGCGAGCAACGTCCCGAGGACGCCCCAGACCACCAGCACGATGATCGGGCCGACGATTCGCGCGCCGCCGAAGAACAGCGCCGAACGCGCCAGGTCGACGCTTGCGCCCGGCGGCAACACGCCGCCGATTGTTCGCCACAGCCACGGCAGCAGTGGGCGGGCGAACGGCCCCCCTGAGGCGGAGTTGCCGAGGATGACGAATACGAGAATGACGAGTCCGGTCCCGGCGGGGCCTGCCGCCGCCTGGACGCCGGCGGTGGCGGCACCGCTGGCGAGGATCGTCAGCGCGCCGATCGCACACAGCGCGATCACGTGCCCCGAGAACACGCCAAAGCACACGCGCAGCATGACCACGCTGAGGATCCCGGCCACGACCGCAAACTTCACGAGCGCTCCGATGCGGGCTGCGGCGCGTTTCCTGCTGCTGCTGCGCGGGCTGCCGATCAACCCGATCAGGGTCGCGCCGACGTAGCCGCCGAACATCCACGCGATCACCGCGTAGAAGGCCGCGGTGCCGTTGGGGTCCTTGGCCGGCAGCGGCTTGACGTCGGTGACCGGCACGGCCGGGCGCCCCCGGGCAGCGGCGATGCGGTTGAACGTGTCCTCGAGTGCGATGGCCGTCGCCGGGTTGGCAGCCGAGGCGACGAACAGGCGGTTCGTGGCGGCCTCGTAGGCGCCGTAGACGTCGCGATCGTCGATCTGCGACAGCGCATCGGCGCGGGACGGGACCGGCCGGGCATCGAGCGGGTCACCGGGTAACCGGTTGAGTTCAGCCGCAACCGAGCTAGGGCCGACGACGGCCACCGGCACGCGGTGTGGCGTGGGATCGTGGAAGGCGCCGACGTAGAAGAACGCGAACGCAAGCATCAGTACCGTCGCCGGGATCAGCACGAGCGTGACCGCCTTAGGCGTCGGTGGGGTGCTCGCCATCAACCTCTGAGGAGTTCCTTCAGCGGACGCGTCTGGATCTGGGTCGTCTCCGAGTCTCACGCCCTCGGAGGGCGGCGCGGTTCCCATCTCGATCAGGCTCGAATCTGAATGCTGCCGTCGACCTCTTGCACCTCGTACACCTTGAGTGTCTCGGTCGCCGGGCCGTTGATTACGGCACCGGTGGTGACGTCGAACCGGGAGCCGTGGCACTGACACATGATCGTCGTGCCGGTGAGCAGTCCTCCGGACAGTGGGCACGCCGCTTCGCCACACGTGCAGAGGTCGTCGAACGCGTACAAGCCCCCGCCCACACGCGCGACCGAGATCCGCAGCTTGCGATCCTCCAGGTAGTACGGAACAACGAAGTCATTGGCGATCGCGTCGCCCGGCCCGACCGTGCGGAGGGCGCTGCTGGCGAGCTCAGTCATCGTCTTATCCTTTCGTTGCGCCTGTTCAGTACGGATATGCGGGGATGACGTCGGCCTTCTTGGCATCGAGTCGGAACTCGCCCGGCGCGCCCGCTGGGACGAGGGGGCGGTGCGGCATGACCGGGTCGACGCGGTCGTAGCCCGAGCCCAGCGGCGGGCGGGTGTCCGCGTCGCCCTTGTTCGGCCACAACGAAATCGCGCGCTCGACCAGGGCCGTGATCGAGAGCGATGGGTTCACCCCCGGATTGGCTGGCATCACGCTGCCGTCCATGACGTGAAGCCCCGGCTGGCCGAACATTCGCAGGTAGGGGTCGACCGCGCCGCTCTCGGCGCTCTCGGCGATCGGGATCCCGCCGACGAAGTGAGCAGAGGCGTTGCGGTTGATGACCTCGGTCACGAGCGCCGCCTCGTGGCCGCCCAGCTGCTTTGCCAAGCGGTCGACGAAGTCCTCGATCGCCGGGACGTGCACGGCCGGAGGCGTTCCGGACGGGCGGCTCCGCAGCAGGTCGTCACGCCAGTAGAGCTCGATCGAGGTGTCGGTCGTCTGCGAGCACAGCGCGACGAACGAACGCTCGGACCAATGGCGCGGGTCAGCCTTTCCCAGTACCTCTACCGGACGGGAGACCAGCTCCTTGAGCCACGACTCAATCGAGTGCTTCTGCTCACCGTGCTGGTGGTAAGTCCCCAGGAACGCGAACACGTTGCTGCCAAGCCCCCAGTAGGTCGGCTCGATGCTCGTGACCGGATCCGGCCATACGCCCGAGGTGATCGTGACCGAGCCGGGCATGATATGGATCCTCTCGGGATCGCTCTTCCACTCGCCGTGGCTCCGCTCGATGTACAGAAGCTGCTCAGAGTTCGTTCGCGCGCGTTGCCCGAGTTGGCTCGACAGCGCCGGCAGCCGGCCCTTGTGCTGCATGTGAAGCAGGAGCTTCGATGACCCGTACGCGTGCGCAGCAACGATCACCTGCTCAGCTGTGTACGTGTGGTGGCCGGCGTGAACCCCGCGTTGCGCCCAGCCCGGATGCCGCGCGTGCACGTCGAACCCACCACCGTCAAGCGGGACGAGGTCATACACCTCGTGGAACTCGTGGACCTCCGCACCCAGCTTCTCAGCCAAGTACAGATAGTTCGTCGTCACCTTGTTCTTGGCGTTGTGACCGCACCCGTTGTTGCAGTTGCCGCAGGAGATGCAGCCAGTGCGCCGCGGTCCGACACCGCCGAAGTACGGATCGTCGGCCTCGACGCCTGGAGTACCGAAGTACACGCCAACAGGAGCCTTGTTGTGCGTCTCTCCCCTACCGATGCCGACCGCGACCTCGTGGATGGCCCGATCGACGTCGGTGGGCATGTACGGGTAGCGGACGGCGCCCAGCATCCGCGTCGCCTGGTCGTAGTACGGCGCCAGCTCGTCGGCCCAGTCAGTGATGCCGGCCCACTCCGGCGCGTCGAAGAACTGCTTCGGCGGGACATACAGCGTGTTCGCGTAGACGTGCGAGCCACCGCCCACCCCGGCGCCCGAAAGGACGAGCACGTCGTCGAGGTACTCGATCCTCTGGACCCCATATAGCTCCGCACCCGGAAACCAGACGAAATGCGCAAGGTCCCACTGAGTCTGCGGGATGTCTTCATCCTTCCAACGCCTGCCGGACTCCATCACGCCGACCCGGTAGCCCTTCTCCGCGGCACGGAGCGCGGCGACGCTTCCACCGAAGCCTGAACCGATGATCGCTACGTCATAGTCGAAACTCGCCATGGTTGTCGTCCTCCTCTCGCGTGCAGAGTCGCGATTCGGGGCGCTGGTTCGCGCCCGTGGAGCCCCGGGCTCGAGCGCGTGTCAACCCGGTGGAACACCGTGGATGCCCCGGACCCGGGGGTGCACTGGGCCGACTCGTCCGACACCCCGGTACACCACGGGCGCGACGGATCGCGAGAAGCGCGACGGTGGACGGCTATCCGGGCACGACTCGGAGGTAGAAACGACGGTGGCGATCCGGATCAACGGCTGCGGCAGTCAGAGCGCAAGGGTGCTCCGGCGAGAGGCGGTGGCGATCGTCACAGGCGGCTCGGTCGGAGCGGGCCGCGCGATCGCTCGCGGGCTTGCCAGCTGGAATTGGGCGATCGTAGTCGTGTATCTCGAGCATCAGCACGCGGCCGAAGCAACTGTCGCAGACATCCTCGCCGCAAAGGGAAACATCGTCGCCGTCCGTGCGGACCTCGGCGACGACCTGGACGTTCAGCGCCTGTTCGCCGAGTCGACCGCCGCGTTCGGGGGCGTCGACGTCGTCGTCCACGCGACGACGGACAGCTCGTCGCTCCTCTACGAGCAGGCGGCGAGAAACGTCCGTCGGCAAGGCGCGATCGTCAGCGTCGCCCCCGCTGAACCGGTGGCGCCCGAGGTCGTACGCCGGTTGGGCGAGCGAGATATCGGCGTGGGCACGACCGCTCCGGAGGGGGTGCTCGCATTCCTCGACATGTGGCGACAGCATGTTTGTTGAGCTCCGGGCGCCACGTTTAGAGTTGCTAAGGAAATGTCTACCATCCGGGGGCTCGTTTTCCTCGGCCGGACACGCGAGCGCGAACGCCTCGACGCCATGCTCGCCCAGGCGCGCGCCGGCCAGAGCGCCGTCCTGGTAATCCGCGGCGAGCCGGGCATCGGAAAGACGGCACTGCTCCGGTACGCCGCCCGGCAGGCGTCCGGCCTGCGCACCACCGAGGTCGAGGGCGTCCAAGCGGAGATGGAGCTGCCGTTTGCGGGGATCCATCGGCTGTGTTCGCCGATGTTTGGCGGAGTCGAGTCGCTCCCGGAGCCGCAGCAGCACGCGATTCGAGTCGCCTTGGGTGTCGCGTCGGGTGACGCTCCAGACAGGTTCCTGGTTGCCGTCGCCTTGCTCAACCTGCTCTCCGCGACCGCCGAGGAGCGTCCGCTCCTATGCCTGGTCGATGACGCTCAGTGGCTCGACGCCGCCTCGGTCGAGGCGCTCGGATTCGTCGCGCGGCGATTGTTGGCGGAGCCGATGGCGATGATCTTCGCGCTGCGCGAGCCGGTCACGACCCGAGCGCTGGACGGTCTGCCGCAGCTGTCCCTCGAGGGCCTCGATGAACGTGACGCGCGCGCCCTGGTGTCGAGAGCCGTGCCGGGCCGGCTTGACGACCGAGTTCGCGACCGGATCATCGCCGAGACCAGCGGCAATCCGCTGGCGCTGATGGAGCTGTCGCAGAGCATGAGCCCGTCAGAGCGAGCCGGCGGTTTTGCTTTACCAGCGGTGGGCGATCTTCCAAGCAAGCTAGAGGAGCGGTACCTCCGGCGCGTCGCCGGATTGCCCGAGAGGACCCAGCGGCTTATGCTGCTCGCGGCGGCGGAGCCGCTGGGAGACGCCGCGCTGCTCTGGAGGGCGGCCGAACGACTCTGCACCGACCCCGGCGCGCTCGTTCCGGCGTCGGAAGCAGGCTTGCTGGAGATCGACGATCGCGTTCGGTTCCACCACCCACTCGTGCGCTCTGCGGTCTATGGGGCCGCGGCACCCGATGAACGGCGGCGCGTGCACAAAGCGCTGGCGGAGGTGAGCGATCCGGACCTCGCCGCCGACCGCCGCGCCTGGCACCGTGCACTAGCGGCTGTCGAAGCCGATGACGCAGTGGCCGCCGACCTCGAACGCGCTGCGGGACGAGCGCAGAGTCGCGGCGGCCTCGCGGCCGCTGCGGCTTTGCTCGAGAGGGCGACAGCGCTCACGCGGGACCCAGCCCTGCAGGCAGGGCGCGCGTTGGCCGCGGCTGAGGCGAGCTTGCAGGCCGGAGACTTCGAATCTACGCAGCGGCTCCTGGCCATGGCAGAAAGCGGCCCGCTCGACGGCCTCCAGAATGCGCGAGCCGCGCTCTTACGAGGCCACGCCGCCGTCGTCTCCCGCTACGGCGACGATGGGGCCCCCTTGCTCCTTGACGCCGCGAAACAGCTCGAGCCATTCGACGTCAGCCTCGCTCGCCGGGCCTACTTGACCGCGTGGCATGCAGCCGCGGCTGCGAACCACCTCGGCGCCGAGAGCGCTCTCCCCGAGATCTGCCGAGCTGTCCGTGCCCTCCCCCCCCTGCCCCCAGACCCGCATCCACTCGACCTGGTGATCGAAGGCCTCGCACTCTTGGTCACCGACGGACACGCGGTCGCGATGCCGGTCCTCGAGCGTGCGGCGAAGGAAGTCATTCGATTGCCGGTCGAGGACGTCGTGCGGTGGGGGGTGCATGTTGGCGGCGTGAGGTTGGCGATTTGGGACGATGAAGCGCTCGCGGTGTTTGAGCGACAGGCCCGGGTCGTTCGCGATGCGGGCGCGCTCGGAGAGCTGCCGATCCACCTTCAGGCTTTGGCGTTGGAACGCGCTTGGCGGGGCGACTTGTCCGGCGCGCGAGGGCTCGTCGCAGAGTCCGAAAGCATTTCGGCATCGACGGGGAATCAGGTCCCGCCGTTCGCGCTGCTTCGGATCCTCGCGCTGCAGGGACGGGAAGCCGAGACGTCCGCTTTGATCGACAGTGTCATACAGGAGGGCACGACACGGCGGCAGGGAAACGCCGTAATGGTCGCGTACTGGGCCGCCGCGGTGCTGTATAACGGTCTCGGACGCTACGAGGACGCGGCGGCTGCGTCGCGCTTGATCGTCACCACCAGCACCTTTCCGTTGCTGACGATGTGGGCTCTGGTAGAGCTGATCGAGGCTTCCGCGCGCATCGGCGACTCGGAGGTCGCACGTGATGCACTGGACGAGCTCGCAGCGACCACGCAGCCGTCCCGGAGCGGCTTTTCACGGGGCATCGAGGCCCGCTGCCGAGCCCTTCTCGCCGACGGCGATGCTGCCGAAGCCTCGTATCGCGAGGCGATCATGCAGCTCGATCGAGCCGGAGTTCGCACGGAGCTCGCGCGCGCGCATCTTGTCTTCGGCGAGTGGCTCCGCCGCGACGGCCAACTCGGCGAGGCGCGCGAACAGCTGCGCGCGGCCGAGAAGATGTTCGCCGAGATCGGGATGGAGGCGTTTGCCGAGCGCGCCCATGGCGAGCTGGGCGCCGCCGGCGCGAAGCTGCGCAAGCGCCCGGTAGACGCGCGCGAGAACCTCACCCCGCAGGAGGAACAGATCGCCCGGCTCGCCCGTGACGGGCTCACCAACGCACAGATCGGCTCTCAGTTGTTCCTCAGCTCGCGCACGATCGAGTGGCACCTGCACAAGGTCTTCGGCAAGCTCGGGATCGACTCTCGCAGCGGCCTGCCGGCCGCCCTCCCGCCACGGGGCCGGGACGGCGCGCGCTCGTAGCGTCCACGCGTGCTCGGCATTGGTCGGCTGGCTGAAGTGGATCCCCCGACGGATCCCACGGCACGTCACCGGGCCGTTACCGTTGGACGATGTCCGCCATCCGTCGGCCGGCGTTTGTGGGTCGGGCAGCCGAGCGCGATCTGCTCGACGGACTACTGACGAGCGTCCGCGGGGGGGAGAGCGAAGTCCTCGTCATCCACGGCGAGGCGGGCGTCGGCAAGACCGCGCTGCTGCGCTACGCCGCGCGTCAGGCATCTGGATTCCGCGTCGCGGAGGTGACCGGCCTGGAGGCGGAAATGGAGCTCCCGTTCGCCGGGATCCACCAGCTCTGCGCCACGATGCTCGACCAGCGCGACGCGCTCCCGGTCCCGCAACGGGATGCTTTGAGCGTCGCTTTGGGGCTCGCAACCGGCGAGGTGCCGGACCGGTTCCTGGTCGGGCTGGCGGTGCTGAACCTGCTGGCGGTGATCGCGGAGGAGCGGCCGCTGCTGTGTCTGGTGGAGGACGCGCAATGGCTGGACGGCGCGTCAAGCCAGATCCTGGGCCTCGTCGCCCGACGGGTGCTGGCGGAGTCGGTGGCAATCGTTGTCGCCATGCGCGAGCGGACCGACGAGGACGATTTCCGCGGTCTGCCGGAGCTGCACCTCGCCGGGCTGCCCGAGCAGGATGGACGCGCGCTACTGCGCGGTGTGGTGACCGGCCGTCTCGACCCTCGCGTTAGGGACCGACTCATCGCCGAGTCCCGCGGGAACCCACTTGCCCTCCTGGAGCTACCGGGGCGCATGACCGCTGCCGAGCTGGCCGGTGGCTTCGAGCTCCCTGCCCCCGGCGAGCTTCCCTCGCACATCGAGGGCCACTACCTCGAACGCGTCGGCGAGTTACCCGAGGCGACGCAGCACCTCATGCTGCTGGCGGCCGCCGAGCCGTTGGGTGACGCGGCGCTCGTGTTGCGCGCGGGCCGAACGCTCGGTATCGAGACCACCGCGCTCGCGCCCGCCGAGGCTGCGGGTCTGTTGGAGATCGGGGCGAGCGTCCGCTTCCGCCATCCGCTGGTGCGCTCGGCGGTCTACCGTGCGGCGCCAGTCCGAAGCAGACAGCGCGTGCACGAGGCTCTCGCCGAGGTGAGCGATACGGATTCGGACGCGGATCGCCGCATCTGGCACCGTGCCCTGGCGGCCACAGGACCTGACGAGGACGTTGCCACAGAGCTCGAGCGATCAGCCGGCCGGGCGCAGGCTCGCGGCGGCGCCGCCGCCACGGCGGCCTTCCTGGATCGCGCGGTTGCGTTGACGCCGGATCCCGCGCGGCGTCGCGAACGAGCGCTCGCTGCCGCACAGGCCAGTCTCGGGGCCGGTGGGTTCACCGCGGCTCGCGGCCTGTTGGCAATGGCGGGCGCCGGGCCGCTCGAAGAGGTCCAGCGAGCGCAAATCGACCTGTTGCAGGCGCAGCTCGCATTCGTCTCGAGCCGAGGTACTGACGCGACCCCGCTCCTGTTGGCCGCAGCCCGCCGGCTCGAACCGCTGGATGTCTCCGTTGCGCGGGAGACCTACGTGGATGCGTTCTCCGCCGCGCTGTTCGGTGCGAGACTCAACGGCAGCGTCGGGATGCCCGAGGTCGCGGCGGCGGCGCGAAGCGCGATGCGCCCCGCGGATGCCGAGCCGGGGACCGCGGATTTGCTGCTCGAGGCGCTGATCGCCCTCGCCGGTGACTACGACGCCGCGGTCCCAAGCTGCCGTAAGGCGGTGGCGCGCCTATCCGGCGAGAAGGCTTCGGCCGAGGAACGACTCAGGTGGCTGTGGCAGGGTTGCGTCGTCGCCATCGAGATCTGGGATGACGAGCATGCTCGCTCGCTCTCGCAGTCGAGCGTCGAGACCGCGCGCGAGACGGGGACGCTCAGCGAGCTCGCGCTCGCCCTCAGCGCGCTGGCGCCAATCCTCGTGTTCTGCGGAGACCTCGTCACCGCCGCCGCGGCGGTGTCCGAGACGGAGTCGGTCGAGGAGGCGACCGGCATCCGGGCAGCCCCATACGGTGCGCTGATTCTCTCGGCATGGCGAGGCACGCCTGAGACGACCGAGCTCATCGAGACCACCGAGCGGGACGCTGAGGCCCGCGGCGAAGGCATCGGACTCGCCATCAGTGCGTACACGCGCGCCGTTTTCTCCAACGGCCTCGGTCTGTATGAGCAGGCTCTGGAGGCCGCCGTCACCGCCAGCGAGCACCGGGAGGTCGTCGCGGAGAATTGGGGGCTGAGCGAGCTGATCGAGCCGGCTACCCGTTGCGGACGGATCGACCTCGCCGCGGAAGCCATGAACCGGCTGGCCGAAAAGGCACAGTCCGCGCGAACCGATTGGGCGCTCGGCATCGAGGCGCGCGCGCAGGCCCTCCTCGCCCAGGGCCCCGATGCCGAGCGCTGGTTCCGCACGGCGATCGAGCACCTCAGTCGAACTCACGTCCGCGCCGAGCTCGCCCGTGCGCATCTTCTCTACGGCGAATGGCTACGGCGTGAGAGTCGGCGGCTCGACGCGCGCGTCGAACTCAATGCCGCGCATCACCTGTTCGCGGCGATGGGGATGCAGGCATTCGCCGAACGCGCCGCCACCGAACTCGTCGCCACCGGTGATAAGGCGCGTCGTCGAGTCGCCACGACCCGCGACGATCTCACTCAGCATGAGCGTCAGATCGCCCAGCTCGCCGGCGATGGGCTCTCGAACGCGGAAATCGCTGCCCGCCTGTTCCTCAGCCGACGCACCGTCGAATGGCACCTGCGGCACGTGTTCTCGAAGCTCGGAATCCAATCCCGGCGCCAACTGGAAAGCGCCCTCGAGGCGTCCGACTCCGCAGCCCTCGCGATTTGATCCACCGCGAGCCCCGGTGCCGACGCGAAGGACGCAAACGACGCAACGGCCCCGGGAGCTTCCCTGGTCGGATCACAGCACGGACACGGGGGTTCACGGGCGCGAGGAGGCGCTCGATTCCCGAGGATGCGCCCATGCACACGACAACGAGCCCACAAACCCAGTTTCGTACCGTCGACGGAGTCCGGATCCGATACGCGGATACCGGTGGCTCGCGAGAGCCGACGCTCCTGCTTACGAGTCCCTGGCCCGAGAGCGTGTACGCGTTCACGCCAATGTGGGCCTCGCTGGCCGAGCACGCCCGCCTGTTTGCCATCGACTTGCCCGGGTTCGGCGCCTCCGAGAGCCGAGACGACCTCCTCTCGCCGCGAGGGATGGGCTCATTCCTCGCCGCGCTCATCGCCGAGGTCGACCTGGGCAGGCCTCATATCGTCGCGCCGGACGTGGGCACGTCGGCTGCCCTATTCGCGGCGGCCGCCCATCCGGAGCGGATCGCGAGCGTGATCGTCGGCACCGGCGGCGCGGCGGTGCCGATCGAGCTCGGAGAGCCGCTTCGGTCGTGGGTTCTGGACCCCGACCTCGACAAGTACCGCACGATGGATCCCCGCACGATCGTCAACGTCGCGATCGACACAATCGCCGGCGGGGTGCCCGACGACATCCGCGCCGACTATCTCGACTGTTACGACGGCGACCGCTTCGTCGAATCGATGCGCTATGCCCGCAGATACCCCGAGGAACTGCCCGAGCTCGCTGAATTGCTGCCCGGGATTACGACGCCGGTGACGATCATCAACGGCCGCCGCGACCGGGTCGTTCCGGTCGCCAACGCCGAGTTTCTCGACGAGCGACTCCCCAATAGCCGCGTGATCCTGATCGACGCCGGTCACTTCGTCTGGGAGGAGGCGCCGGCGGAGTACGCCGCGATCATCGTCGACTCGATCAGCGGCAACTCGCCATGACGCCCGTCACGACCACTGTTTCAACGCCGCGCGCGCCAGAACTGCTCAGCCAGCTCCAGCGGACGTCGCCGCGCTCGCCGTTCACCTCATGATCAACACCGCGGTCACGGGCGCGACGTACACCATCGACGGCGGCCAGCAGTTCGTCGCGTGAGGTGAATGCGGAGCGCCCTCACCGAGTCAGGGGAGGCACCGGCTGGACCGGGCGCTCGAGTCGCCTCGCCGCGGGGGATTACACCCCACCCGGGCCGGCGGCCATGAGCGTGAGCGCGGTCGCCTAGGCGGCACCACGCCAGTACCGGGCGGAACCGCAGCGACTCGAGCATCCCCCGGGCCGTCAGTCAATCCAGGTCCTTGGCTTTTTAGCGACGAAACCAGATCTCTTCGATCAGCAGCGCCGTCGCGCTCAGGACCTCGCCGGTCACGGCCGCGATGAGTAAGAACGCCACCACATAGGTCCCCTCGTGCCATAGAAACCAAGCACTGTCGAGCCGGCCGGCCGTGATCGACCCCCGCGAGACGAAGGTCAAGATCGCCGAGGACTACGCGATGCTTCAGCATCTCGCGGCTGGACGCGTGGACCTGATGCTCGGCCGCGGCAACACGGTCCCGGTGTATCCGTGGTTCGGTAAGGACATCCGGAAGGGGCTCGAGCTCGCGCTCGAGAACTACAACCTGCTGCACCGTCTGTGGCGCGAGGACGTGGTCGATTGGGAGGCACGCTGCGCACGCCCCTGCAGGGCTTCACGGCGATTCCCCGGCCGCTGGACGACGTGCCTCCGTTCGTCTGGCATGGCGCGATTCGCACGCCTGAGATCGCTGAGCAGGCCGCTTATTACGGGAACGGCTACTTCGCCAACAACATCCTCGCTCCGAACTTTCACTTCCGCCCGCTTGTGAACCGGGAGCAGCCGGCATGCACTCGTGCCCGACGAGCAGATGCGCCCGTTGTTCGCCTACATGCGCGCGGTCCCACGTCAGTGTTCGCCTCCACCGAGGACTGGGGTGCGGCGGAACTGGGCGATCGAATCAGGCGCTCGGCGACCGTCCTCGCCGTCCTCCTCCGGGAGCAGCTCGAGAGCCAAATCACCGATCGCCAGTGGTCCGATTACCAACATCAATTCGCCGGCAACGCGGCCCGCGCCGAACGGACCACCAAGGACATCGACTTCGATTCGCCGCTCATGCGACTGGCGGCCGGGGGCCGGGCCTGAACGGCGCGCCGAGTGGGCGAATTCTCACCCGCTGGTGGACTTGATCATCACCGGAGGTCTGTCGTGCCCGTCGAGATCGTAGTAGACGCCTGGGAACGTCTGGAACTGCCCGCTGATGTCGTTGTGCAGATGCGACCGGTTGAAA
>Ga0335083_10003173_pt1 | contig 21419 bp, 23 predicted proteins | sample Lox_Sample_42_FD_206716 | JGI IMG/M metagenome (GOLD analysis project Ga0335083, IMG submission 206716) | Soil microbial communities from Loxahatchee National Wildlife Refuge, Florida, United States - Lox_Sample_4.2 | ecosystem: Environmental > Terrestrial > Soil > Wetlands | place: USA...
TGTGGTGCCCACGGACGTTGTTGACGTCTGGGTCCACCAATAGGGAGGACCTCCGCGAGTAGGTGTGGAGCTGCCTATAGCACCCACGCCACTCAAGGAGGCCCTCGTGAACATTCACGGTAACGCGCGCTTGACTGTGCGAGCGCGACGCGACGTCGTGGACCTGATGATCGTCGGGTTCCCGGTCAACGAGATCGCGGCGCAGTTCAGCGTGTCCCGCCAGACGGTCTACAAGTGGTGGGCGCGCTGGCGCGCCGAGGGCGACGCCGGGCTGTGGGACCGGTCCAGCCGACCGCGTTCGTGCCCGCATCAAACTCGACCACGAGTCGAGCGCCGGATCGTGCAGCTCCGGCAGGCCCGTAAGCTGGGGCCGGCGCGCATTGGCGGCATTCTCGAGGTTGCGCCATCCACGGTGCATCGGGTGTTGACGCGTCGCGGACTGAACCGGCTCGCATGGTTGCATCGGCCGACCGGCCGTGTCGTGCGGCGCATCCATACCAGCCGGCCCGGCGAGCTCGTCCACATCGACGCCAAACGCCTCGGTCGCATCCCAACCGGTGGGGGTTGGCGCGTCCACGGCCGACACTCGGGCATGCGTCACTCCGGTGAGGGCTACGAACACGTCCATTCCGCGATCGACGCGTACAGCCGCGTCGCATACAGCGAGATCCTCCCCGCCGAAGACGCCGAATGCTGCACCGGGTTCCTCGAACGTGCCCACGACTGGTTCGCGATGCACAACATCACCATCGAACGCGTCCTGACCGATAACGGCACCGGCTACCGCAGCAACGCCTGGGCCCAGCTGTGCGCCGACCTCGATCTCGTCCACACTCGCACCCGGCCCTACACACCACGCACCAACGGAAAAGTCGAACGGTTCAACCGCACCCTCGCCGAGGAATGGGCATACGTCCGCGTCTACCGCCGCAACCAAGACCGCGATCGAGCCCTCTACCGATGGCTCCACTTCTACAATCACCACCGCTCACACACCGCGCTCGCCGGCCAACCACCTATGACCCACATCAACAACGTGGTCGGGCATCACAGCTAGTTGTAGTTCCCAATGACGTGGCTCGGGTTCTAGTTGGCATCTCAAGGTCGGAGGAGTCGGGGTGCCGGGATTTGAACCCGGGACCTCAGCGTCCCGAACGCTGCGCGCTAACCAAGCTGCGCTACACCCCGTATAGAGGCCGAAAGCCTAGTCGTCGGGGGCGTTGCGGATCGCAGCCAAAACGGTCGCGGCGAGCTCGGGACGGCACACGAGCAGGTCGGGGAGATACGGGTCCGGCCGGTTGTACACGAGCGGCGAGCCGTCGATGCGGGAACAGTGGCACCCCGCCGCGGCGGCGACGCCGACGGGCGCGGCCGAGTCCCACTCGTACTGACCGCCCGAGTGCGCGTACACGTCGGCGTGGCCCTGGACGACCGCCATGGTCTTCGCGCCGGCGGATCCGAGTGGCACGAGCTCCGCGTCCAGTGCGGCCGCCAGGTATCCGGCGAGCTTCGGCGGCCGCGTGCGCGAGACGAGCAACCGGGGCCGACCGCCGTGCGCAGGCGCCAGCGTCGCCGCCGGCGACGTCGACAGCACGACGTCGTTCTGCGCGGGGAGCGCCACCGCGCACGCCACGGGCGTTCCGTGAACGACGAGCGCGACGTGCACCGCCCAGTCCGAACGGCCCGCCTCGCCGAACTCACGGGTCCCGTCGAGCGGATCGACGATCCATACCCGCTCGCGCTCGAGACGGACCGGGTCGTCCTTCGACTCCTCCGAGAGCACGGCGTCGTCCGGCCGCGCCGCGGCGAGCCGGGCGAGGATCAGTTCGTTGCTCTCACGATCGCCGTCGTCCTTGCCGGCACCTTCGGAGCGCCGCCGCACGAGCAGGTGGCCGGCCTCGCGCGCGATCTCCGCCGCGAGCTCGTGATCGTTCACGTCGCTCAACTCGCCGCGGGCAACAGTTGTTTGGCGGCCTTGCGGAGCATGCCCGCGTCGACCGGTTTCACGAGCATGAGGTCGACGTCGGCGCGGCGGGCGATGAATTCGTCGGCCTCGCGGTCGAGCAAGAGCAGGAGGTTGGCGCGATCGAGACGACCCCCCGACTCTTCCAGTCGGAGATCGATGGCGACGGCGACGCCGCCCATGTTCCCGATCTGCATGTCGAGCACGACGAGGTCGGGATCGACCTCCGCGAAGCGGGCGCGGACGTCCTGGCCGCGCGTCACCTCGACCACGTTCTGGCCGCGCGCCATGAACGCGGCGCGCACCTGGTCTCGTACCCACTTTGCGTCCGCGGCGACGAGGATCGTGGTCATCGGGCCGAAACTGTATCGAAGAGGAGCTCGCCGACCTCGTGCAGGGTGGCGAAGTCGTGCACGTCATGTGCCAGGTACGGCACGCACGCGACGGTCGTTTCCCGGCCGACGCGGTCGCGCAGCTCGTCGACATGTGAACGTTCGAGCGTGGCGATCTCGCGAAAGCCGGCGAGGTTGTCGTACAGGGCGGCCAGGCGGAGTTCAGCCGCCCCCGCGCCCGAGCCGGCATCGGAACCGCGAAGGACGTCCGCGGCGGCGTGCAGTCCCGCGGGCGTCTCGTCGCCGAACGACGGATGCACCCGGTTCACGATCAGCGTGTCGACCGATTGCCCTGCGGTACCGAGGCGCTCGGCGAAGAACCGCGCCTCCTCCATCGCATCACGGCGCGGAGAGGTGACGAGGACGAACGCCGTCTCCGGGTCGGTGAGCAGCTCGCCGACGACGCGAGCGCGTTCACGGAATCCGTCCTCCATCCCTTCGAAGGCTCGGAAGAACGCGACGACGTCTTCGATGACCTCCGAGCCGACAACGCGGGCGACGGTACGCAGGAACGTCTGCACGGCAACGCTCGCGACACGGAGATACGTGCGTGTCGGCATCATCAGCAACCGGAAGATGCGATTGTCCAACAGGCGCGTTAGTCGCTTGGGTGCATCGAGGAAGTCGAGCGCGTGACGGGTCGGCGGTGTGTCGACCACGATGAGGTCGAAGCCGCCGTCCTCGTGCAGCTCGTGCAGCTTCTCCATCGCCATGTATTCCTGCGTGCCGCCGAGCGCGCCCGAGACGTTCCGGTAGAACGCGTTGTCGAGGATCCGGCGCGCCTGCTCGGGTGTTGACGCGTTGCGCGTCACCAGGAGGTCGAACGTCGACTTGGTGTCGAGCATGAGAGCCGACAGCCGCCCGCCTGGAGTGACGCGGCCCGCGGCCCAGAGCGATCGGTCGATCTCGGTGGGATCATTGCTCAGGTGCTCGAGGCCGAGCGCGTCGGCGAGCCGCCGGGCGGGGTCGATCGTGACCACGCACGCGCTCCGACCGCGACGCGCGCCCTCGAGTGCGAGCACCGCCGCGGTCGTCGTCTTGCCGACTCCGCCGGTGCCGCAACATATGACGATGCGGCGGCGCTCCACCAGGTCGTCGATGTGACCGCTCACAGCCGCTCGACTCCGCGGGCGAACGCGTCTGCGAGTGTCACGAGCTGATCGCGCGTGATGTCGGGCTCGAACACGAACGGGAGCTCGATCTGCGGCAGCGGCAGGCGGGCGTGCAGGCGCTCGAGCTGCTCGTGCTGGAGCGCCTGCCGTTCGGCGAGGAATGCGGCGGCCCGTGCGAGATCGTCGGCCTCGCGTTCGGAGACGAAACGTCCACAGGTGCGCGCGTCGTCGAGGATCGCCGACGGGCGCGCCGCGACGGAGACGGGAAGCGGCGCGAAGCAGCCGTTCACCACGACCGGGCCGAGCGCCACTCCCGCCCGATCTTCGACCGCGAACGCGGTGTCGACGACTTCGCTGACCGGAGTCTCCTCGGGCAGGGTGACGAGCATCACCTGGCAGCGCGCCGGATCGGAGATCAGGCTGACGACGTCCTGGGCCTGCTTGCGAATCGGGCCGACGCGCACCGCGTCGAGCAGCCCCCGCGCCGACAAGAGGAACGTCACGGCATGACCGGCAGCCGGCGCGTCGACGATCACGAGGTCGGCGACCCTCGACTCCTCGAGCGATTTCACTTTCCCGAGCACGAGGATGTCCTTCATCCCCGGGACGGCCGTCGCGACGACGTCGAGCGCACCCGACGCGGCGAGTCGTTTCGAGATGCGCCGCATGCCGTGGGAGACGAGGTAGTCGACGAGGGCGGCATCGGGCGTCAGGAATCGGGCGCGAATTCCGGGTTCCAGGTCGATCTCGTCGTACCCGAGTGCCCGCGCGCCGAACATCGACGGCAGCCCCGACTTTCCTTCGACCTCGACGATGAGGACGGACTTCCCGGCCCGTACCGCCGTGATCGCGAACGCCGCCGTGACGGTGGTCTTGCCGACGCCACCCTTGCCGGCGACGATGACGACGCGAGAGGTAGAGCAGAATTCGGCTACCTCCATTGCTCCATCGTAGAAGGCGCGTGCTACCACTGACCTGTGCGCGTGCGTCAGCTGTTCGCCGTGATCGGCGCCTTCTTCGTGTTCGGGGCCTCGTTCTGCGCGGTCGCCGGCGCGCAGAACGTGAACGGCGGCCGCATCGACGTCGTACAGGTCAACGGCTTGATCGATCCCGCGAACGCGGCGCTGATCCGGTCGTCGCTCCGCGACGCGGAACGGTCGCACTCCACCGCCGTCGTGTTCCAGCTGGACGCGTCGGGCGCAGTCGACGTCGACGTCGACGCGCTGATTCACGACCTCACCCATGCGACTGTTCCCGTCACGGTGTGGGTGGGTCCCTCGGGCGGTGGCGCGCGCGGCGCGTCGGCGCTCATCGCGCGCACCGCCGGCTTCGCGGCAGTCGCACCCGGCGCGCACCTCGGCCCCGTCGATCCGATCCGCTACGACGACACGTCGTACACGAGCGACGCGACCCCGAAAGATGTCACTGCACAGGCATCGACGCTGCTCGAGTTCATCGGACTGCTCGACGGCCGCACGATCGAGACGGCTTCCGGACCGGTGAAGCTGTCGACGATCAAGGTCGTCGAGCTCAACGGTCGTCAGGTTCGTGAGCCGAAGGGCGAGATCCACTTCCGCAAGCTCGGCCTGGGCGCGCAGGTGGCGCACACACTCGATTCGCCGTGGGTGGCGTATTTCCTGTTCGTGGCAGGCCTCGCATTGATCGTGTTCGAGTTCTTCTCCGTCGGAATAGGGATCGCAGGAGCAGTCGGTGCGCTGGCACTCGTCGGTGCCTCATTCGGGTTCTCACACCTCCCGGTCACCCCGTGGGCCGTCGCGCTCTTGCTTCTCAGCATCTTCGGCCTGTCGATCGACGTGCAGGCCGGAACGCTCGGACCCTGGACGTTCATCGGGTCCGGCGCGCTCGTCGCCGGATCGATCTGGCTGTACGGCGGTTCGTCGCGCCTGGATCCGCAGTGGTGGGTCCTCGTGATCGTCATCGCTTGCACGGTCGTGTTCATGCTCTCGGCGATGACTGCAATGGTGCGATCACGTTTCTCCACTCCGACGATCGGCCGGGAGGATCTCGTCGGCGAGATGGGTCGCGCCGAAGCGGATGTCGATCCCGACGGTGTCGTACGCGTTCGTGACGCGTTGTGGCGCGCCCGGACGAACCGCGCGACGCCGATCCACGTCGGCGATCCCGTGCGTGTCGTTTCGATCGAGGGAATCGTCTTGGAGGTCGAGCCCGAGACCGGCGGCGCGCGTGATCACCGCGAGCGACGTCGCGGCTCCTGACCAGGTCGTTTGTCATCACCTGGGCCCGGAGATACGTTCCGCCCGTCCCAGGTGCTGCGGGGTATCGGAGTAGGGCGTGGCGCTCAGCATCGTTCATGAAACCTGGCATTTGAAAGCATCGTGCCGAGGGCCGGAGTCGACGTTGTTCTTCCCGCCTTCCGTCGCGGAGCGCCGCGACGATCGTGAGGCGCGCGAAGCGAAGGCGAAGAGCATCTGCTCCGAGTGCATCGTGCAGCAGGAGTGCCTCGAGTTCGCTCTGCGCGTGCGCGAGCCGCATGGCATCTGGGGCGGCTTGACCGAAGCCGAACGTCGGCGACTCGCTCCCGACGCCTGAGGTCGTTACCCCGCGTAGACTTCCTCCATGGTGAGGGTCCGCGATGCCGCCACGGTCATCCTCGTGCGGGACCGGCCCGACCTGCACGTCTTCGTGCTGCGACGCAACCCGGCGCTCGACTTCGCTCCGGGCGCGACCGTCTTTCCCGGCGGTGCGGTCGATCCGCAGGATTCCGTTACGGCCGCTGCGCTCGGAGTGGACCGGTTCCGCACGGCCGCGGCGCGGGAGTGCCTCGAAGAAGCGGGCATCCCTCTCGACGCGCGCGATCTCGTCGAATTCGCCCGCTGGATCACTCCGGAGGGGGCGCCCCGCCGCTACGACACCCGGTTTTTCGTGGCGCGCGCGCCCGAAGGACACGACGGTGTCCACGACGGGAGCGAGTTGGTCGCCTCGGCGTGGATGCGTCCGGCCGAGGTGCTCGACGCGTTCGCCCGAGGCGCGATCGACCTGATCCTGCCGACCCAGCGCAGTCTCGAGGTCCTCGCGCGGTTCGATCGCGTCGAGGCGCTGCTGGCCGAGATCCGCGGGGCGCCGTGCCCGACATGACGCCCGAATCCCCGAGCGCGCTCTCGCCGCTCGTACGGAGAGTCGTCGCCGACAATCCGGGGCTGATGACGGGTCCGGGGACGAACACGTATCTCGTCGGGATCGACGAGGTCGCGGTCATCGACCCGGGACCCGATCTCAAACGTCACGTCGACTCCATCATCGGTGCGTCGATGATCGAGCGCGTGCGGTGGATCCTGCTCACGCACACGCACCGCGACCATTGGCCCGCGGCCGAGAAGCTCCGCAAGCGAACCGGCGCCAAACTCGCGGGCTTCGCGCCGTTCCCCAAGGGTGACGAAGTGACGCTCGAGCTCGACATCGTGCTCGCCGACGGCGAGACGATCGACGGGACCGAGTTCCGGCTCGAGGCCATGCACACTCCCGGGCACGCACCGAACCACCTCTGCTTCTGGTTGGACGAGGACCGCGCGCTCTTCACCGGCGATCACGTGCTCAACGGGACGACGACCGTTGTCAATCCGCAGCGCGGGGGCGACATGATCGAGTATCTCGCCTCGCTCGAACGGCTCCGCAAGCTGAAGCGGGTCGCGCGCATCTGCCCGGGCCACGGCGACGTGATCGACGACCCGACCGCGGTGCTCGACGAGTACGTGGCCCACCGCAAGCTCCGGGAGCGCCAGATCCTCAAGCTGCTCAAGAGCCGTCCGGCCACCATCCCGAAGATCGTGAACACCCTCTACACCGACACCCCCGAGGGTCTCATCGACATGGCGCAACGTCAGGTGCACGCCCACCTGCTCAAGCTGAAGCGCGAGGGCAAGGTGAAGGGAAGTGGCGCCAAGACGAGTTGGAGCCTGTCCTAGGTCGGTTCGGTGCCGGGCGTCCGCCCCGAGAACGCCCCCCTGGCCGCTGGCCCGACCGGACACCGGGAACGTAGCCTGACCTGGCAACACATCCTTCTGAGAGGAGTCGCGATGGGCGACGCGCAGCTGTTCATCGACGGTGCCTGGGTCGACGCCCGATCCGGCGAGACCTTTCCCACCTTCGCACCCTCGACCGGCGAGAAGATCGCCGACGTCGCCAAGGCCGGCCGGGAGGACGCGCAGCAAGCCGTGCAAGCGGCGCGCCGGGCTTTCGACGAAGGACCCTGGCCCAAGATGTCGGGCAAGGAGCGCGCCGAGAAGCTGCGCGCGGTCGCCGAGATCATCAACGGCCGCAGTGCGGAGATCGCCGAGATCGAGGCGCGCGACGGCGGCGGCACGATCAAGAAGGCGATGTTCGCCGACGTCCCGGGCGCCGTGTCCACGTTCCAGGCGTTCGCGGACTGCGCCGAGAACGAACCCGACGTCGTGGAACGCGGTGAGAGCCCGTTCCCGCCCGCGAAGAGCATCGTGCGGCGCGAGCCGTTCGGCGTCTGCAGCGGCATCGTTCCCTGGAACTTTCCGTTCCTCATGGCGGGCTGGAAGATCGGACCCGCGATCGCGGCCGGTAACACGGTGGTCCTCAAGCCCGCGAGCTTCACGTCGCTCAGCGCGATCGAGATGGTGAAGGCGGTCGAGGAGGCCGGCATCCCGGCCGGCGTCGTCAACCTCATCACCGGGCCGGGCGGCAGCGCGGGCGAGGAGCTCGCGCAGCATCCGCTCGTCGACAAGGTCGCGTTCACCGGATCGACCGAGGTCGGTCGGCGCATCATGCAGCTCGCCTCGGGCACGGTGAAGAAGGTCACGCTCGAGCTCGGCGGCAAATCCGCGAACATCGTCCTCGACGACGCCGATCTCGACCTCGCCGCGGCCGGCGTCCTCTGGGGGACGTTCTTCCACAACGGCCAGGTGTGCGAGTCGGGGACGCGGGCGCTCGTGTCGCGCAAGATCTACGACGAGTTCGTCGGGTTGCTCGTCGAGCGCGCCGGCAAGATCGTGATCGGCGACAACATGGACATGGCCACCGACCTCGGCCCACTGGTCGCGCCGAGTCAGGTCGATACGACCGAGCGTTACGTCAAGCTCGGCCTCGACGAGGGTGCCAAGCTGCTCTGCGGCGGATCCAAGCCCTCGAACCTTCCGGCCGGCCTCGACCAGAGCGCCTACTACCTGCCCACGATCTTCGAGGCCGACAACTCGATGAAGATCGCGCAGGAGGAGATCTTCGGGCCGGTGCTCTGCGTGATCCCGTTCGACTCGGACGACGAGGCGATCAAGATCGCGAACGATTCGATCTACGGCCTCGGCGGCGGGGTGTGGTCGAAGAACCTCGAGCGGGCGCACTCGGTCGCGGCGAGCATGCGGACCGGCACAGTGTGGGTGAACGACTATCACATGATCACGCCGACGCAGCCGTTCGGCGGCTACAAGCAGTCGGGCATCGGACGTGAACTCGGCGACTACGGATACAACGAGTACCGGCAGATCAAACACGTGTGGCAGAACACGGCGACCGATCGCAGCGGCTACCTGCACTTCGCCGCGCTCAGCGGCAACATTTGAGAGTCACCGGTACCGCCGCGGCGGCGCGCGTCGTCGAGCAGACGAAGCGTGATCGCCGCGGCGCGCTGGTGTTCACGATCGGAACCGGGTGCTGCGAGTCGACTGCGCCGTTCCTGTACGAGGATTTCTGGCCCGGACCCGACAGCGAGTGCGTCGGTGAGGTCGCAGGAGTGCCCGTGTACGCGCCTGCGTACCTCCGCGCGCTCTACCCCGGCGACGACGGCGTCACCGTCGACGTCGAGGAAGGTTCGCTCGCGGAGTCGATGTCGATCGAGACCGAATACGGCCGCCGATTCGTGTTGCGTGATCCGAGCGGCGCACCGCTCGAACACCAGGACCGGCAAAGCTGTGACATACCTGAGTCCGTGTCGGCACTGCGTGCGCGCGGGCCGCAGGAGCTACCGGAAGCCTTGCAGCGCGCGCGGATGCGATAGTTCTCGCCGATCGCCCCTACCGTCGCGGGGAGCAGCCCCCGCTGCCGATGGAGGAATGGTGACCAACTCGACGGGCGCATTGTTGGTGGCCGACCACGTTCGCAAGACGTACCACACCGGCGCGGAAGAGGTCGAGGCACTCCGCGACGTCGACCTCGTCGTGCACGAAGGCGAGTTCGTGTCGGTGATGGGCCCGTCCGGTTCGGGCAAGACCACACTCCTGAATTGCTGTTCCGGGCTCGACGATCTCGACGGTGGACGCGTGATGCTCGACGGCGTCGACCTTCACGCCCTCTCCGACGCGCGCCGGACCGCGAATCGCGCGTCGTCGATGGGATTCATCTTCCAGGCGTACAACCTCATCCCGGTGTTCAGCGCGGTCGAGAACGTCGAGCTGCCGCTGCTCCTTGCCGGAGCCGACGCGAAGGACGCGCGCCGAACGGCCGGCGAGACGCTCGAGCGCGTCGGCCTCGCCACTCGCTTGAAGCACCGGCCCGCGGAGCTCTCGGGTGGCGAGCAGCAGCGGGTCACCGTGGCGCGGGCGCTGGCCGGCCGGCCGCGGATCGTCTGGGCCGACGAGCCGACGGGCGCGCTCGACTCCGAGACGGCCTCGCAGGTCATGGACCTCTTGCGCGAGCTCAATGCCGAAGGTCTCACGCTGATCGTCGTCACGCACGACGCGGTCGTCGGCGGCAGCGCCAACCGCGCCATCAAGATGCGCGACGGCCGGATCGTCAGCGACGAGCTCGTCGGCGGTGCGGTTGCGGTCGCTCCCACCGCTGCTCGCTGACGCCGGATGATCCTCGTCGCGCTGCTGTCGCTCCCGTTCCTGTTCGTGCTCGTGCGCGAACCGGTGTTGCGGCGCCTCGCGCTGCGCAATGCGGTGCGGAGGCCCCGCGAGACCGCGCTCGTGATCCTCGGCTCGTTGTTGGGAACCGCGATCATGACGGGGTCGTTCGTCGTAGGTGACACGTTCAACGCATCGATACGGCGGACCGCCTACGAGCAGCTCGGGCCTGTCGACGAGATCGTCTCCGCCAACGGGCTCGGTTCCGCGTCGACACTCGCCGCCCGGATCGGGAACCTGCACACCAACGACGTCGACGGAATCCTCGCGGCGGCGTCCGCGTCGGCGTCCGCGTCGTCGACCGGCACGCCGGTACGCGCCGCGCCGAAAGCGCAGCTGCTCGAGGTCGACTTCGCCGCGGCCCGGCGGTTCGGCGGCGACGCGCACGCGACCGGCATCACGGGCGCGACTCCGGGAGTGGGAGGCGCCGCGATCGGAGCCGACCTCGCTCGCGCCCTGCGCGTGAGGGCCGGCGACACGATCGACGTGTTCGCGTACGGTGCGCGGCTGGCGCTGCACGTCGAGCAGGTCTTACCGAAGCTGGGCGTCGCCGGTTTCTGGCCGGGCGACGAGACCGCGTCGAACAACGTCTTCGTGCATCCGGGCACCATCGCCGGGATCGTCTCCCGTGCCTCGCCTCGTACCGCCGCGCCTCCGCAGTCCATCGTGTTCGTCTCGAACGCCGGAGGCGTCGAGGCCGGCGTACGGCAGACCGCGGCCGTCGACCGGTTGCTCGCGGCGCGGCTCGCGGGGGTCGCGGCGACGGTGAACAATCGAAAGCAGGCCGTATTGGATCGGGCCGAACGCAGCGGCCGGTCGTTGACGCGGTTGTACACATCGCTCGGGACGTTCGCCGTGCTCGCCGGGATACTGCTGCTCGTCAACATCTTCTTCATGCTTGCCGACGAACGGAAATCCGAACTCGGCATGCTGCGCGCGCTCGGCCTTCGCCGCGGGGCCCTCGTGCGCGCGTTCGCGACGGAAGGCTGGTGCTACGCGGCCGTGTCGGCCGTCGCCGGTACGTTCGTCGGCCTCGGTCTCGGGCGCGCGCTCATGGCCGCCGCGGCCAAGCTCTTCTCCCGACGCGGCGACGACACGAACATCGCGCTGCATTTCGCGTTCAGGTGGTCGAGCATCGAGCGCGGCATGGTCGTGGGCTTCGTGATCGCGATCGCAACCGTCGTCGTGACGAGCGTGTGGTTGAGCCGCTTCAACATCATCCAGGCCATCCGCGACATCACCGAGCCGGCCCGGCGCCGGCCCCGCCGGCGCGCCGGCTACATCGGGATCGGCGCGGCCGGTCTCGGGTTGCTGCTCACCGGCGCCGGCCTGGCCGGGTCGGCCTTCCTTGCCTTCATGCTCGGACCGGTCCTCGTGCTGGTCGGCGTGGCGCCGATGCTCGCACGCGGCGCGCCGCGGACCCTCGTCAACACCGTGATCGGCTTCGCGGTGCTCGCGTGGGCGATCGTCGCCATCCCCATCGCGATCGGTCTCGGCATGAGCGTCGACGTCCAGGTGTTCGTCGTGCAGGGACTCGTGCTGGTCGGGTCGGCGGTGGTCCTCGTCGCGCTGCACCAGCGTGCGATCGGTGGCGGTGTCGGCCGGGTCGCGCGCCGATCCTTGGCGGTGCGCCTCGGCCTCGCGTACCCGCTCGCGCGGCGATTCCGCACTTCGATGACGCTCGGCATGTTCGCGCTCGTCGTGTTCATCCTCGTGCTCGTCTCGGTGTTCGCGTCGATGTTCTCAGGCCAGATCGGACAGTTCACGAAGGACGCGTCCGGTGGGTTCAACGTCGTCGTCCAATCGAACCCGAGCAACCCCGTCCCGTTCGCGACGCTTGCCCACGAGGCCGACGTTCGCGCGGTCGCGCCGCTCGCGACGGCGAACGTTCAGATCACCGCGGCGCCCGGCCTGACCCAGACGAGGGAGTGGGGAGCCACCGGATTCGACGCGAGGTTCGTCGATCACGGCGCACCGAAGCTCGATGACGACGGCGGCTTCGCCACCGACGAGGCCGCGTACCGCGCCGTGCTGGCGTCACCGAATCTGGCTCTGGTGGAGGATTCGTTCCTGTCTTCAGGGGCCGGGCCGCCCAGCGGCAACGTCGGCGTGGGCGATCAGTTCACTATGCAGGACGAGGCGAGCGGGCGCAGCCGGACGTTCACGGTCGCGGCCATCACGAAGTCGGACGTGGCGAACAACGGCGTGCTCATAGGGATGACCGCCGCGCGTGACCTCTTCGGGGCGCGCGCCGTGCCCGAGCGGGCGTATCTCGACGTGCGCGATCCCAACGTGTTCGCCGACGCGTTCGCGGGCCGCTTCCTCGCGAACGGCGGCGAGGCCGAGACGCTACGGGCCGTCGTGCAGGACGACATGGCGCAGCAACAACAGTTCTTCATGCTGATGCGCAGTTACCTCGCGCTCGGCCTCGTAGTGGGCATCGCGGGTATCGGCGTGATCATGGTCCGGGCGGTACGGGAGCGCCGCCGACAGGTTGGGGTGTTGCGTGCCCTCGGGTTCCAGCCTGGTGCCGTGCGTGCCGCGTTCGTCGTCGAGTCGGCGTTCGTCGCGGTGGAGGGCGTGTTGATCGGCACGCTGCTCGCGCTGGTCTGTGCCTGGTCGATTACCCTCACCGACTCGCTCGGTACGACGCTCGCGTTCCGCATCCCGTTCGGCGCGATCGGGACCCTCGTAGTCGCGACCTTCGTCTTCGCGCTGCTCGCGACGGCGGCTCCGGCCCGATCGGCCGCGCGTATTCGCCCGGCGGTCGCGCTCAGACTCGCCGACTGAGGAACAGCTCGACGTCGTAGACGACCTCCACCCGACCGCCGTGACGATCGATCGCGGCGCCGACCGCGTCGTGGAGCCGCGCGCGTTGCTCTTCGGGCAGGATCCGATGATCCGAGTGTGTCGCGAGGAGCTCGATCCATTGTGCGCGCGTGTACGCGCAGCTCCAGCTCACGCGGCGGTGAGACGCCGGGTCGAGCGCGGGACACGCGGCTATGCCTTCGACCACCCAATCCAGGTCCCAGCCGGTGCTGCGTCCCATCTCGGGCGCGTACCGCTCGTACGCGGCGTCGTTCTCCGCGCCGAGCGCTCCCGTCCACTCGCGACCCTTGTTCCAGAACAGCGCGAGTGTCCCGCCGCGGGAGAGCGCGGCGGCTGCCCGCTCGTAACGATCAGCGCTCTGCACCCAGTGCCACGATTGCGCGGCGTACACGAGCCGGAAGTCGTCGTCAGGCGGATCCCATGCCTCGAACAGGATCTCCTGGGCGTCGACGCCTTTCGTGCGCAGAACCTCTGCCATAGGTGGACTCGGCTCCAGCGCGTGCACCGCGAGGCCGCGAGCGAGGAATCCGGTCGTCGCCTTGCCCGTGCCCGCACCGATCTCGAGCGCGCGGTCTCCCGCGCGCAGCTCGCCGTAGTCCATGATCGCGTCGAACAGCGCGTCGGGGTACGAAGGGCGGGCGGCATCGTATTGCCGGGCGATCTCGCCGAAGACCAAGCGCTGCTCTCGTCCGGGGGGCGTCATCGCGGCGGTCCGCTCAGCCATTCGTCCCACGCTTCTATGAACTCGGCGAACAGGTGACGGGCATCCTCTCCGGGGGGCGGCGGCCACCACGCGCGCCACGCCGCGTCGACCTTGTCGAGTGACGGCTCGGGTTCGCCCAACAGTCGCCGACGCGTCACCGCAGCGGCGACACGGCGTCGATCGTCGCCGATGAGCTCGAGGTGCTCGCTCACCGTGCGTACGACGCCCGAGACGAAGCGAGCGTCCTGGACGGCGAGCGACACGCGCATGTTGTCCGCGTCGGCGCCCCAATACGCGCGTAGTGCTCGTTTGAACCGGCGTTCGTCGAAGCCGCCCCGGCGTCGCATGCCCTGTGACTGTCCCCATACGGGACGGTGCCCGTCGGTGCCGAGCACTGCATCGACGAGTCGGTCGAACGGATCCGGCGCGCTCACGCCAGCTTCTGGACGAGATCGAACATACGCGCCGTGCATCCCGCCATCTCGACGGGCGGGAGCAACTCGGTCACGATGCGGTCGGCGAGCGCGCGCAATGCGCGCGCGGCCGGGGTCTCGGGGTGCGCCAGCACGACCGGGGTTCCGGCGTCACCGTCGCTCGATACGTCGGGTTCGATCGGGATCCGGCCGACGAGCGGCGCGGAGGTGAGGGCGGCCAGCCGTTCGCCGCCGCCCGCACCGAAGATCGCGTGCGTCGTTCCGTCCGGCGCGACGAACTCGGTCATGTTCTCGATGACGCCGAGCACCTTGAGGTAGGAGCGGCGGGCCATGTCGGCTACCCGGGACGCGACCTTCTGCGCGCCGACCGCGGGGGTCGTCACCACCAACATCTCGGTTTGCGGGAGGAGCCGGGAGAGTGCCATTTGGATGTCGCCGGTGCCCGGCGGCATGTCGATCAGGAGGTAGTCGAGCTCTCCCCAGTGCACGTCGACGAGGAACTGCTCCAGCGCCTTGGCGAGGATGAGTCCGCGCCACATGAGCGCGGTGTCCTCGTCGTCCACCAGCAGGCCCATCGAGACGACGCGCAACACGCCCTCGCCTACGGTGACCTCGTTCGGCGTGATCTTGCCCTTGCCGTCCGCTGTCCTGGTGCCGGCGAGCCGGCCCGAGACGCCGAGCATCCGCGGGATCGAGAACCCCCAGATGTCGGCGTCGAGCACGCCGACAGTAAGGCCCCGCGCCGCGAGCGCGGCCGCGAGATTTGCAGTGACCGAAGACTTGCCGACGCCGCCCTTGCCGCTGCCGACCGCGATGACACGGGTCGTTGCCGGAACCTCGGTGGGGGGCGCCGACTGCGAGGCGCGCAGGCGGGCCTTCTGCATGAGGACCGAACGCTCACCCTGGGTCATCTCGTCGTATTCGACCTCGACCTCGCCGACGCCGGGAAGACCGGCGACCTTGGAGCGGACGTCGGTTCCGATCTGGCCCCGGAGGGGGCAGGCGGCGGTGGTGAGCGCCACCTTGACGACGACGTCGCCGTTCGCGGCGACGCGCACGTCGTGGACCATGCCCAGATCGACGATCGAGGCCCGCAGCTCGGGATCGAGGACGCCGGCGAGGACGTTGCGGACGTCGTCCACAGTCGGGACGCTCGCCGCGGCAGTGCCGGACGGGCTCGCGGCGTCGCCGGGTTGAGGAGGAGTCGGGCCGAGGGGGGTCGAGGCGCTCATGATGCTCAATAAAACCAGTGAAGGCCTTGAAAATATGCCCGATCGGAAAGTACCGTCAAGCAATGGACCTGCTCGCCGTATTGAAGGCCCTCGGCGACGAGACCCGTTTTTCGATGTACCAGGAGCTCGCCGGGTCGACTTCGGCGCTCACGGCGACCGAGCTCGCCGACCGCTTGGGCATCCACGCCAACACGGTCCGCCTGCACCTCGAGCGCCTGCGCGAGGCCGGACTCGTCGAGGTCGAACCCGTCCACCGGGGCACCGTCGGCCGGCCGCAGCACGTCTACTCGCTCGCCGCCGGCGCGCCCGGTCTCGGACTCGACCCGCCGAGCTACACGCTGCTCGCCGGAATGCTCGCGATGCTGGCCGAGCGGGTCGGCGCCGACGCCGACGACGCCACCGCCGCGGGCCGGTCTTTCGGGGTCGAGGCCGGTCGCCGCACCCACTCGAAATCGTGTGTGAAAGCCTTGGTCGGCGAGATGGACCGGCTCGGGTTCGATCCCGAACGCCAGGGCCTCCCGGGCGGCGGCACCGACATCGCCTTCCTGCATTGCCCGTTTCGCGAGCTGGCGGAGGCCTACCCCGAGCTCGTGTGCAATCTGCACCGCGGGATCTGCGAAGGCGTCGTTTCGGCTGTCGGCGGGGGAAGTATCGGCGATTTCGCCACGTTGTACGACCGCGACCCGTGTCGGGTCACGGTCACGACCGCAGTATCGTGAAGGTGTGCGGCCGGAGCCGCACGCAGGATTCCGCAAGACACCTCATGGAGGTTCCCTGATGATTGCTCTGACCGAGAGTGCGACGACCAAGGTCAAGGAGCTCATCGCGGCCGAAGATCAGCCCGAGCTCTACTTGCGGGTTGCGGTGCGTCCGGGCGGATGCTCAGGTCTCTCCTACGAGATGTTCTTCGACACCGAGAAGGCCCCGGACGACATCGTCGAGTCCTACGGCGACGTCCAGGTGGTGGTCGACCCCGCGAGCGCGCAGCACCTCGTCGGTGCGTCGCTCGACTACAAGGACGGCCTACAGGGCGCCGGGTTCGCGATCAGCAACCCGAATGCACAGCGCACCTGCGGCTGCGGCCAGTCGTTCTCCTGATCCCGCACCTCATCGATCGCTGACGGACCCGCGCGAGCGGGGCCGTTCGTTCGCGTGCCGGGCGGGTCGGGGCACGCGGGTACCGTCGGCTCGATGGCCGGCCCGATCGAGTTCGTGCTCAACGGCTCGCCCACGGTCGTCGCGGCCGATCTCGACCGGGGCGAATCGCTGCTCAACGTGCTGCGCGAGCGCCTAGGTGTCGTCTCGGCCAAGGACGGTTGCGCGCCACAGGGCCAATGCGGGTGTTGCACGGTGCTCGTAGACGGTGAGCCGCGCGTCGCGTGCGTGACGCCCGCGGCGCGGATCGCCGGCCGGAAGGTCACGACGATCGAGGGACTCGACGAGGAAGCCCGTGCTGTCGAGAGCGCCGCGTTCGTCGCGACCGGCGGATCGCAGTGCGGCTTCTGCACGCCGGGAATCATCATGCGCTTCGCGGGCGGGCGGCCCCGTGAGGTCGATCGCGCGCTCGCGGCCCATCTCTGCAGGTGCACAGGCTGGTTGACGGTGCGCGATGCGCTGGCGCGCGCGGCGTCGTTCCCCGCGCGCGATCTCGACGCGGCGGCGCGCCGCGCCGAGCTGGAATCAGGTGGGCGCCAGCGCGTCGGCACCGCCGTTCCACTGGGCCGCGCGCCCTTCGCCGACGACACCGCGCCGCGCGACGCGCTGGTCGCGGTTCCGCTCCCACCGGGTTCGGCGGCGGAGCCCGTCGCCGCCGCCGGATTGCAGTGGGTCGTCGCCGACTCGCTGCTCGAGGCCCGCACACGGGCCGCGAAGATCCAGGGCCGCCGCACGACGATCGAAGCCCGGCCACCGCTGCTCGATCAGATGCCCGAGTGCCCGCCCGGCGGGGTCCGGCTCGCTACCCAGTGGGTCGAGCCCGCGTACCTCGAGCCGGACGCGTCGTGGTGCGAGCCCGGGGGTGAGCCGGTGTCACCGCTGGCGAACGGGGGCGCGTTCGGAGGCAAGGTGCACTCGGCCGCGCCCGGTGCGGCGCGCGAGCTGGCCGACCGCTTCGGCCGCGTGGTGCGCGTCGTGTACGCGCGTGAAGACGTCGTCCGTCTCGGACCGAAGCGACCACCGATCGCGGCTGTCGCGGTCGCGCGCGAGGAGGTCGTGCACATAGATGGCGTCATCGCCGCGGGTTCGGGGCCGGCGCGCGTCTGGCCGGCGCCGCCCGGCGTCGAGGTACGGGCGCGGTGGCGCGAGGTCGAGCTGAACGGACCGCCCGTGAGTGCCGACCTGCGTGGCGTCGGTCTCGCCGAGCAAGCGGTCCTGGTCGCAGGCGCGCTCGGACGCGAGTGCGAGGTCATCACGCCGAGCGGCGCGCGGGCGAGCGCGACCGTCGCCGTGGGAGCCGGCCGGATCACGAGCGTGAACGTCAGTCTCGCGGCCGGCGATCCGCTCGATGAGGTCGTGCTCCGTTCCTACGCGATCGGTGCCGCGCACATGGCGCTCGGTTGGGTCACGAGTGAGGGCATCGCAGTCGACCCCGGAAGCGGTGAGATCGGCGATCTGACCATCCGATCGTTCGGCGTGATCCGTCCCGCGGACACCCCGCCGATCGAGGTCACCGTGGTCGACGATCCGGCGCCGCCGCGGTCCCGCTCGACCGACGCGGTCTTCGCCGCAGTCGCGGCCGCGACGTGGAACGCGCTCGGGCGACCCGGTACGTTTCCGGCGCGCAGGAGGTGACCATGGCCGTCCAACCCGTGCCCACACCGAGCGCACCGCCGGTCGCGGGTCCGTACTCGCCCGCGGTGCGTGCCGGCGACTGGCTGGTGCTCGCCGGGCAGGTCGGCCTCGATCCCATGACCGGCGCGATGGTGATCGGTGGCGTGGAGTCCCAAACGCGCCAGGTGCTCGCGAACATCGGCGGCGTGTTGCGCGACTGTGGCGCGCAACTCACCGACGTCGCCAAGACGACGATCTTCGTGACCGACATCGGCCAGTTCGCGACCGTGAACGCGGTCTACGCCGACGTATTCGGCGATCACCGACCGGCGCGCTCGACCGTCGAGGTGTCAGCGCTGCCCGGCGGTGCCGAGGTCGAGATCGAGGCCTGGGCCTACGTGCCGACGTAATCCAGCTTCCCGAGGGAGAGCGGCTCCGAGGGTTCGCGACGCGGTCGGGGCGGCTAGATTCGCTCCGTGGTCGGCGTGGTTCTCGTCCTGCTCGTGATCTTCATCGTCGGTCCGATCGGGCTCTTCATCGTCGGCGCGCTGTGGTCCGCGCTGCACGCGTGGCTGATGTCCGAAGATGCCGACGCCCGCGCCGCCGACCGGCCGAGCTAGATGTCGCGTGACGGTGGCGACGCCGGCCAGCGCGACTGGCCGAAGCGGTAGCCGACCGACCTGACCGTCTGGATCAGGTTCGCGTTCTCTTCGCCCAGCTTCGCCCGGAGCCGCCGCACGTGCACGTCGACCGTACGCGCCCCGCCGTAGTACTCGTAGCCCCAGACGCGCGACAACAACTGCTCGCGCGTGAACACCTTGCCTGGGTGGGTCACGAAGAACTTCAACAGCTCGTATTCCATGTAGGTGAGGTCGAGCGGCTTGCCGTGCACTGCGGCCTGATAGGTCTCGAAGTTGAGAACCAGGTCGCCGTACGACGCGACCTCGGGTGAACCGGAGCGTCCGGTGCGGAACATCAGGTGCCGCAGACGCGCCTCGAGCTCCTTGGGGTGGAACGGCGTGAGGCAGAAGTCGTCGAAGAGATCCTCGCGGTGCTCCAGATCGTGGAGCTGCGCGCCGGTGATGAGCAGCAGGATCGACTCGACGCGCGAGTCGCCCTTGCGCAGCGTGCGGCACAGTGTGAAGGCGCCTTCGGGGTCGTCGTCGGCGCACACGACCGCGCCGTTCCAGCCGTCAGCCGGCTCGTACTGCATCGCGATCGCCGCGTTGCCGACCGACTTCCACCGCACACCCGACAGGTCGAGTGTCTGCGCGAGCAACGGCGGCGCCGGGTCAGGGAACACGAGCAGCAACTCGTTCAACGCGCTCTCACCTTCAGCCCGCTCGTCCTTCGCCCCTACAACGTCCCGAGATATCGCGCGATCTCGAACGGCGTGACATCGGCCTTGTAGTCGGCCCACTCCCGCCGCTTGTTGACCAGGAAGTTCTCGAACACGTGGTCGCCGAGGGCTTGGGCGACCAGTTCCGAATGTTCCATCGCATCGAGCGCGTCGCGCAAGGAACCCGGCAGTGAGCCGATGCCCTCGGCGAGACGCTCTGCCTCGGTGAGGGCGTAAATGTTGTCGGTCGCCTCGGGAGGAAGCGGGTATCCCTCCTCGATGCCGCGCAGGCCGGCCGCAAGGATGAGTGAGAAGGCGAGATACGGATTGCACGCGGGATCGGGCGCGCGGAACTCGATCCGGGACGACTCGTTCTTGCCCGTCTTCGAGAGCGGCACGCGTACGAGCGCCGAGCGGTTGTTGCGCGCCCAGCACTTGTACACCGGAGCTTCGTAGCCGGGGATCAGCCGTTTGTACGAGTTCACCCACTGGTTCGTGATCGCGCAGATCTCGCTCGCGTGCACGAGGAGACCGGCGATGAAGTGCTTGGCGACCTTCGACATTCCGTATTCGTCGCCCGGGTCGTGGAACGCGTTGACGTCGCCCTCGAAGAGCGAGACGTGCGTGTGCATCCCTGATCCGAACGCGCCCGTGATCGGCTTCGGCATGAAGGTTGCGTAGACGCCGTGGTCGGCGGCGACCTCTTTGGCGATCAGGCGGAAGGTCATCACGTTGTCGGCCATCTCGAGCGCGTCGGTGTAGCGCAGGTCGATCTCGTGCTGGCTCGGGCCGTTCTCGTGGAAGGAGTACTCGACCGGGATGCCCATCGCCTCGAGCCGCAGCACGGTCTGCTTGCGGAGCCGCGAACCGAGGTCGTGGGCGGTCAGCTCGAAGTAGCCGGCGGTGTCGAGCGGCTCCACGGTGGCGCCGGACCGGAAATAGAAGAATTCCATCTCGGGGCCGACGAAGAACGTGAAGCCCTTCTCGCGGGCTCGCTCGAGATTGCGCTTCAGCACCTGCCGGGGATCGCCGTCGAAGGGGTCGCCGGAGAACCTTGCGATGTCGCAGAACATCCGCGCGACGGCGGTGTCACCCTCGTCGGTGGCGAGCAGCTCGAAGGTGTTCGGGTCGGGCCGCGCCAGCATGTCGGATTCCTGGATCCGGCTGTAGCCCTCGATCGTGGAACCGTCGAAGGTCATGCCCTCCTCGAGGGCGACCTGCAGCTCCGCCGGGGTGATCTCGACCGACTTCAAGAACCCGAGAACGTCGGTGAACCACAGGCGCACGAAACGCACGCCCCGCTCCTCCACGGTGCGCAGCACGTACTCGTTCTGGCGTTCCATGTGGAGAGTTTACGGGTCGTCGCCTAGCCTCTCCGAGGCGGGAAGCGGCGGTAACAGAGCGTTCACAATCGGGCAACGGCAGGGAAATCGCGCAGCAGCAAGCTGCCATGTCACTAAGAGGGCGGACGTCCGCCCTGGAGATCGGAGCGTGCAGTGGTCATCAAGGCGGAGTACATCTGGATCGACGGCACGGAGCCGACGGCGCGGCTTCGTTCGAAGACGAAGATCCTGAGCGACGGGAAGAACCTCCCGATCTGGGGCTTCGACGGCTCGAGCACCAACCAGGCGCCGGGCGCGGCCTCCGACTGTGTGTTGCGGCCGGTGTTCTCCTGTCCCGACCCCATCCGTGGTGGCGAGAATCTGCTCGTGATGAGCGAGGTGCTGCTCACCGACATGACTCCGCACCCCACCAACACGCGCGCACTGCTCGAGCCGGTCGCGAAGAAGTTCGCGACGCA
>Ga0335083_10003175_pt1 | contig 21417 bp, 19 predicted proteins | sample Lox_Sample_42_FD_206716 | JGI IMG/M metagenome (GOLD analysis project Ga0335083, IMG submission 206716) | Soil microbial communities from Loxahatchee National Wildlife Refuge, Florida, United States - Lox_Sample_4.2 | ecosystem: Environmental > Terrestrial > Soil > Wetlands | place: USA...
AGATCGTACATGCCGCTGATCAGCAGCGCGCCCTTGACCGGCGGATCGCCGAGCAGCACGCAGCTTCCGAGATGCGCCCCCGAGGAGTGGCCCACGAGATAGACGCGTTCGGGATCGCCGCCGAAGCTTTCGGCGTGGCGCACCGTCCAGTCGACGGCCTCGCGGCACTGCTGGATCATGGCGGGCAGCGGCACCTCGCTCACATTGTTGAAGTCGGGCGCCACGAACACCGCGCCGCGGCCGGTGATGCAGGGCGCGGGATAGGCCACGTCATGCCGCGAGCCGCGCAGCCAGGCACCGCCATGCAGGAAGACCACGATCGGCGCCGCCGACGCGCCCTTGGGCGCATAGATGTCGAGCACCTGCATCTCGCTCTTCCCGTAGCGTTCGCTGCGGGGCGGCATTTCCCGACGCACGGCCTCGCAGCTCTTGCGGATCTCGGCCTGGATGGCGTCGCGTGACGGCGCCCAGAAGAGCTGGTCGTAGGCCAGATCGAGCTCGGCCTGGGTGTAGTGGAGGAAGACTTTGTCGGACATGGCGCGAACGCAACACGATGCCGCGCGCCATGCAAGCCCGTTGCATGTCCTACTGCTTGAAACAATTGTCCCGATGCCACTGAAGAAAACGAGGATGCGGTCGTTCGAGTTCCCGCTGCGGCGGGCGGGCGCAACCGTCTTTGTTGATCAGTGTCCTCACACCTTCCAGATCGTTGACTCGCCGCGAGATCAAAATCTCCAAGTCGTCGGAGAGAGAAATCAGTCCTCTATCGAACATCCAATGCGCCGTGCCGGACAGGGCAAGGCCGTTGCTGACTATGTCAGGGCCGTTCTTCTCGACCGGTTTGATATGAGCTGCATCGACTTCGGCCCGGCCATTGCCGTTTATGAATCGAAGCCCGGTTATCGCACATCGCTCACCGTAAGCTCGCAGAACCGTTGTGCGGAAAATCCGGTCTCGCGAAATTCGCGAGGACAAATAGCTGACGCGCTCTCGAGTCTGCTCAAACGTGAAGGGCGTCGGTTCCTCATGGAATCCGGGCAGCGGGACAGCTTCGCCAACCCGCGGCAACACAGGGGCGTCCTCCCGCAAGCCCAATCCGACGATCCGGTTGAAGTCGCTCATCGATAAGGGGCGAACTGCTGACTGTGCGCGGCCTGAGATTCGCCCCTCGCCGTTTAGCACGCCGCGCTCCACGACACCGTCTTCATTGCTGAATGGAACGGGATTGGCGAAATCCAAGTAGCTGCCCGGTTCGATGAGGGCGAGGTACATGTCCGGCGCTTTCGGATCGGGAATGACCTGTTCGACTTTCGCCATGGCAAAGTAGCCACGCGTCTCGTCAACCTTGCGCGGTTCGTAGTAGACGATCCAATCGCCAATGCACGCTTCAACGCGACGAAGGTACTGTGGCGGAAACTGATATCGCTCGGCGGGACTGTCGTCGTAGATCGAGTCCGAACGGTGAATGAAGACGCCGAAGCCCATGTCCTACGGTAGTCCTGAATGACCACTCAATCGACCACTGCCCGCAAAGAAGGTGGTGGATTTTCAATCGATGCACCGGGAAGATCGACCATGCTCAGAGACCGCTACGACCTGCCCCTGTCCACGACCTCCGCCGCCGTCCGCGACGCCTATGTCGAGGGCAGCGAGCGGGCGCTGACCTTCTATCCCGGCGCCATCGAAGCCTACGATCGCGCCATCGCGGCCGATCCCGGCTTTGCCCTGGCGCATGCCGGCAAGGCACAGATCCTGCTGCGCGAGGGCAATGTCGCTGCCGCGCGAGCAGCGTTGGCGGCGGCCCGCGCGGTCGCGGCCGGCCTTCCGGAGCGCGAGGAGAGCCACGTCGCTTTCCTGGAACTGGTGTTCGCCGGCAAGACCGATGCCGCGATCGCGGCCCTGCGGCGGCATCTGGCGGCCTGGCCGCACGATGCGGTGGTGCTGTCCACGGCCGCCAATCCCAACGGCCTGATCGGCGCGTCGGGCCGCATCGGGCAGAAGCACGAGATCGCCTCGCTGATGGACGGCCTGGCCAGCGAGTACGGCGACGATCCCTGGTTCCTCGCCCATCACGCCATGTCATTGTCGGAAGACGGCCGGCTCGCCGAGGCCCGGCCGAAGATCGAGCGATCGGTGGCGGCCAAGCGCGACAATGCCCACGGCGCGCACGGCTTCGCGCATGTCTGCTACGAGAGCGGCGATCGCGACACGGCCCGCGCCTTCCTGAACGCCTGGCTTCCCGACTATCCGCGCGAGGGCTTCTTCCACGGCCATCTCAGCTGGCATCTCTCGCTGTTCGAGCTCCAGGCCGGCGAGTGGACCGAAGCGCTGCGGCTCTATCGCGACGCGATAGCGCTCGAGCGTCACAGCGGCGGCCCGCAGCAACGCGTGTCCGACGGGGCAGCCTTCCTGTGGCGCTCCGAGCTCGCCGGCCATCCGCGCGATGCCGCGGCGTGGCGCGGGCTTCATGAGTACGCGCAAGAGGCCCTGCCGCAGCCCGGCAGCGGGCTCGCCGACCTGCATGTCATCGTGGCGCTGGCCGTGATCGGCGACGATGCGGCGCTCGCGGCCCGCATCGACCGGATGGAGACGCTGGCGCGCGATGGACGCTATCCGTCCGGCTCCTACCTGCCGACGCTGGCGCGCGGCATCGCGGCCTTCGAACGCGGCGACTTCTCGGGCGCGATCGAAATGCTGGCGCCGCTCGCCGGACAGAACGAACGGATCGGCGGCAGCCGCGCGCAGCACGATCTCATCGAGTTCACGCTGTTGAAGGCCTATCTCGACGCGGGCCGACCCGAAGAGGCGCAGCAGCTGCTCCGCGCCCGCCGGCCCGGCGCCAAAGGCGTTCCCGTCAATGGAGCCGTGCAGTGAAGACCGTCCTGCTCGTGACCTACAGCCACGACGGCTCCTGGGGCTACGTGATCGATGTCCTGGCTTTGCTCGTGCTCGGAGGCTGGCTGGTGTCTTCCGCGATGAGCGGCGAATTGCGCTTCAGGGGATCCTCAACGAAGCGTGATGAAGACCCCGAGATGTTCTGGCTCGGCTGGGGCCTGCTTCTGCTGCTCACGGTAGCGGCGCTGCTCTCGCTCGTGGGTGTCTTGCCCAAGTTTTGATGCTAGAACGCGGCCAAATCGGAGGAATTCATGGTCGCGCAAATCGGGCACTACGTCGCCAACAAGCAAGCCGCGGGCAAGAGCGGGCGCTCCGGCGACGTCACCAATCCGGCGACGGGTGAGGTCACGGCGAAGGTAGCCTTCGCCTCCGCCCAGGAAGTCGACGAGGCCGTTCAGGTCGCCAGGAAGGCGCAACTCGCCTGGGCCGCGACGCCGCCGCTCCGCCGCCAGCGCGTGATGTTCAACCTCAAGCAGCTGATCGAGAAGCGCACCGACGATCTCGCGCGCCATCTCAGCCTCGAGCACGGCAAGACCTTCGACGACGCCAAGGGCGAGGTCGGGCGCGGCCTCGAGGTCGTGGAGTTCGCCTGCGGCATCGCCCATCACATGCGCGGCGACTTCACCGAGCAGGTCGCGACCGACATGGACTCCTGGTCGATCCGCCAGCCGCTCGGCGTGGTGGCGGGCATCACGCCGTTCAACTTCCCGATCATGATCCCGTGCTGGATGGGCGCGATGGCGGTCGCGACCGGCAACGCCTTCATCCTGAAGCCGTCGGAGAAGGATCCCAGCGCGCCGATGCTGCTGGCCGAGCTCTACACCGAGGCGGGCGCCCCTCCCGGCATCTTCCAGGTGATCAACGGCGACAAAGTCGCGGTCGATGCGCTGCTCAAGCATCCCGACGTGCCGGCGATCTCGTTCGTGGGCTCCACGGCGATCGGCGAGTACGTCTATCACACGGGCACTGGGATGAATAAGCGCGTGCAGGCGCTGTGCGGCGCCAAGAACCACATGGTGATCATGCCCGACGCCGATCTCGACCAGGCGACCGACGCGCTGATCGGCGCGGGCTATGGCGCGGCGGGCGAGCGCTGCATGGCGATCTCCGTTGCCGTCGCTGTCGGCGATGTCGGTGACAAGCTCATCGCGAAGCTGGCGCCGCGGGTGCAGGCGCTGAAGATCGGCCCGGGCCTCGATCCGCAATCCGAGATGGGCCCGCTGGTGACTCGCCAGCATCGCGACAAGGTCATGTCCTATGTCGACCAGGGCGTGAAGGAAGGCGCCAAGCTGGTCGTCGACGGCCGCGGGCTGAAGCTGCAGGGATATGAGCAAGGCAACTTCATGGGCGGCTGCCTGTTCGACGACGTCACCAAGGACATGACGATCTACAAGGACGAGATCTTCGGGCCCGTGCTGTCGGTCGTGCGCTCCAAGACCTTCGACGAGGCGATCGGGCTGGTGAACGACCATGCCTACGGCAATGGCACCGCGATCTTCACCCGCGACGGCGACGCCGCGCGCGCCTTCGCCAACAACGTCAAGATCGGCATGGTCGGCATCAACGTGCCGATCCCCGTGCCCGTCGCCTATCACAGCTTCGGCGGCTGGAAGGCCTCGGTGTTCGGCGATCACGGCATCTACGGCATGGAAGGCGTGCGCTTCTACACCAAGCTCAAGACCGTGACCGCCCGCTGGCCGACCGGCATCCGGTCGGGCGCGGAGTTCAACTTCAAGGCGCGGGCGTAACCGTCGTCTCGACCGGAGCCGAGTCGCCGTTTCGCCGCCTTGGCGGCGAAATCGGCTTAAGCGAGGCGTAGCGGAGAGACCTTGCCTGAAACAAGCAAGACCCCTCGACTACGCTCGGGGTGACCGCTGCGCGATCAGTTCTTCTCGATGTTCCAGAAGATCGTCACCGGCGATTCGAGCGCGCCGTTGACGTTCTTGCGCATGGCGGCGGGCTGATACCACTGGCCGAGCCAGGCGTGGGTCGGACTCTCCGCGACACGCAGCTGCATCTGGAGCGCGATGTCCTTGCGCTTGGCCTGGTCGGCTTCGTCGGCGAACTGGGCGCGCATCTTGAGCAGCGCCTCGTCCTTGGGCCAGCCGAACCAGGCGCCGTCGCCCGCGGCGTTGATGTAGGTGTTGCCCAGAGGATCGACGACATCAACCGAGGCCGATGAAGTCATGAACACGTTCCAGCCGCCCTTGTCCGGCGGGTCCTTCTTGGCGCGGCGGTTCACGAGCGTGCTCCAGTCCATCGCCTGCAGGTCGACCTTGAGACCGCCCCGCTCCATCAGCGACTTGGCAACGGGTGCCAGGTTGGCGAGCACGTAGAGATCGGTCGACTGCATCAGCACGACCGGCTTGCCGTCGTAGCCCGCCTCCTTCAGGAGCTCCTTGGATTTCGCGAAGTTGCTCTCGAACTTGTCCTCGAAGCCCTTGGTCGAGGCGTAGGGCGTGTCGCACATGAACATCGCCTTGCAGGTCTTGTAGTACTTGGGATCGCCGATCACGCCGTCGAGGAAGTCCTTCTGGTTCAGCGCATAGAGCATGGCGAGCCGCGCCTTGGGATTGTCGAAGGGCGGATAGAGATGGTTGAAGCGGTAGATGTACTGGTTGCCCCACTTGTTGAGGTTCACCAGCTTGATGCCGGGATCGGCTTCCATGATCTTGAAGAGGTCGTGCTGCGGCGATTCGATCATGTCGATCTCGCCCTTGAGCAGCGCGTTGGTCGCCGTCTGCTGGTCGGGAATGGCGACCCATTCGACGCGATCGAGCTTGGCGATCTTGCCACCCGCGAGGCCAGAAGCAGGCTCAGGGCGCGGCTTGTAGCGCGGGTTCTTGACGTACACCGTCTTGTCGCCGGGCTTCCATTGGTCCTTGAGGAAGATGAACGGGCCGGAGCCGGTATAGTCGTCGATCTGCTTGAAGGGATCGGTCTCGGCCACCTTCTTGGGCATGATGAAGGCCGCGCCCGAGGGCTGGCCCAGCGCCTGCAGCATGATGCCGGTCGGGGCCTTGAGCAGGATCTGGAAGGTCTTGGGATCGAGCGCCTTCACCTCGGCGACCTTGGTCCACAGGAGCTGGCCAAGCGGCAGGCGCACCGCCCAGCGCTTCAAGGAGGGAATGACGTCGTCCGACGTGACGGGCGTGCCGTCGCTGAACTCGAGCCCGTCGCGCAGGGTGAAGGTCCAGGTGAGCTTGTCGGGCGAGACGGTCCACTTGTCGACCATCTGCGGCTTGACCTCGAGATTGCCGTCCAGCGCGAACAGCGTGTCGTAGATCATGTAGCCGTGATTGCGGACGATGTAGGCCGTCGTCCAGATCGGATCGAGGATCTTGAGATCGGAGTGATTGACGACCCGCAAGGTCGACTGCGCCTCCGCGGCCGTCGTCGCCATACCCAATACGCACGCAACGAGGAACCCAAGCTTACGCTTTGCCATTCGCGCCTCCCCCATTTGGCCAGGAAAGCCTAGCGCATTTGCCGGAGCGAGGGCACAGTCCGAATCCACCATGACCGAACCCTTCCCTCTCGAACCCTCGCTGTGGGCCGCGACCGCGCCTGCCGCTGTCCCGACGCCACCCTTGCAGGAATCGACCACCGCCGATGTGTGCATCGTGGGCGCGGGCTATTGCGGCCTCTCGACCGCGCTGCACCTCGCCGAGCGCGGCATCAAGGCGGTGGTGCTGGAGGCCAAGGAGCCCGGCTTCGGCGGCTCGGGCCGCAACGGCGGCCAGGTCATCCCGGGCCTGAAGTTCGATCCCAGCGAGCTCGAGGCCATGTTCGGCCCCGAGCGCGGGCCGCGTCTGGTCGACTTCGTCGGCCGCACCGCCGACGTGGTGTGGGAGCTGATCGACAAGCACAGGATGGACGTGCCCAACACCCGCACCGGCTGGATCCAGAGCGCCATCTCGAGCGCCGCCGTCGGGCCGATCGAAGCCCGCGCCGCCGAATGGCAGAAGCGCGGCGCGTCCGTGCAGTTCCTCGACCGCAAGGAGACGGAGCAGCATGTCGGCCATGGCCAGTATCTCGCCGCCTGGATCGACCGCCGTGCCGGCGTCGTGCAGCCGCTCGCCTACGCGCGCGGACTTGCCAAGGCGGCGCGCGCGGCGGGCGCGTCGGTCCACGGCAATACGAGAGTGACCGGCCTCGAGCGCCAGAACGGAAAGTGGATCGCGCGCACGGCGCAAGGCCATACGGTGACCGCCGATCGTGTCGTGCTGGCAACCAACGGCTATACCGGCGATCTCTGGCCGCATCTGCGCCAGACCATCATCGCCGCCAACTCCTTCCAGGTCGCGACCAAGCCGCTGTCCGACAATGTGCGCAAATCGATCCTGCCGGGCGGTCAGGCAACGTCTGACTCGCGCCGCATCGGTCTCTACTACCGCCTCGACCATACCGGCCGCTTCCTGCTGGGCGGCCGCGGCACGATGCGCGAGCCCCGGAGCGCGCAGGACTGGGGACACATCGAGACCATGATGGAGAAGATGTTCCCGCAGCTGAAAGGCGCGGGCATCGACTTCCGCTGGGGCGGCCGCGTGGCGCTGACGCGCGATCACCTGCCTCATGTGCACGAGCCGGCGCCCGGCCTGCTGATCGACATCGGCTGCATGGGCCGCGGCGTCGCCCTGCAATCGGCGTTGGGCCGCGCCTTCGCGTCCTACATCGCGTCGGGCGATCCGATGGACCTGCCGCTGCCGCCCAGCAAGGTGGCGCCGCTGCCGTTCCACGGTCTGAACAAGATCTACTTCCAGGCCTTCGTCACCTGGTACCGCTTCCTCGACCGGCGCGACGCGTCAGCCGCCTGAGGGCGCTCATGCCGACCGGCGGCTATCCTCGAGCATCATCTGCGCCGCCTTGTCGGCGATCATGATGACCGGCGTGTTGGTGTTGCCCGAAGTGATGGTCGGCATCACCGAGGCATCGATCACGCGCAACCCCTGAAGCCCGAAGACTCGCAGTCTTTCGTCGACCACGGCCATGGGATCGGACGGCAGGCCCATCTTGGCCGTGCCGACGGGATGGAAAATGGTCGTGCCGATGTCGCCCGCCGCCTTGGCGAGCGAGGCTTCGTCGTCGCCCACGGAAGGCCCTGGCAAGTATTCGTCAGGATGATAAGGCTGCATCGCCGGCTGCTTCATGAGCCGGCGCGTCACGCGGATCGCGTCGGCGGCGACGCGCTTGTCCTCGTGCGTCGAAAGATAATTGGGCGCGATCATCGGCTTGTCGGCGGGATCGGCCGAGCGCAGGCGAATCGTGCCGCGCGACGTCGGCCGCAGGTTGCAGGCGCTGACCGTGATCGCGGGAAAGCGATGCAGCGGATCGCCGAACTTGTCGAGCGACAGCGGCTGGACGTGGAACTCGATGTTGGTGCGGTGCTGGTCGGGCGAGGACTTGGTGAAGATGCCCATCTGCGACGGCGCCATGCTGAGCGGCCCGGTCTTGAACAGGGCGTACTCGATGCCCATCCAGGCCCGTCGCGGCAACGAGTGATAGGTCTCGTTCAGGGTCCGCGTGCCCGTGACCTTGAAGATCGCGCGCTGCTGCAGATGGTCCTGCAGGTTGCGCCCGACGCCGGGCTTGTCGAGCACCGGCGTGATGCCCTGCTCGACCAGCCAGTCGGCCGGGCCGACGCCCGAGAGCTGCAGGATCTGCGGCGAGCCGACCGCGCCCGCCGCCAGGATGATCTCGCCCTTGGCGCGCGCCTCGATGAGCTTGCCACCCTGCCGGAACTGCACCCCGACGCAGCGCTTGCCGTCGAACACCAGCCGCTCGACCAGCACGCCCGTCTCGAGCCTGAGATTCGGCCGGCCGAGCACGGGCTTCAGGAAAGCGGTCGCCGCCGACCAGCGGATGCCGCGCCGCTGGTTCACGTGGAAAGGACCCACGCCGAAATTCTCGCCGGTGTTGAAGTCGGGCGTCGTGGGAATGCCCATCTCGTTGGCGGCCTTCTCGACGGCGGCCAGGATGTCCCACTTCACCCGCGGCTCCTCGACCCGCCATTCGCCGCCGGCGCCATGATGCTCGGTGTCGCCGAGGAAGTGGTCGTCCAGCCGCTTGAAGACCGGCACGACATCGTCCCAGCCCCAGCCGGTGAGGCCGAGCTGGCGCCAGTGATCGTAGTCCGCCGCCTGGCCGCGCATGGAGATCATGCCGTTGATCGCCGAGCAGCCGCCCAGCACCTTGCCGCGCGGATAGTTGAGCGCGCGGCCGTTCAGACCGGGCTCGGCCTCGGTGCGGAACATCCAGTCCGAGCGCGGATTGCCCTGGGCATAGAGATAGCCCACCGGGATGTGCAGCCAGATCCAGTTGTCCTTGCCGCCCGCTTCCAGCAGCAGCACGCGCTTCGCCGAATCGGCCGACAGCCGGTTGGCCAGCACGCAGCCCGCCGAGCCTGCGCCGACGACGATGTAGTCGAAGTCGCCTTGGAGACGGGACACTGTATCGGAACCCATGCGTCAGGCCGCCTGACTATCGATCGGACCGATCAAGGCGTCCGCTGGAATGGACCATGCGGCGGCAACCCGACGGATCATCGGCAAGGTGAGCTCACGCTTGCCGTTCAATACCTCCGACGCACGCGACCGTGAGCCCAGCAAGATCGCGAGATCCGCCTGCGTATAGCCGCCGGTCTCCATGCGATATCTCAAGACATCGATCGGCCGCGCCAGACCAATCGGCCAATGCTTGCGCTCATAGGCCTCGATCAGCGTCGCCAGGATGTCGAACGTGTCGGCCTCGGGCGAACCACGCCGCGGCGGCTTGTCGAAATAGCGCTCGATCGCCTTCAGCGCGGCGTTGTAGTCCGCCTCGGTACGGATCGGCTTCAATCTCATCGTATGGTCTCCGCATCGATTCGATCGTATTGCGCATGCGTGCCGATGAACTTCACCAGCACACGGCGATAGGCATAGGCGACGTGAACGACGAGACGATACTTGTTTCCGCCGAGATCGAAGACGATCCGATTGTCGCCCACGAAATCTACCGTCGTCCCGAACTGCCGCTTCACGTCCGCCGGCCCTTTCCAGTCAGACCGGGTCGCAAGTGCGTACCAGGCCCTGATCGGCCCTTCCGCCTGCGGATGCCGGCGCCAGAAGAGGCGCAACGTCCGAAGCGCGATCACCTGCATGGCCGTTTATGGCATGTTCCCATTCTGGGAACAAGACCGATCAACCACGCGGCAAACAGACAAGGCAATTCACCGATCTACTTTACAAGCTGTTCGGTAACTCGCGTTATTTTGATCAATGGAACGCCGCTATCGTCCTGGCGGCCATTCGGCGAAGTCCTTGATGTTGCCTTCGTACTTGCACCACGGCACTTCGTGGCTCTTCCAGATATGAATCAGCGGCTGCGATCCCGGATCGTCGTCGAGCGTGGCGACGCGCAGGATGATGTGGGGATCGGCCGGGCGTTCGGCCAGCACATGACTTCCACAAGACGAGCAGAAGCGGCGGAGCTTGCCGGGCGAGGATTCGAAGGAGCGGAGCTTGTCCTCGCCCGAGACGAACCTGAACTTGTCGCGCGGCACGCGGGCGGTGGCCGCGAACGGCGCGGCGTGGGCCTTGCGGCAGGTGCGGCAGGAGCAGTGGCCGATCTTCATGTCGAACGGCGTCACCTCGTAGGTGACCGCGCCGCAGAGACAGCTTCCCTTCATCGCCTGCTCCCTCAGATCTGCGAGTAGCCGCTGCCCGCGGTCTCGATGCCGCGGCCGACGGCCTTGTCGATCCAGCCGAACTCCTTGAGCACGAGCTGGCTGTAGGTGACGCGGCCGTTCACCTTCTCCGCAGGCTCGCTCGCCAACAAGAGCGCCGCACGCGCCATCATGTCGGGCGCCTCACCGCGCGGATCGTCGAGGCCGGTGACCAGCTTGTGGTGCACGGTGCCCGGCGTCGGCACGACCCGCGAGGGCGACACGCAGGAGACGGCGATGCCGCCATGGTGCGAGACTTCCTGCGCCAGGCCCTGGGTGAAGCGCTCCAGCGCGGCCTTGCTCGCGCCATACATCACGCCACCGCGCACGGTCTGGTCCTTGTACGGCCCCCGGCCCGGCCCGATCGCGGCGCCCGAGCCGATGTTGACGATGGCGCCGCGGCGCGCGGCGATCATGTCAGGCAGCACGGCTTTGGCGAGGATGAACGGCGCGTGGACGTTGACCGCGAAGGCCTTGATCCAGCGGTTGGTCGGATAGTCCACCGTCGGGATGTAGTAATTGAGCGCCGCGTTGTTCACCAAGGTGTCGATGGGCCCGTAGACCGCGCGCGCCTCCTCGACCAGGCGCAGGCACTCGCCCTCCGAGGAGATGTCCGCCGCGACCGCCGTCGCCTCGCCGCCCGCCGCCTTGATCTCGGCCACGGTGCTGGCGAGCGAACCCTTCAGCATGTGGTCGCCCTCGTTCAGCGTGCGGGCGACACAGACCACGCGGGCGCCTTCCTGGGCCAGCAGGGCGGCGATGGCGTGGCCGATGCCGCGGCTCGATCCCGTGACGATCGCCGTCCGGCCGCTCATTTTGCCCATCGCCTGCTCCCCCCAGCCTATTGAAACTGACTGTCGAAACCCGGCCCTTATCCGGGCCTTGCCCGCCCCGGGGGCGAGCGCGCACAATTCGACCTTGGAGGAGCGCCCCATGCAATACAAACGCATTTCGGCCGATTGCCATCTCGACATGCCCTGGATGCCGCCCGACCTGTTCACGTCGATGGCGTCGAGCGACATGAAGGACCGCATGCCGTTCGTCGTCGACACGGACGAGGGCCCCAAGTGGATGGCCAAGAACGGCGCCACCTTCGGCTTCAAGAACGCGGTCGGCCCGGGCGGTGCCAAGTACCAGAAGGGCAAGCATCATCGCGTCGACGTCATGGCCGAGACCGGCCTCTACGAGGACGGCGCCAAGGACATCCGCCGCTGCTCGGACCCGCATCTGCGCATCAAGGACATGGATCGCGACGGCGTCGATGCCGAGGTGATCTACGGCATCCTGGGCGCGTCGAGCCGGCTGAACGACAAGGACGCGTCCAACGAGATGCTCCGCATCTACAACGACTGGCTGAAGGACTTCTGCAGCCACTATCCCGACCGGCACATCGGGCTGGCCTGCCTGCCCTACGGCGACATCGACGCCGCGGTGAAGGAGATCCACCGGGTCGCCAAGATGGGCATCAAGGGGCTGGAGCTCTCCTGCTCCTGGGACATGGAGCCGATGTGGCATCCGATGTGGGATCCGCTGTGGAAGGCCGTGAACGACGTGCAGCTGCCGCTGCACTTCCACACCTTCCCGACCATCCCCCCGGGCACGATCGAGAAGCATGGCGGCAGGGTCGGCCGCTCGGTGTTCTTCACCGTGGTCTCGGGCTTCCAGATGAACCTGGTGAACATCCTGGCCGCCGTCATGTCGGCCAACGTGTTCGAGCGCTTCCCGCACGTGCGCATCGCCTTCGGCGAATCGGGCTGCGGCTGGATCCCCTACGCGCTCGACCGCATGGACTTCGAGTGGGAGGACCGGTTCTTCGACCTCGGCCTCAAGATGAAACCGTCGGACTACTGGCGCCGCCAGTGCAAGGCCACGTTCCAGTTCGACCGCATCGGCGCCAAGCTGATCGACGAGATGGGCGCGGAGAGCCTGATGTGGGGCTCCGACTATCCGCACGGCGACGGCGTGTGGCCGAACTCGGACAAGTTCATCAAGGAACAGTTCGCCGACGTCTCGCCCGAGGTGACCAAGATGATCACCTGCACCAACGCCGGGAAGTTCTACGGTCTGATCAACTGACGGATTGTGCCGCACCGGCGGCAAAACCCGTCATCCCGAACGAAGTGAGGGATCTTTGGGCAACCCAAGGGTCCCTCGCGTTCGCTCGGGATGACACCGAGCGCTAGCTAAACGCCTTGAACGTGATGAGCGTGAAGGTGTCCTTCACGCCGTCCAGCGTCTGGATCTGGCTCGTGACGAAGTGGCCGATGTCGACCTTCTCGTCGAGATAGCACTTCATCAGGAGATCGTACTGTCCCGAGGTCGAATAGACCTCCGAGACCTGTTCGACTGTGACGGCTTCGTCGGCGACCTCGTAAGCCCGCCCGAGGTCGCACTTCACCATGACGAAGATGGTCTGCATCAGCGCCGCGCGAGGAACGCCGGCACATGGTCGCCCAGGCCCTGCGGCGAAGGCGAGCGATCCTCGTGGTGATGGTTGCGCGCCCGCTCCGGCCGGCGCTCGCGCTGCGGCCGCTCGGCACGATGCTCCCGCGGCGCCTGCTCGCGCGGCTCGCGATGTTCACGCTGTTCCCGCGGCGCCTGCTCGCGGGCCTCGCGATGCTCACGCGGTGCGTGCTCCCGCGGCTCACGATGTTCGCGACGCTCGCGGTGTTCGCGATGCTCGCTGCGCTCGCGGGGCGGCCTGTCTCCCGACGGGCGGGCGCTGCGACCGCCGCGGCCCCGGCCGCGACCGCGCCGGCGGCCGTCGCCGGCTTCCAGCGCCACGGTCTCGATGCCTTCGACTTCGACCCGCGGGATCGGGGTACCGATCAGCTTCTCGATCGCCTCGACCAGCCCACCCTCGTCGGGCGTCGCCAGCATGAAGGAATGACCGGTCTTGCCGGCGCGGCCGGTGCGGCCGATGCGGTGCACATAGTCTTCCGGCGAGAACGGCACGTCGAAATTGAAGACGTGGCTCATGTCGGTGATGTCGAGGCCGCGGGCCGCGACGTCGGACGCCACCAGGATCTGGATCTCGCCCTGCTTGAATTTCTCGAGCGTCTCCATGCGCGCGGGCTGGCTCATGTCGCCGTGCAGCGCGCCGGCATTGAAGCCGTGCTTCTTCAGCGAGCCTTGCAGGACCGCCACGTCCTTCTTGCGGTTGCAGAAGACGATGGCGTTCTTGACGTCCTGGCTCTTGATCAGCCGGCGCAGCGCCTCGCGCTTGTCCTCCTCGGACACGACCACGAGACCCTGCACGATGGTCTTGGAGGTGGAGGCCGGCGGCGAGACGGTGACTTCCTTCGGGTTCGAGAGGAAGCGGTCGGCCAGCCGCTTGATCTCGGGCGGCATGGTCGCGGAGAAGAACAGCGTCTGGCGCAGCGGCGGCAGCAGGCCGACGATGCGCTCGACGTCGGGGATGAAGCCCATGTCGAGCATGCGATCGGCTTCGTCGATCACCAGCACCTTGACGTCGTTCAGCAGCACCTTGCCGCGCTCGAAGTGATCGAGCAGGCGGCCCGGCGTGGCGATCAGAACGTCGACGCCTTTCTCGAGCGCGCGTTCCTGATCCTCGAAGCTCACGCCGCCGATCAGCAGCGCCATGTTGAGCTTGTTGTACTTGCCGTACATCTCGAAGTTCTCGGCCACCTGGGCGGCCAGTTCGCGCGTCGGCTCCAGGATCAGCGAACGCGGCATGCGCATCTTGGCGCGGCCCTCGGCCAGGATGTCGATCATGGGGAGGACGAAGGAAGCGGTCTTGCCGGTGCCCGTCTGGGCGCATCCGAGGACATCTCGGCCCATCAGGACAATGGGAATGGCCTTTTCCTGGATCGGGGTGGGCGTCGTATAGCCCTTCTCGGAGACTGCCTGCAGAACCGGGGCGCTCAGCCCCAAACTCTCAAAACTCATTTAATTTCCGTTACTTAGCCCACATCCGATGGGCTTTCGGGGGCGGTCCCCTGTGGTCGGAGTCAAAGACCGGACCGCTGACGGGGCTGATATGAGGCCTGCCCTAAATTAAGTCAATGCGGCGTAGTCAGGCTTTGGGGGCCTTCAGTTCGATCTCCACGAAGACGAACTCGAAATCGTTGCCGTTGATGACGTCGTGCTCGACACCCGTCAGGCGCGCATAGGAGACACCCGCCCGGAGCGGCGCCGGCACCGTCGTCTTTCCGTCATCGATCAGCAACTCGCCGGTCGTGATCGGCACCACCACGTAGTCGTGCATGTGCTTGTGCCAGCCGGTATGGCCGCCCGGCGGGAAGCGCCATTCGGTGACGATCACGCGGTCGTTCTCGACCTGGACGGTGGGCTTGGCCAAAGGGCGTTGATCGTGGCGTTGCTTGTCAGTCATGAGGAAAACCTAAGGCGGCGTCCGGCGTTTGTCAGGTGGTAGAATGAATTCACCGACTGGAGGAAGCGATGGCCCGTGCCGCGACGATCGCCACCTGGAACCGCAATCCCGCCGACGAGGAGGCGATGGGCGCGGCCCACGCGCCGATCTGGCGGCGCATGATCGACGTCTCCGTGCCGCACGATCTCAGCGCCTCGACGGTGCTCGACTATGGCTGCAACCAGGGCGGCTTCCTGCGGCTGCTCTACGACAACCATCCCTACAAGGCGGCGATCGGCATGGACATCGCCCGCGAATCGGTCGCCCGCGCCGAGCTGCTGAAGGGTCACCGCCCGGTCGAGTACAAGGTGGCGAACAGCGCCCAGTCGCTCGGCCGCATCTTCGACTACGCCTTCAGCCACGAGGTGATCTACCTCCTGCCCGATCCCGCCGCGCACGCCCGAGACATCGCTTCGGCGCTGCGGCTGGGCGGCTCCTATGTGGCGGCGATGGGCTGCCACACGGATTCCTCGCTCTGGCCGGCCTGGCGAAAATTGATCGCCGAAACCTCGTCGATCCCCATCTACGATCATTCGCTGGAAGAGGTCGCGCGTGCCTTCACCGGGGCGGGCTTCACCGTCTCCGTCCGCCCGCTGGCACTCGACGCCTACATGCATGTCACGGTGGGCAGCGCGTATTTTCCCAAGATCACCGACCAGCTGCGCTACTACACGACCGACAAGGTGCTCTTCCGGTTCGTGAAGACCCGGGTCTGAGCCCGGCCCGTTTAAAAAACGGAAAAATAACGGGCGGCTCCTCTCGGACGGGTTCTCGGCCGAGTCAATCTATAATAAACAGACTGGCGGCGCAAGCCATTCGGCCGCTTCCGCCTTGCCGTAGACCGGATAGCCATGCGCGTCGGTCTCGCGGCCGATGTAGGTCGTCTTGCGCTCGGAGTTGGCGTGAATGCCGAGCAGCCGCATCGGCTTGTCGCCGATCACGCGGAAGGTGTGCGGCGTCTCGGGCGGGATGGCGACGCAGTCGCCCGCCTTGAGGCGATGCGGCTTGTCCTCGCCGCCCTCCAGCCAGACATCGGCCTCGCCCTCGATGATGAACAGCGCTTCCGTGTAGGGATGGAAGTGCATCGTGGCCTGATAACCGGGATTGCAGGTCTGGATGCCGGTGCGAATGGGCGTGTCCCCGTCGGCGACCAGCGGATGATAGAAGGAGAGCGGCCCGAACTCGACGCGCTCTGCATGGGCAAGCTTGGCGACTTTGAGCGGATGGGAGGCTGTCATGAATTGTCTCCTTGGGCCGAGCCATCAAAGAAGTGTGGGAGAACAAGTACGTTCCGACAAGGATCATTAGTCGAGGTGTTTGAAGACAATCCGCCGGTAGAATCTAGTGTTTCTAAGGTAGCTGCGAGACGTATCGGCTGGCGCGTCCGTCATCTCATCGGTTTCTCTGATCCGATGCCGAAGAGCTACACAAAAACCCTGCTCGCAACGAAGCTGGGGGATTTCACCGTGCCGCTCTTGGTGTCCCACCCTGTGCCAAGCAGCGGGCACTAGAATCACATGCGCACCGATTAGGCCACTACACGGCCACAGATCCGCCAACGCATCGCCGCTAGGCTTTGAAGGCGTAATAACCATATACAGGTCGAAATCTAGCGATCCGGCTCGGCCAGAGCTTTCCCGGCGTTGTGCGCTCTTGACTCTTGACGTGCAGACCGTACGGGAGTCTCATCACCCGGGCCGGAGGAGACGACACGCGTGACACAGATCGTTACGGCGGAAGATTTCGTTGTCGGAATTTTCGCCATTCTAGCATTGCGAGAACGGAAGAACTTTACGCTCGGAGAAACGGAACTCGATGCCCGTTTCGAGAGTGCGTTTGAGGATCTCGTACAGCACGAGAATACTCTCGACGTTAAGCCAGACTTCACGTTCTATGTCGATCCTATGCATGGTGACTCGGAGGCTCTACGCGATACGGTCCTAGCAGCTCGGGACAGGGACGTCGTAGAGCTTCGCAACCCCACGTTTAAAAGGGTGACCATCCTACTCGACGACGAGCGAGCAAACCGCTATTTGGCTAAGAGCCCGGTCACCCGGGAATTCTTAGAAAGGCTCGTTGACCGGCACTTTAATGGAATCGGAATCGGGTGAAGCTCCGCACTCGGTCGTTGTCACTAGCCAAGACAGCGAAACGGGCCAGTTATCCTTAGCGACAATAAGGGCCTTCTCTGAAGAGTTCGCTGGTCTCCACCTGGATGACTACAGGGAGAATCTGGCCAAACAAGGCGGGACCTTCTCGCGGAAGGAGCTCAATGACTCTCTTTGGGGCACGATTTCTCTAACTCCCTCAGAAGTTGCACTGCTTGATACCCCGCTTATCCAGCGTCTTGGATATATTCGGCAGCTCGGAGTCGCTCATTGGACTTATCGGGGCGCTGTGCACACCCGAATTGCCCATACACTTGGAGCAGTACACCAAGTTCAGACTCTTGTTTCTGCAATCAATGTCGCTGCGATTGATGAGAATGAACCCGCACTGATCGGCGTCAAACAAGTTCGAGTTCTTCGTTTGGCGGCCCTTCTCCATGATATAGGTCACGGCGCATTTTCTCACGTATCCGAAAAGGCGATCGCTCAAGTCGCGAACGTTTCCCTTGTAGCAACCGATTTTGGCAAAACGCTACGCGCGGAGAAGCGTCACCTATCGGAGATTGTGGCCTATTTTGTAATCCGCTCTGCTGCCATGTCGCGCTTTCTCAAAGCGATTTGGCCGGGATGCAGTGACCTTACTCCTTTTGGCCAAGGCACCGATGAAGTAGTCGCCCAGCTGCAGGACACTCTCGCCAAGGCCATCACAGGACAGGTAATCGACAATCGAATTCCGCTTCTCCATGAACTTATTTCTGGTCCGTTCGATGCCGACAAACTCGATTACTACGCGCGCGACAGTTTGCAAGCAGGGACACCGTCGAACTTAGACATTTCGAGGCTCATTCAAAAAATCACAGTGCGACCTTTTTCAAGAGAGGAGTTGCCGGACAAAATTGCAAAAGGAGTAAAAACGTCGACGCAGCCGTACTGGTTGTTTGGTATCAAGTGGTCCGGTCTCGCTGTCTTAGACGAACTGCACCTGACTCGGGTCCTCCTGTACTCAAAAATTTATCATCATGCGAAAATTATTGCTGTCGAGCAGATGATACAAGCGTTCACAGCCGAGCTTGCAGCACTAGTCTCGCCATTGGAAATTGTTCGCTTCTTCTACTACACGATAGATGATCGAATTCTTCATTTGACCGCGGATGATCTCGCGCGACAGCTGAAGTTAAAGCAGCCACTTACAAGCCAACAACAGGACCACGCGTCCTACGCAGCGTCGATACTGCGCGCAATTCGGGACCGAAGGTTGGTCGTCAAAGCATTTCAGCTTCAAGGCCGTTTTCCAGCCGACAACGATCAGGATCCGGCTACTCGAAACGGCCTCCAAGACATGGGAGCAGACTTGCGCCAGCCGATGCGAAGGCCGGTTCTAATTAACAAAGTCTTAGCTGACGTAGCAAAACTACTAGACGTATTGGGGTCTGATGGCCCCGGCGCGCGGTCCATCGATCAGCTGCGTAGAGAAGTACTATTTCATATGCAATCGATCGAATCCGGCGGGCCCCAGATAAACAGGGCTTACCTCATGCCAGGTACGGGCAAACCGGTGCCATTTCAATCGACTGTAGTGAATAAGCATGGTTGGGCCGATAGCTATTTTAGCGATCAGCCTCATGGCTACGTCTTCGCTCCGTACGAGCTTGCGGACATCGTTTACCTTGCGGTCGAGCGCGTGCTTCGAGTGGATTACGGTGTGCGCCTGCCAACTAGTGCGAGTGAGTTAAGCAAACGCAACTATTCGAAGCTGGAGAGAATCAAAAGGATATTAGCCGAACGCAACGCATACAAAGGCGTGCCATATGATATTCGACCTGAACCAGAACCGCTTCGGGTCGCGGCCGCGGCAAACGCAATTGATGTGTGTGAAGTGAAATTCGCCTCTTATCTGGAGCCGAGCATCGAGGGCAATATCCAGCCAAAGGAAGGCTGGACTGCACGCACGCGGAATTGGCTACGTCAGTTCGAAAGGGATTCTCATGTGGAATGCGCGCTAAGGCTGCTTGGCGCTATGCGCATGTTAGGGCGCAACGACACAGTGGAAGCTGTCAGAAGTTTTGTACGAACGAATAAGAAGTTCTCAGGGGCAATGGTGGTCCCTTTGGGTGATTCAAAAGACAGCGGGGCGATACAGGGCTATTTCGCGAATGATCTCTCACATCTAGAAATCGCTGGCGTTACGTCTCTCGAAAAGTTGCCAAATTCTAAGATCAAGAAAGTTATTCTGATCGACGATTTTACCGCCACGGGCAATCAGGCGATTGATATTCTTGCCGCAGGTTTCGGGCAGGAGAGCATGCGCGTTGATCTCGGAGAAACACGTCAATTGTTCGGCGATGAAACGCAAGAATTTCTGCGGGGCTGCGAAATTGGGTTTGTTTTTTCCGCTGCCTGGGATGCTGGCCTCAATGCCATACGGCAGCGCGCAAAGGAGTTTCAGCTTGATACCGAGGTGTACGGTCATATCCCCGAAAGAGAGATTCCCTTTGCATTCGATGGCGCGGTATTCGAGGGAATCGATGACGATGACGTACAGTCGTTCAAGGCGCGATGCGCCGAGATCGGCCAAGCTTTAGCGCTCCAGATTCTCACAGCTCGGCCGGGTCAATCGATTGCTGAACGAGCGGCAAACTGTGCACTTGGCTATGGTAACCGCTCGATGTTGCTGGCAACTCCAGTCAATATCCCCAGCCAAACTCTCACATCGGTATGGGCTGCCGGAAAAGTAGATGGCGTGGATTGGCAACCACTCCTACGACGGCGGAAAAAGAATTGACAGCATTCGGCTGCTTCAATGAGTGGTTGGGGTATTGAAAGCTAGAATTGGCCATTTTAAGTGGCCATGTCCCCTTTGCTCATTGGTTGATACAGCCGCCCAGACGGCTCACATAGCCAATGGCTGGAAGCTCGGCGGCTATCTGCCTTAGGTTAGAGAGATATCTGTCCTGGGCCATTACTTAAAACTTCTTGAGCAGGCGCGAATAAAAAGAAGTCACACTTTGGCGCCCCTGATCGGACGCGTACCACTACTTCTGTGAAAGAAACTGGCTTTGAGTCAGGTGGACCTGGCGCCCAGCCTCCGCAATGACCGGTCGATCCAGAGGGCGCCGACCTTTTCCTGCACGCTGTTCTGCCGCAACCGCTGGCGCAGGCAGGCGAAATCGACGCGGTCGAGCTCCTGGTCCTGGTTGAAGCAGGAGAAAACGACCGTTTCCTTGCCCGTTTGCGGGTCCTTGTGGAGCTGCAGGCACTGGGCGCAGATCTCCTTCATCATGCATTGCATGGGGGAGTTGATCGAGCCCAGCGCCTTGTGGTCGGGCTTGAGGTAGGGCTTCAGCACGGAGTGCCGCGCGAGGCGCACGGCGTTCATCATGCCGTCGGAGCCGATGGCGATCACCCGGTCGGCGTCGTTGAAGGGGATCGGCTGCGGGCCGAGTTCGCCCGCGGCGTACTTGCGCATCGTCTCGACGATGTTGTCGACCGTCGACTTGTCCTGCGGCCGCGACGGCGCAAAGCCCGGCGCCTCGTCGCAGCACCACACGACCACGTCGGCCGCGGCCTCGATCTCCTCGACCTTGTAGCGGTCGGAGACCTTCTTGTAGCCCGCGAAGTAGAGGACCTTGCTGCCGGCCCGTCGGAAGGCCTGGCCGATTGAGAACAGCACCGCGTTGCCGAGGCCGCCGCCCGCCAGCACGACGGTCTCGCCCGGCTCGATCTCGGTCGGCGTGCCGGTCGGGCCCATGACGATCACCGGCTCGCCAGGCTCGAGCAGCGCGCAGAGATCGGACGAGCCGCCCATCTCGAGCGTGATCAGCGACAGCAGGCCCTTCTCCTTGTCGACCCAGGCGCCCGTGAGCGCCAGGCCCTCCATGGTGAGCAGGGTGCCGTCGATCGTGCGCGAGCGCGCCTCGTAGTTCTGCAGCCGATAGAACTGGCCGGGCTCGAAGTTGCGCGCCGCCGCCGGCGCCTCGACCACGACCTCGACGATGGTGGGCGTCAGCCGGTCGACGCGCACCACCTTGGCCCGCCACTGCCGGTTGGCCTCGGCCAGGATGTCCGACGCCGCACGCTTGGGCGCCGCGAGCTTTTCCATCGAGCGCGTCAGCACCGGATAGCCCTGCTTCGCGCCGCCCATCGCCTTCACGACGTTGCCGGCGAAGCTCGGATGCAGGTCGCCGAAGAACGACATGAAGCGGCCGTCGGCGTGGCGGTACATCAGCACGCGCACCTCGCCCGGCTTGCAGACGCGCTCGGGCGTCACTGTCTCGCCGTTCTCGTCGATGGAGCGGAAATACTTGCCGTCGATGAAG
>Ga0335083_10003176_pt1 | contig 21413 bp, 19 predicted proteins | sample Lox_Sample_42_FD_206716 | JGI IMG/M metagenome (GOLD analysis project Ga0335083, IMG submission 206716) | Soil microbial communities from Loxahatchee National Wildlife Refuge, Florida, United States - Lox_Sample_4.2 | ecosystem: Environmental > Terrestrial > Soil > Wetlands | place: USA...
CGACCAGGTTCATGCTCCACCACGGGCTGGGGGCCGTGGTGTGGCAGGCCGGCGTGCTCGACGAGCTGATGATGGTCACCTTGGTGTCCAGCGAGTTGAGCGCGAAGTAGGCCGTCACGGCGGTCGACGCGGCGGTCTGGGCCGTCGAGACCGCGCCGGAGGTGCACGAGGTGCTCACGGTCGTGTTCTTGGCCGCCAGCAGACCGGCTCGTTGCGCCTCGACCGCGTTGATGCCGATGAAGAAGTAGTAGGCGTACTCGCAGATGCCGATCATGATCGGCAGCAAAACGAACATCGCCAGCGCGAACTCGAGCGCGGCGGCGCCGCGCTGACCCTGCCGCTTCGTTCGTCTGAGCCGAAAGGACATCGGATCCTCCCTTCACATCGGCGGTGACGGACCGCGGCTTGGCGGGGCCGCGCGTCACGGCGGCGTCACTGCCCTTGCGGCACGGACGGCGGCGGCGTGTAGGCTTCCATGCCGCCGCCGTGCGGCTGGGCGATCATGACCATCTGGCCCTGGCCCTGAGCCGCTTCCTGCCCGCCGACCGTCTTGCGGTAGTTCTTGGAGATCGCCGCGGCCTCTTGCGAGTCCAGGCTGGACAGCGCCCGTCGCGCCGCGTCGGACGTGGCGGTCGGGGTCTGAATGTGCTGCGCGCCAAACCAGGCCGCATACGACTTGCCGTAGTACGACGACAGGTGCGCGCGGTCGCAGCCAGCCCCCGACACACCGAGCAAGAGCAGCGCAGCCAGGATTGTCTTTCCAGTGGTCATGGGGTGGCCTCGGGGGGTTGAGGAGTCTTCTGCGTGCTGGTCGGAAGCGGCGGGGCCGCCTCGGGCGGAACCGGCCGGCCCAGCACTTCCGCCGCGTGAACCAGGTTCGAGCGCGCGTGGATGGCGGCCGGGTCCAGCCGGATCGCCTCCAGGTACAGCTCGTAGGCGTTGGCCATGTCGCCGCGCCGTTCATAGGCGAAGCCCAGGTTGTTCTTGGCCTCGGCCTCGCTGCCGCCCATCTGGAACTCGCGCGCCGCGCTGGGCAGATCGCCCACCGCGGCGTAGGCGAAGCCCATGTTCGTCCGCACCCGCCGCGAGAGCGGGGCCAGGCGGGCCGCCTTCTCGTACTCCTTGATGGCGTCCTTGTAGTGCTGGCGCAGGAACAGCGAGAAGCCCAGGTTGTTCAGGTAGGCGGGGTTGTCGGGCGCCGCCTTCACGGCCGCGCGGTGCTGCGCCTCGGCGTCGGGGCGCAGCTGCACGTCGTAGAGGATCCCCAGCGCCGCGTGGGCCTCGGCGTCGTCCGGCGCGATCGCCAGCGCCGCCTTCAGATCGTCCTCGGCGTCGTGGAACAGGCCCCGCTCGCGGTAGACGATCCCCCGCAACGTGAGCACCTCGGCGTCCTGGGGCCACTTGCGGTGGAGCTCGTCCAGGTCGCCGAAGGCGCGGCCCCAGTCGCCCCGGTCGACCAGCTCGCGCGCCATCTTCATGCGCGCCAGGTCGGTCGGCGTGGTGGGGTGCGCGGGCTGACCGGTGGCGCAGCCGGCCGCCAGCGCCGCCGCCTCGAGCGCCGCGATGAGCACCAGCCAGCGCAGCGCGCGCCGCAGGTTCACTTGCTCCCCATGATCATCAGCGCCGCGGGCCCCATGACCACCACCATCAGCGACGGCAGGATGAACAGGATCAACGGAACCGTCATCTTCACCGACACCATCGCCGCCTTCTCCTCGGCGCGCTGCATGCGCCTGGTCCGCATCCCCTCCGAGTGCACGCGCAGCGCCTTGGACACGCTGGTGCCGAACATCTCGGTCTGGATGATCATGGCCGACAGGGCCTTCAGATCCGCCACGCCGGTGCGGGTCGACAGGCGGTGGAACGCGTCCGAGCGCTTCACGCCGGCCTGGATCTCCAGCATGGTCTGCTTCAGCTCCTGGGCCAGGAGCGGCGCGACCAGCTCCATCTCTTGCGCCACGCGCGCCATGGCGGCGTCCAGCGACAGGCCGGCCTCGACGCAGGTGACCAGCAGGTCGATCGCGTCGGGCAGCGCCATTTCAATCCCCTGCTGCCGCTCCTGGACCTTCGAGCCCACCCAGAAGTTCGGCAGATAGAAGGCCGCCGCGCAGGCGATCATCATGAGCGCGAAGCTCATGGGGAACTCGTAGGGCTGCTCCAGGTGGACGTTGATCTGCCAGGCGATGATGATGGCGATCGGCGTCAGCAGCAGCTTGACGCCCAGGAACACCTCGACCGCGTTCTCGTTGCGGTATCCGGCCTGGACCAGCCTGGTGTGGATGCGCGACAGCTCATCGCCGCCGGTGGGCTTGGCCAGCCTCGCGAACGGCTTCAGGATCGAGGCGATCCGGGCCAGCGTCTTCTCGCGTTCGGGCGCCTTCCCCTCGAAGGTCGGCAGATCCATCCCGTGGGTGGTCCGCTCGAGCCGCTCGATGACCTCGTCCTTGCGGCCGCCCAGAAACGCCCGGGCGCCGACGCCGATCACGATGAGGCAGACCAGGCCCGCCCCGGCGGCGACCATCAGCTCCGGACTGACCGTCGCGAACAGGTTGCCCATCAGATCGTCACCTTGATCATCTGCTTCATCCAGGCGAAGCCCAGCAACCAGAGGACCCCCGCGCCGATCAGGAAGTAGTGGCCCAGGTCGGTGCTCAGGAGCGGCCAGATGTACGGCCGGTTGGCGAACAGCAGGAACAGCAGGGTGACGAAGGGGAGCGCGCCGACGATGTAGCTGGACATGCGCCCCTCGGCCGTCAGGCCGGCCAGCTTGCCCTGGAACTTGTAGCGGGCCCGGATCGTGTCGGCGATCTTCTCGATGATCTCGACCAGGTTACCGCCCGTCTCTTTCTGGACGATGACCGACAGCGCGAAGATCTTCAGATCTTGATTCTTGGGCGCGCGGCGGGTCATGTCGGCCACGGCGCGCTCGAACGGGAGCCCCAGCTCCTGCGCCTCGAACGCCCGCCCGAACTCCATCGAGATCGGCATGGGCATCTCGGTGGCCACCATCTTGAAGGCGCTGGACAGCGCGTGCCCGGCCCGCAGCGACCGCGCCATCATCTCCAGCGCGTCGGGGAGCTGCTCGGTGATCTTGGTGCTGCGGCGCGAGCGCATGAACAGGACGAACATGAGCGGCGCCGCGCCGAACAGGACGACCAAGATGATCGACAGCATGCCGCCGTCGCTGAGCAGCCCCAGGATCAGCCCCAGGAAGGCCCCCACGCCGCAGTAGCCGAACAGCTGGGCGACTGTGATCTCCAGCTCGGTCTGCTCGAGGATGTTCTCGATGCGCGCCGACAGCTTGATCGACCGCAGGATCGCGTCGATGGCCGGGTTGGCCGACAGCTTCCCTTTGCGCAGCAGGCCGGCCGAGGTCTTCCCCGGCTCGCCGGATCCCAGTGACGACAACCGGCGCTTCAGCTCGTCGCTCTTCCGGTCCTTCACGAACCGGAGCGTGTGCGCCACCGCCTCCAGCACGGCGACGCAGGTGAAGGCCAGGATTCCGAAGAGGATGATCTGCATGGCCGCGCCCCTTTACAGATACGGCTTGATGATCTCGGCCGGGTCGATGCCGTAGCGCTCGATGCGGTCCAGCGCGCGCGGCCGGATGCCCGTGAAGCGGAACTGGCCGACGATCTTCCCCTGCGCGTCGGTGCCAGTCTGTTCGAACTTGAAGATCTCCTGCATCGTGATCACGCCGGCCTGCATGTCGGTGATCTCGGCGATGCTGGTGATGCGGCGCTTGCCGTCGGTGCCGCGGGACAGCTGGATCACGATGTTCAGCGCGCGGGCGATGGTCTGGCGGATCAGCGCCTCGGACATGTTGACGCCGCCCATGCCCACCATCGCCTCGATACGCGACAGGGCGTCGCGCGGGGTGTTGGCGTGAACGGTGGTCATCGAGCCTTCGTGACCGGTGTTCATGGCCTGCAGCATGTCGAGCACCTCGCCGCCGCGGCACTCGCCGATGACGATGCGGTCCGGGCGCATACGCAGGGCGTTCTTGACCAGGTCGCGGGGCAGCACCTCGCCGCGCCCCTCGATGTTGGGCGGGCGGGTCTCCAGCCGGACGACGTGGCGCTGCTGCAGCTGCAGCTCGGCGGCGTCCTCGATGGTGACGACGCGCTCGCCGTCGGGGATGAAGGACGACAGCGCGTTCAGCATCGTGGTCTTCCCGGTGCCCGTACCGCCCGAGATGATGCAGTTCAGCTTGGCCTTCACGCAGGCGGCCAGAAACGCCAGCATCTCGGGCGTGCTGCTGTTGATCGCCACCATGTCCTTGACCCGCAGGGGCGAGCCACCGAACCGGCGAATCGACAGCACCGGGCCGTCGATCGCCAGCGGCGGAATGATCGCGTTGACGCGCGCGCCGTCGGGGAGGCGGGCGTCCGCCATGGGCGACGACTCGTCGATGCGGCGTCCGACGCGCGAGACGATCCGGACGATGATCTGCTGCAGGTGCGCGTTGTCGCGGAAGCGCACCGGCGTCAGCTCCAGCTTGCCGAAGCGCTCGACGTAGACGGTGTTGTAGCCGTTCACCATGATGTCCGAGATGGTGGTGTCGGCCAGCAGCGGCTCCAGCGGGCCGAGGCCGGTCACCTCGTCCAGCAGCTCCTCGACCATCTGCTCGCGCTCGACGCGGTTCAGCGGCAGATCGGTCTGGGCCAGCAGCTGCGTCATGATCTGGCGCAGCTCGTCGCGGAGCTGCTCGCGCGGCAACCGCTCGATCGTTTGCAGGTCCAGCTTCTCGATCAGCTTCTGGTGAAGCTCGTGCTTCAGCTCGTGGTGAGGATCGGGGACCCCCAGGCCGGGGTTGCCACGGGGGGTGGCGGCCGGCGCCGACGGGCGCGGCGTTCGCGGAACGGTGGCGGAAAATGAGCCGGTCGACGGCTCGTTCTTGAGCAAACGGTCACGTAGTCCCATCGGCGACCTTCTTTCCGAACAGGGTTCCGAGCAAGCTCTGGCGCCGCAGGCGCGGAGCCTTCTCGGGCAGGAGGTGCGGAATCAGCCCCTCGAGGTCCTGCGTGATGCGCGCGCGCGGCGCGACCTCGGTCAGCAGGACGCCGCGGTTGATGGCGTCGATGAGGAGCAGAAAGTCGTTGCTGATCGTGTGGGTCACCGGCTGTCCCAGCGTCTCGCTCACGACCTCGAGCGTGATCTTCGAGGCCTTGGCGAAGCGATTGAGCAGCAGCTTGATCCGTCCCTGGTCGTACTGCAGGCGGCCGAACAGCTCCAGGCAGCGCTGTCCGTTGCGCACCGCCGGCACGTCCTGGGTCAGGGTCATGAAGACGTGCTGGCTGCCGTCCAGCGCCGCCAGCGAAAGCTCGTCGAACCCGCGCACGCCGTCGACGATCACGAAGTCGTAGTTGCGCCGCAGGAACTCGAGCAGCGCCGTGATGTCCGGGCCCTTGATCTGCTCGGCCTCCTCGACCTTGCTGCTCTGGGCCAGCACGCTCACGCCGGAGCGGTGCTTGGTCACCGACGTCGCCAGCAGGTCGCGATCCAGCCGGCTCATGTTGGCGAGCACGTCGGTGATCGAGTAGCTGCCGGGGATGTCGAGGAAGGCGAGCACGTCGCCCAGATAGAGATCGAGATCGACCAGGCAGACGCGCAGCGAACGCCGCTGCATGGCGCCCGCCAGGTTGGTCGCGATCGCCGTGGCGCCCACGCCCCCCTTCGCGCCGAAGATCGTGACCACCTGGCCGATCTCGCCGCCGCCATAGGTGACCTTGGCGTGCGTGCGCACCGCCAGCCGCAGCTCCTCGTGGTCGCTGTCCAGCACGAACTCGCGCGCGCCGGCCCGCATCGATCGCAGGATCAGCTCGGGATCCTTGCTCTCCGACACGACGATGACGACCCCGCCCGCCGCGGCGATGTTGTGAATCAGGCCGAACCGCTGAGGCGTGTCCGAGCGGACCGAGACGATCGCGGCGCCCGGGTTGACGCTGCGGTATTCGTCGGCGATCAGCTCGGCGGGCGTGCTCGACTTGATGACGTTGGCGATGTCCTTGAGCGCGCCTCGCAGGTCGGCCTGCTGCGCGTCATCCATCCCCAACAGCATGACGGTAGGTCTAGACATCGTTCGTTTGCTCTCTAGCGGATGAACCCCAGTTCCCCGGACGGGCCGCGATCCTGACGTGCCGTCCGGAGCGGCGGCGAAACCGCCGCCCGGTTCATTGTACCGCTTGCATCGTCAGCCGGCGTACCGCCCGCGACGCTTCCGAACAAGAAAAGTTGAACGTCGTTGGGGTCGTTCAGCTCGTTGTCGGTAGGCAAGTGTGGGGCATCGTGGGGAGCTACCGGCTTGGCCAGGTGCGCGGTGACCACCACCAGCAGCTCGGTCTCGTTGCGCTGGTAGTTCACCGACCGGAACAGCGCCCCCAGGATGGGCAAGTCGCCCAGGAGCGGGATCTTGTTGACCGTCGACTGGATCTTGTCCGACAGCAAGCCGGCGATGGCGAAGCTCTGACCGTCGGCCAGCCGCACGGTGGTCTCGCTCTGGCGGGACGTCAGACCAGGGATCGAGATGCCGCCGATGATCACCGACCGCGTCGGGTCGACGTCGCTCACCTCGGCCGAGAGCTTGAGGTGCAGGGCCCCGTCCGCGATGACCGTCGGCGTGAAGTTCAGGATGATGCCGAACTTCTTCCAGAGCACCGAGACCGCGCCCAGGGTGGTGGACATCGGGACCGGGAACTCGCCGCCGACCAGGAACTTGGCCTCCTGCCCCGACAGCGCCACCAGGGTCGGCTCGGCCAGCATCTTGGCCAGCCCGCTCTGCTCGAGAACGTTCAGGATCGCGCTGAACGGGAACGTCGGCAGGCCCGAGAAGAAGACCGAGAAGCCCCCGGTCGCCGGAGCCTGCACGGGCGGCAACCCGGCGGCGGAGGCCCCCGGAACGGCCGAGAACCCGTCGGGCGCCAGCCCCGGGTTCGAGATGCCGCCCAGAAATCGCCCGCCGGCGTCCTGGTGGAAGAAGTTGATTCCCAGCTCGCGCAGCCCGGAGCGCGACACCTCGGCGAACTTCACCTCCAGCTGGACCTGCTGATTCCCGACGACCTTGATCAGGTTGGCCACCTTCTCGGCGTGGAGCTGAGCGACCTCGGCGGCCCGCTCGGGGATCCGCACGTCCGAGACCTCGCCGGAGAGGACGACCAGGTCACCGGCGGCCGACACCGAGATCTTCTCGTCCGGGAACAGCTCGGCCAGCTGAGCCTTCAGCCGGTCCAGGTTGCGGGTCACCTGCAAAGCCAGGACGAGCGGCTCGTCGTGCTTGTTCCACAGCGTCAAGTCGGTCGTCCCGACCCCCCGCGAGGTCAGCAGGAGCTGCATCGGCGTGATGACCTTCAGGTCGGCCACCCGCGGATCCGCGACCGACACGCGCCCGATCGGCTCGGACAGCACCAGCAGCCGGTTCTGACCGGTCTCCAGGGCCAGGTTCCTCACCGCGCCGACCTCGCGCTCGATCTTGATGGCGGGGACCGAGCTCATCCCGGAATCGCCACGCGCCCCGCTCCCTCCGCCCAGCAACGTCAAGCAAACAGCAATCGCCAGCCCCCCTCGGCGAGGTTTCACGGCCGGTTGTCTCCTTTGTTGAACTTGCGCTCTTCGAAGCGATCACCACGCAGAATCTCGACGACGTCCTTCTTGGGGGCGTCGCTGGACAGGACGGGCGGCGGCGCGGCCGCAGCCATCTGCCGCCCCGCCTTGCCGCGCCGGCCGGCGGCGGCAGGCGCATGCGGCGGCGGCTCGGGGGCCTTGGCCACGGGCGCGCCCGGGGGCGGCGCCCCCGCCTCCCCCACCAGCTCGTCGGGGATGGCGCCGCCGGTGTTGACCGGCTGCGAGTCGGTCCAGCTCCGCAGCGTCAGCAGCAGGCGCCCTTCGGCGGCGGCCAGCGCCAGCCGCTCGGAGTCCTGCGGCGACACCAGCAGCGTCGCCACGGTGGCCTGGCTGGCGTGCATGCGGGTCTGATCGTTGGCCTCGACCTCCTGGCCGACCGCCAGCACCTTCACGTTCTGCAGGAACACCTTGGTGGTGGTCTCGGCGCCCGGGTGCTGCGGATGCAGCGTGACCAGGACGTCGACGCGATCGTCGGGGTGGACGAAGCCGGCCACGCCGACCACCTCGTCGACCCGCACCGCCATGGCCCGCATGTTGGGGGGAATCAGGGCCGCCAGGCCGTTGCCGGCGTTCTTGGCGGCCAGCATCCCCGGGAGGATCGGCTGACTGGCCAGGACCCGGGAGATCAGGATGCGTCCGACCAGCTCCTTGGGATCGCGGAAGGCGCCCGGCGGGATGTGATCGGCCGGCCAGTCCTCCAACCTCAGATCCTCCAGCTTGATCTTCCCGGCCAGTGGCAGGTCGACCGCGGCGACCGAGATCTTGGCGATCGGAACCACCGCCCCACCCGGCCGCTTGTCCAGGTAGCGCACGATGAACAGCGCCGTCCCGCCGCACATCACCAGCGCGAACGCCCAGAAAAGGCCCGCGCGGGCCCCCGAGCGCCGTGAGTTTCCGGCCGCGGCCCGCAGCCGATTGGGTGCCATCGGTTCGTTCATCGCCAAGGGTTCTCCTGGAAAGGCGTGGCTCGGAGCCGTCGGAACGGCGCCCGGGCGCGCCAGGCAACATCGACGGAGTGCGCCGTATGGTTAAATACGACCAACGCGAACGCGTGAACGGCTCGGAGCACGCCTCACTGTGCAGGCTCGCATGATTGCCGGAAAGCAGCAAGGGTTTGCTGTCATGTTTCCGTCGTCTTGAATTGCGGATTCAGGGGGCCAGCAGCGCGACGGCGGCGCCGGCGGCAATGGCCAGCGCATACGGCACCGACGGGTGGCCAGCGCGATGCGAGGGGACGGACGGCAGCTCATTGTGGAGCACCGTCAACGTGAGGTTGGCGCGGATCTCGGCGCGCGCCCCGGGACGAGCAACGAAATAGTAAACGACGGCGACCACACCTCCGGCCGCCGCCGCGCAGAGCGCGAACCAGTGCAGGCGCCCGAACGGCACCCAGGCGGCCGTGGCGGCCGCCAGCTTGACGTCTCCGCCGCCGATGCCGCCCATCAGCCACGGGCGGTAGAGCGCGGCGACGACCAGCGCCGCCGCGCCTACCCCCGAGACAGCTGCGAGGCCCCCTTGGTGGAGGCCCCGGACGACCACCGCTGCGGCGAGCAGCGTGATGGACACGACGTTGGGGATCCTCCTGGCCCGCAGATCGCAAACGATCGCGACAGCCAGGCCGAGCCCCAACGGCCCGAGCCAACCGATCGACAGCGCCACGTGTTACCGGGGCGCCGCCGACCGAAGGTCGCGCTGAAAGTTACGGCAGCGCCGACTGGACATTATTGAACTGGTTCTTGACCTTGTTGCCGAGCACGAAAACGATGGCGATGATGATGCCGGCAATGGCGGCCACGATCAGACCGTACTCGACGGCGGTGGCGCCCTCCTCGTCCTTGAACAGTTTCAGCGCGTTCTTGAGCATGGGGAGTTCTCCTTCGGGGGTGTTGGTCAGGTCGCTATTCGTGCCCGAATCAGACCGACCATCATCGGGCGCCGTGTCCGCGTTCACGTCGAAGATTCACGTGAGCGCCATGACAGGTGCTATCGACGAGGGTCACGACGATCTTTAGCGGCTGAGATCGATTGTGCCGTGCTGATTTCGGTGGGAGCAAGATGACCGGAGTCGGCCGGAGTCGCCCAACGTCGCCTCACGTCGGCGCGGCACCTACAGCGGAGTCGAGAGGATTACTTGCGCTACCAGTCGGCGGTGTTGACGGTGTTGTAAAGATTGCGGGTCTTTGCGCCGAGAGCGTACAGTACGATTGCGATGACCGCGCCGATCGCACCGACGATGATGGCGTACTCGACGACGGTCGCTCCCGAACGATCGTTGGCGAGCCGCAACAAACGTCGCATCGCAAGCACGTCATCCATTCGACGCGAGTTCGTCGCCCAAGTCAAATCCCGTCTGCGGGAATTGGAACCCTTCGGAGCCCCTGCATGAGCGCTCGCCCCAGCTCGAGTTCGGCATTTTTGTTGGTTGCCGCCCTGCTTCCACTGTCGTTGGCGGCCTGCGGCCGGGTGCCAGGGCAATTTGAGATTCTCAACAATGCAGTTCCCCCGACCTCGGGCTCCTGTTTGATCCCGGTGGCGCCAGCGGTCTATCGCGGCGAAGGCTCACTGGACGTCAGCATCGTTCAACCCGGGTTCGACAGCGCCTACCTGCTCTTCCCGCTGATCGAGAACAACCTGCCCGGCGGCCCGTCGGCCGGCCACGATCCCAACCAGATCCAGATGACGGGCTTCGACGTCGACCTCAGTGTGATCGGGACGGCGAGCGCGGCCGCTCTCACGGTCATGCAGACGGCGGATCCGTCGCTGCTGCACTACCGCGTGCCGTGGTCGGGCGGCATCTCGTCTGGCGGCGGTCAGGTCGCTGCCTTGGTCTCCGTTGTCCCGGTCGAGCTGGCGGCGGAGCTGGCGACCAACGGGGGCCTGGGAACCTCGCCATCGCTGACGTTGAACGCGCGCGTGCAGGCGCTGGGAACGACCACCAACGGCACGAGCATGACCTCTGACCCGTTCAACTACCCGATCGAGGTCTGCAGCGGCTGTTTGATCGGAAACCTGGGGCCCTGTCCTTACAAGACCACCCCAACCAACCTCGGCAACGTTTGTAACCCGGCTCAGGATGCGGTCGTCGATTGCTGCACCGACAACGGCACCCTGATCTGCCCAGCTGTGGTGTCGACCCAGTGAGGCGCGGCTACCTGATCGCCGCGCTCGCGCTCTGCGCGCCGCTGGCCTGCACCACGACCTCCTCGGACGACCACGGCTACCTGCCGCCCCCGTCCAACGGCGGCGCCCCCGGACAGCAGATGCCCAGCGGGACGGTGGTGGTCACCATCAACACGCCGGCCGACAGCACCATGCCGGGGGCCAGCGTGACCGTCCCGGTGAACAGCGATCTGATGGTCACCGCCACGGCGACCGTCGAGGGCGGAACCGACTTCATCGACACCAGCAGCGTGAAGATGACGCTGACCGTGCAGGGCAGCACCGCGGCGGCCAGCACCGGCCAGCTGGTGACGACGGGCGGCGGCGCCTACGCCGGCACGCTGAGCCTGGGGAACCGACAATCGGGGGCCTACGTTCTGACCGTCTCGGCCACCAGTCAGACCGGGATGACCGCCACGGCTCAGATCGCGATCATCGTCGACTCCGGGCCGATCATCACCATCACCTCGCCGCTCCCCGACCACGCTTACAAAGGGACGATGGCGATCGAGGTCGTCGCCGATCCGGGCGCCTACCCGCCGCTGTCGAGCCTGGTCGCGAACATCGGCGGCACGACGATCAACCTGGTCCAGCAGGGCACGACCAACACCTATCGCGCGACCGTCGCCTTTGGTCTGTTGACGCCGCCCCCCCCGTCGGACGTGCAGGTGCTGCCGCCGCTCACCGGCCAGCAGCTGCTGGACGTGAAGGCGAGCAACGCGAACGGCGTCCAGGCCGACGCGCAGGTCATCTTCGACGTCGACCTGTTCGGCCCGAGCATCACCGCGACCAACCCCTTTCCCGGCGACATCGTCGGCGGTGTCATCAAGATCCAGGCGACGGTCACGGACGACTCTGGCGTCCTGGACTCGTCGGTGGTGGCGGTCATCTCGAACGACGAGACGCCCATCTTCGAGCTGTCGCTGGCCCCCGAGGGGAGCGGCATCTACGGCACGCTGTTCGACACGGGCAACCTCACGAAATGCCCGGAGACCATCCCCGCGACCACGGACAACTCGTGCGTCGTCTTCCCGACCATCTCGTTCCGGGCGGTCGATCTGGTCGGGAACCAGGCGGTGGTCACCTACGGGTTCTCGATCGACAACATCGCGCCGGTGGCCGATCTGGATCCGCCGATGCTGCGCCACATGAAGCTCACCCCGACCGGCTACGCCTGCTCGTTCAAGTTCGATCCGCTGTCGCTGAACCAGGAAATCGGCGACATGCCGAACGACGGGTGCATGGTGCCGCAGGTGTTCGATCTGCGGGCCCGGATCCAGGACGACGGCAACCGCGCCAGCATGGTCAAGGTGACGCCCCTCTCGCTGGTCGACCCGGACAACACGAACATCTTCATCCTGCCCGCCTCGGTGAACCAGCCGCTGGTGGTGGACAGCGACGGCGACACCCGCTGCGACGAGATCAACCCGTTGCTGCTGCCGGCCAGCCCCAGCCTGCCGCCCACGCCGCCCAGCGGGGTTCTGGAGGTTCGCCTGGCTCCGGTTCCGCTGCAGGGGAACGGCGACTTCCGGCCCGACCCGTCCATCCCGTCCGATCCGGCCCCGGTGCCGTGCGGCGAAGGCGACGCCACCGCGCCCCCGCAGCGCCTGTGCGATTCGTTCCTGCAGCCCACCATCGCCATCAGCTATGACGATGGTCAGCCGTCCATCTGGTCGGTGGAGCCGATCGACAACACGTTCCACTGCCTGGGCAACCAGATCGACACCAAGGCGAACGGGATCCCCGAGGGCTGGGCCTGCATCGCGGTGCAGACCCGCGACCTGGCCGGAAACCAGAGCACCTCGGTCCCGATGCGCGTCTACATCAAGTATGACCAGACGGGCGGGTTCTGCCCGTTGCCGCCGGCGTCCGCCGGCCCGCCCCCCAACTGCACGGGGACCTACGATCCGGTGTCCAAGACGGCCGCCTTCGGGACTTGCTCGGCCCGCTCGTTCCCACGCTCGGGGGTCGAGTACTACTGCGCCCCAGGCGGCTGCTGAAGCATCTCGTCGACGTCCGCCAGGCCCGAGCTATCTTTGAGTGGCATGCCCGAACCAGCCGTCGTCGTCGAGGGGCTGGTCAAGCGTTTCGTGACCAAGACCGCCGTCGACGGCCTGTCCTTCCACGTCACGCCGGGTGAGATCTACGGCCTCCTGGGCCCCAACGGCGCCGGCAAGACCACAACCCTGCGCATCCTGGCCGGCCTGCTGACGCCCACCGCCGGGCACGCCCGGATCGCGGGCGCAGAGGTCTCGGCCGATCCGCTGGGCGTGCGCCGCCAGCTGGGCTTCTTGACCAACACCACCGGCCTCTACGCGCGGCTCACCGGCGGCGAGCTGCTGGTCTACTTCACCAAGCTGCACGGCCTGCCGGCCGACGCCGCGCAGGCGCGGATCGCCGCGCTGACGCGGGCGCTGCAGCTGGCGCCGTTCCTGGGGCGGCGCTGCGAGGCGCTGTCGACCGGCGAGCGCCAGCGCCTGTCGATCGCGCGCGCGATGCTGCACGACCCGGCGGTGCTGATCTTCGACGAGCCTACCGCCGGGCTGGACGTGCTGGCCTCGCGCTTCCTGCGCCGGTTCGTCAGCGCCGAGCGGGACCGCGGCAAGGCGGTGATCTTCTCGACCCACTACCTGGCCGAGGCCGAGCTGCTCTGCGATCGCATCGGCCTCCTGCACCAGGGGCGACTCCTGGCCGAGGGGAGCCCGGCGGCGCTGCGGGCGATGGCCGGCGAGGCGCCCAGCCTGGAAGAGGCCTTCCTGCGCCTGGTCGCGCCGGACATGCCGGGCTCCGGACCCATCGTGGTGTCCCGATGAAGCTGCGTCCGATCTGGCTGGTGGCCGGCAAGGAGCTGAAGGAGACGCTGCGCGACCGCCGGACCATCGCCGTGATGGTGCTGTTCCCGCTGGTCGTCTACCCGCTGGTCTCGCTGATCACGGCGCAGGTGCTGGCCACCCGCATGGCCCGGGTCGAGGCCCACGTGGCCCGGGTCGCCGTCGAAGGCCCACCCGCGCTGACGGCGCCCGTCCGGCGCCGCCTGCAGGAGCCCGACCTGATCGTCGCCCCGCCCGCGCCCCCGGTCGATCTGTCGGCGGGGCGCGTCGACGCCATCGCCCAGGTCTCGGCCGGCGGGCCCGGCCAACCGCCGGCGGTGCACCTGCTGTTCGACGAGACCCGCGAGGAGTCGGCCATCGCGCGCGATCGCGTGCAGAAGGCGCTGGAGGGCCAGTCCAGCCCCGCCTGCGTCGCCGCCTATACCGTCACCACGGCGGGCGTGGCGCGCCAGGCCCAGGTGAGCGGCTACCTGCTCTCCAAGGTGCTGCCGCTCATCGTGGTCGTGATGGTGATGCTGGGAGCGTTCCACCCGGCGATCGACATCACCGCCGGCGAGCGGGAGCGCGGCACGCTGGAGACCACGCTCTCCGCGCCCATCGATCGCTCGGCGCTGATGGCCGGCAAGGTGCTGGCGGTCGCCGTGCTGGCGTCGCTGACGGGGGTGCTGAACCTGGCCTCGATGTCCGCCACCGTGCTCGAGGGGGCGCGCCTGGCGGGGACCGGCGGCGCGGGTCTGGCGATCCCCTGGCGGCAAGCCGCGGCGGCCTTCGCGGTGGTGCCGCCGACCGCCTTCCTGTTCGCGGCGATCATGGTGGCGGTCGGCGCCCTGGCGCGCAGCTTCAAGGAGGCGCAGACCCTGCTGACGCCGGTCTACTTTCTGTGCATGGCGCCGGCGCTGACGGCGGGCCTGGGTGATTTCCGGCTGTCGGCGGTGACGGCGTTCATCCCGGGAGTCGGCGTCACGCTTCTGGCGCGGGACCTGGTCCTGTCGCGCGCGACCGCCGGGATGGTGCTGGCGGTCCTGGCCAGCACCGCGCTCTACGGGGCGGCGGCGCTGGGGCTCGCGGCGCGCCTCTATGATTCGGAACGGCTGTTCTTCAGCGACGACGCCCGCCTGGGCCTGACCGCCTGGCTGCGGCACGTGGTCACCGGCCGGATGGACGCCCCGCGGGCCGGCGATCCTGAGCGCCACGACGAGCCGCCCACCGCCGGGGGCGCTCTGGCGCTGTTCGGCGTGGCCTGCGTGCTGCTGTTCTTCCTGTTCGTGCCGCTGCAGAGCTGGCGGCTGCGGCCCGGCCTGCTCATCTCCGAATGGGCCGGCCTGGGCGGCCTGACCTGGATCTACGCGCGCGGGCGCGGACAAAGCGTGGGGGCGCTGATCCGGCTCCGGCGCCCGGCCCGCGCGGCGCTGCTGGGCGCGCTGCTGATCGGGCTGTCCGCCTGGCTGGTCGTCGGAATCCTGGTCGAGTGGGTGGCGCCCCCGCCCCGCGAGGTGGTCGAGCAGCTGCGGCGGGCGATCGCGCCATCGGGTGGCGACACCAGCCTGGTGACCGCGCTGTTTCTCATGGCGGTCACGCCGGCCATCTGCGAAGAGGCGCTGTTCCGGGGGCCGATCCTGCGGGGCCTGGCGACCCAGTTCTCGCCGGTGGTGGCCGCGATCCTGACGGGACTTCTGTTCGGCATCTTCCACCTGGACGTCTGGCGGCTGGTGCCGACCGCGCTGCTGGGCATCGCCCTGTCGGGCATCGCGCTGGCGTCGGACTCGATCGTGCCGTCGATGCTCGCGCACTTCACGAACAACGCCTGCATCGTGCTGCTGGCGCGAGCCCACGCCGACGACACGCAGGCTCTGCCGGTCGCGACGAAGATCCGGCTGCTGCTCATCGGCGGTGTGACGCTGACCACCGGAATCGCCTGCCTGATGCACAGCACCAGAAGAAAGGCTGTTTTGTAGCGTAGTTTACCGACTTTTCCTTGTCAGAATCCTTTCTTATGCTACAAACAGCGATATGTCAGCCCACGACGCGCAGCATCCCATCGCGTTACTCCGGAAATGCGACGTGCTGTCCGAGAGCTCGAACGAAGCTCTCGAGCGGCTCCTCACCGGCGTCAACGTCGGCACATATCGACCACGGCAAGTCATCTACCTGCCCGGCGACCGCGCCCAGGGCGTTCACTTCCTGACCAGCGGCCGGATCAAGATCTCGAAGGTTACGCGGGACGGCAAAGAGCTGACGCTGGCCTACCGGAGCGAGGGCGACTTCTTCGGGGAGCCCTGCCTGCTGGACGGCGGCCCGCGCGAGGAGATGGCCGAGGCCATGGACGCCTCCACGACCGTCGAGGTCCCGCGCGAGGCGCTGGACGAGCTCCTGCGCAACGACGGAGGAGCGGCCTACAAGTTCGGCCGCGCGCTGATCGTGCGGCGCAAGGACCTGGAGACGCGCGTCGAGCAGCTCATCTTCAAGGACGTCGGCGCCAAGCTGGCCGAGCTGCTGCTGACGCTGGGCCAGGAGCACGGCGTCTCCGACGAGCGCGGCCTGGTCGTGGGCCTCAAGATCACCCACCAGGAGATGGCCAACCTGATCGGCTCGACGCGCGAGACCGTTTCCCTCACGCTGTCACAGTTCAAGCGCAAGGGCCTGATCCAGACGGAGGGCCGCCGGGTCATCCTGTCGGATCAAGAGGGGCTGCGCGCATTGGCGTAGGCGCCAGGCGCGCAGCCTTCTTTCGCTTCCGGACGAGCTACCAGCCGCCGCGACGCGAGCGGCCACGGCCCTCGCCGTAGTCGCCACCGCCACCGCCACCGCCGCGATCGCCACGGCCGCGACCGCCGCCGCCCCCGCCGTAGCCGCCCCCGCCGCCACCACCACCGTAGCCGCCGCCACCGCCGCCGTAACCGCCGCCGCCGTAACCACCGCCACCGCCGCCCCCGCTGCGCGGGGCCCGGGCGCGCGCCTCACTGACGTTGATCGGACGCCCCTGGATCTCGCGGCCGCTCAGCGAGCTGATCGCCGCCTCGGCCTCGGCGTCGCTTCCCATTTCCACGAAGGCAAAACCGCGCGGCCGACCGGTGTCACGGTCCATCACGATCTTCACTTCGACCACGTTGCGCCCCCCCTCTGCGAAAGCGTCCCGCAGCTCGGGCTCGGTCACGTTGTACGACAAGTTGCCGACGTAGAGCCTGGTTCCCATCTCGTTCTCCTTCGTTTCACGATTCGGCGGTTCGGCGCGCGTTCGGGGCACCAACTAGGGGGAAATCTGAGCGGCAGCGACCCACCGTGACCGGGCGCCGGACTTCGGAGACGAAATCGACGGCGCACACTCGGACACTACGCGGTCGGGGTCAGCACCGGCCGGACCGAGAGACAACGAGGCGGGGGGCAGCAGACGGAGCACCGACAAGACTCAGGTGAACATAACGAATTTAGCAATGACGGTTCCCGCTGTCGAGGGGGGACCGGCGGAGTTGTTCAATGAGCCGCGTCGGATTCCTGTCTCGGATTGGGCTCAGATTTGGGCTTGGATCACGCGTTGCGCAGCGCTTCCAGAACGGCGTCGCCGGCAGCCTGCGTGGTCGCGGCCTTGGTGCCCGCCGGGGCCAGATCGCCCGTCAGAACACCGCGATCGATTGAGCGCGTGACGGCAACCTCGATTGCGTGGGCCTCCGTCTCCAGCTCCAGCGAGTGCCGCAACAGCATCGCGACGCTCAGGATGGTGGCGTACGGGTTGGCGACCCCTTTGCCCGCGATGTCCGGCGCCGAGCCGTGAATGGGCTCGTAGAGGCCGCGCTTGCCGTCGCCCAGCGAGGCCGACGGCAGCATCCCCATCGAGCCGGCCAGCATCGACGCCTCGTCGGTCAGGATGTCGCCGAACATGTTCTCGGTGACGATGACGTCGAAGTCGGCCGGGCGCCGGATGAGGTGCATGGCGCAGGCGTCGACCAGCATGTGCGAGAGCGCCACGTCGGGGAACTCCTGCTTCATCACGCGCTCGGTCACCTCGCGCCACAGGCGAGAGGTCTCGAGCACGTTCGCCTTGTCGACCGACGTCAGCTTCTTGCGGCGGCCACGGGCGATGCGGGCGGCGGTGCGCACGATCCGCTCGATCTCGTCGACGGTGTAGACGCACAGATCGGAGGCGCGATCGGCCTCGCGCCGCTTTTCACCAAAGTAGATTCCACCCGTAAGCTCGCGCACGACCACCATGTCGACCCCGGCCAGCAGCTCGGCCCGCAGCGGCGAGGCATGGAAGAGCTTGGGCGTCACCGCGACCGGGCGGAGGTTCGCGTAAAGGCCCAGTCCCTTGCGGATCGCCAGCAGCCCCTGCTCGGGGCGGACCTTGGCGCGCGGGTCGTCCCACTTGGGTCCACCCACGGCGCCCAGCAGCACGGCGTCGGCGGCCCGGCAGACCTCGAGCGTCTCCTCCGGGAGCGCGCTGCCGGTCGCGTCGATGGCGGCGCCGCCGATCAGCGCCTCCCGCAGCGTGAAGGCGTGCCCGAACCGATCGGCCACCACGGCCAGAATCCGCCTGGCCTCGGCCACCACCTCGGGTCCGATCCCGTCACCCGGCAAAACAGCAATCCCTGCGCGCATCGTCTGCTCCTCTGGTCCTTGGAAAATGAGCGCCGGACGATACCCAGCGTTCTACGCGCGCGCAATCGGGTATCGCCGGCCGGGGCCGAACGATTTTCCCGTGATCTTCAGGCCGGGTGGCATCTGGCGGCGCTTGTACTCGCTCTGCTGGACGCGGCGGACCACGTCGCGCGCGACCGCCGGATCGAAGCCGGCGGCGGCCAGCGCGGGGCCGTCCAGTCCGCGCACCAGGTGCGCATCCAGGATCGCGTCCAGCACGTCATACGGAGGCAGCGAGTCCTGATCGGTCTGGTTGGGGCGCAGCTCGGCCGAGGGGGGCTTGATCAGCGTGGACTCGGGGATCACGGGACGGTCGCCGTTGACGGCGCGCGCCAGCCGATACACCAGCGTCTTGGGGACGTCGCTGATGACGGCCAGGCCACCCGCCATGTCGCCGTAAAGCGTGCAGTAGCCGGTGGCGATCTCGCTCTTGTTGCCGGTGGTCAGCAGCAGCCGGTCCTGGCGGTTCGACAGCGCCATCAGGACGGCGCCCCGGACGCGGGCCTGCAGGTTCTGCTCGGTCAGGTCAGCCGCCGCCACCGCCGCGCCGGGCGCCGACGGCTGGGCAAACGCTTCCAGCGCCGGCGCCAGCGTCGCCAGGTAAGCCGAGAACATCGGCTCGATCGAGATCGTCGTGAACGCGATGCCCAGGTTGCGCGCCAGCGCCTCGGCGTCGCGCAACGAGCCCTCGGACGAGTAGCGCGAGGGCATGGCGACGCCCAGCACGTTCTCGGGCCCCAGCGCGCGCGCGGCGATGGCCGCGACCAGGGCCGAGTCGATGCCGCCCGAAAGCCCCAGCAGCGCCCGCGAAAACCCAGACCGGCGGGCGTAGTCGCGCGTGCCCAGCGCCAGCGCGGCCAGCGCCGACCGCTCGTCCGAGATCTCTTCGAGGTGCTGCTCCCCCGTCACGCGGCCGTCCTGGTGGACGTCGGCAACGATCAGGTCGGGCACGTGCTCCAGCGCGCAGGCCGCCACTTTCCCCGCCGCGTCCAGCACCAGGCTGGCCCCGTCGAACACCAGATCGTCCTGTCCCCCCACCTGGTTCACGAACAGCAGCGGCCGCTGCCAGTGTCGGGCGGTCGCCGCCAGCATCCGTGGCCGCAGGTGCCGCTTCTCCATCGTGTAGGGCGAGGCCGACACGTTCAGGATCACGTCCGCCCCGCCCGCCACCAGCGCCTCGATCGGGTCGCGCCGGTACAGACGTTCGGGCCAGAAGTCGGCGTCGTTCCAGATGTCCTCGCAGATCGAGATGCCCAGCCGGCAGCCGCGGAACGTGAACGGCGCGACGTCGGTCGCCGGCTCGAAGTAGCGGCGCTCGTCGAACACGTCGTAGGTGGGCAACAACGACTTGCGCGCCACGTGGATGATCCGGCCGCCGTCGATCAGCGCGGCGCTGTTCGACAGCGCGCGGCCCGGCGGCGACAGGCGCTCCGGGAAGCCGACCAGCGCCGCCGTCTTGCAGGACGCCAGGTCGGCCGCCAGCGCATCCAGCGCGGCGCGTGACGCATCGACGAAGGCCGGCCGCTCGAGCAGGTCCTTGGGCGGATATCCGCAGATCGCCAGCTCCGGAAACAGCACCAGCTCGGCCCCGCGCGCCTCCGCGTCGGCCGCCGCCTTCCCCAGAAGCCGGCGGTTTCCCTCGAAATCCCCGATCGTCGGGTTCACCTGTGCCAGCGCAAACTTCACGTTACGGTGATTCTACAGTCCCCCCGGGAACCCCGAGAGGGTTCCCGGGGCCCTTCCCGCGACGGGCTCCGCTCGGCAAAGCCGAGCTCCGCCCACGCGATCCGGCGGCGGCCGACGGCCACGCGTGATAAAATGCTGTCGTGACCACCGTCCCCGAGGTGATCGCGAGCACCCCGGAACCTCCCGATCTCGCCGCGGGCGCCCCGCGTTCGAGCGATATCGCGCGAGCCAACCGAATCTACGTCAACCGCAACCTGCGACTCGACCAGATCGAGATGGTCGGGTTCGACATGGACTACACGCTGGCGCTGTACAACCAGGCCCAGATCGAAGAGCTGTCCATGCGAGCGACCCTGCAAAAGCTGGTCGCCACCAAGGGCTACCCGGAAGAGATCCGCGCGCTGGCTTACGATCCGATGCTGGCGCTGCGCGGGCTGGTCGTCGACCGCGTCAACGGCAACATCTTCAAGCCCGACCGCTACGGGTTCCCGGGCCGGGCCCGCCACGGGCTGAAGCCGATCGAGCGCGCCCAGATCGGCGAGCTGTACCAGCGCGAGCGGACCAAGCTGTCCAGCCGGCGCTACGCCTGGATCGACTCGCTGTTCGCGCTGCCCGAGGCGGTGCTGTACGCGGTGCTGGTGGACTACTTCGATCGCAGCGATGCGCCGGGCAAACCCGACTACGGCACGATGTGGGATCACATCCGCGAGTGCATCGACCTGGCCCACCGCGACGGATCGATCAAGGCCATCGTCGGCGCGGAGCTGCCGGGCTACATCCATCGCGACCCGGGGCTCTCCGAGACGCTGCACAAGTTCCGCTCGTCGGGCAAGCGGCTGTTCCTGCTGACCAACTCGGCCTGGGACTACACGTCCCAGGTGATGCATTACCTCCTCGAGAATCCCAGCCGGGGCGATCGCGCGTTCTACCCGTCGTGGCGGCAGTACTTCGACGTCATCGTGGTCAGCGCCGGCAAGCCGGAGTTCTTCACGGAGGAGCGCCCGTTCGTCGAGCTGGACGGGGAGGGGCAGCCGCTGGCCAAGAGTACCGGCGGTCCTTTCCAGCGCGGCCGGGTCTACGCCGGCGGCAACATTCGTGAGTTCCAGGAGCGGGCGCGGGCCAGCGGCGATCGGGTGCTGTTCGTGGGCGACCACATCTACGGCGACATGCTGCGATCGCGGAAGTCGTCGAACTGGCGCACCGCCATGATCCTGCAGGAGCTGGAGCACGAGATCGTCACACACGATCGGCTGCGGCAGGAGCTGATGCGGCTGGATCGCCTGGACGGCGAGCTGATCCATCTGGATTCGGAGCTGAACGAACGCCAGGCGGCGCTGCGGGCGCTGCAGAAGATGACCTCCGACGCGGGCGAGAACGACGCGCTGACGGCGGCCAGGCGGACGGTGAAGGACGCGATCGAGCGGCTGCGGCGCGATCTGCGCGCGACCGCCGCCCAGCACCGGGCGGTCGAATCGGCGATCGACG
>Ga0335083_10003177_pt1 | contig 21413 bp, 19 predicted proteins | sample Lox_Sample_42_FD_206716 | JGI IMG/M metagenome (GOLD analysis project Ga0335083, IMG submission 206716) | Soil microbial communities from Loxahatchee National Wildlife Refuge, Florida, United States - Lox_Sample_4.2 | ecosystem: Environmental > Terrestrial > Soil > Wetlands | place: USA...
GAAACCACTTTGGCCGTTTGCGCCAGGTGAAAAATCGGGCGGGAAATAACGCGTTGCAGGCGCGAGGCCAGGACGAATGTGACGAGGAGCGAGATCAATGTGAATGCGCCGATCAGAAATCCATAATGCCAAAGCCGGGCGGAGGTCCCCGTCATATCGGCGACGATGCAAATAGCACCAGGCGTGTCATTCGACCGGAAGTAGTAAAACAACATCAGCGTGCCGTTATTGAGGACATAATTGCCGTTCTTAACGGCGACACCGCCACGGTCTGGATGTATTGGAAGGGCGAAATGCATCTGGCCAGCCGCATAGTAATTGGTAAAGACGTTATATCTGCCATCGTCGTCCCTGATATACAAACAGGCTGCGAGGATATTGGGTTTTTCTTCGAAAGCCGTCAGCTCTTCATGCGCCGCTTGATAATCGCCAAAGCTCAATGCGCCCGTGCTGTTGTTGCCGATGATTTCCGCCTGAGTAAAAAGGTCCTGCACCACGGCAGCGCGGTTGGAGAAGAAGGCATGGGTCAAAATCGCCGCGGCGACCAGCAATAACGCTGTCGCCGTACTGACCAGCATGATGGCCATTAATTTGCGGGTTATGGAGATCGCTCGCAAATGAGGGCCTGTTGTTTGGGGGTTTTGTTGCTCATCGTTGTTTTAGTGGCGAGGCTCAACAACTTGGAACTGAGTCTTAATCCAGCCCGCCGCGCTGCTGCGTCGTTAATCTCAAACCGGATTTGATTTTCGATTCGGACAAAATTGATCATCGCGCCGGATTGGAAGGGATTGATATTTTCCGTGACGGTCAAAACGCAGGCGTGGTCAAGCTTCCGGATAATAGCGGGCAAATTTTTTTGTTCCGACGGGCAAATGAACAGGACCTGGCAGTTTTGGAGTGTATTTAAAGAGACCGCCCGGGCAATGACCTGGTGACCGTTGATGATGCGATTACGGACGATATCATCCAGGGAATCATGAAAGGGGCTCTCTCCATAAATGCCGATGACAATGGGGGCGTCATCAGGCACAAAAACCTTTTGCGGCCATTCAACGAATTTGCCGAAGTTGCTTAGATATGCCGCCTCAACGTTATAGTCTGCATCGCTTTTTGACTGCGCCAGAACGCCATTCGCTACCAGCATAATCGCAATGACAAAAAAAAGCCTGAACGCCACCCCTTTTGAAAAAAGGGGGTTTCCATGAATTGAATCTGACTTGTCCATAATGCTCAGAAAACCCGTGAAATAACGAAATACGCCTCGATAAAAGCAGTTTTAATGCCTGAAACGGAGAAAGATAGAATTGTAAGACGCTGAAAGAGAGCCAGTTAACCGGCTCGCGGATGAAATTTTCTGTGAATTTCACGCAGCCGGTTGCCGGCGACGTGGGTGTAGATTTCCGTCGTGCTGATGTTTGCGTGGCCGAGCAGCTCCTGGATGACCCGCAAATCCGCCCCGTGCTCGAGCAAGTGTGTTGCGAAACTGTGTCGGAGCATATGGGGCGTTATGTTACGTGAAATGCCGGCGCGACGAATGTGATTCTTTATCCGCAGCCAAAGGGTGACGGCGGCAAAAGGTGTGCCGCGCCTGGTCAGAAACACGCTGGCTGGGGATTTTGGCGTCACTAGTTGGGGCCGTGCTGTTTCCAGGTAGCGAGTTAGCGCTGCGACCGCTTTTTTGCCGACAGGCACGACACGTTCTTTGTTGCCCTTGCCGATGACATTGATAAACCCGGCTTCGAGGTGTAATTGTTCCAGTCGTAAATTTTTTAATTCGCTTAAGCGCAAACCGGACGCGTAGGCGAGTTCCAGAATGGCACGATCACACAAATTCTCTGACTTGTCCGGGGTTCCCGGCGCGAGGATTTTTTGAATTTCTTCGTCCGTAAGAGCTTTAGGCAGCCGTTTCCAGCGGCGAGGGAGGGAGAGATTCTCCGCGGCGTTTTGCGGCAGGAGTTTTTCGTTCTCGGCAAATTTGTAAAATGCTCTTAACGCAGCTATTTCCAGGTAAAGACTTTCGCCGCTTAGCCGACGAGGGGAATCTTTGGGCTCGGTTTCCAAAGTGCGGTCGCGTTCATGCTGCAGGAAAGACATCAAATGTTTTAGTTCGACCTGCTTCCAATCGTTAAGATTCTGCTTTTGCGCCCAGGCGATGAATTTGCCCAGGACGGCAGCGTATGTTTTGGCTGTGTTATCCGACTGTCCGCGTTCGTGGCGCAGATATTGGAGAAAATCTTCGACAAGATTTTGCATCGTGTTAGAGGAATGACAGTTGCGTGCCGCCGGGGCGGCGAAATCCCGCGATGGAAAGTTCGCGCGGGTCATCTTTGAAACCGGCTTTGCGTCGCGCGACTTCAAACATCGTTGCAATTTGTTCCGCAAAGATGCCTTCGCCGTGCATGCGTTTGCCCCATTGCGCGTCATATAATTTGCCGCCACGCATGGATCTGATACGGTTCAGGACTTTTTCTTTGCGATCGGGAAAATGTGTTTCCAGCCACTTTTCGAATAATGGGGCGTTGGCATAGGGCAATCGCACGATAGTAAAACCTGCCGCGGTGGCACCAGCGTCGTGCGCTGCTTTGAGAATCGCAGGCATTTCGTGGTCGGTCAGGCCGGGAACAATCGGAGCGACGTTCACCGCCACGGGGATTTTGGCTTCCGCCAGTTTGCGGATGGCATTTAGGCGTGCTTGTGGCGGCGAGGTGCGTGGCTCCATGACTTTGCGCAAACCAGTGTCCAGTGTCGTGATGGAAAGGCAAACGCTCGCGCACTGGTGCTTCGCCAGTTCGGAAAGCACATCTATATCCCTCGTCACGAGGTAGTTTTTGGTGATCATCGCGACGGGATTGCGAAACTCCAGAAGCGTTTCCAGACAGCGGCGGGTGATTTTTAATTTCCGCTCCACGGGCTGATAACAATCCGTTACTCCGCTCATGACGAGTATCTGCGGCTTCCATTTGGGCGAGGCTAATTCTTCGCGCAACAGTTCAGGCGCGTTGAGTTTCACCATGATTTTGCTCTCGAAATCGAGTCCGGAGGAAAAGCCGAGGTACTCATGGGTCGGGCGCGCGTAACAATAGATGCATCCATGTTCGCAGCCACGATAGGGATTAAGGCTCGCGCTGAAACCGATATCCGGGCTGTCGTTGTAGGAGATAGCCGTTTTACTGTGATCAACGAGGAATTGCGTTCGCGGCGCAACGTCCTCTTCGGGGTTCCAGTCCTCATCCGGTTCGAGATGGATTTTCTCGAAGCGATTGGCCGGGTTCGCCGGCGCGCCGCGATGGGCTGATGTCAATTGCTCCGCTTGCACAAACCCATCCTACCACAGAGCGCAAGCGGCTTTTTGGGAAGATTTCTCGCAGGAGTTTTAGTTCTCGCCGGATTTCAAATCCGGTTTCACGGTGAATTCGACAAAACGGCTGGGATGGACGGCGATGGTAAGGTTGAGTGCTTTGGCATTGCGAATATTGGGCATTTGAAAAACATAATTGCCGTTGCCGTTGCCATTAGGCCCGAAACCATACGTTTCAAGTTTGCGCCCTTGTTCGTTATCGGCTTCGACCAGCGACATGCGATAGCCCGGGGGAAGATCGGGTTCAGCAACAATATGAAAACCTCCCATCGTTTGGTTGTTGCCGAAATCTTGTCCCATTCGGATGGCCGGATAGATCTTCAAATGGATACCATTGAGCGTGGCTTCGGCCACAGGAGAATCGCTGTGGCGGTTTTGGCCCATGTTGTTGTTATTATAATTCCATAAAGTATTCCAGTCGCCTTTTTGCACGGGTACATTGGTTATGCTCCACTCCTCACTGTTCGTGAAGCCGGCAATGCGGGACATTTCCACGCGCAATTTCCAGGCTTTTTCTTCCGGCCATAAACCCCATTGATAGCTCATCGTGGCATCGCCATTGCCGTCGCGGCTGTTGCTCCAGCCGTTGTTGCCGATGGAATTGCCGGTGGCATCAGAAGTAATAATTTGGACCGGCTGCCAGTTGGTGACGACGTTGCCATCTTGCTCAGTATGGAGGGTGACTGAAACCGCTTTGCGCGCAGGGTCTTTGGGCGACATATTTTGGCTGCCAAACATAAATCCCTCGGAACCGCCGAACGAGCATTTGGTAAGGGTAACGTCCAGGTCGCCATCGGATTGCGTGTTGGGCAACGGATCGGGATGCCACTCGGGGAATGAACGGGGGCCGGGATTAGCAACGACAAACTTATCCTTGGCAATTTGCATCCCGCCCTGGTTGCCCCAGGCGCCCACTCGTAAAATCATCTTGCTGTCGCGTCGGGGAAAGGCGTTGATCGTGAAGCCCTCAACGTTAACGCCATTTTTAATCTGGTTGCCGGTGCTTTGCCAGGCACCCACGCAGGAGGTGTTGTCCGGATCCGAAATGAGCAGTTGATAGTTAGGCCACTGGTTTTGTTTGTATTCCGCTTCAATCCAAACCACCAGGGTATCGTTGGTGGTGTCTAGCGTTAACCGTCCACGCGTGCGCGAACCGGTGGATTTAAGACCTTTAAAAGAATGATGTTTGCCATAGCTCGAGCCGAGAAAGGTCAGCTTGGTGCCATTCTTCAAAACAACAACCTGGGGGCGCGATTTCCAATAGATCAAGCCGGCAACGGCGGCGGCCACCAGGATAACAACTACCCCAACGAGAAGGATTTTTTTCATGGAGTTATTGCTGGTTGGATTGGTCTGAAGAATCTGCCGCCGCTATTTGCGGCTTGGCGGTGAACTCAAGATAATGGCTCTTATGAACGGCCAAGGTCAGGTTGAGATTGGTAGCGCCGTTCACGTCCTGCAGGCTGTAATGATAAATCGTTCCGCCACCGGCTTTACGTCCGCCATTCCAGCCGGCGTCCCAGTAATTGATGTCGTTGGTTTGGTCGTCCGTTAATTTCACGAGGGTCATACGAGTCCCCTCGGGAAGCGATGGGTCCACTTCGATGCTCAAACCGCCTTGCGGGTTCGAATTGGGCGGCATGTCGGTGAAGTACCGGGCACGGTAGATTTTCACGTGAAGACCGTCAACATCTCCTTCAGCGAAGACGTTGGTGGCGTTGTTTTGTTTGCGGCCGAAATTCCAAAAGTCATTTTGTTTGCCGGGGTCCAATGGAATACCCTGGACGGTCCAAAGTTCATTGTCAGCAAAACCGGATTGTTTGGAGAATTCCACGCGCAGCTTCCAGGCAGGTTCGTCCGGCCACAAGCCATATTGGTACGTGGCCACAACGTCGTTGCCTTGCGTTTGAATTTGTTGCGACTGCCGCGGGCTGATCATGGCGTTAACATGATTTCCGGTAGCGTCGGTCATCTCAAAGGAAATGGGTTCCCACATAGTGGCATTGGTCCCATTAATTTGGACGTTAAACGTGGTCTGCACCGCCTTGTCCATGGCGTCGTCATCGTCATCGCCGCCGCGGTTGTAAGGCATTTTGGCGCCGGAGACCAATTTCTTGAGCGTGACGGTCATATCGCCGTCCTGTTCGGTCTCGGGCAGAGGTTGAGGCGACAGGCTGGAGAAAGAGCCATGCGCCGGGTTGGAAAGGGAAAATTTCTGGTCGGACAATTCCTGGCCGCCGTTGCCGAATTCCTGGATCCGCACGTAAAACCTTCCTTCGCGGCGCGGAAAAGCGGGGAACTGAACGCCGACGACGTCATTGGCTCCCCGGCGATTATTGCCATAGTACCCGTACTGGCCCATGACGCACGCGGTGCCGGCTTTGTCATAGATATAGTACTGGAAATTGGCGTATTCGTTGGGGTCATGCTGCTGGCGTACCCAGATGACGAGCGTATTGGTCGGAGTGTTGAACGAATGTTTCGTGGGGCCGGGCGAGGTATGTTTCTTTCCGTAATCCACGGCCACGAGAGTCACCTTGCTGCCGTCATCAAAGGTGATGACTTGCGGGCGTAATTCCCACCAGACGGCACCGGAAACTACGACCAGGACAAAAATCAGAACAACGCTCCACACTACGATTTTTATTTTCATAGGATCTGAAAGGGTTGGCTCGCGTTCAAGGTGCGAGCATTTACTCCGCTAATGAGCTAATTGATGGAACAAGCGTATGACATGATAGTTGCGGGAGATGTTCAAGACATTAATGGGTAATTTTAGGTGTGCATGGGGAGGGGAGACCCCCTTCCGTAGGCTTCCGGAATGAATAGCCGCAAAAGAACACATAGAACGCAAAGGGTAGTTTCTAGAAAGACGACAAGGACAATTTCCCTAGCTCTGAACCACAATGTACCTATTCGCGGGAAAGGCTTAACATCCGCTACATTGTTTATTATCAGTCACTTAAGACTTAACACTATCCTTAACAAAATGGCGGTTATCCGCTACATCATTGATAGACAAATACTTAAGGCTTAACATTAACGTTATCGGCGCCAATTTTCTGCGAGGATGGCCCAACGCTCATGGTCACGCCACTTGCCCTGGATTTTTAGGAAGCGCGGCGAGTAACCTTCGAGCCTAAAGCCGGCGCGTTTCACCAAGGCAAGGGAGGGAACATTGTCTGGTTGAATGTTGGCTTCGACACGATGAAGTTTCAACGTGCGGAAGGCAAAGCGCAGGATCAATTGCAGCGCTTCGGTGGCATAACCCCGGCGGGCATTGGGCTGTCCGACCATGTAGCCGGTGCAGCCGCTCTGAAATAAGTTGCGTTCGATGAGAAACAGGCCGATGGACCCAACGATACGGCGGTCTTCACTGCGGCAAATGAGGAACCGGAAGTATTCGCCATTGGGGGAGGGCCGAACGTATTCGGTGAATCGTTTCTTTCCTTTGGGCGGATTTCCCAGCCAGCGGGAAGAGGCAAGGCTTCGGTTGATGAGAGCCGTGTATTCCCGGAGGTCGGTCAATTCGGGTGGGCGCAGGAAAATGTTTTTCCCGGTTAAAATGATTGGTTTAGAAGCTGCCATCAGTGGGATCTGTTGGTCGGAGTTTCTCCTTTAACACTAATCGGCTCCAAATCATCAAAACGAGGCCGCTCCCGCAAAGGATTGCGCCGGTAACGAATAAGAAGTTTTGAAATTCAACACCACTTGAGAAATGATGTTCCATAAATTTTGTGAAACTTCCATGTGGGTTGGGCACAAAATTAGGGTCCGGTGAATCGTCCTTTAAGCCCAGACTGCCCACAAAAAAGAAAAAACCTTCCATAAAGAGCAATGGCCCGGCAGTATCTACGCACATTTTTGCCAGACCGATGTTTTTTATTTCCCGAGGCTTTGGAATAAAGTTTGTTTCTTCATCCATTATCGAAAAAGCCAGGCCCTCTTTTTGTTGGCGGGATTTCACTTCCGAAATGAGCTGATCCATTTGCCTTTTTTCCAAAACAAGGCGGTGCCTCCCTAATTTCTTACCTTTATAACCCCATTTATATTCTACAGTGACGACTCGGTAATTTGATTCATTGGCGACATTGTTAAATTGCCATCCGATGATATTTTGCCAGCGGCCCCGGTGCACCAGTCCATAGCCGGTTCGAATGTAATTTTCGCCCAGTTCGAGAAATTTCCTCCCCTTTCCAGCAACCCTCCATTGAAATTCCATCGAAAAATATATAAAAAACAGAAGACCTGTAATTATCAGAAATGGCAATGGCTCCCAATGATCCCTCGTCAAATCCTCCAGTAGGATGGATTGAAACAATAAAAAAGCAGTCAAAACAAGAACCGGCAAAAGTAATTTGAACAGGTTCCACCGGGAACCCCAAGTAAATGGCGCAGGTGGGGCAATATACCGGTTCAGATTTGCCGGCTGCTGAAAAGTCATGGCTGAGTAAAAGTTAAGGACAAAGGATAAATAGCGCAAAGAAAAGAAAAATATGCGCTCGCAGACTCGCCCGCTTGAGCGGATATGGATGGACTATTGGGCCTTTCACCCCGGGATAAATCCCGGGGTTAATAGTATGCCACGTCCCCAAGGTTTTGAATCAGGCTTGGTGCGGCAAGCAGACGGCGGCGACGGAATACACGCATGTCGCGTGGCCTTACGACAATCCACATAAATGGCTACAGAATGGAGACAGGCGGGCTAATTTTATGCAAAGCGGCGTCGTTGCCGCCGCAGTCCAAGACGCAAGCGAAAAAGGCCGCGGCATAACTGTACGGAGACAGGCGAGAGACACGCGTGTCATGCCTGTCCTACTATAGCTTCTTGCCGGTCAGGCGTTCGTAGGCGTCGAGGTATTTGGCGGTGGTGTTGGCGACGACGTCTTCGGGCAATTGGGGTCCGGGCGGGGTTTTGTTCCAGTCGAGGGTTTCGAGGTAGTCGCGGACGAATTGTTTGTCGAAGCTGGGCTGGCCTTTGCCGGGGGCGTATTGGTCGGCCGGCCAGAAGCGCGAGGAATCGGGCGTGAGGACTTCATCAATGAGGATAAGGGTGCCGGATTCGTCCAGGCCAAATTCAAATTTCGTATCGGCGATGATGATGCCACGTTTACGGGCATAATCGCGGGCGTGATTGTAAATCTTAATGCTGGCGGCTTTGGCCTGTTCGGCAATTTTATCGCCGGCGATTTTTTTGGCCTGTTCGAAGGAGATATTTTCGTCGTGGCCGGTCTCGGCCTTGGTGGAAGGGGTGAAGAGGGGTTCGGGCAGCTCAGATGATTCTTTCAAGCCTGGCGGCAGTTTGATGCCGCAAACGGTTTGGGTTTTCTGATATTCCTTCCAACCGCTGCCGGCGAGATAGCCGCGCACGATGCATTCGATGGCGAGGGGCTGGCATTTTTTCACAACCATGTAGCGCGGGCCGATTTTATCGGCGAATTGTTGCAGCTCTTTGGGTAGCGGGTCGCCGGGGCGCGAGAGGAGATGGTTGGGCTGGAACGATTCGGTTTGCGCGAACCAGAAGTAGGAAATTTGGGTGAGCACTTCGCCTTTGCGCGGGATGCCATTGGGCATGATGACGTCGAAGGCGGAGATGCGGTCGCTGGCGACGAAGAGGAGGCGGTCGCCGAGGTCAAAAATTTCGCGGACTTTTCCGCTGCGGACTTTTTTGATGCCGGGCAGTTCGAGAGAAAGGACGGTGCTGTTTTGTGAATTTGCCATGGGCGAAATTATTAAGTTAAAAGTTTAAGTTCAAGAGGCAAAGTGAGGGAAAAGGAAATCTCACGCAAAGGCGCGAAGGCGCAAAGATAAATTAAGATTTTAAAGTCCAAGTGGGCGGTATTAACCTTTGCTCACTTTTTCAAATCCATGTTTGACGAGATTAATATCGCCAGGGAAAGTTACAGGATCATATCGACGTGATTTTAGAAGGTGTTTCTCTATTTCACCCCACGACTTTAACTGCAAATCGTGAATAAGATTTTTCGGTAAATCGACATTCTGAATATTAGTGTTTGGCCCAATAACCTCTTGCCACTCATACCAAGGATACTGGTCACATGCCATCCAAGGAAAATCGCCGCTACTATTAATAAAATAAAGCTCATGCGTTTGATGCTCATTGCAAAACCCGGCCAAAATACCTGCCAACTTCTGAAAATCGGGTTCTTTGTTGTAATTAACACTGTAAGGATCGTCTAAAACTCGGAGGCGTTCACGGAGAGATTCTCCGCTTATTAAAGCGGCGGCTACGTTGCCTGCACCAAGAAATATATTATTAAGTTCGTGTGGAAATTGGAGATTATGAAAAATTCGCCAACGTCCCAAGTCGACAAACTTCTGGCAACTCTTGCATGCGACATAGTAGTTGTAGCCCATGGCGGTTATTCAAATTTGCCATTCATTCTTGGACAATCAACCTGAAAACAAACTTGCCCGTTCGCTTGGCTCATCTATAATAGTGGCTGGCATTCCGGCCTCAGGTTGGAAGCATGGTTGCCAACGTAGCTCAGTTGGTAGAGCAGCGCTTTCGTAAAGCGCGGGTCGCTGGTTCAAGTCCAGTCGTTGGCTCCATCTCTCCATTTACGATAGACGATTTGCTCGCGTGGAACGCGGTAAAGATTGATGCAAGTTTCTTTGATCCTATTCCCGTAAATCCAAAACGCAGCTAAAATTTTCCCGAAGATGAGTCGAGAAAATTTTCAAACTTACACCCGACGCGGTTCTTTTCAGGCGGCGATATACTGAAGCCGTGAGCCAGCTTATGTGCGACGGATCCAATCCCGCCGAGCACAAGGGCATGTAGAAATCCACCCATTTCAAGGAGGCCATAACCACCCATCGAATAGGCAATAGCCGGTGCCGCTAAAGCTGCCGCGCCGCAAAACGCCATAAAGGCTCGTTTCGCAAATATACCCAAAGCAATTGCTCCAAAAATAGCGACGCCGAACAAAACCGTGTCCAACGTTCCCGAGTACTCGCGAGCGAAGAAATAAATCATCAATTCGGCCACAGCCGAATAGATTAAGGCTATGAATACCCAAGTCATACCTATATGGCTACCGTCGTTCCTTTCATCCTTTTAGTCAAGTTTTCTAAAAGTTCAAAGCACCAGGATTTTCAGTCTTTGTTCGGAAAAGACAAAACGGCAGTCATAGACCGCCGCTACAGCAAATCGTTTGGGACGTAAAAATTTTTACGCCGCGGGAATCTTCAATTTCTCGCCGACCACAATGCGGTCGGTGCCCAGCTCGTTGGCTGATTTGAGGGCTTTGATGGTGACGTTGTGGCTTTTGGCGATGTGCGAGAGGGTATCGCCAGATTTAACGAAATAAAACGCCTCGCCGGTAGTCTCTACGGGTTGAACCGGCGCGGCGGTTTTAACCAGTGCTACAGGACGCGTTTGCACCGGAGGAATGGTTTGGGAAATCGTATGCTGCGTTTGAGGAGCCTGGGGAGCAGAAGCCGTTTTGACCGTTTCCGTAGGAGTTTGGACGCTGTTTTCCGAGACGGTGGGATTGGGCTGTGATTTCTCGCTAACACAACCTTCAATGAGCAGGCCGACGACGACCGCGACGCTGACAATGACAGCGGTGACGACGGTCTTCTTAAAACGTTCCCGACGGCGTTGTTCGATATCCAGCTTAAAACAATCCGGGACTTGAAACGGGTTCGACGCGCTCATAAATTCTGTTCTGCGCACTATAAGCATAAGAAATGCCAACTAATAAAAGAAAGTACAACCATGAGGGAAGGCATCCGCAAAGGCCGTTTTTAGGCGGGTCTTGTGACCTATTGCAAGACAAAGCCTGTCCTGTTTCCGCCAAAAACAGGCCTTTTTTAGCGCAAACGGGCGGGCATTCCCGGTTCCTTAAGCCTGCCGGGAGCCCGAGGTTATGGCGAGCGAAGCCGATAGAAACGGGCGGAATAACTTGCCCATTGGGAGTCGCTGAAATATGCCGTGCCAGCGGTGAGGGTATTGGTCTGAACGGGTTGCCAGTCGGGGCGGGACAGGTTGGTGCAGGCGTCCACAATGACGGGAATGTTGGTCGCCCAGGAAATGGTAAATCCAAAAGCATTCGTCTGGATGCCGAAGGTGGGTTCGAAGGTCAAAATGGATGGATTGGAAAGGTACCAGGGGGCAGTAGGACGACCGTCAAGCATCGGCGCCCAACCATGCATGCCTGGCAAATAGTAGACAGTTGCATTTGTATCCGAGTAAAAAACGGTAGAATCACCATCAAATGGGGGCGCATTGCCAGAAAAGAAAATTTGTTTGAGTTTAAAGCAATACTCAAATTCCTCGCCGGCGGTGAACGGCGCGGTCGATTCTACAAAGACGTTGGTCAAAGATTTGCATTCCGCAAAAGCGGCCTCGTCGATACCAACAACACTATTGGGAATAATGAGGCTGGAGAGTCCGCACTCTTCGAAAGCCTGGGTTCCAATGTATGTCACACTATTGGGGATATTAATCGTAGAAAGGCTGATACACTCCAAGAAAGCAGCGCTACCGATGTTGGTCACGCTGTTGGGAATCGCGACATTCGTTAAGCCAGTGCAGCCGAAAAAGAGGTAACTTGGGAGGCTGGTCACACTATTTGGGATAGAGACGCTGGCCAGGGAGTAACAGTCTTCAAAAGCATAAATGCCGAAATTTGTAACTCCGTTGCCGATTGTGATGCTTGTGAGGTTGGTACATAAATAAAAAGCCGCGTCACCAATAGTAGTAACGTTAGCAGGAATCACCACATTGGTCAGACACGAACATTCAAAAAATGCAGATCCACCTATGTTAGCGATGTCAACGGGAACCGTGTAGCTACCGGATCTGCCCTGCGGACACCGAATGAGGAGTGTTTGACTTTTGTCACATAAAACGCCGGAAATACTGCTATAAAATTCGTTGCCCGGATCCACCGCTATCATCGTGAGCTCTGAACATCCGTCAAACACCTCTGGCGCAATATTGGTCACACTGGCCGGGATACTGAAGTTTACAAGACCAGAACAGAATTCGAACGCGGCTTGCCCTATGCCCACGACGCCATTGGAAATAATAACATTCGTTAAACTGGTACAATAAAGAAAAGTGTCGTTTTCAATATACGTAACACTGGCCGGGATGGTGATGGCGGACAGGCTAATGCAACCGTAAAACGCAATTTGGCTTATATTGGTAATGCTGTCTGGTATCAAAATATTGGTTAGACTGGCACAATCTTCAAACGCTCCGGTGTTGATGCTGGTGAGACCGTTACCTATCGTGATATTGGCCAAATTGGCACAACTTTCGAACGCAAAGTCCTGAATGCTGGTAACGCTATCGGGAATAACCACGCTCTTCACGGTACTGTTATAAAAAGCATTCCCCCCGATACTGGAAACTGACATTCCACCAATCTCATCAGGAATAACGATATTATTATCAGGACCCGTATATCCCGTAATGGTAATTGTATCATCGTCATTTGTAACGTACGTGAATTGCGCATGTGCCATGACCGGGCCCAGCAGAAGGACGAGCAGGAACAACAGCTTAATGGGCCAGGACTTCTGATTCACTCTATTACATCAACCTGATTTTGAGGAGTTTGTCAACGAAATGGTTGTGACGTTTTGGAGGCAAACAGGTGCAGAAAACAAAAACAGGCGGGCCGTTTCCAGCCCGCCTGCCGTTGATTCTTGAGCCGATGATTACTCGGATTTTTGCGCTTCGTCCGCGGCGTCGAAGGCGTGTTGCAGGGCAACGAGGTCTTCGCCGGGTTTGAGCGAGTCGAGCAACTTCTGCTCTTCTTTGAGCTGCTCGTCGGAGTAGTTGGCGGCCTTGATGGACAGGCCGATGCGGCGTTCGCCTTTATCAATCTTGATGACGCGGGCGGAGACGTCCTGGCCGGCTTTGAGCACGTTCTTGATCTTGTCCACGCGTTCTTCGCTGATTTGCGAAATGTGCACGAGGCCGTCAATGTCATGCTGCAGGCCGATGAAGGCGCCGAAGCTGGCGAGCTTGGTGACTTTGCCGGTAACGAGGTCACCGACTTTGTAGAGCTTCTCGATATTTTCCCAGGGATCGGAGCCGAGCTGTTTGATGCCGAGGGCGATGCGCTGGTTCGGGCGGTCCACTTCGAGGACGTTGGCTTCCACTTCGTCGCCCTTCTTCATGACTTCGCTCGGGTGATTGATCTTGCGGGTCCAGGACATGTCGGACACGTGAATCATACCGTCGATGCCTTCTTCCAGTTCCACAAACGCGCCGTAGCTGGTGAGGTTGCGCACCTTGCCTTTGACGCGTGAGCCGACCTGGTATTTGTCCGCGGCGTTGTCCCACGGATTGGATTCGAGCTGGCGGACGCCGAGGGAAATTTTTTGTTCCTCGCGGTTGATGCCGAGCACGATGGCTTCGATTTCCTGGTCCTGTTTGAGAACGTCGCTGGGCTTGGCCACGCGTTTGGTCCAGGAAAGTTCGGTGACGTGAATAAGGCCTTCCACGCCGGGTTCGAGCTGCACAAACGCGCCGTAGGGCACGAGGCTGACGACTTTGCCTTTGACTTTAGCGCCCACGGGATACTTGGTCTCGATGTTGTCCCAGGGGTTGGACATCTTTTGCTTGAGGCCGAGGCTGACGCGTTCTTTTTCTTTGTTCACGTCAAGGACGACGACGTCGATTTCCTGGCCGACTTTCAAAATTTCCGAAGGGTGACCGATGCGGCCCCAGCTCATGTCGGTGATATGGAGCAGGCCGTCGATACCGTTGAGGTCAATGAACGCGCCGAAGTCGGTGATGTTCTTGACGGTGCCTTTGCGGATATCGCCCGGCATCATTTCGCCCAGCAGGTGAGCGCGCTTCTCGTTGCGTTCCTGCTCGATCAATTCGCGGCGGGAGAGAACGATGTTCTGGCGGTCCTGGTTGATTTTGACGACCTTGAATTCGTAGGTGTTGCCGACGAACTGCTGGAGATTCTTCGGGGTGATGACGTCGATTTGCGACGCGGGCAGGAAAGCCTCGACGCCGACGTTGACGACCAATCCGCCTTTAACGACGGTTTTGACTTTGCCGTTGATGCGGCCGCCTTCGTTGCAGATGGTTAAAATTTTGTCCCAGTTCTTTTTGAATTCCGCCTTCTCGTGCGAGAGGACGACGGTGCCTTCTTTATTTTCGAGTTTCTCGATCAGGACGTCGATTTCGTCGCCCACTTTGATGGCTTCGGGGTCCTGGAATTCGCCGGCGGGGATGGCGCCTTCGCTTTTGTAGCCGATGTCCACGAGGACTTCTTTGGAGCGGACTTCGATGATGGTACCTTTGACGATTTCGCCCTGGGCAACGAGCGCGCGACCGCTCTGCTTAAGGGCTTCTTCCATTGTAAGCATAATGACTTGGAACTTTCTAACTGCGGGAGACTTTGGGCGCCGCGAAAGCGGCACTTGAAGGCTCCATTGCCTAAACCAGACTTCCGTGGCAACGGAGGTTAAGGGTTAGGTTAATTGTTAACTTTTTTTTCTCAGCCTCAATGAACATCCGCACACGCGGCGTTCAGGCAGTATTTAGAATAGGGGAAATGCGGGGGAAAGGCAAGGAATAATTAGAACTCACTGAGGGCCTCAACATTGGGCTTAATCTTCCGCCTGCATAAGCAAAAGTTAACTTCGCCAATCGGAACCTGCAGCCTGTAGTTTGAAAAAGAAAATAAATGCAAGCACCCAGCCCAAAAGCCCAAGCCAAAATATCCATTTGCGCGGCATTTTGTCGCAAAAAAACATGCCTCCTCCCAAAACAATCATCAATAAGATAACCGTGCCATACCCCTTTTGTGTATCAGTATGTGCAAATGGCAAAAGAACCCATATTAAGATGGCCATCAACGAAGCAGGTATGCCCAAGAAAACCCACCAATCCATTTGCCCCTCCAGTCCTCGAGAGCCAAGAAAATTTTTCCCGCGCTGTTCCCGGGCAAATTTGGTTTGTCCGTTTGTTTTATAAACCGAGCGGAAAAAGAAAAAACTGGCGATGGCACCAAGAATCCAGCCGGGCACAAGCAGGTATTCAATGAGCAAAGCAAGTTTATCGTATTGAATTCCCATAAGCTGAATAAGCATTGCACTGGCAATCCAAACCACTCCCATGCCGGTAAAGCCGCCCAGAATAGTCAGTGCACCGATAGGGAAGCCACGCGTAATTCTTTCAATGAAGCCTTCTTCGTTGAAGGGATGATCCGGTGATCCTGATGTGGAGTCCGTTACCATAACGTATCGTGTACCTCTCATGAGTCCATAGTGCGCATCCACTCTGCGAAGAGCCAATCTCTGGCCGGAAAGGTGTTCAAGCGCGCTTGACTCAACAGCTACGTTATGACCAGCCAATTTTAATTCGATGCATTCAGCTTTCGGCCTTTCAGCCGGGCCATAACAACCAATAATAAAACTTTCACCTTTATAGAACCATCGAGGGGGATTTAAACCGTCGCTTTGCTCCGTCGCCATCATCAGTACCGGCTGTTTCCCGCGAGGTATTTCTTTTATGATTTCTCGCAGGAAATCTTCGGCCTCTGGCGTGATTGAAAATGGAATAGAATTCGCCATTTAATTAATAACCGGCGTCTTGAATTGCATTTTTTGCGCCAAGTTTCCGCCACCACAGCCAAAGGACGAAACCTGTCAGGACGCCGCCCAGATGCGCGAACGAGGCCACATTGCTGAAGCCGGCTACCTGCATGTAGGCGCCGATAAATTGCAGCAACAGCCAGGCGATAAATGCCACCCAGGCCGGGATGTGCACCCAGACAAACCGGAAATAAAAGCGGAAAAGAAATGAAAGTTTGGCCCGCGGAAATTGGAGCGCATAAAAGACAAGCACCCCAGAAATCCCGCCGCTGGCCCCGATAACCGGTTCAAGGGAATGCATATTGAACAGCGCGTGAAGGGCATTGCCGATGATGGTGGACAGGAAAATAAGGCCGAGAAACCGCCAGCGCCCAAGAAAGCATTCGACGTCGCCCCCAAAGAGGAGGAAAAAATAGAGGTTGCTGGCCAAATGCCAAAAGCCGCCATGGATAAAAAAAGACGTAAGAAGGGTAATGCCGCCATAGCGCCATATGTCATCGGGAATCATGCCAAAGGTTTCCACCGCATCTTTCAGGTGAAAAAAAGCAATGACACTGGTTAGGGTCACGAGGAGGGACAGTGACCAGGTCACCCACGGCCGTTGCGAAATATCGGAACTCTCGAATTTGACGGGCAGCCCCAGCATGGCGGGAACCCATTTCCAGGCTTCATCAGGCGGGTCATCGTAGCCGGCCTGGTTCCGGTTTTTCTCCTGCTCGATTTTCCAGGTGGCTTCCGCTTCCATGGCGCGAAACATGGCTTCTTCCGGTGTCTCGGCGACGCCTTCAGGCAGTTGTTCAAATTTACCGCCGTCGAACCAGACCATGGTGCAGGAGAGGCAACTATCCAGTGAGATGGGAGGGCGCGACAGGAGAAAGTTCTTCATCGGCGCCTCGCAAAAAGGACAAGGCCGGATGGAGACCTGGGTAGCGTGCCTGGCTTGCCGAATCAGGCCGCTAACAAAGCGGTCGCCCGTGGTGCGGCGGATTTGCGGAAACGACACGGCCCGGCCATCGCACTGGTTGCAATGGGAATAGATGCCGTCGCGGCTACGGACGGTCTGCAAATGGACACCGCAATTTGGGCAATTGGCCATGTTTGCGCAACGCCCGCAACCCGCATGCCGCTTACTGCTTGTTCTTGAGCAAATCCCGGATTTCCCTCAGGAGAATTTCTTCATTGGTCGGCGGCGGCGGGGCGGCTTCCTGCTTGCGGGTGAGGGTGTTGATGCCTTTGACGAGCAGGAAAATGCAAAAGGCCACGATGAGGAAATCCAGCGTGACGGTCACAAAATCGCCCCAGGCCAGCACGGGTCCCGCCTTGAGGGCGTCGGCCAGGGCCAAATGGCCGCCCGGATTTTTGGCGGCAAAATCGGCCTGCGCCTGCGTGACTTTGTCTGAAAGCGGGATGTAAAGATTGGTAAAATCAACGTTGCCCACGACTTTGCCGACCAGCGGCATGATGAGATCGTTAACCAATGCCGTGACAATTTTTCCAAAGGCTGCGCCGATGATGACACCGACCGCGAGGTCAACGACGTTTCCCCGCATGACGAATGTTTTAAACTCCTCAATAATTTTCATATGTGTCCTTTCTAATTTGCTGGAACCGTAGCAAACAAAGGCACGCGGGGGAAATTGAAAAATACGAAAAAAACCGGCGGCTAACTAATCCAAAAATGTCAGCTTAACGCCTTCCTTCGGCTTGGAAAAACTGTCGAGCAGGGTAGAGCCGGTGGGCGGAGCCGGAGGAGTTTCCTTTTTCTCAGCCTGCGGTTCGAGCGCTGAACGGAGCGCGCCTTCCACGAGCTGGGCGCAATGGATTTTCATGGGCGGCAGCGGCCCGAGTTCGCCGGCGAGTTCTTCGGTTTTGAGCGCGAGGGCTTCCCCGGCGGTTTTACCGCGAATGAGTTCCGTCGCCAGGCTGGCCACAGCGATGGCGGTTTCGCAACCGAAGGATTGGAACGTCGCACGATCAATGACCTTCTTGCCGTTCTCTTCTTTGAACTTCACCCAGAGGCGCAGCATCTCGCCGCAATCAGCATTGCCGACCGTGCCGACGGCATCGGCGTTGGCCAACTCGCCCATGTTTTGTGGATTGGCGAGCGCGGCCTGGATGCGTTTTTGGAGGTCGTCGGTCATATCAATGAGAAGTTTTTTCAGCGGTTGAAGGAGCGGGCGCTTTCGCCTCCAGTGGATGGAGTTCATCGTAAAGGGCAATGAGAAGCTTGTCCCGACGATTGCCAGCCAATAATAGTAAAAATTCAGCGTAACACCAAAAGGCTTTAGCCAAAAGGAATGTCGCAAAAACCCCAAAGCACACACCTGTCGCCAACCCTGTACGATACCATTCCATCGAAGTTTGGAGATGTTGGTTCACGCTACTATCTTTACTTGAGAATCCGCCCACTATCGTGACGATAACATATATAAACCAAACAAATAACACGACGAACATCACAGAACCAATTAAACCCATCCAAGCCCATCGCCGACCTTTCCGTAATTGTTTGCGTACTTTTTCCACAAATTCCGCATCCGACAAATTGCTCGATGGGAATATTTTCATATCCACAACTTAATATCGCGGCATCTTGGGGTCAATTTCCTTGGCCCAGGCGTCGGTGCCGCCTTTGACGTTTTTCACGTACTTGAAGCCCTGTTCGCGCAGGAACCCGGCGCATTCATAGGAACGCGCGCCGATTTTGCACAGGAGATAATACTGCGTGTTCGGGTCCAGTTCGGTAAAACGCTTCTGGATTTGGCTCATGGGCAGCAACGGCACGCCTTCAATACGCGCGATCTCGTATTCGTACGGTTCCCGGACGTCCACGATCTTGATGCCGAGCGATGGATTATCGAGAGCCTTTTTCATCTCCTGCACGGTCACTTCATCGGGATCGCCATTTTCCGGTTTGGGCTGGATGCCGCAAAACACTTCGTAATCGATCAATTCTTTGACCGTCGGGTTTTCACCGCAGATGGGACATTGCGGGTCGCGGCGTAATTTCAATTCGCGGAACTTCATGTCGAGCGCATTGAAAAGCAGCAGACGGCCGAGGAGCAAATTGCCTTTGCCCAGCGCGAGCTTCAAAATTTCCGTCGCCTGGATGCAGCCGATGATGCCGGGCAGCACGCCGAGTACGCCGCCTTCCGCGCAACTGGGCACTTCGCCCGGCGGCGGCGGTTGCGGATAAAGGCAGCGATAGCACGGGCCACCCAAGTGCGGCGCGAAGACGCTGGCCTGCCCCTCGAAACGGAAAATGGAGCCATAAACGTTTGGCTTCTTCAACAGCACGCAGGCGTCGTTGGTCAGGTAGCGTGTCGGGAAATTGTCTGTGCCGTCGACGACGATGTCGTACGGGCGGATGATGTCGAGCGCGTTCTCGGACGAAATGCGCGTGTTATGGATGACGACTTCGCAATTGGGATTGATGCCGTGGATGGATTCCTTGGCGGATTGCGCTTTCGAGCGGCCTACGTCGGCGTCCGTATGCAAAATCTGGCGCTGCAGGTTCGAATAATCCACCGTGTCGAAATCCACAATGCCGATCTTGCCGAGGCCCGCGGCGGCGAGATACATGGCAATGGGCGAGCCCAGCCCGCCTGCGCCGATGCACAGGACGCTGGCAGCCTTGATACGTTTCTGGCCGGCCAAACCGACTTCAGGCAAAATTAAATGCCTCGAGTAACGGCGAATTTCGTCATTGTTTAAGTCCATAAATTTACTCTCAAAGGGAAAGTATAATAATGCAAACGCGGGGGAAATCAAGAGGCGGGATTTAACCGATTTGACCAGAGGCTCAAGTCAGGATAACTATCTTAAAAGGCTAAAGATTGGGCAATAATTTATGAAAATTTTTATTGGAATTCTCGCCGTTATTTGCGCGATCTTAATTCTTTTTCTTGTCCCCGCCCTTTTTGAAATGGTTGACAAGAGCGAGGTGCCGGAAATGACGCCGGAAAGGGCTCAAAAACTTTTTGAAACGGCGGGTGGTATAAATAAGGTCAATTCAGAAGCCAGATGGCTTTTTGACCACGCGGATCCTAGTCACATCTTTTTAATGCAGTACGATTTGACCAATTCGCCTGCGATTTTATCCCTTTATTCAACCTTACAAAATTACTCCGGTCGGGATTATAGCGGAACGAGTATAGCCATTTACCCCGAAGGCGGCAGGCACCTTGAAATCAAGTTCGGCAACCATTGGTCGCTTAAGTGGATTTACATCTTTGATCCAAAAACGATGATGGTATCTAATTTGCCATCGGACTGCTTCCAGATTACTTCGAATATTTTCGCTACAAGATGAGATGATTTTCATCACAGCGGCGATTGCGGCTTCATTGCCGCGTCAACCACAACAGCCTTTTGGGAATACAATGGCATTAGCGCCGCGCCGATGGCCTGCGATAAATCGCCAAGCGCCGCCGGGACAATTTTAATGCCGCGTTGCGACGGGAAAAAATATTTCAGCGCGCTTTCCTGAACGATCTTCAAATAACGCTGGCGAAATTCCGGCGTGGTCGCTTCCGGATCCATCAAACCGCCGCCGATGACAACAATGCTCGCGTCCAGCGCGAGGGTAAGATTGGCGACGTGAAAACCCAGCGCGCGGGCCTGGAAATCAAAAATTTCCTGCGCCAGCACATCGCCTTTCTGCGCGCGGGTGCGGAGCGACAACGCTTTTTCTTTCGGCGTGGCGGTGGATTTCGCCAGCTCATGGTCGGGATATTTCAACAGTTTTTCTTCCAGCAATCGCGGCAATCCCGAAATGGTGGTGTAGGCTTCGATGCAGCCCCAGTCGCGGCCGCAACCGCACGGGAATGGTTTGCCAGTAGCGCCGAGCAGATGCAACGGGGCGGGCATGTGGGCGGTTTCCATTCCGGAAAGAGTGTCGCCTTCGAGCGGCAAGCCGTCCGCCCCAATAAACGCCGAACCAAGGCCGGAGCCCGGCATAAGCATCAGCACCGAGGCGCGGGCATTTCCGCGGGCCAATTTTGCCTCAGCGATGCCGCCACATTTGCCATCGTTGCCGACGACCAGCGGTATTTCGCGACCGGCCATTTTCGTGAGCGCATGGCTGTAATCTGTGTAGACGTCCCATCCGGCAAAGTTTGCGGGCAGGTTCGCGGCTTTGCCCAGCACGCCATAACGTTCATACGGCCCGGGAATGGACAGCCCAACGCCTTGCACTTGCGGCCATGACAAATTGTTCTCCGCAAGAAATTCGGTGATGGATGAAATCCAACTGGCGACGATGGCATCGTGATCGCTTCCGGAATTCACGGAACGCTGGAGCAATTTGGTGGTGACGGCATCGCCATTTTCCCAGACGGCGGCGGTTTTACAAGTCGTCCCCCCGTTGTCGGTGCCGATAAAGATTTTTTTTAAACTCATGAGTGCGTGTAAATGTTGCGGGCAGTCTTAGCTTTGCTTCTTCTTATAGATCTCTTCC
>Ga0335083_10003178_pt1 | contig 21411 bp, 15 predicted proteins | sample Lox_Sample_42_FD_206716 | JGI IMG/M metagenome (GOLD analysis project Ga0335083, IMG submission 206716) | Soil microbial communities from Loxahatchee National Wildlife Refuge, Florida, United States - Lox_Sample_4.2 | ecosystem: Environmental > Terrestrial > Soil > Wetlands | place: USA...
AGTGCTGACCAGCACCAATCCGATGACCCTGTTGCACACGAATGCCTACGGCCCGGTGACGGTGAAGGATGCCAGTCAAACCATCACCTATTCCAACGGCGTGGATTATATGGAAACCGATTTGCCGAACGGCACGGTACAAATTGCGCGGACCGAAACTTCTTCCATCCCCGACGGCGCGACCGTGTTGGTGAGCTACAGTTGGAACTACATCACGCCCGCCGGATTGAACCTGACCGTGACCGGCGACGTTGTGGTTGCCAGCGGCGGCAGCATCAATGCCAATGGCATCGGTTACGGTGGCGCTCCCAGCCGGTACCTGGGAATCGGTCCGGGCAGCGGCTCCAGTTCCGGCGGCACTTTTTTTGATGGCTCCGGCGGCGGACACGGCGGGAACGGCGGCATGAGTTCCAGCAACGCGGTCGGCGGCGCGTGCTACGACTCGCTGTATCAACCCATCCTGTTGGGCAGTGGCGGCGGCGCGAGCTACGCCGGCCCCGGCGCCAACGGCGGCGGCGCCATCCACATTGCCGCCACGGGGAACGTGGACATTGACGGCGTGGTCTCCGCCAACGGCGCGGACGCGAGTTACGACCGGGCGGGCGGCGGCGCGGGCGGCAGCGTTTGGATTATCGCCGCGAGCGTGAGCGGGGCCGGCAGCATTTCGGCTGACGGCGGCGCCGGCGCGCCGATGTACGGCGGCGGCGGTGGCGGCGGACGCATTGCCATCCAATGCGGCACGAATACTATTTCCGGCACGATGACCGCTTACGGCGGCAGCGGTTTTCAAACCGGCGGCGCGGGAACCATTTTCACCCAAATCACCGGCCAAAACGGTTTGTTGGTGGTGGACAATGGCGGACGCGCCGGAACCAATTCCACCGTAACGCTACCGACGCTGGCGGACGTCATCATCCGCGGCAACGCCGGCGTCGCCGCCGGCAGCCCGTTTAATTCCAGCAACCTGACCGTGAGTGCCCGCAGTGTTTTGACGGCTCCGACGCAGGGCGCCCTGACACTCTCGGTGGCCGGCAATATGACGATTCAAGCGGGCGGCGTGCTGACGCTGGACGGTCTTGGTTATGGCGGCGGCAGCGGCTCCGGCGCCGGTCAGATTTATTTCACCGGCAATTATTATTTTGGCGGCGGCGGCGGACACGGGGGTTACGGCGCCGCCGCGTCGGTCGCCAACGCCACCGGTGGTTCCGCTTATGATTCGCAGGCGACGCCAACGTTGCCCGGCAGCGGCGGTGGGAATAACAGTACTTTTGCTCCAGTCTCGATTGGCGGCGCAGGCGGCGGCGCGATGCAACTCACCGTGGCCGGCAATTTGCAGGTGGATGGAAACATCACCGCCAATGGCCTCAACGGCTCCGGGATTGCCGGCGGCGGCGGTTCCGGCGGCGGCCTTGAAATTTATGCCGCGGTGCTCGCCGGTTCCGGCTCGGTCACGGCCAACGGCGGCAACGGCGCCGGTTCGTTCGGCGGCGGCGGCGGCGGCGGGCGCATCGCGATTGTTGCCGGAACAAACCTGTTCACCGGCAAACTCGCCGCGACGGGCGGTGGCGGTGCGAATCGGGGCGGGGCGGGAACTTTATATCTGCAAGCGGGTGGCGCCGCGCCGGAATTGCTGCTGGACAACGCCGGCCAGGCAGGCGCCATCACGCCGCTGCAAGCCGCCCAGGGAGCAAATTTAATTGTCCAGAACAGCGCGGTTGGCCTGGCCAATTCAGGCCTGTCATTCGGCAGCCTGTTGGTGGGTTCAAACGCCTGGCTGATGGCCAGTAATGCCAACTTGTCACAGACTCTCGATCTTACGGTTTCGGGCAACGCCACCATTCAGTCCGGCAGCGGCCTTATCGCCGACGGCGGCGGTTACGCGGCCAACAACGGTCCGGGCCACGGCAGCTACTATCCATCCCAGCCGAATTATCCGGGCGGCGGCGGCGGCCACGGCGGTTACGGCGCCGCCTGGTCGGGCACCAATATCGGCGGCGGCACCACTTACGACACGATTGCCGCGCCCACCACTGCTGGCAGCGGCGGCGGCGGATATTCGCCTTACTCCATCGGCGGCAGTGGCGGCGGGGCGATGGTAATAATTGTTTCCGGCGCGTTACAGGTGGACGGCGTTCTTTCCGCCAACGGCGGCAACGGCAGTGGCAACGGCGGCGGCGGCTCCGGCGGCAGCCTGAATTTGACCGTCGGCAGCCTGCTCGGCTCCGGCGTCATTGCCGCCAACGGCGGCAACGGCGTGGACGGCGTCGGCGGCGGGGGCGGCGGCGGCATGATTGCCGCGAGTTTCAGCCAGACGAATTCATTTACTGGAACGATTTCGGCCTGTGGCGGCAGCGGCGCAAATTACGGCGGCGCGGGCACGATTTATATCCGGACCAATTCTCTGAACCAGCCGTTGCTCATCGTGGACAACGCCGGGCATCGCGGAACGAACACGCCCATTTTATCCACTTATCCCCCCATCAGCCTGATTATCCGCAATGGCGCCGCTGCCTCCGTGTCACAACAAACTGTTGCGAATCTCCTCATCACTTCCAACGCCTGGTTGGTGCCTGGAAACAACATCTCCGGCACCGTCAACTTGACGGTCAACGGCAACGCCACGATTCAAGCGGGTGGCGGCATTGTCACCGATGCCACGGGCAACCCGCAAAACAGCGGTCCCGGACCCGGTCATGGCTATGGCAATTCGCCGTGGTATCCGTGCAGCGGCGCGGGCCACGGCGGTTACGGGGCGTTCGGGTTTACAAATCAAAATCAAACTCCCGGCGGAATCACTTATGACTCCACTGCCTCGCCCAACAACGCCGGCAGTGGCGGCGGCGGCTATGGCCCATACTCCAGCGGCGGCGGAGGCGGCGGTTATGTCCGCTTGCAGGTCACCGGTGTGTTGCAATTGGATGGCGTTATTTCCGCCAACGGCGGCAACGGCACCGGCTCCGGCGGCGGCGGCGGTTCGGGCGGGAGCATTTACCTTTCCATTGGCAGGACCGGCGCGTTTAGCGGCGCCGGCAGCATCACGGCCAATGGCGGCAACGGCGCGAACGCCATCGGCGGCGGCGGCGGCGGCGGACGCCTCGCCATTTATACGCTCAACAATCCCGGTTATCCGCCGCTGACCAACTCGTTTACCGGCGTCCTTTCGGCGTACGGCGGCGGCGGCTGGCAATTTGGCGGCGCGGGCACGATTTACTTCCAGACCAACGGGGTCGGCTACCCGCTGCTGCTGCTGGACAACGCCAACCACGCCGGCACCAACACCAGTTTCGATTTTCTCAGCCTGAATGCCACGATTCAGAATGGAGCCGTTGGCCTGCTGCCGGTTTCCGGCGGGTGGGCGCCGATCAATCTCCTCGTCCGCACTAACGGCGTCCTGACGGCGCCGGCCTCCGGCAGCATGCGCACCGTCAGCGCCAATACCGTTACCATCGAAGCCGGCGGCGCGATTTCGCTGGACGGCTCTGGCTACTCGCAATCTGGTCCGGGCAACGGCCTTCCCGGATCCAACTCGCGTGGCGGTGGTGGTCACGGCGGCTACGGCGGTGGCAATCCGACGGGTGGCGGCGCGACTTATGATTCCATCCAGTCCCCGGCGATGGCCGGAAGCAGTGGTGCCAGCTATAATTCCGGCCCGCCTTACAGCTACGGAGGCACCGGTGGCGGCGCGCTGTCGTTAAGCGTTTTTGGCACTCTCACGGTGAATGGACGGCTTTCAGCCAACGGCCTGAGCGGCGGTTACAATTCCGGCGGCGGGTCGGGCGGCAGTTTGAATCTTTCTGCCTTCAACCTCGCTGGCAGCGGCGTCATTTCCACCGCCGGCGGTGCGGCCAGTGGCGCGGCGGGCGGCGGTGGCGGCGGACGCATCACCTTGGTCTGCACAAACGATAATTTCACCGGCCAATTTTCTGCGATCGGCGGTAATGCAACTTACCCCGGCGGCGCAGGCACCATTTACACCAGCGCCTCCGGCGCGCAAGCGTTGCTTGTGGACAACGGCGGCCTGGCCGGCACCAATACGCCGTTGTCCAGCGCGTATTCCCTGCCGGCAACGCCGTTTAATTTGGACATTTCCGGTGGGGCCGTGGCCGTTCCGTTCACGCCATTGCCGTTGTTGAGCAATTTGAACCTGGCCACCGGCAGCACACTGACGGTGCCCGTTGCGCAATCCAATCTCTTCCTTGCCGTCCTGAACAACGCGAACCTGGCCGGCACCTTGAACGTGGACCATCTCGGTTACGCGCAGGGCAACGGTCCCGGCGCCGGCAGCGCCATTTCCAGCAAAGGCTCCGGCGGCGGCTATGGTGGCGCGGGCGGCGCGTCGTCTTCCGCTGCGGCCGGCGGCGCGAGCTACGGCTCGGCCACGGAGCCGGTGGATTTCGGCAGCGGCGGCGGCGACGGCGCGGCCACGGCCAACGGCGGCTCCGATGGCGGCGGCGCGCTGCACTTGGCCGTGGCCGGCGCGTTGAGCGTGAACGGCAACGTCAGCGCAAACGGAGACGCCGGCTTGCAGGACGATTCGGGCGGCGGCGCGGGCGGCAGCGTGTGGATCAGCGCCGGTTCGCTTTCGGGCGCGGGAAATATTTCGGCGCTGGGTGGCGCCGGCGCGGCGCTGGGCGGGGGCGGGGGCGGCGGTGGACGCATCGCGATTTACACGCCCACGAACAATTTTGCCGGCACGACGAGCGCTCGGGGCGGCGGCGGCTGGTCGTCCGGCCAGGGGGGAACGATTCTCCTTTCGGGAGCCTTTTCCAACTTCCAGATTGAGTCGCAATCGCCGACCGGCCTGGTGATGAACGTGGTGAGTTGGGTGGATTTGGGTTTCAACGACGCGGTGGACCCGGCATCCGTCTCGGCGTCGAACTTCGCGCTGGTCACGCCGGCGGGCGTTTTGGCCGCGTCGAATTTGACCGCGGCGGCCACCGGCCCGGCTACGGTGCGGGTGAGTTTCCCGGCTCAAAATTTACTGGGCAATTATACCATCCAGGCGGCAACGGCCATTACGAACATCTTCGGCTTGCCGCTGGCGTCGGCGTATGCCGGCACGTTCACGGTGTCGTTGCCGGCCATTTCCGGCGCGGTCACCGATACCAACGGCGCGCCGGTGGCCGGCGTGCTGCTGCAACCGTCCGGCGGGTTGACCGGCGTGACGACCGGTGCCAACGGCCAATACGCGCTGGGCGTGCCGCCGGGTTGGAGCGGCACGGTGACGCCGGGCCTGGGAAATTTCATGTTTGTGCCCGGTTCCATCGCCTGCACCAACGTCACCGCCCCGCTGACCAACCAGAATTATTTGATGGTGACGACGATTGCGCCGGGCCTGGTTCCCGGCGTGAGCGGGACCGACTTTAGGGTGAATTGGGCAGGCCTCCCCGGTGTGACCTATCAACTGCTCTGGTCTACCAACCTCGTGAACTGGCAGCCCCTGGGCAGCCCGCTGCCCGGCACCAACGGCCCGATGCAATTTGTCGTGCCGATCGGTTCGGACCCGGCGGACTTCTTCCGCGTCAGCGCGACGGAGTGACGATGCCGTTGAAGGGTTAAAGCGGAAAGGCTGCCGGCTCATGCAACTGCTTCGACGTTTCAACGCTGCAAAGGATTATCCGGTAGTGTCCTGATTTGGGCCCGGGGCGCAGGTTTGTGACCCGCTGCTGCTTGATGTGAAAAGCCGCACGTTGCGGCTTACCGGGCCGCGCTCATCAAATCAGGACACGACCGATTAACAAACTTGTTTTCGGCGCGTTTCCCGTTAGCTTTTTCCTGCCGTTCATGAACCCAGCGCTCATTATTGTGCCAACTTACAATGAACGGGAAAATCTCCCGCGCATCGTGCCACGGCTTTTGGCGCTGCCGGTGCAGGTGGATTTGCTGGTCGTGGACGGCAATTCCTCCGATGGCACGGGACAGATCGCGGACGAACTCGCGGCGAAACATCCCGAAGTCCAAGTCCTCCACGAAACCAAAAAAAGCGGCCTGGGCCGCGCCTACCTCGCCGGTTTCAAATGGGCGCTGGAACGCAGCTACGAATTCATTTTTGAAATGGACGGCGATGTTTCGCACGACCCCGACGATGTCCCGAAATTTTTGGAGGCAGCGAGCAGACAAAACGCCGACCTGGTGCTCGGTTCGCGTTATACCGGCGGTGTGCGGGTGCTGAATTGGCCGCTCAAACGCCTGCTGCTGAGCCGGTGCGCCGGGATCTACGTCTGGCTCGTTACGGGAATGCCCTTCACCGATCCCACCGGCGGCTACAAATGTTTCCGCCGCCGGGCGCTGGAGGCCATCCACCTCGAGGCCATAAAATCCGATGGTTACAGTTTTCAAATTGAGATGACGCACCGGCTCTGGCGCGCCGGTTTTAGTGTCATGGAAGTGCCGATCACCTTCACCGAACGCGTCGAAGGCAGTTCCAAACTGACGCACCACATCATCAACGAGGCATTCTGGATGGTCTGGCGGCTGTGGCTGCAAAACGGTTGCCGGCGCAAACCGCGTTCCAAAGCTGAACATTCGCCGCAGAAGTCCGTCAAAGTCTGAAGTGAAAGGAAATCCAATGAAGATGAGTCTGATGGTCCTGTTTGCCGTGGTCGGATTGGTTTCGCTGGCCGTTCCGGTTCTGGCGGCGCCCCGGCCCAAAGTTGGTGAAACGGCACCGCTGTTTACCGGTCAGGACCAGGATGGCAAAACGGTGGTGTTGGCTGATTTAATCGGCAAAAAAATCGTGCTGCTCTATTTTTATCCGAAGGATTTCACCTCCGGTTGCACGAAGGAAGCCTGTGGGTTTCGGGACCGCATGGGCGACCTGCAAAAGGACAACGTTGAGGTGGTGGGCGTGAGTTTCGATTCCGCCAAAAGTCACCAGGAATTCATCGCAAAGTACAAGCTGAATTTTACCCTGCTGGCCGATCCCGACGGAAAGATTGTGGACCTTTACGGCGTGCGAATGGACCATATGGATATCGCCCATCGGGTCAGTTTCCTCATCGGGCTGGACGGCAAAATCGTGCATGTCACCGACGCCGGTAATCCCGCCGTTCACTTTGAACAGATGCAGGCAGCCATCGCCACCCTCAAAGCAAAGTAAGAACTTTGGTGAATTATCTTTGTCAACGGTGCTGCCCTTTTTAACCTGCTCTTGTGCCACTGCAAATCGGCGATCGTCTGGGTTTGGCCATCAATGACATCGCGTTCGGCGGCGAAGGGGTCGGGCGCGTGGATGATTTTGTCGTATTCGTGCCGTTCGTGCTCGTCGGTGAGACCGTGGAAGTCGAAATCATCGAGGTAAAAAAGCATTTTGCCCGGGCCAGGCTGGTTCACGTGGAAAAGCCCTCGGCGGAGCGGGTCGAGCCGGAGTGCCGTTACTTTGGCCGGTGCGGCGGCTGCCAATACCAACATGTTGCCTATGAGGCGCAACTGCGGCTCAAGCAAAAACAAATTGCGGATCTGTTTGAACGAATCGGAAAATTTCCGCCGGGCGTTATCGCCGAGGTCATTCCCTGTCCGCAACCCTTCGGCTATCGCAATCGCATCATGATTCGCAGCCAATGGAACAAGCCGCAGCAGAAATTGAACATCGGTTTCGTGCGCTGGGATTGCGGTTTGGTGGAGGACATCGAGGAATGCAAAATTGCCGAGCCGGCGCTGAACGAACAAATCCAGCACGTCAGAAGAAATCCCCCCCCAAAGGGTGGCATCAAGGTCGTGTTGCGCGCGCTGCTGGAAAACTGGGACGTGCCGCCGGATTCATTTTTTCAGAATAATTTTTTCCTGTTGTCCGGGCTCGTAAAAACCGTGCGCGAATTTCTTTCTGCCGGTGGCACACGCCACCTGCTGGATTTGTATTGCGGCGTCGGTTTTTTTGGCATCGAGCTGGCCGACACGGTCGAGTCCTTTGTCGGCGTGGAATACGACCAGCGGGCGATCCGGGCGGCGCAAAAAAATGCCGGTGCGCGGCAGATTGCCAACGGCCAATTCATTTCCGCAAAAGTGGAGGACGCCTTGACACGGTTGCTGAAACAATTCCCGGCCGGCAAAACCGCAGTTTTGCTGGATCCGCCGCGCAAAGGCTGCCTGCCCCATGTGTTGAAACTATTGCGCGAGGCCGCCCCGGCGCAGGTCGTTTATGTCTCGTGTCATCCGGCCACCATGGCCCGGGACTTGAACATTTTATGCGCGGACGGTGTCTTTGAACTGGTGCGCGTGCAGCCGTTGGACATGTTTCCCCAAACGCAACACGTCGAGTGTGTGGCCGAATTGCGCTGCGTGGAAAAGCTTGCCAAGCAGACCAACATGGATTCAACTGAACAAACCCGATGATTACGGACGTGCAAACGGATCCGCGGAGAGGTTTTGTTCCGCGTTTATTGCCGTGGTTGCTGGCAGCGGTGGCGCTGGTGGTTTATCTGATGACCCTCAATTATTGGGTTTCGCTTCTCAATCTGACCGCGGTGGCCCGAACGTCCGGTTGGATGTGGCAGCCGCAAATTTTAAACCCGGTTTCGTTTGTTGTCACTTTTCCCCTGCGCTGGCTGCCGACCGCGCAGATTCCGCTGGCGTTGAACATGTTTTCGGCAGTGTGTGCCGCCCTGGCGCTGGGGATGCTGGCACGGTCGGTCGCCTTGCTGCCGCATGACCGGACGGAGGCGCAACGCCGGCGCGAACAGAGTCCTTTTTCCATATTGACCATCCGCAACGCCTGGTTGCCACCGGCCTTCGCCGTCGCGGTGTGCGGACTGCAACTCACCTTCTGGGAATACGCGACGAATTATACGAGCGCGGCCTATTCCTCGGGTGAGATGTTCGACCTGCTGCTGTTTGCGTTCGTGATCTGGTCTTTGTTGGAATATCGCCTGGATGAACATGAAGGGCGGCTGTTTCTGGTGTCGTTTGTTTATGGCGCGGGCATGACCAACGATTGGGCGCTGGTCTGTTATTTGCCTGCCTTTCTGGCGGCCCTCATTTGGATTCGCGGGCTCAGCTTTTTCAATTTCCGGTTTCTCGGAAGGATGATGCTTTGTGGTCTGGCGGGAACGTTGTTCTATCTGCTGTTGCCGCTGGCGGTGGCGGTTTCAGGCAAGGTTCCGATAACCTTCTGGCAAACCTTGCATGTGAATTTGTCGTCCCAATTCGCGGTCGTCGGGGATTTTTTTAACAACGGGGAACTGCGAAAAACGCTGGTTTTACTGTCCTTAAGTTCATTGGGCCCGGTCTTGATGCTGTCCGTCCGCTGGCATTCCAGCTTCGGTGACACCAGCCAGATGGGGCGGGCCCTGGCCTCCCTCATGTTTCATTTTGTGCATGCCGTCTTTCTGCTCCTGTGCATTTGGGTTGCGTTTGACCCGCCGTTCAGTCCGCGGGTTAAAGGATGTGGCTTGACGCTGTATTATTTGAGCGCGCTCAGCGTGGGCTATTACAGCGGATATTTTCTGCTCGTTTTTCGGAGAGAGCTCGGCACCCGCTTCCAGGTCCGGGGAGCGCCCCCGTTTAATTTTTTGAACTTTCTGACGGTCGTGGTGGTATGGCTGCTGTTCCTTTCAGCTCTGGTCGGGCTGATTTATAAAAACGCGCCGCTGGTCCGTGCCGTCAACAACGACATATTTCGACGTTACGCTTCGCTGATGGCGGAACATTTGCCACCGTCGGGGGGTATTCTCTTGAGCGATGACTGGCGGTGTCTGTATCTGACCGAGGCCGCGCTCGTTCGGGATGGCCGGGCGAAGGATTTTGTTTATCTGGACACTCAATCCCTCGTTTGGCCGGCCTATCACCATTTTTTGCATGAGAAATATCCCAAAATCTGGCCGGGCACCTACAAAGTCGCGGACACCAACTTTGTGAGCCAGCAGCAACAGGCCGTTCTTTTAACGACACTGGCCAAAGCCCATCAGCTTTACTATTTGCACCCGAGTTTTGGCTATTATTTTGAATATTTTTACCTGGAGCCTCATGGTTTGGTCTACCGGCTCAAGACCCTGCCCGGCGACACCGGGTTGCCGCCCTTGCCGGATAACGATGAAATAGACGAGAACGAGGCCTTCTGGGCGGGCGCCGAACTGCAAGCGTTCAAACCCATTGAACGCGCCCTGGCCGTTCCTCCGCCAAATGAGTCCCGACCCTGGGGCGATAAAATGCTTGCCGAGTTGCATGTGCCAGCCGAACCGGACCTGAACGCCCTCGTGGCGGGAAGCTTGTATTCGCGAGGTTTGACGTATTGGGGTGTGCAACTGCAATGCGCGGGGAACCTTGCCCTCGCCGCCGGACATTTTGAGATGGCACAAAAACTTAATCCGGACAACGCCGTGGCGCGGATTAATCTTCAGTTCAACCATAGTCTTCAGGCGGGTGAAACGGTGCCGCTGGACCTGGCCAAAACGACGCTCGACCAGTTTGGCCGATATAATTCCTGGAGCCAGATCCTGGAAGTCGGCGGAGCATTTGACGAACCCAGTTTTTGTTTTGCGAACGGCCTCGTCTGGATACGGAACGGGTTTTACCACCAGGCTTTGGCGTTGTTCACACGTGTCTGCCAGCTCGAGCCGGACAATCTGCCGGCGCACCTCTGGCTCGCGCAACTTTATGGTTTCAACCATCTGCCCGATCGCACCCTGAAAGCCGTCCAATATATACGCGACCAGCCCGGAAAATTCCCCCTCGACGCACCCAACCGGATGCAGCTCAGCCTCATCGAGGCGGCCGCTTATTTCCAGAAAGAGGATCTCGACCGGGGCACGAAACTCCTTCAGGCCGAGATTGCGCGTAATCCGACCAATACCGCCCTGCTCCTGACGGCCACACAGTTTTTTGTCGCCAAGGGCCTTTATACCGATGCCCTGGCGGTCATCGACGCCCGACTGCGGGATGCACCGGACGATCCGGACTGGCTGTTCAGCAAGAGCTATGTTTATCTGCAGCTCAAGGATTATAACCGGGCGATTCCGGTACTGAACCGGATCCTCTCCAGTCAGGCCGACAACAGCACCGCGCTCTTTAATCGCGCCATTGCCTGTCTCGGCGCCGGGAAACTCGACGACGCGCGTGCCGATTACGAGAAGCTAAGCCGGACGTACACCAATTCATACCGGATCGATTACGGTCTCGGCGAAATTGCCTGGCGCAAACACGAAACCAACAACGCCATAAAATATTACAAGCTCTATCTGGCCAACGCCAATTCCCACACCGACGAGGCGACGAATGTCATGCAGCGGCTTCGCCAGCTTGAAGGCCCGTCGCACTAAGACGTCCCCCTTCCGGCGGCCCACAGGGTATTTAAGCGCTTTGGTTTGATTCGTTTTCCACCGCGGTTTTTCTTTCGTGTGTTCCGTCCGGTTCACGATTAAATTCGGTTTGTGAAACTGCTCTTCATCGGCGACGTCGTGGGCCAGCCCGGCCGGCGCGCCGTCCGGGAACTCCTCCCCGGACTCCGTGAACAGCACGCGCTCGATTTCGTCATCGCCAACGGCGAAAATTCCGCCGGCGGCTCCGGGATTACCCCCGGGACCGCCGAGGAAATTTTTTCCGCCGGCGTGGATGTCATCACCAGCGGCGACCATCTTTGGGACCAGAAGGAAGTCACGCAGTTGCTCGCCCACGAAAAGCGCTTTCTCCGGCCGCTCAATTATCCACCGGAGGTTCCGGGTCAAGGCAGCGGCGTGTTCCAGGTCCAAAGCTCCAGGTCCGGCCTGCCAGGTCCGATTTCCATCGCGGTCTTGAACGTGCAGGGTCGCACTTTTATGCAGCCGCAGTTGAATAATCCCTTTCCCCTTGCCGTCGGCGAGGTGACACGGTTACGGGAGCAGACCCGGATCATTTTTGTGGATTTTCACGCCGAAGCGACCTCGGAGAAGATCGCCCTGGGCCGCTATCTCGATGGACAGGTGAGCGCCGTGGTGGGCACACACACGCACGTGCAAACGGCGGACGAACAGATTTTCCCCGGCGGCACGGCGTATCTGAGTGACGCGGGCTTCACCGGGCCGCAGGAAAGTGTGCTGGGCCGCGAAATCGAGCCGGTCATCAAAAGATTTCTTACGGCCATGCCCCAGCGATTCGAAGTGGCCAAAAACCGCGTGCAGCTTCATGGCGCGGTGATTGAAATTGACGAAACTTCCGGCAAGGCGCTGAAAATTCAGCGGGTGTCGGAAGCCTTGCCCTAACCAACCCTCGAAGTGACCGTCATCGTACTTCGTGGAAAGGGTTTCGCCACAGGCGGTGACTGCAGGATGATGAACGGCTCATTTTCAATGTAATTTCGCCTGGCTGCGACCCAATGTCTGCACCGGAAATGGGCATGCAAATCGAAGACCGCCAAATACGTGCACGGATTTGACGCTACGAGCGGTTGCCGCTCAGGCCTTGACGGGCTCATGACGCTCATGCGCGTGAAGCGGCGCGGCAGGTTCGCCATGATCGGCCGGCGCGGCCGGATCCTCGTGCCCCCGTTTCTCCGCATCAAATGCCGCCACTTCCTTTTCCAGCATCAGGGAGATCAGGAACAGGCCGTAGAGTGTCGCGCCAACCGGGAACATCGCATAAAGCCCGGGAAACCTGCCAACGCTCACCATGCCGCTGACAAACAACACGCCCGGCACAAAATTTATTATCGTCAGCGCGAGCAACATTTTTGTCAGCCGGCTCATGGCAAAACCCCTCAAAGGCTTTGAGTTAGAATGACGGGGAAATGCTCAAAATTCGTCGTGCGGGAATCGCTGCCGGACCAGGTCCGCAATCTTCCGTTGACGGCGACAAAGCCAGTGGTAGGTTCCTGCCGGAAATTAAGAACCCGTAAACTTATGAATAAGCTTACTGAAAGTAGGAATATTGTTGTCAGAAATGCCTGGCCACTTTTCCGATCCGTTGCCGTCCGCACGAAGAGATTTGCCCTGACGAAATGGCTGTTCCTGGCGGTGTTGGTTTTGTTGGTGGACGTGGCGCCGGTTCGGGCGTTGACCCTCAATATGACCTATGATTCGAGTGTGACCAGTCTGACCAACGCCGCTCAGGTGGAGGCAGCGGTGGCCTCGGCCGTGCAGACGTTTCAAGACCTTTACACTAATGCCGCCACCATCAACATCACCGTCTCTTTCAGCAGTGGCGTCAATCTCGGTGAGAGCAGCACGTCCTTGACGGGAAACCCCGCTTATACGGATTTGGTCAATGCCCTGAGTGCGGCGGCTAAGACAGCCGCGGACAGCAATGCTGTGGCCAATTTGCCCGCGAGTGATCCGATCGGCAGTGGAAAGTGGTGGATTCCGAAAGCGGAAGCCAAGGTGTTGGGGGCAATCGGTGGCTTCGTCTACGTTGACCCAAATAATCCTGCCCAGGATGGTCGGGTCACTTTTGCTTCGACGGTCAGCTACACTTTCGATGCCACCAACCGCGCGGTGGCGGGTGATTATGATTTCATCGGTGTGGTTGAACATGAAATCTCCGAGGTGCTGGGCCGCAATTCAGGACTCGGCACCATCAGCGGTAACGGATACCAGCCTTACGATCTCTTCCGTTACACCAGCCCCGGCGTGCTCAGCCTCAACACCACGGATAGCGGGGTATATTTCTCCGTGAACGGCGGCGTGACGTCGTTAAAGGCGTTCAATCCGCCCGGAAACGGTGGCGACCTCCAAGACTGGCAGTCGGGCAGTACTGCAGATTCCTATGACGCCTTTCTCGGCTCCGGGCAGGAAGCCTCTTTGTCTTCAGCCGACCTTACGGCGCTCGACATCGTGGGTTATGACCTGAACTTTCACCCGCCGAGTGTGGAGGGTGTGAGACTGATAAACGGAACTTTCCAAATCACGTTCACCAACGCACCGGGCCTGGGTTTCGAGGTTCTGGCCAGCACCAATATTACCTTGGCCGTAATCAACTGGACTGTTCTGGGCGCCACCACCGAGGGTCCTGCCGGCCAGTACCAGTTCATCGACCCGGCAGTCGGCAATCAACAACGTTTCTATCGGGTAAAATTGCCGTGATTGTTGACCGGGGAACGGGTTGGCGGTGCGAATCCCTACCGCTCGCACTCGTTATTTAAACCTTTTAGCCGCGCTCGTGCTCTCGTGATAATCCACGATGCGATTGACGATCACTGCGCGGCCCCCGGGATGCCATTCACTGGTTCCCGGTAACACGTGTTTCCGCAGCGTGCAAAAGTGGGCAGCGAAGGATCTGAATTTACCGCAATCGACGGGACCGGCCGGCGTGGCAAGTTTGGAAATAGTTTGCCAGCCGGCGTGTTAATTTTTACAACGGGTCCGGCATTTCAACATGGCTACCATTGTTTTCGACATCGAGACCTCCGCATTACCGCTCGAGAATTTTGACGAAGCGCAGCAGGAATATCTTTTCCGCGAGGCCGATAAGCTCGCCGACGAAACCGCCAGGACTGCCAGGCGCCAGGAAATCGCCAAATTCATGAGCCTGTGGCCGTTCACCTCGCAGGTCGTCTGCATCGCGATGCTGAATGCCGACACTCAACGCGGGCAGGTGCTGTTCACGGCCGAGGATTTTGAGGAAGGCGAGGAAGGCGGCCCGGTCGAGTTCATGCCCTGCGCGGATGAGACGGAACTGCTCACGGCTTTCTGGGATGTGGCCAAACATTACGATAACGTCGTCACCTTCAACGGTCGCGGCTTCGACGTGCCGTTTATTTACCTGCGCTCGGCCTTGCTCAACGTGTCCATTTCGAAAAAGAACTGGCTCGGCTATCGTTACGCCACCGAACCGCACTGCGACCTCGCGGAACAACTGACATTTTACAGCGTGAGCGGGCGCGACGGCGCGGCGCGGCGGTTCAACCTGGATTTTTACTGCAAAGCTTTCGGCATCGAATCCCCCAAAAGCCATGGCGTCACGGGCATGGACGTGGGCACGCTGCTGGCTGGGAAGAAATACCGCGAGATCGCCGAATACTGCCTGCGCGACGTCCGCGCTACCGTCGAGCTTCACAAAATCTGGAAGGAAAGGCTGGCGGGAATCAAATGAAGGCGGACGGCGGAAGGCAGATGGCAGAACGTCGCGTGCTCGTGTGCTTTCCATTAAATGAGGAAGCCGCGCCATTTCGGAAAATCGCGGCGGGCGGGTCGCACCGCGGCCAGCCTGTGTCAATTCTTCTCACTGGCATTGGCCGCCAAAACGCCGAGAGAGCCGTGCGTGAGTTTCTGGCTGGTGGGGCGAGCGTACCCGCGAGCCGTTCACAAGACGATGCAGCCGGCCATGCCCGGCTCGTCAGTCACCTCGCCCCACATGATTTCGTGTTCACCTGTGGTTTCGCCGGTGGTCTGAATCCGGATTTGAAGCTCGGCGACGTGGTTTTTGAAATCCCTTCCCGTAGGAGACGAGGTGACGAGTCTCTAATTGAAATCGGAAATAATTTTGAGACTCCCGATGTCGTCTCCTGCGAGTTGAACGAAAAATTGGTCGCCGCCGGGGCAAAACCCTCAAAATTCTTCTGCGCCGACCGCATTGCCACGACTGTCGCTGAAAAGAGAAAGCTTCGCGACGAAACCGGTGCGGACGTGGTGGAGATGGAATCGGCGGCGATTCACGCCGTCTGCCTTGAGCGTGGAATTCCTTGTGCGACCGTCCGCGTGATTTCGGACACCGCGAACGAGGATTTGCCGCTGGATTTCAATGTGTTGACCAAGCCGGATAAGAGTTTGGATTACAGCAAATTGTTTCTGGCCGTTGCCAAATCGCCCGGCAGAATTGGGGCTTTGATGAAACTGCAGAAACAAACCCGGTTTGCCGCCGAACGGCTGGCGGAAGTTCTATTCAGGATTTTGCAGCAGCCGAGGTGACGAGGCTCTGACTGCACTTAGGAGATACGAGCCATTCGCCAAATCCCGTTTGCCGCGTCAATCATTTATCGTAAATCGAGGTGTTACAAATCGCGGTAACAAATCAGCTCGATGCCCAGTTTCCTGACCATTTCCTTCACCCGCGGACTGACGAGAGCGTCAAATTCGTGTTTAAATTCGTCCAGCGAGGGGTGCGAGTAAAGCTCCGAATCGCCCGGCGGCAACTCAGGCAGCAGTTTCAAAATGAATTCCTCGTTCACGCGCGCGTTTTGCATCAGACCAAAAGTGACCTGTGCGTGGCGGATGCCGCGTCGTTGCAGGATTCCGCGCGCCCGGCGGGAAAGCCACGCAAATATCATCGCGTGCGAAATGCGGTAAAACCAGTGACCGCGAGTCATGCGACGGTCCATCAAAAGGCTGCCCCGCGTCAGCCGCAGGTGCCGGATGCCGAGTGTCGCGGCTTCTTCCATTAAAATACTGAACACGGTCGGATGGAGATGCAGATGCAAATGACCATTGACATGGTCGAGCCGCAGGCCGGTCGCGTGGAATTTTTCAAATTGCGCGTGGATTTCGGCGCGGAGTTGTTCGCGCAAAGCATGGTAGAAAAAATAGGCCATGCCAACGGCGACGGGACGGTTGCCGAACTCGCCACGAGCGTTAACCAGACCGGGAATTATTTCAGGCGGAAGTGCCGATTTGCCGGCGACGAGCGTCAGATGCAGACCCACGCCGAGCCTGGGGTTCTCGCGTGCCAGCGTGACGGCTTCGTCGCAAGCCGGTTCATTTACCATCAGGCTGGCGGTGGTCAGGATACCTTCGCGATGCGCCCGGATGACGGCTTCGTTGATTGAATGCGTACGTCCGAAATCGTCCGCGTTTACGATGAGACGGCGGCCGGAGTTCGGAGTTCGGGGTTCGGGGTTCGGAGTTGAAGAAACCGGCTGCATGACCTGAGGTTCGGCGCAGAATCCACTACGTTATTCCGTAGCCTGGGGTCGTCACGTCCAGGACGAGGCGCAACCAGGCCCGGAGAACCAGCATGGTTTTCTGCACTTTGTTCAGACGGGCGGGTTTCGGGCCAAAGACGTTGAACTTTTGGTATTCCAATTTTTTCAGCAACCGCCAATAGACCGCCCCCATCAACTCGGCCGCCACCATGGCGTGGCGGTCTTCCACCGGCAGGATTTGTTGTGCGCGGCGGTAGAAATCTTTTGCCTGTCCGGCGACGGCATCGGCCAATCGCGCAAACCCGTCGGAATATTCCTGTCGCAAAATCTCCTCCTCCGTAACCCCGAATTTTTTCAGTTCCGCCAGCGGCAGATAAATTCTCCCGCGCCCGGCGTCGGTTTTCACGTCGCGTAAAATATTGGTCAGTTGGAGCGCCTTGCCCAGATAAACGGCGTAATCCCGGCACGCGGGATTCTGGTAACCAAAGATTTCGATGCTGAGCAGGCCGACCACGGAGGCGACACGATAACAGTAAAGCTCCAGCTGTTCGAAATTTTCATAACGTTGGATGTCGAAATCCATCTCACAACCTTTCAGCAGATCATCGAACAGGGGAAAGAGGATACGGTATTCGCGGATGACCGGCTGAAGCTCGCGATTGACGATGAATTGCGGGGGGTCTCCGGCGCACGTGCGGCGAATGTCCGCGCGCCAGGCCGCCAATTGTTCGCGGCGCTTTTCCGCAGGCGCGGATTCGTTGTCCGTGACGTCATCCACCTCGCGGCAGAAGGCATAAAGGGCGGACATGGCCTCACGTTTGGCACGGGGCAGCAGCAGGAAGGCGAGCGCAAGGTTGGAAGCGCTTTTGCGGGTGATCTCGTGGCTGTGCGTCACGATCGGGAGACCAGCGTTGGCGTTGGCCGCTCGGCATGCTTCCGGTTCGGGCGCGCCGGTGGCAGGCCGCCGACCTGCGCCAGGGTGGGATTCAATGGGAGTTGCTCGTTGTGCGGGCGGCGACGGCGATGGCGGTGTACGTTTTTGCGGAAGAAAATGATCCACACCAGGGCCACCAGTGTCACCACCAAGGCCGACCCCATCACAATCGCCACTCCCGCCCAGGCTGAAAGCAATACATTCATCGCGCTATATCCTTCAACCGCCCGGACCTTTTGTTTCAGCCGCTCCGGGTGGCTCATTGGCTACACCGTCGCCAAAGTTCAGGTTTAATCGTTGCATCCGGTAACGAAGCGAATGACGGGTCAGTTTAAGCTGTTCCGCGGCCCGTGTCAGGTTAAATTCGCTTTGCTCCAGGGCCCCGGTAATCAGCTCTCCTTCAATGCGGGCGAGCGCGTCATCCAGCGATTCGCCGGGCGCCGGCTGGATCGTCGCGGCCCTTTGCAAACGCGCTTCCACCTGAAAATCCGGCAGGCTGGATGGCTGGATTTCACGCTGGGTTTCCAGAATCAGCGCCCGCTCCACGACATTCCGCAATTCACGCACGTTCCCGGGCCAGTGATGCGAGAGCAACTTTTGCCGGGCCGCGGCGGTGAAGCCTTGAACGTTCTTGTTCATCGCCACGCGGAACACCTTCAAAAAATGCTCCGCCAGCAACAAAATGTCATCCCCCCGTTCCCGCAATGGCGGCAGCCGGAACTGCACGACGTTTAGCCGGTGGAACAGGTCTTCCCGGAACTGGTTCGTGGCGATGGCCTGGGCGATATCCCGGTTGGTGGCGGCAATCAAACGCACGTTGACGCGCAATTCGTGGGTGCCGCCGACGCGCACGAAGCTGCCGTCTTCCAGGAAGCGCAGCAACTTGGCCTGGAGCGGCTTGCTCATGTCCGCGATTTCGTCCAGAAAAATCGTGCCGCCGTTGGCCTCCTCGACCCGGCCGGGTTTTTGTCTTAACGCACCGGTAAACGCCCCCTTTTCATGACCGAACAATTCGCTCTCGAGCAACGTTTCGGGAATGGCCGCACAATTGATGCGGATGTAAGCCGCTCCGCGACGCAGGCTCAGTCCATGCAAGGCGCCCGCGACCAGCTCCTTGCCCGTACCGCTTTCACCGAGAACGAGCACCCGCGTGTCGGTGGGAGCGACGGTTTGTATCAGCTTCTGTAAGTCGCGCATTTTCGGCGACAGGCCGACAATTTGTTCGAGGCTGAAAAGTTCGACGGCCCGCTGGCGCAAAGCGGCGTTTTCGTGCAGGAGTTGATGGCGTTCTGCGCAACGCGAGACCGCATGTAGCAATTCTTCGGGGGCGAACGGTTTGGCCAGATAATCAATCGCGCCGGCTTTGATGGCTTCGACGGCGAGCTTGGGGGTCGCGTAAGCCGTGAGCATGAGCACCGGGAGTTCCGGCCAGCGCTGGCGGATTCTGGCCAGGAGATCGTAACCGCTCATGCCGCCCAGGCGCGCATCCGTGATGACCATGAAGAATGCCTCGCGCTCGAGCAGCCCCAGTCCTTCCTCGGCGGATTCCACCGGGCGGGCAACATAACCCTCGTCGCCCAGCATCGTTTGCAGCGACCGGCGCATGTTTTTCTCGTCGTCCACGACGAGGACGGGTGGCAGGGGGGCGCTCATTTTTGGAATTTCACCAACGTCTTCGCCGGAAAGAGTAAGGTGAACGTGGCCCCCTTTCCAAGCCCGGATTCGGCGCGCACGGTGCCGCCGTAAAGTTCAACATTGTGTTTCACGATGGCCAGACCCAGACCGGTACCGTGTTCCTTGGTGGTATAATAAGCCTCGAAAATGCGCTCGATTTTATCGGGGGGAACGCCCGGGCCATCGTCGCGCACGGCAATTTCCACCGAATAACCGCGCCGGCTCACCGCCGTCAGGTATACGTTCCCGTTTTCGCCGACCGCTTCGCGCGCATTTTTCAGCAGGTTAAGAATGATCTCGGACAAATGGCGGCGCTGCATCAGCAGCGGAGGAAACGTTCGGCCAAACTCGCGATGAACCTGAATGCTGGTCGGCACGGCGGGCGGGAAAACCTGGGTGATGGCACTTTCAAGTTCCTCCACCACGTCCAATTTTTCCACGCGCCCTTCGGTCAACTGCGCATAACCCATGATCTGGGTGACGATCCGGTCGGCGCGCGAAACTTCTTCCTGGATGATTTCGATCTGTTGTGCCGCCTCGGTTTTGCCATCGCGCAGGGCGCGTTGGAGCGAGAAGGCGGCATTGTTGATCACGGCGAGGGGGTTTTTGATTTGATGGGCGAACTCGGCGGCAAGCCGGCCCGCCGAGCGCAATTGTCCTTCGCGGGCGGCGAATTCTTCGGCTTCCTCGAACGTGAGCCGCTGCCGTTCCAGCAATACCTGGGCGCCGTAGCAGGAAATCGCCGTGAGCCACAAAACCGTTAACCGCAGGGCAAACGGCTGCCCCAGGACCTCATGGGGCGTCAAATTCAAGGCGCGCATGGTGGCTGCATCCAGGTTCCTGACCACGGAAACATCCAACACCCCCACCAGGATGTAGCAGAGGCTGATGGCAAAGTTCAATGTGAGTTGGGAAAAACCGGGCGGCACGCTGACGGCGTTTCGAACCACCAGCCCCACAAACAGCCAGAATAAAATGCTGTCCAACCCGCCGGTCAAAAGCGCCATGCCGGTGAGGAACAGGCCGTCCACCAGGCTGCTCGTGACCACGGTCCATTGCACCACCGCCAACGGCAACCGCGCGGGATTCAGCATCAACAGGGCGAAAGCCACGTTGCCCGCTACATAAAACCAGAAGAGATATTGAATCGTTTCCACGGTGATGTCCAACATGCTCGAGGCCAGACCGAACCAGGGAGTGGAAACAAAGGAGTAAAGGATCATTCCGATGGTAAAAGCCTTGAGTGGCAGCATGATGTCCCGTTCCATGACCTCGATGCGATGCAGCAAACGCGGCGGGTCGGGTGCCGGGATCTCCATCAACGCCAGCACCCGCTTCAGCCATTGCTCCTGGCCGGGTTTCATAAAACTTTTCGAAAATGGAAATCTCAGCGCAACAGTTTCGCCACGCGTCTGGCGATGGCTTCCACCGGCCACAAACGTCCGACGCCTTCATAACCGCAGGAGAGCATACCCTGGTCCGGTCCGATGAATTCCGCGCCGCGGGCTTTGAGGGTGGCGGCGTTTTCCTGCGTGGCGGGGTGCAGCCACATTTTTCCGTTCATGGCCGGCGCGATTAAAATTTTAGCCTTGGGCTGCAAGGCCAGCGCAAGGCTGGTCAACGCGTCGTCCGCGATGCCGTGCGCCAGCTTGGCAATCACGTTGGCCGTCGCCGGCGCTATCAGTAAAAGGTCTGCCTCGTCAGCGAGCCGGATGTGCGTGGGCTGCCAGCCGGCCTCCTCATCGTACAGGTTGGTCACGACCGGCTGGCGCGTGAGCACCTTGAACGGCAACGGGGTGATGAAGCGCTGCGCGTCGGCGGTCATCACCACGTGCACCAGGCACTGCTGTTTGGCCAGGAGGCTCGCCAGATCCGCCGCCTTGTGCGCGGCAATCGAGCCGCTCACGCCCAGGACGATGTTTTTCTTCATCTTGATCGTCATCTTAATCTTAATCCCTGATTCTGCCAACCGGATACCAACGGACTCCCGGATTAAGACGGATCTTCAGAACTCCGGCAACCGCGCCCGTACGGTGCGCATTTT
>Ga0335083_10003181_pt1 | contig 21392 bp, 16 predicted proteins | sample Lox_Sample_42_FD_206716 | JGI IMG/M metagenome (GOLD analysis project Ga0335083, IMG submission 206716) | Soil microbial communities from Loxahatchee National Wildlife Refuge, Florida, United States - Lox_Sample_4.2 | ecosystem: Environmental > Terrestrial > Soil > Wetlands | place: USA...
GCCGCAGCACCTCGGCGCGCTCGGCGTCGGCGATGGGGCCCCAGCGTTCGGCGAGGTCGGGCCGGCCGAGGCGCTGCGCCAGCTGCGCGCCGCGGTGGATCGCGACCCAGCACATGGCGCGCGAGAACGTGTAGACGTTGTGGAGCGTCCGGAACTCCCAAATGCTCGTGTCCTGCGTCGGGGCCGCCTCGATCGACTCCTCGACCAGGCGCTGGAGCAGCGGCGTGAAGCGGCCCGAGTCCTCGTCGACGATGCGCGGGTCGGTGAGCAGCGTCTCGAGGCACAGCACGAGCTCTCCCATCAGGTCGTTCTGCCGCTGCTCGGTGGCGGCGTTGCCGACGCGCACCCACCCGCAGTTGCCGAAGCCAGCGAGGTTCGTGAGGCGCTCCTCCGTGAGGTGCCGCTCGCCGTCGATGCCGTAGAGCGGCTGCAAGGGGCCGCTCTCGGCCACGTCACGCAGGAAGTTGAGGAACTGCTCGCCCTCGTTGAGGTGCCCGAGGCGCCGCAGCGCTTCGACGACGAACGCGGCGTCGCGCAGCCAGCAGAAGCGGTAGTCCCACGCGCGCGGGGTGCCCATCGCCTCCGGGATGCTCGTCGTGGTCGCGGCGATGATGGCTCCCGTGTCGTGGTACGCGTGGAGCTTGAGGCAGAGCGCCGAGCGCAGCACCTCGGAGGCCGCGAAGCCGGGGAGGGCACACGTCTTGGCCCACGCGCGCCACCCGGCGACGGTGAGCTCCAGCTCGTGGAAGGCGCTGGCCGCGGTCGTCGGGCACTCGCGCCGTCCGTAGCAGAGCGAGAAGTAGACGGGCCGCGTGAGCACGAACTCGCGCTTCGCCAGGATGTAGGGGCAGGGCAGGTTCGTCGTCAGGTGCAGCGGCGAGTCGCCTCCGAGGACCTCGACGCCGTGGCTCGTCTCGCGCAGCTGGGGGTGGGCGCGGGCGTAGTCGGGACGCGGGTCGAAGTCGACGCGCAGGCGCGGGTTACCGGCGAGGGGTCGCACGATGCGCACGATCTCGAGCGGCACGCGCACGCTCAGGCCCTCGGGGACACGCGGGGCGTAGTCGATGACCTCCCAGGCGCACCCGTCGGCCTCGAAGCGCGTCGTGAGGACGTTGGTGTTGCGCAGGTAGTGCAGCGAACCGCGCACCTCGTGCTCGCCGTGGAGGATGCGGAAGGTGCCCCCTCGCTCGCGGTCGAGCAGTCGGCCGAAGACGGACGGGGAGTCGAAGCGTGGCAGGCAGAGCCACTCGATGGCGCTCGTGGGGGAAACGAGCGCGATGAGACGCCCGTTGCCTATCGCCCCGTGGTCGAGCGGCGGGATCTGCAGTGCCGCCGCAGCCGCAGCGACCTGTTGAGCGGTGGACGGGGCTGCTGACATGCGCGGCCGCGCCCGTCAGGGTGCACCGCACGTGCCGCGGCGCGGCCGTGGCACCGTGCGTTTGGTCGCCCTCGGGGCCTCAGTCGCCCTGGCCGTAGACCTCGGTGATCACGCGCTTGAGGCGCACGCCGTAGACGATGGCGAATGTCTCGCGGCTGCCCGGGAAGAGTTCCTCTGCGCGCGCCGCGACAGCGTCCACGATCGACTCGGCATCTTCGCGCGTGACGTCCCCGGCGCGGATCGTGATCTCGGCCCAGTCGACCGCGCGCCTGAGCAGGTAGACCCGCTTCGTCTCTTCTTTACCCTCGGGGCTGCGGAGAATCGCGATGACCTCTGCGAGGGTGGCCGTCATCTTCGAACATTATAGCGGTCCGGGGGCACCGGAGCGAGAGGCGGTGGTCCCGTGGTTCGCGCGGGGCCCCGCCCCCGCGCGTCCGTTCGAAGCACGACGGCGCAGCGCGTAGCGGACGAGCAGGCCGCACAGCGCGGCATAGTCGATGCCGACGCCGGCCGCGGCGCGCGCCATCCCCGCGTGTGGCGAGAGGTCGCAGTTGGGGTTCACGTCGACCACGTACGGCACGCCAGCCGTCGAGAGGCGAACGTCGACACGGCCGTAGTCGCGCACGCCGACCGCCCGGAACGCGTCGGCCGCGGCCCGGCGCACCCTGGCGCCCACCGTCGAGGGGAGCAGGTCCTCGACCGAGCCGCTCGACCACTTGGCGTCGTACGACACGATGCGCGGCGCCCCGTCGGGCAGCGCCGTGAAGTCGATCTCGCTCAGCGGCAGGACCCGCGGCGTCGGATGCCCCAGCATGGCGACGTTGAACTCGCGCCCGTCGATGAACTGCTCGACGAGGCATGCCTGCCTCAGGCGAGCCGATACGGCGTCGACCGTGCGAGCGAGCTCCTCGCGCGAGCGCACGACGCTCTCGTTGGAGATGCCGACCGAGCCATCCTCGCGGACCGGCTTCACGATGAGGGGGAAGGGCAGGTCGCACGGGTCGTCCCCGCGCGACATCACCCGCGCCGCCGGCGTGGGAATGCCGGCGGCCTCGAGCCGCTGCTTCACGCGGTCCTTCCGCAGGGCGAAGCTGAGCACCTCGGGCGGCGAGCCCGTGAAGGGGATGCCGAGGAGCTCGAGAAGCAGCGGGACGGCGCTCTCGAGGCGCGCGTCGCCGGCGAGGGACTCGCACAGGTTGAAGGCGCAGTCGGGCTCGAGCTCCGCGAGGTGCGCGCGCAGGCTCGACAGGTCGCCGTCGACCGGCACCAGGTGCGCTTCGTAGCCGGCGGAGGACAGAGCGGTCGCGACGGCGGTCGACACCATCGCCACCTCGGCGCGGGAGGCCCAGGTGGGGTCGAAGTCGGGACGGGCGTCCTCGAAGTCGACGTTGTGGAGCACTGCGATGCGCTTGCTAGCGCGTCTCGATGGCACTGGAGTTCCGGAGCTTCCGTGGGAGCAGCGTCAGCGAAGGTGACAGCGCTCTCTCTCTCAGCGAATCTACCGCTTGATCGATCATGGTCAAGACGGGATCGACGTCGCGCGCGACCAAGAGAGTCACTTTTCTCTCCGCGACGCTCACCGTCCTCGCCAAGGACCTGCGCATCGAGCTCTCGACGCGCGAGATCGTCACCACCGCGGGGTTCTTCGCCGCACTCGTGGCGATCATGGCGAGCCTCGCCTTCACGACCGGCCCCGAGACGAGCACGCGCGTCGCGCCCGGGGCGATGTGGCTCGCGATCGCCTTCGCCTCGGTGCTCGCGCTCGGGCGGACGTGGCAGCGCGAGCGCGACGAGTCGGCGCTCCTCGGGCTCGTCGTCTCGCCCATCCCGCGGGCCGCCATCTGGTGCGGCAAAGCCCTGGGAGTGCTCGGGTTTCTCGTCGCGGTCGAGATCGTCGTCGTGCCGCTCGTCGCCCTCCTCTTCCACGTGGACCTCGGGCCCGTGCTCGTACCGCTCGTGGTCGTGGTGCTCGCGGGGACGGTGGGCGTGGCGGCCATGGGGACCCTCTTCGGGGCCATGACGGTGCGCACACGCGCGCGGGAGCTCATTCTCGCCACGGTGCTCTTCCCCCTGCTCTCCCCGGCGCTGCTCTCGAGCGTCTCGGCGACGCGTGAAATCTTCTTTGCGGCCACGCGGGGCATGCCGGTCGACACGGGCGAGGTGGGAGACTGGCTCCGGCTCCTCGCCGTCTTCGACGTGGTGGCCATCGCCGGGGGGCTCGGCCTCTTCGGGCAGCTTCTCGAGGACTAGGGCTGCTCGCCCGAGACGGGGAGCGACTCGACCGCGGCAGCGGCCGCGCGAGCCATGGCTGCAGGGTGCAGGGCGGTGCCGGTGACCTCCCCGACGGCGTACACGCCATCGCGGATGCGCCCGGCCTCGTCCGTGTGGACGAAGAAACCGCGGGGCTCGTGCGCGAGGGTCGCCCCGGCCTGGGCGGCGAGCTCGTAGGCGGGTGCGCGCGGGGCGTCGATGACGAGGGCGTCGCACCGGAGGGTCTGCTCGCCCGAGGCGGTGGCGACCGTGACCTCCTTGACGCGGGAGCTGCCACCCGTGCGCAGGGGCGTCCCCCTGACGAGCGTCGCTCCCCGGATGACCGAGGCGCAGGCCTCGCCGAACGGCCCCCCGCCCTCCGCCAGCACCACGACCACCCGCTCTCCGAGCTCGACCCCCAGCGACGCGATCCACCCCGCCGCACGCGCGCTCAGGATGCCCGGCAGGTCGTTGCCCTCGAAGGGGAGGACGCCGTCGTTCGCTCCGGTCGCGATGACCAGGGTGCCGGGAGTCGCCAGCTCGATGCCCTCCTCGCCCGCCAGGAGCACGTCTTCGCCGAAGATGGCAGCGGCCGTGGTCTGCATGCGAAGCCGCAGGTCGCCCATGACGACGGCGTTGCTGAATGCCTCGGTCAGGGCTGCCCATGGTCCGGCGGCCTCGCCGGGAAGCGCCCTGGTCGAGCCGCCCCAGACGAGGGCGTCGTCGACGACCTCCACGCGGCGGCCCTGCTTCACCAGGAGCAACGCCGTGTTCATCCCGGCCGGTCCGGCCCCCACGACGAGGGCGTCGACCTGCCGGCGGTGTGCCTCCCGCGGGGGCATCGTCTCACCCGCAGGAAGCCGCCCCAGCCCCGCCACGCGGCGCGCCAGGGCCTGCATCACCCGCTGCACGCCGGGGACTCCCGCGAAGAGCTCGTGGTGGTTCATCCCCTCGGGGAAGAACCAGTCGCTCATGCGGAGCAGGTCGGTGTCGACCGAGCCGACCACATTCTGCGTCTCGATGCGCATGCCGTCGGCGGCCGGCACGCGGCAGGTCATGACGTTCGGGACGTCGTCGACCCGCGCGAGGCACCCGTCGCAGGCGGCGCGCAGGCAGGCCGGGCCCCGCGGGCGGTGGAACTTGGGGCTGCGGGCGATGGCCAGGTGCCCCGCCGCCATGAGCGACACGGCCGCAGGCTCGCCGCGCTCGGCCACGACGGCGTGTCCGTCGATGTGCAGCTTGACCGGGTCACGCAGCGGCTCGAGGCGTCGGGGCACGGGGACCCACGCTTACCAGCTTTCCGGTGTATCGTCCGCAGCTGGCGTGCCGCTCGCGCAGCTCTTCAGGACGAAGTCCATCGACGCGATTCTCGGCGAGAGCGAGCGCGAGGGCGCCTCGCTGCGCAGGGTGCTCGGGCCGTGGAACCTCGTGGCGCTCGGGGTCGGCGCCATCATCGGCACGGGCATCTTCGCGACCATCGGTAGCGCGAGCGCCGGCGACCCGGCGCGCCCCGGGGCCGGTCCGGCCCTCGTGGTGTCCTTCGTCCTCACCGCGGTCGTCTGCGGGTTCACCGCGCTCTGTTACGCCGAGTTCGCCTCGATGGTGCCGGTCGCCGGCAGCGCGTACACCTACGCCTACGCGACACTCGGCGAGGTGGTCGCCTGGATCATCGGCTGGGACCTGCTGCTCGAGTACGGCATCGGCAACACGGCGGTCGCCATCTCGTGGGCGAACTACATGGTCGCCCTGCTCGAGGGCATGGGCATGCACGTCCCACGGTGGCTCGTCACCGACTACCGCACGGCGGCGAAGACGCCGGAGCTCCTGGCGCAGGCGCCGCACGTCTTCGGCGTGCCCATCGTGGTCAATGTGCTGGCCATCTTCATCGTCGCGGTCATCACCGTCATCCTCGTGTGGGGCGTCAAGGAGTCGGCGCGCTTCAACGCGCTCATGGTGGCCGTGAAGCTCGTGGTGCTCGCGTTCTTCGTGCTCGTGAGCACGCGCTTCGTCCGGCCGGAGAACTGGCACCCCTTCGCGCCCAACGGGTTCGCGGGCATCGGCGCGGGCGCGGCCATCATCTTCTTCGCCTACATCGGCTTCGACGCCGTCTCGACCTGCGCCGAGGAGTGCCGCAACCCGGGGCGCGACATGCCGTTCGGCATCATCGGCTCGCTCGTCGTGTGCACCATCATCTACGTCATCGTCGGCGCCGTGTTCTCGGGGCTCGTGCCGTACACGCACCTCGTGACGCTGAACGAGAACGAGCGCGCCGAGGCGCTGGCCGTCGCGATGAAGTACGTCTCGATGCCCAACTGGATGGTGGGCATCGTGGCCCTCGGATCCGTGGTGGCGCAGACCGCGGTGCTGCTCGTGTTCCAGCTCGGCCAGCCGCGCATCCTCTTCGCGATGGCGCGCGACGGCTTCCTGCCACCCGTGTTCGCGCGCGTGCACCCCCGCTACGGGACGCCGCACGTGTCGACCATCCTGACCGGCGTGCTCGTGGCGGTGTGCAGCGCGTTCACGAACATCGACGAGATGGTGGACCTCACGAACATCGGGACGCTGTTCGCGTTCATCCTCGTGTGCACGGGAATCATCGTGATGCGCTTCAAGGATCCCGGTCGCGCGCGCCCCTTCAGGGTGCCCTTCGGACCGGTGCTCGTGCCGGCGCTCGGGCTCGTCTCGTGCATCTTCCTCGTCGCGTACCTGCCGCCGTCGTCGTGGATGCGCTTCGTCGCGTGGCTCGTCGTCGGGCTCGCGATCTACGCGGCCTACGGCTACAAGCACTCGACGCTGCGGGCTCAGCGCCGGCCGTAGATGCTGACGATGGGTACGTCGTCGTGCGTGACGACGTAGACGGGCGCGTCGCTCCCGTCGGCGATCCAGATGTCGTAGTCGACCTCGTTCATGTGCAGCTCGTGCTGCACGAGCGAGAGCATCGCCTCCGCGGGAGCCCCGACGACGCGAAGATCGCCCCGGACGCGGCCCTCCTCCTGCATCCGCGCCCACGCGTCCCACGTGGTGTCGTTGACGAACACGTTCGCCCCGCGTGGCGCCTTCGAATTGAGGTACTCCGCGGCGGCGGTCTGCGTGGTGAATCCCCAGAACTGGCGGTTCAGTCCCATGTCGGCGCCGCCGGCGGTGCCGCCGACCAGCGGCACGTACGCCGAGAGGCCGAATGGGTGCGAGTGCGCCGTGACGGCCAGCGGCGCCACGGTGACGCACGCGACGAGCGCCGTCTCCGCCAGGCGTCGCTTCGTGTCGTCGAGCGCGGGGAGCGCACGGTGCATCGCGGCGGTCACGAGGTCGAACCCGCGCCCTGCGAAGAGCGCGAGCACCGGGTAGGCGGGCATCCAGTGCTTGGTGCCGCCGAAGATCGGTGTCTTCGAGAGGAAGAAAACGCTGACGCAGCCACAGAAGGAGAGCGCGAGCAGCAGGTCCGTCTCCAGCGGGTCGCGCGGCGGCGTGTCGCGCGGGTCCCGGTGCGCGAGGGTCATCGCCCACGCGCGCAGCCGGCGCACGCCGACGCCGATGCGGTCGATCGCGCCGGCGAGGAACAGCAGGATCGTGATGGTCGGCACCGTCGCGAGCACCATCACGGGCAGGTAGCTCTTCGGCGAGGGCGGGCCGAAGTAGTTCTTCCCGAGAAATTCGATGTTGTAATAATCGTGGTGCGTCATGAAGTCGGCCCAGAACTGGAGCCGGCCCATCGTGTCGTTCCAGATCCACGGCCAGAGCGCGTAGAGGACGGCCGGGCCCACGGTGGCCATCGTCACGATGCTCGCCGGGATCGAGACGCGCCCGACGCGCAGCGCCCGCCAGATCCCGTGGCGGTCGACGAACAGCGCGTGCGGCACGAGGACGAAAGGCAGGACCCACGCGTTGTGCTTCGTCGCGAGGCAGAGCCCGTAGGCGACGCCCACGGCGACGGCCCAGCCCCACGTGCGCTTCTCCTGCGCCCGCCAGTGGACGTACACGCAGAGGATCCACATCGCCGTGATGGGGACGTCGAAGCAGGCGAGGTGCGCGTGGAAGAAGACGCGCGGCATCAGCGCGAAGAGCAGCGCCGCGACCAGTCCGGCGCGGCGGCTCCAGGCGCGTGCCCCGAAGAGGTACGTCACCCAGATCGCCAGGCCCGCCGACATCATCCCCGGCAGCCGGAACGCCGTGCTCGCGTCGGCGAAGACGCGCCACTTCTCGTGCAGCAACCACTCGGACGCGCCGAACAGCGTCTTCATGAGCGGCGGGTGCTCGTGGTTGATGTTGAACGCCCCGTCGATGGCGCCCTGCTGCAGCGCCTCGCGCCCGCGCTCGAGCAGCGAGTGCCACCAGCGGAAGTAGTCGGCGCCGGCGCGGAAGTAGATGCCCTCGTCGCGCGGGAAGCCGAGCACCCGTGCACCCGGGATCAACCACGCGACGTACACGAGCGCCAGCAACGCGCCGATGACGTGGTCGCGCCAGCCCACGCGCGACGGCAGACGGAGAGCGGCCGGAAGCTTCACCGCGTGTCCGCCTCGAAGCAGTACTGGCGTCGGTCGCTGCTCGGGGAGCTCACCTCGACCGTCAGCTCCCCGGTCTGCCCGTCGAGCTGGCTCGTGTCGAGCTCGAAGGGTTTCCAGCCGTCGCCGTCGCGGTGGACGATGCTGCCGATCGACGTTCCGCCGCTCGCGAAGGAGAGCGTCACCGGTGCGCCCGTCCTGTTTCTCTCCGCCTCCACGTAGATGGCGTGGTGCCCGTGCAGCTCGTGCCCGAAGCGCACGCCCTCGAACCGGATGCGCAGCGGGCCGCCCGCCGGCGGCGCGTAGATGCAGCGATGCGGCACGTAGTCGAGGTCCGCGACGACGCTCATCCCCGCGAACCCGCCGCCGGGGCACGCGAAGCGATCGGCGGGTACCGCAGGCCCGTAGCCGAGCCCACCGCTCTCCGGACGCGTGTGGCTCCAGGGGCACTCGGCGTCGCCACGGAAGACGTGGGCGTGACGCGGCTCGATCATCGACACGAGATCCGACAGCACGTGCGCCGGCGACGGGTTCTCCCACGTGGTCACCGTCACGCCGCCGAAGCGCTGCGTGTCGCTCTTGCGCCACCCGTCGAAGGCCGCCAGGTGCGCGCCGCGGATGCCCACCTCGATGGCGCGCGGGAAGCGCGTCTCGTCGGGGCGGGCCTCGCGCTCGATGTTCGCGATGTCGTCGCCGAACCGCATGCGCCCGACCGGGTCGATCCACTTGGGCGCGAAAGCGACCAGATCCTCGGGCTTCGCGCTGGCAGCGACCCACGCGCGCGCCGCGGCCCAGTCGCCTTCGTTCGCCGCAGGGCGCGTCTGCGCGACGTGCGCGACGAGCTCGACGAGGCCGACCGCGGGAACGATCGCGAAGCCCCACCTCTGCAGGGCTGAGAGGGCGGTAGCGCTCAAGCGGCGCGCAGCTTATCTCGCACCGCCCGCTCCGTCACCGGCGGCGACAGCCTGGTGTATGTTGCCCGCCGTGCGACTGTTACGTGGCCCTGTCCGGCCGAACATACGCCCGAGCACGGTCTTCTATCTGGCCGTGGCCCTGCTCGCGACGGCGCCGGCGTGGATCGTCGAGCACCCGCCGCTGCAGGACTACCCGTTCCACTTCGCGACGCTCCGGCTCATCCACTCGATCCACGATCCGGCCTACGGCTTCTCCGAGGTGTACCGGCTCGCGCTGCTGAGGACCGAGTACCTCCTCTATTACGTCGTCGGCGACGTGCTCGCGTTCCTCGTCGGCGTGCACGCGGCGAGCGTCGGCATGATCTGCCTCTACCTGGCGGGCATGCCGCTCGGGATGCGCGCGTTCCTGCGCGCCCTGGGCCGCGACGAGCGCCTCAGCCTCTTCGTCGTGCCCCTGTCGGTGAACGTGATGTTCTGCATGGGGCTGCTGCCGTTCGTCTTCGGCTTCCCGATCATGCTGTTCGCCCTGGCCGTCGCCGCGCGGCACTTCCAGAAGCCGAGGCGCAAGACCGGCATCGTGCTCGCGCTGCTGACGGTCGCGACCTTCTACGCGCACATCCTGCCCTTCGCGATCTTCGGGCTCGGCTGCATCGTCCTCTTTCCGTGGACGCGCCCGCACCGCTGGATCCCGTGCGCGGCCCCGCTCACGGCGGGCGTCGCGCTCCTCGGATGGTGGGTGCTCGGGTCCAAGGCCGGCGGCAACGCGGTCGGCGACATCCGCGGGCACGAGCCCTTCGTGCACGACTTCCTGCGCTGGACGGTCGCCATCTTCCGCGACGAGAGCAACGAGAATTGGTTCTACGCCCTCGGCTTCGTCGCCGTCGCCGCGCTGGGCATGTCGATGGGCGAGCGCGACCGCGGCGACTCGGCGGCGCGCGGCTGGTTCATCGTGCCCGTCGCGTGCGTGCTCTGTTACTTCACGCTGCAAGGCAAGCTCGGGGAGGTGTGGCTCTACGGGCAGCGCTTCCCTCTGCTCGCCCTGCTGACGATGGTGCCCCTGCTGCGCATGCCGAGCGGTGCGCGCGGGCTCGCGGTGGGCGCTGCGGCGCTTCTCGTGTGCGTCGGGTCCGTCGTGAACGTGTGCAAGCACTTCATCGCGTACGAGCGTCAGGAGGTGGGCGACCTCGACGACGCGATGGCGGCGATGGAGCCGCGCGCGCACGTGGCGGGGCTCATCTTCGACCGCATGTCGACGACGATGAGCGACACCTACGTGCCGTTCCTGCACTACGTCTCGTACTACCAGGCGGAGAAGGGAGGCGTGGTGCAGTTCGCGTACACCGGCTTCCCGCACTGGCCCGTGCAGTACCAGGACGGCCAGTACCCGCCGGCCACGTACCCGAGGCTGCGTCTTCGCTGGGAGTGGACCCCGGACCAGGTGCCCATCCAGGAGCTCTTCCCGTACTACGACTACGTGCTCGTGCGCGGCTTCGGCTTCAACCCGCCGGCGGGCACGTACCACGTGAAGTACCACGGCGCGCGCTGGACGGTCTTCGCGCGCGACGGCCGCTAGCTAGCCGCCGCTGGCCTTGCTCGCGGCGATCCACGCGTCGACGCGCTGGGCGAGCACGTCGAGCGGCAGCGCCCCTTCGCGCAGGACCACGTCGTGGAACGCCTTCACGTCGAAGCGCGCGCCGAGCTCGCCCTGCGCCTTCTCGCGCAGCCGGCGGATCTCGAGCTGCCCGATCTTGTACGCGAGCGCCTGCCCGGGCCACGCGATGTAGCGGTCCACCTCGTTCTCCACGTCGAGCTTCGGGTGCGGGGTGTTCTCGAGGAAGAAGTCGATCGCCCGCTGGCGGTCCCACTTCATCGCGTGCATCCCCGTGTCGACGACGAGCCGCACGGCGCGCCACATGTCGTACGAGAGCTGCCCGAACTTGGAGTACGGGTCGTCGTAGAGGCCCATCTCGTCGCCCAGCGACTCGGCGTACAGGCCCCAGCCCTCGACGAACGCGGTCCAGCCGGCGTGTCTGCGGAAGTCGGGCAAGCCCGTCTGCTCGCTCGCCAGCGCGATCTGCAGGTGGTGCCCCGGCACGCTCTCGTGCAGCGCGAGCGCCATCATCTGCCACTTGGGGCGCGACTCGGGCTTGTACAGGTTGACGAAGAAGGTGCCGGGGCGCGAGCCGTCCGCGGCGAGGTCGCGGTAGTACGCGGCGGTCGTGTCCGGCGCGGCGACGTCGGGGATCGGCTCGACGCCGTACGGGGTGCGCGGCAACGTGCGGAAGAGGAGCACGAGCTTGGGGTCGATGCGCTTCGCCGTGGCCTCGTACGCTTCGAGCAGCGACGACGCGTCGGGGTAGTAGAACTGCGGGTCGCCGCGCAGCCACGCGAAGAACTGGGGCAGCGTGCCTTTGAACCCGACCCGGCCCATCAGCGCGACCATCTCGCCGCGGATGCGGGCGACCTCGCGCAGCCCCACGTCGTGGATCTGCCGCGGCGTCAGGTTCGTCGTCGTGTGCACGCGCGCGAGGTACGCGTACGCCTCGTCGCCGCGCGGGAGCTGCCAGGCGCCCGGCTGCGGGAAGCACGCGGGCAGGTACTCGCCGGCGAAGAAGTCGCGGAAGCGGCGGTACGCCGGGACGACCGATGCGGCGATCGCCTCGCGCGTCTGCTGCACCAGGCGGTCCCGGTCGGCGGCTGCGAACGACGCGGGCATGCGGCGCAGCGGGGCGTAGAACGGGCTCTTCTCCGGATCGTCGACGATCTGCTTCGCGATCTGCGCCGGCACGCGCTCCATCGCGACGTGCGGTTGCACGATGTGCTCCTTGACCCCCTCGCGCATCGTCTCGATCGTCTGGTCCATCCACGCCGGCAGGGCGCGCAGTCGCGCGATCCACGCCTCGTAATCGCGCGTCGTCGCGAAGGGCATGGCGTCGCCCAGCTCGTGCGCGGTCTGGATGCCCTCGCGCTGGTCGAGGACGATGTGCCAGAGCCGGAAGGGCTCGCCCTCGACCTGCGTCGCGTTCTCGCGCGCGAAGAGCTGGAGGCTCAGGCGGTCCTCGTCCGAGAGCCCGGACGGGTCGAGCGCCCGGATGCGCGCCTGGAGCTCGCGCGCGTGGGCGGCCCGCTGGGCGTACGCCGCCGGCGACGCGTCGGGCCAGCGATCGTCGTAGCGGTGGTCGCCGAGGCTCGAGGCGTACGTCGGCTGATCGCGCATGGTGTACTCCCACTCCTGCGCGAAGAGAGCCTGGAGCGCGTCGTGCTTGGACGCGTCAGGGGCGGCGGACGGTGTCCGAGGTGCGACCGCCGGCCCGCACGCTGCCGCGCCCGAGCCGGCGAGCGCGAGGCAGAGGAAGAACGCGGCGCGCATCGCCGGCGGACCTTAGCGCGCCTGCTGCGGCTGCGAGAGCCGCTCGTCGCTGACGACCTTGCCGCCGGCCACCACGACCGCGACGTGCTCGAGCACCGAGACGTCCTTGCGAGGGTCGCCGCTCACGGCGATGACGTCCGCGAAGGCTCCGGGCGCGAGCGTGCCCACCTTGCCGCGCCAGCCGAGCAGCTCCGCCGACGTCGCGGTCGCCGCCTTCATCGCCTGCTCCGGGGTCATTCCCGCCCGCACCATGTACCCGAGCTCGCGCGCGTTCTTGCCGTGCAGCGCCATGAAGGCGTCCGACCCCATCGCGATCTTCACGCCCGTCGCGAGGATCGCCGGGAAGCGGCCCTCGAACGGGACGACCAGGGTGTCGACCATCCGGTGCAGGTCGGCCACGTGCTCGGCCGTGAAGCCCAGGTGCTCGGCGTCCTCGATGTAGTAGCGGAGGATGTAGAGCGTCGGCACCAGGGTGATGCCGGTCGACGCCATCTGCTGCGCCTGGGCCGTCGTCAGCTCCTGCGCGTGCTCGATCGAGTCGACGTGCGCCGCGATCGACGCGTCGAGTCCTCCCGCGGTGATGGCGTGCACCGCGACGCGGACGCCCTTGTTGTGCGCCTCCTCGGTCGCGGCGGCGATCTCCGCGGGAGTCAGCAGCGGGATGGGATCGTGCGCGCCCCCCGTCGCGAACAGCTTGATGACGTCGAATCCCGCGCTCACGTGCGCGTCCACCGAGGCGCGCGCCGCGGCCGGGCCGCCGACCGCGCCGTCGACGCCGATCTGGCTCCCGGCGCACTGCATCCGCGGCCCCTCGATCGCGTGCGCCGCGATCCGCTTCCGCAGCCACAGGTCGACGCCCTCGTCGCCGCCGAGGTCGCGAACGCTCGTGACGCCCGCGTGCAGCGTCAGCTCGGCGTTTCGCGTGGCCTCCGCGCGCCGCTTGTCGATGCCGTCGGTCGCCTGCTCGCGCGCGTACGACGTGAGGTGCGTGTGCGCGTCGACGAGGCCCGGCATGCAGAACAGCGGGCGCAGATCCACCTCGTCGCTCGGCGCCGCGACGGCATCGGCGGCTGCGATCGCCGAGACGCGCTCGCCGTCGAAGAGGATGCGCCCGTCGGCGATGGCCCCTCGCTCGGGGTCCCACACGGTCCCGCAGCGCAAACCGTGGGCGGCCACGGGGCCCGTGGGAACGGGTGGGTGAGCCTGCTGCGGGACGGGCTCCGACGCGCACGCGGCCAGCGCGAGCAGCGTCCCCGCGATGAGTCGCGACGCGTGCACGTCGCGCAGGGTAGCCGAACCCGACTGGTCTGGTGTTCGAGTCCGCTCTCTTCGAGCGTGCGCGACTCAGGCCGCGAGCGGCGGGAGCGCCTGCTTCGACTTGCGGCCGTTCTTCGCCGCGCTCTTGCCGTGGGACGCGCCCTTGCGCGCCTTGCCGGCGGCCGGCTTGCGCTCGAGCTGCGCCAGGCGCGCGCGGACACGCGCGTCAATCGTCCGCAGCGTCCGGTCCACCTGCGAGAGGACGGCCTTCTCGGCGGACGCGACGCTCAGGGCCGTCTTGGCCTCCGTGCGCAGCTGGGCCCCGCGCATCGCGACGTACCGCCTCCAGCGCTTGGCTTCGGCCTCGACGGCGCCGATCAGATGACGCCCTGCGTCGCGGGCCTCTCCGAAGAACGCGACCCCCGCGTCCCGGGTGCGGGTGACGAAGGCGTCTCCCTGCTTTGCGAAGTGCTGTCCCGTCTCCTGCAGGCGCGTCGCTACGGTGTCCACTGTTGCCTCCGTTACTGATGATGTAACGCGGCGCGTCAGTTGCGTCAAGGCATGCCCTGCCGTTCTGCGTCGGTGCGCGGACGAGGCTCGTGGGCGCGGGGACGCAGCTCGTCCTCGCGGGGACGTAGTGCGTTCCTGCAGGGACGAGGTTCGTCCGTGCGTGGACTCAGATGCCGGAGTTGAGCGGGTCGTACTTGTTGCCGCCGGACGTGAAGCCCTGGCTCTTGTACTTCGGCGACGAGTGATGGCCGCCGCCGGAGACCGCGCGGGCCTTCTGCTTCGCCTTGATCTTCGCGTCGAGCGCCTTGTCCGCGGCCGCGAGCTTCGCCTTCTGGTCGTCGGAGAAGCGATTGTCGGCGGTCGCCGTGGCCGTCGCCGTCACGGGCGGCGGAGGCACGGGCGCAGGCGGAGGCGGGGCAGCGGTGACGGGCGGGGGCGCCTGGATGGCGGCCGCCGCGACGTTCGGCGTCGAGTCGAGCGAGCTGCCGAGGTGCATTCGGTTGGCGCCGAGGATCCCGGCCGGGATCAACAGGACCGCAGCGGCGATGGCGATGCCGACGCCCTTGCGCGACTTCCTCGGAGTGAACTCCTCGTCGTCGCTGAGGTCGAAGCTCACCGGGCGCATGCTGTTCGGCACCGGCGCGTACGACATGACCGGCGCGAATGCGACCGGCGGTGGTGTCGCGGGCTGATCGAGACCGAGCAGCGTGCCGAGCCGGACCCAGTTCTCCTGGCCGGCCGGAAGCACCGTCACGTTCTCGTCGATGTGCCCCGCGTTGAACGCCTCGTCGAGTTGATCGAGCGTCATTCGATCCACGTCGCCGTCGGCCGTCTTGACGTACCAGAGGTCGTGATCACCGCTCATGGGCGAGAAGCTTGTCAAAGTCGACGAGGAATCGCACCTGAACATGGCGTGTCTTTCGAGTCTCACCCAGTGAGAGCCGATCGTTGCAGTGCGGCTGATATGGCCCGAATTCAGGGCTGGAACGGCACGACAAGCAGTTTTGCCCCCATGGAATCGGCCACATAGGCGTTGCCGCTCGCGTCGGCCACGGGGTTGCGCGCGCCGGCCGAGGTGGATCCCGCAGCCACCACCGTCAGCTGCCCCTTGTCGTCTGCGCGAGCGATCGTGACCGTCGCCGACTTGCCCGCGGCGACGAAGAGGAGCCGCTGAGGCTCGAGCCAGTCGATGTTGTCGACGCCCGCGCCCGTGTCGAGCTTGCCGATCTGCGCGCCGTCGTGAGTCGCGTCGAGCACCGCGATGTGGTCGGTGCACGCGACGTACACGAAGCCGTGCGCCGCGTCGGCGACGAGCCCGCGCGGACCGGCCTCGCCGCAATCGGGCGTCCACGTCGCCTTCGGCTTGTGCGACGCGACGTCGATCGCGACCGTCTTGTTCTTGTCCTCGAGGTTCGTGAAGAAGACGCCCTTGCCGTCGCTGGCGTAGCCCTCGGGATCGCCCTCGAGCTTGATGCTCGTCTTGACCTTGAGCGCGGCCGGCTTGGACGCGTCGAGCACGGTGATGGTCTGCGTGCGCGGCGTCGTCACCCACACTTCCTTCGCGGACGCGACGTACGCCACGCCGTCGGTGGGCGAGGGGAGCGTCACGCACTTGCCCGGCTTGAGGCTCGCGAGGTCGACGGGGCACACCTCGCTCGTCGCGCGGTTGCCCACGTAGGCGAAGCCGTCGCCGATCGAGACGGCGCTCGGGCCCATCGTGCGCTTCTTGCCCTTGTACTCGCGCTCGGCCGTCTTGAATCCGTCGACCCGCGTGAAGTTGCCCGAGGCGACGTCGTACACGTCGACGCTGCCGGTGTTGCCGACGGGCACCCAGACGCGGTTGTGCGCCGGCTCGTACGCGATGTAGTCGAGCGACGCGGGCGCGTCCGAGCCGGGGAGCGCGACTCCCTTGGCCACCATGAGCTGCGCCGGTCCCGCCGCTGCCGGGGCCCCTGCGTCGGCCGCCGCCGCAGTCGCCGGGCCCGACGTGGCCTCGGGCGGCGTGGTGCTAGCCGTCGCGGGAGGGGGCGGCGCGGGTGGAGGAGGCGGAGGCGTCCCGGTCTCGTCCCTCGCCGGGGAGGCGCCGCAAGCGATCGGCATCGAGAGGCACGAGAGGAGGAGCGAGCGCCGGATCATGGGCGCTGTCTCGCACGGAACCGCGGCGCTCGGCGAGCCCCCTTCGCACGTTTCGCGCTGCGACGAGCAGCGCGGGCAGCGCGACGACCGCGGTCGTCAGGCAAGCGATCTCACCGAGAACCGCCGTCAGGCCGAAGAGATACAGTGCGCGGTTCTTCGCGAGCAGCAGCGACGAGTAGCCGATGATCGTGGTCAGCGAGCACAGCCCCACGGCGGCGCCCGTCGAGCGCACGGCGCCGGTCACGTCGCTCCGGCCGTCTTGCTCGTAGCGCGTCATCACGTTGACCGAGTAATCGACCCCGATGCCGAACGTGATGGGGAAGGCGACGAAGTTGCAGAAGTTGACCTTCACGCCGAGCAGCATCGTCGCCCCGGCGAGCCAGAGCACGCCCACGACGAGCGAGCCCACGACGTAGAGCACCTCGCGCCGGACGCGCAGCACGAAGAGGACGATGAGCACGACGCCGACGAAGGACGCGATGCTCGCGATGGGCGCGTCGCGGCTGATCGACGCGATGATGTCGTCCGAGAGCGGGATGGATCCGGCGACGCGCCCACCCGTCGCGCGCAGCTTGCCGACGAAGTCGTGCATCACCTGCGCGACCCAGAGCTGGTCCGACGGGCGCGGGTAGACGAGCACGGTCTTTCCGACGGTGCCGTCGCGCTCGCGAAGACCCGTGAGGAAGGAGCGCGGCAGGTCCGCGAGGGTCACCGGCTTCAGGTCCTCGTCGCCGAGCAGGTCGTCGAGCTTCTTGCGCTTCGACTCGTCGACGAGCGAGCGGATCTTCGGCGTCAGCGCCTCGCGGATGCGAGCTGCGAGAGCGATCTTCGCGTCCTGGTCGGACGGCAGGACGTCGCTCACTCCGCGCACCGAGGCCACCAGGGGGCCGAGCGCGCCGTGGTCCACCTGATCGCGGATGGTTCGCGTGGCTGCCGATGCCTCCTCCGCCGAGTCGGTCATCACCACCGTCGGCGTCAGGTAACGCCCGAGCAGGTTGTCGACTCTCTTGCCCCAGTAGCCGTCCCCCGTCTCCCACGTGTCGACGCGGCGCAGCTTGGAGAAGTCGTGCTCGAGGCGCGTCGAGACGTCGAACCGCGAGACGGCGAGGGCCGACGCCACCGTGAGCCCGAGCGCGACGGCGACGACGGCCACCGGCCAGCGCTCCACGACCGCCACGACCCGCCCCATGATGCCGAGGCCCCGTCGCTGCGAGACGGCGCGCAGGACCAGCGCGTCGTCGCGGTCGATCCACTTGACCAGCGGAGGGATGAGCACGAACGCGGTGACCCACGACGCGACGAGCCCCGTGCCGCCGATGAACCCGAACTGCCGGAAGCCGCGGAACTCGGTGAGGATGAGCGACGCGTACGAGGCGGCCGCCGCGAGCGCCGCCGCCAGCGTGCCGAGCCGCGAGCCCCAGACCCCGATGGCCAGCGCGTCGTCGACGCCGAGCCCCATGCGGCGCGCCTCCCGGTAGCGCGCCAGCAGGACGATGCCGACGTTGATGCCGTTGCCCACGATGATCGACCCGAGGAACGCCGTGTTCGAGTTCAGGTCGGTCACGTTCGCGGGCGGCAGCGACGCGAGGCCGAACGCGTACACCGTCGCGAGGAGCAGCGGCGGGAAGAGCACCGCGATCGCTCGCCACCACCGGAAGTAGAGGACGATGACGGCGATCTCGAGCGCCACGACGATGATCGAGGACACCGAGAGGTCCGCTTCGAGGGCGTCCAGCTCTTCGACCGAGATGGCCACGTCGGAGCTGAACCCCATGCGCATGCCGCTCGCGTACGCGCCCGGGCCTCCGAGGGACTTCGCGTCGGCCTTCACGCGATCGAGCAGCGCACGCGCCTTGTCGGCGCCGGTGGTGAACTCGCCTGCCTCGACGAAGAGCAGCGTGAGGTGCTGCGCGCCGTCCGAGAAGCGGCCGCTCTCGTTCTTCTTGTCCGAGAGGCGCGCGTCGTACTTCTTCTCGATGTCCGAGAGGTCGAGCGACGGCGGCGCCTCGTCCTCGTCGAGCAGGGTGCCGCTCTCCTTCTCCACTTCGTAGTCGCGGCGGGCCTCGATGCGGCGGAGGATCTCGCCGAGGTCCGCCGTGTCCAGATAGAGCGGCGCGTGCCTCTCGACGAACCGGCGCTCCAGGTCGTTGCCCACGCGCACTTCGCGCACCATCTCGGGCGGGTAGCTGCGGATCCGGGCCGCGAGGTCGTCGATGAACCGCTCGCCTGCCGCGAGGTTCTCCGGCGTGCCCGTGTCGACGACGACGCCGAGGTACTGCATGCCGGGCAGGCGCGCGCGCATCTCGTCGAGGGCGCGCACGCTGGGCGACTCGCGCGGCAGGAGCTCTTCGAGGTCGCTCTTGAGGTGCTGGTAGAGCGATACGGTGCGCCACGTCGCCGGGATGGCCAGCAGCAGCGCGACGAGCCAGAGCAGCCGCCCGTTCCGCACCGTCCACGCGACGAAGCCGCGCATGGAGTCGGAGCGCCTCAGGCCGAAGCTGACGGAGCGACTACCGGCGGCCATGATGGCGGCGCGAGCTTAGCCGAAGGTGCGTTAGGATGCGCCGCCGTGCTCGAGGCGTCGAAGGAGCTGAAAGAGATCATCGGGGCTGCCGAGGAAGCGGGCGCGGGGCTCATCCGGCGGTTCGGCGCGCGCGAGAGGCTCGTCGTGGAGCTGAAGGGCCCTCAGGACTTCGTGTCCGAGGCCGACCGCGAGTCGGAGCGCACGCTGCAAACGAGGCTCCTGCGCGCCTTCCCGAGTCACGGGTTCGTCACGGAGGAGAGCCCTCCCACCGCGGCATCTGCCTCGTCGCGCTTCATCGTCGACCCGCTCGACGGCACGACCAACTTCGTGCACGGCATCCCGCACTTCGCGATCGCGGTCGCCCTCGAACGCGACGCGGAGATCGTCGCCGGCGTCGTCTACGACGTGCCGAAGCGCGAGATGTTCGTGGCCGAGCGCGGCCGCGGTGCCTGGCTCGGAGGAACGAGGTTGCAGGTCTCGACCGACCGCGAGCTCTCGCGGGCCCTCGTGGGCACCGGCATTCCGCACGCCAACGCGAAGGCGAGGCACGCGAAGTACCTCGCGATGCTCGCAGGGGCGATGAAGGAGGCCGCAGGCATCCGTCGATTCGCCGCGGCGGCGATCGATCTGGCCTACGTGGCCGCCGGCAGGTTCGCCGTCTTCTTCGAGATGGGCCTCTCGCCGTGGGACGTCGCGGCCGGATCGCTGCTCGTGCAGGAAGCTGGCGGTCGCGTGACCGAGCCGGACGGCGGAGAGGACTACATCGCTCGCGGCAACGTCCTCGCTACGAACGGGCACCTGCATCCGCGGATGATGAAGATGCTGGCGCGCGCGAGTCGGCCGGCCGCATCACCGAAGCCACAACGACGCACAACGCGGCGAGCGTGAGCTGCGCGATGCGCGCGACCAGGGCGATCGACAGCGCCCGCGCCGGCGCGTCGGCGAAGCCCAGGTCCCCCGCGAGCGCACGATAAGTGCCATCGACCACGCCGAGCTGGTTCGGCAGGAGGTCGCCCAGCGTGGCGCCGACGAGGTGGATGCCGTGCGCGATGACCGCGCCGTGCGGGACGGGAACGCCACCGACGGCGTAGAGGATGATCCCGTACTGCACGAGCTGGACGCCGCGGCTCGCCGACGACACGAGGAACGCGCGCCACGGGATGCTCCTGCGGAACGCCGGGTCGAGGGGCGGATGCTCGGAGGCCCGGGGCGCGAATCGCTTGCGCATCCTCTCGAGCCAGCGGCCGACCCGCGCGTCCCACAGGATCGCGAGCAGCGCCGTCGACACGATCGCCTGGAAGATCACGTTGCCGCCGAGGAGCAGCGCGAGCGGGTTGGCGAAGCCGAGGAACGTCGCGACGAGCGCCATCTCGACGAGAGACAGGAGCCCGTTGGCCGACAGATACGCCGCCTGCAGCTGGGTGCTCGCCGTGGCGGCCCTGGCGGCCCCGATGTGCGTCGACAGCAGCGCGGCGCGCGTCACCTCGCCGGCGGCGCGCCCGGCGGGGACCAGGATCATCATCGCGTACGCCGTGGCGGACGACCGCACCCACGTCGCCGCCGGCACGCTCTTGAAGTGCGCCCCCAGGATGACGCGCAGCGAGCCCACGTCGGCGACGAGCTGCACGACCTCGAGCGCCAGCACGACCGGCAGCCACGGTCCGGCTTGCAGCAGGACTTCCCAGACGCGCTCCGCCCCGACGCTCCGCACCAGGTAGCCGACGAGGAACAGCCCCGCGATGCCCAGCGCCGTGCGAAGGAGGAACGTGCGAAGCGCGCGGCCGCTCATTCAGCCGGTCGCGCGCGCCACGATGGCTTCGCGGTGATGCCAGACGCGGGCGAACGCCTCGGCGTAGCGGTCGACGACGCCGTCGTCCTGCGCGATGAGCGGGCACGACTGCGAGAAGAGCAGGAGCGATCCGTCGAGCAGCGCGCGCGTCCCGGGGTAGTGGCTCGGGTCGTAGTTCGAGGCGAGATCGGTGCCACCCTCGCGCACACGCGGGAAGCCGCCCGTCGCGTCGCGACGCTGGAACACCGTCTGCGCCGGGAGCGGCACGTTCTGCCAGAGGACCACCTCGACCCCCTCGGCGCGCAGCGCCGGGATCATCGCGTCGCGCAGGCGCGCAGGAGATACGGAGAGCCCCGCACGCGCCGGGTCCATGTGCACGCGGAACTTGTGGTGCACCGAGGTGCGCCCCGCGACGGGTCGCGGCGGCGTCACGCCGGGCAGCTCGGCGAGGGCGCGCGAGAGCCGCTCGGCGTTTCGCTGCACGCGCTCGGTCCACGCAGGCAGCTTCGCGAGCTGCGCGCGGGCGAAGGCCGCCATCATCTCGTTGCCGCGGTACATCGAGCCGAGGCGCTTGCTGTCGAGCGCGCGCGTCCCGTCGAGGGGACGCGTCGGGTCGAAGTCGGCAATCTCGGCGCGCCTCAGGTCTTGTCCGAAGTTGCGCACGGCGGCGGCTTCCTCGGCGAGCGCGTCGTCGTTCGTCACGAAGAGCCCACCCTCGCCGGCCGACAGGTTCTTGCTCGACTGCATCGAGAACCCGCCCGCCGC
>Ga0335083_10003182_pt1 | contig 21388 bp, 23 predicted proteins | sample Lox_Sample_42_FD_206716 | JGI IMG/M metagenome (GOLD analysis project Ga0335083, IMG submission 206716) | Soil microbial communities from Loxahatchee National Wildlife Refuge, Florida, United States - Lox_Sample_4.2 | ecosystem: Environmental > Terrestrial > Soil > Wetlands | place: USA...
TTTCATTTTCTCTTCCATTTCACGTTTTAATATCCCGGTCATTTCACTTTCTGAATAGGGACGAAGGTCCTGCCATTTTCCATACATCGGCACGGGAATAATGATGTCATTTGATTTGCCATGAAGCCAAAAGGCAGAAAATGGAAATTGGACAAGGTCCAAATATCTGAGCTCATAATCCTGTTCCTTGACCTGCGGTAAGTTTTCCGCCACTCGCAAGGTCTGAAGGAAAGGATCACTGGATTTGGAGCGCGCATGATAAAATGTCCATTCCGTGACCTGCCATTCCTCTTTCTTCGCATCATAACCCAATTGCAAGGCCGCGGAATTGGTCACGTCCGCCAGGAAAAAGCGCCAGGCAGAAAGCCTCGTGGCCGAAAGAAACTGTCCGGAAAACAGATTCGTATATTTTAGTACGTAATAATACACGCCGACCGGCATGGAAATGGTCAAATCTTTAGCCGGCGGCAGATGCGTCACTGGTTTTAAAAATTTTGAATCCAGGGCATTGGATACCGCCTGCACTCCGCCTTCCGGAGCCTGGGGATATAGAATCGCGGCTTTACCGTTAGGAATGATAAAAGCACAGGCCAAAACCAGGGTGAAGCAAAAAAGAAATTTTATAGCTCTTTCGGCATGCATCTGCACCCCTCCATGATTTTTATGCGGCTCTCGTAAAATAATTCTTCTGCTTATCGCTGATAGACATTTCGAGTTTTTCCATCACCGAAAGCATGTCTTCCCAAACCTTGCGCTTCTCGGACATCGCCTGATTACGGAGCAAATACGCGGGGTGAAATGTCGGCATGAGCGGTGTGCCGCGATAGGTCTGCCAGTTGCCGCGCATTTTCATGATACCCATCGTTTTACCAAGCAGGCCTTCGATGGCGGTCGCCCCCAGCGCAACGAGGACACGCGGGCGAATGAGATCAATTTGCTCGTGTAAATAGGGCACGCATACGGCCATTTCTTCCGTGGTCGGCTTGCGGTTTCCAGAACTCTGGCCGGGCGTGTCGGGTCGGCATTTTAAAATATTCGCAATATAGACATCGCTGCGCTGCAGGCCCATCGCCTGGATGATTTTGGTGAGCAGCTCCCCTGCCCGGCCGACGAACGGTTCGCCCTGGATATCTTCGTCCGCTCCAGGTGCTTCGCCGACGAACATCAGTTGCGCATCAATATTGCCCACTCCGAACACCACATTTTTGCGCGACGACGCGAGGTGCTCGCATTTGACGCAAGCCATCACCCGCTCACGCAACGCGGCAAAGGCGGCAGACTTTTCGATTGCGGATTTTGGACTGGCAACGGGCAATGGAGTCACTGGCACGGGCGCCGAAACAGGTCCGGCAGATTTGGATTCCAAGACCGGGGTTACAATCGGTTGAACTTGAGGTTTAAAACCTGAAATGGCCGCAGCTTTCGGAGGTGACTGCGAAAGGCTGCGCAACGTTTCAGCTGAGACTGCCACATGCCGCGCGCCGTGTGATTTTAAATCTTCCAAATAATGGATCGTCGCGTCGAGAAGCTGGCTGTAATCCGAAGACATATTATTTTTTTGGAAAAGCGGCTGCGCAGGAGCGCAGCCCTACCGTAAATTTCCTAATAGTATGTTGGACAGCGTAACACTCTGCTTTGGCCATAGTTTGTAAGCGAAGCAATTCCATATCATTTCACGTTCAACTGCCGCTGGATGCCGAACTTTTCAATGCGTTTGCGCAAGGTTGCGCGCGTGATGCCGAGCAATTTCGCGGCGGCCACCTGGTTATCGTTGGTTTCCTTAAGCGCCTGGATGACTAGTTCGCGTTCCACGGCGGGAATGATTTTCAATTTTGGTTCGCGCCGGGCCCATTGGAAAAGCTGCCGCGCCAGCGAAGCAGCGTCATCCGTAGCCGCCGTAGCCGCACCGATCGCCGCCTGGGTGGGAGCATTGCCGCTGATTTCCGGCGGCAGATCGCTGATGAGGATCGCATCGCTCTTGGCCATGACGTGCGCGCGGCGGATGGCATTCTCCAATTCGCGCACGTTGCCCGGCCAATGATACTTTTCCAGCATCCGGATGACGCTGGCCGCGATGGACTTGGGCGCGTGCTGTTGTTCGCGCCCGATTTTTTCAATAAAATAATTCACCAGCAGCGGAATGTCCTCGCGCCGGTCGCGCAACGGCGGCACCTGGATGCGCACGACATTGAGGCGATAAAACAAATCTTCGCGAAATTGCTTCGTGGCCACGGCCTGTTCCAAAGGCTTGTTCGTAGCGGCGATGACGCGCACATCCACGCCGATAGCCTGGTTGCCCCCGACGCGCTCAAACGTGCCGCTTTGCAGCACCCGCAAAATCTTCGTTTGCGTCGCCGGCGTCATGTCGCCGATTTCATCGAGAAAAATCGTGCCGTGGTTGCATTGCTCAAATTTGCCGATTCGCTGGTTGGTCGCGCCGGTGAAGGCGCCGCGTTCATGGCCAAAAAGTTCACTCTCCAAAAGCTGTTCGGGAATCGCGGCGCAATTCACCGCGAGGAATGGCTGTTCGCTGCGATTGCTGTGATGATAAATGGCGCGCGCGACGAGTTCTTTGCCCGTGCCGCTTTCGCCGGTGACAAGCGCCGTCGCATCGCTAATGGCGACCTGCCCGATGAGTTTGAACACCCGCTGCATCGGTTCGCTGCGCCCGACGATGCCCAGTTCGTAATCCTCCGACTCCAGCAACGGCTGATAAGAAACGACCTGCTTCATGTCGCGCGCGGCTTTGAGGGCGTTGGCGACAATCTCTTTGATCTTCACCGCGTCAAACGGCTTGAGCAGGTAGTCATAGGCACCGAGCTTCATCGCCTCGATGGCGGTTTGCGTCGTGCCGTAGGCGGTCATGAGAATGACGAGCAGCTTGGGATCGCCGGCGCGGATTTTGCGGAGCGTTTCCAGACCGTTGATGCCGCCCATGCGCACATCCATCAGCACGAGGTCGGGCTTAAATTTGGGAATAATCTTCAGGCCTTCCTCGCCGGAAGACGCGGCGGCCAGTTCGATTTCAGGAGAATCAAATATCCGCTGGAGGGAATACCGAACGTCCTCCTGGTCATCTATCAAAAGCAACTTGCTCATTTTCAAACAAAATAGCGGAATTTCAGCAAAGTCGAAGCGAATTTTGATTGTTTGACCTGTGGCGTGCCAATGGATAATCTTACCGTCTTTGCATGAAAGTAGTTGTTTGTGACCCCATATCGCCAAAGGGCATTGCGCTTTTGCAGCAACGTCCCGAATTTAACGTCGTCGTGCTGCCCAAGCGGCTGCCCGAAGCTGAACTGCTGCCCATCGTTGCCGATGCCGTAGCACTGGTTGTCCGCTCCGAAACCAAAGTCACCCGCAAGGTCATCGAATCCGCGCCGAAATTGCGCGTCGTTGGCCGCGCCGGTGTGGGCGTGGACAATGTGGACATCGAAGCCGCCACGCAACACGGCACCGTCGTGATGAATACGCCCGGCGGAAACACCGTGACCACCGCCGAGCTGAGCTTCGCCATGTTGCTCTCGCTCGCGCGCAAAGTCCCGCAAGCCCATGCCACCATGGTGGCCGGCAAATGGGACCGGAAACTTTTCCAGGGCTCGGAACTGGCCGGCAAAACGCTGGGCGTCCTGGGCATGGGCCGCATCGGCACAGAAGTGGCCAAGCGCGCCATTGCCTTCGGCATGCGCGTCATTGCTTACGATCCCTATTTGACTGAAGAACGCGCGCGGGCCATCGGCGCGGACTATGCCGACAGTCTGGACCGCGTTTATACCGCGGCCGATTTCATTACTGTCCACATGCCGGTCACACCGGAAACGAAAAACATGCTGAACGCCGCGGCGTTCACGAAAATGAAGCCGGGTGTGAAGATCGTGAATTGCGCCCGTGGTGAAATTATTTCCGAGAATGATTTAATTGCCGCATTGGAATCGGGCAAAGTCGCCGGCGCAGCGCTGGACGTTTTTACCATTGAACCGCTGCCCGCTGATCATCCGTTCCGCAAACAGCCGAATTTGATTCTCACGCCCCACCTCGGCGCCAGCACCGAAGAAGCGCAGGAAAAATGCGGCATCGAAGTGGCGGAAGTCATTGCCGGTTATTTGCTTACCGGCGAAGTTCGCAACGCCGTGAATTTGCCCTATCTCGACGCGAAGACCTACGAACAGGTCAAGCCCTACCTGCCTCTCGGCACCGCGCTGGGCAGGTTGCTTGCACAACTTTCACCGTCCGGCGGAGACAGGATTTATATCACGTATGGCGGCAATGCGCGGCAATTGCCGAATACCGACCCAGTCACTCGCGCGGTTCTCCAGGGCTATCTGGAAAGCAGCAACTTGAAGGACGTGAACAACGTCAATGTCCGCTCCGCCGCGGCGAGCATCGGCATCAACGTCGAAGAAAAGAAATCCGACGAACCGGTCACCTTCAATGAATGGGTGCACGTGCAAATTTACAGCGGCGACAAAAAATTGATTTCCGCGGGCGGGACATTTTTCGGCTCGCCCAACAATCCGCGCATCGTGCGGTTGTACAGCACGCCGGTGGAGATTCCGATTTCCGGGACCTTGCTGCTCCTGAACAATAAAGACCGCCCGGGCATCGTGGGCCATCTGGGAACATTGCTGGCGAAATACAAAGTCAACATCGCGAATATGAGCCTGTCGCGCGACACCGCCGGCGGCCTGGCCCTGACCGTCCTGAACCTGGACAGCGCGCCGCCGCAAACTGTCCTGGATGAACTCCAAAAAGACGGCGATATCAGCAATGTAAAAGTGGTAAAGCTATAAATAATTGAACCAAACCTCGGAAAAACGCTCTAAACCAAACATCCAATGAAATTGAATAAAATTGTTTTTGCCGCCATCGCCGCCACGGCCGTGGCCCTGTCCACCACTTACGCGGATACGCCAGGCAGCACGATGGCCGCGCCGTCTACCAATTCCACCGACACGATGACCGCGCTCTTTGGCGACCCGGTGATCGCCAAAGGCACCGGCATATCCATCAAGCGCAGTGATTTGGACCAGATCGTGACCGGCCTCAAGGCCGAAGCCCTGGCGCGCGGGCAGGAAATTCCGCCCGACCGCTTGATCATGATCGAAGCCGAAATGCTCGAACGCCTGCTTGATATCCAGGTGCTGCTGCAACAGGCCAATGCCGCCGACAAGGCGGAAGGCGACAAAAAAGCCGCCGCCGCGATGGCCACACTGCTCGACCGTGCCGGAGGTTCGCAGGACACGCTGAATATCCAGTTGAAAGCGGCCGGGACGACGGAAGCGGAATTGCGAAATAAAGTCGCGCAGGAAGCCACTGCGATGGCCGCCCTGCAACGCCTGCTGGGCATCACGATCACCACCAACGAAATCCAGGCCTATTACGATGCGCACCCGGCGGAAGTGGAACAACCGGAATTGGCCCATGTACGGCACATTTTATTTATGACGATGGATCCGGCCACCCGTGCGCCATTGTCCACCGACGTGGTCCAGGCTAAGCACAAAGAGGCTAACGACGTGCTGGTGAAAGCGCGTGCTGGAGACGATTTTGCCAAACTCGCCGAACAATATTCGGACGACACCACGACCAAAGCCAAAGGCGGCGAGCTGCCTCCGTTTGGCCGTGGCCAGGGAATGGTCCCGGAATTTGAAGCCGCTGCGTTTGCCCTGACCAATAACCAGGTGAGCGACGTTATCCAGACCGAGTACGGCTATCATATCATTAAAATGATTGATAAAACCCCGGCCAGGAAGCTGGCCCTGTCCGACAAAGTGCCGGGCACTACAGACACCGTTTCCGACCGGATTAAAGACTATCTCACCCAGCAGAAAGTCCAGCAGCTCGCGCCCCCGTACTTGCAAAAATTGAAAAAAGCGGATAATGTAACGGTCGTGGATCCGGATTTGGCCGCAGCGGTCGATTCCTTGTCCAATACTAATGCGGCCTCGACGGCCACCATGCCGCCGCCAGCCGCGCAATAAAGGAGGCTTGCTAAATGCTGCAAGCGAGGTGATTTTAGGGCGCAATGAAAACATTAATTACGGTCATATTGATTCTGGCCTGTATCGGCCTGGTGGTCGCATTGGTCGTCACTCAAAAGAAGATTGACCAGGAACGCCAGGACGATGCCAACCGCATCCTGGATTTTTCCAACCAGGTGGTTTCGGCCAATGATGAATTGAATGACTTGCGCCAGGTCAACCTCACCCTGACCAATGATCTCAACTCCAGCCGCCAGCAAATCGTTGATTTGAGCAACCGAATGCTGGTCATCTCGGATTCTCTTTCGAATAGCGACACGCAGTTGAAGTCGGCGCAGGACCAGATTGCCTCGCTCGAAGCGCAAAACCAGGCTTACGAACAAAAGGCGGAACAATTGACCAATACGATTAGCGCCCTGAATGCAAAGATTCTTGAGGCGGAAAACGATTTGGCCCAATCGCAGACCAACAGCGCCTTTTTGCAGGGCGAATTGACCAATAAGGTCCAGCAAATTGCAGAGCTGACACAAAAATTTAACGACTTGCAAACCGTCAAGGCACAAGCGCGAAAACTGCATGATGAACTGGTCGTGGAGCGGCGCATGCAATGGATTCGCGAAGGGACGCAGCCGAATAACAACGTCAAAGGGGCGCAGTTGCTCATGGCCCGCTCGTGGCCTACCAATAAGCTCACCCCGCCCTCGCATTATAATTTGTCAGTGGAGGTCGATTCGAGCGGCGCCGTGCAGATCGTCTCGGACACCAACACTGCTGCGGCCAGTGCAGCCCATTAGTTCAGGGCCAACCCGTTCGTCACTATGCCTACTTACGAGTATGTCTGCCAAAAGTGCGGGCATGAATTCGAAGCCTTCCGGTCTATTTCCGCCAAGCCGCTCGAAACGTGCCCCAAAGAACTTTGTGCCAAAAAGAAATGGGGCAAAGGGCGCGTAACCAAAAAAATTAGCGCCGGCGCGGGATTGTTGTTCAAAGGCAGCGGCTTTTACATTACCGATTACCGCAGCGAAAAGTACAAGGACGCCGCCAAGAAAGATACGGCGTCCCCTGCCCCCGCCAAGGAGACCAAAAAGGAAACTAAGCCCGCCCCGGCGGCATCTCCCGCCGCGCCCAAATCAACAAAGGGATAGAGCGTTTAAAAAAATAATGTGGCCGTTCGGAGCGAGGATTTTTGGGGCCCCACGCGTGCGTTTGGCGAGGCTTTAGCGAAGGAGCATGTTTGAAAAACCCTGTGACTGAGCCGAAACGAACCCAAAACCCAAAAAGACCGCCTCCCTTCCTTCTTACTCCGAATGGCTACAGTATTTTTTAAACCGCTCTAGAGCTTCATCGTTTCCAGCACCGCGCGAACGCGCGGAACTTCGTGGGTGCGGAACAAATCCGTTTTACCGAGGGCAGCCAGGACTGCAAAAAACGGCTCGGCGCACCGGACTTCCTCCCGAAAAAATTCAAACGCATGCGGCAACGCGTGGCAAACGGGAAAGCCCAGCGCGCGCAGCCGGAAGGTATTCAGGAAAATGTTCATTTGATGGCGCACACGCACCGCGCTGTCCTGCAGGTTGCGATAGTAGAACCCCAGGCCGGGATCGATAAAAATCTTTTCCACGCCCGCACGTTGCGCGATTTCAATCTGCCGCGAAAAATAATCGTGCATCATTTTTATCGGGTCGGCGGAAAAATCGAAGTCCGCTACTTCACGAACATTTCTCCCCTGTACATAGCAAATGATGACCGCCGCGTTGTGCGCCGCGGCCATTTTAAAAATTTCTTTGGTCCCGGCGTTACCAGTCAGGTTCATGACGTTTGCACCGGCTTCCAGACTCGCGCGGGCGACTTTAGGCGAATACGTCTCCACCGAAACAATGATTTTTTTGGCGCGCAGTCCTTTGATGACTGGCAGCAGCATTGATTTTTGCAGTTGGTCGTTCGCCCGCGCCGCGTGAGCCAGGGTAGACTCCGCCCCCACGTCCACGATCTCTGCGCCCTGTGCCGCCAAAACCGCGCCGCGCTCAATGGCTGATTTGGCTGAAAGGCAAACGCTTTCGCGATACCAGGAATCGGCAGACAGATTCACCACCCCCATCACGGCAGGTTGTGAATTGAAACGAAATTTTTTACCTCCGATAGAAAATTCCCGGACACGCGCGGACGCGGCATCACGGTTCTTCTCCAGCAGCCCGGAAAGTTGTTCGAGGTTTAGCACTGCGGCATCGTACGGATTGGGCGGGGAATCGTAAACGGGAAAGCGAATCTAACTTTTCCGGCACAGAAAAACCCCCTCCTCCTCCGACTGCGTGATCCATTGTTCGCAAACATCCAGCTTGTGCGTCTTCAGCATTTTGCGAATACCTTCGGGCGTGTAACGATAGGAGAAAAATAGCCGGATTTTTTCGCCGGGTTTGAAAGCGAACTGCTTGTCCTCAATTTCAATCCGGCGCGCGTGGATAAACTGAAAATTCGCCACCACGCGTTTCAAGCTGCCTTTGGTCTCGATTTCAAAACGCAATTCGCCGTCGTTTTTCTCCACCCCCAGGTCCCATAGAAATGTGAGCAGCCCGTCACGCGTGGGCCAATTATCGTACTGCGGCAGGATCTTTTGCACGCCGGCGCCATAATCTCCGCCCGGCGCCAGGTTGGCGCTAAAGAGCAAAAGATCTTTCGGCCGAACCAGCGAAGCGAGTTTCGGTAAAATCTTTGACGGCTCAAAATTGGGAATCATGCCGAAAAACGTGATGACACGCGCAGCACTGCGTATGGCCGGTAAATCGAAGACCGAACGCACGTCCCTGGCCGTTTCCAAATCGCAAACCTGTGGAAAACTACTTTCCCACGGACAGACTGAGAGCGCCGCCCGGCGCGCCACCAGGACCATCGCCACCGCCACATCGCTCGGCGTGTAGAAAATTTCTTTACCCGAAGCCTTCAGCCGTTTCAATAACCGGGTATCTTTCTGCCCGCCACCACAGCCCAATCCTATCAGATGAACCTGTTTAGCTTTCATTTGCCGGGTCGCCGCCTGGAAACTTTGTTCATAAATAGCGCGGCAATCTTCATCATGGCGCGAGGGGGAAAATTGCTGGTGCAGCACGAGCCACTTCTGCGTTTGCCTGACGCTATCGTAATGAAACTTGTGAGCAACCTTCCGTGTGCGCAGCCCATTAAGCAGGTCGCGCCGGACATTTTCCGGAAACTGGCTCGCATCGATCGCGACATTGGCGGCGGTGCTCATGAATTATTTTTGCGGGAAAATTTGATAGAGCAAAAGGTACACAATCACGCCCGTCACGGAAACATACATCCATAACGGCAGCGTCCAGCGGGCGATTTTTTTGTGTTTATCAAAACGCTCGCGCAGGGCACGGAACAGGGTGATAAAAATCAGCGGGACAATGACCATCGCCAGGATGGTGTGCGTGAGCAAAATGGTCAAATAAATCGGCCGAAACCAGGGCGGATTCAAAAAATGCGTCGGACCCTTGTGCAGCACCACCCCCAGGTACGTATGATACGTCACGTAACAAACCAGGAATACCGTCGAGACGCAGAGGGCCGAAATCATGCAGTTGCGGTGCGCAATGATGTTTTTGCGGCGGATGCAAATGAAACCGGCGGTCAAAAGAATCGCGCTCAGGCCGTTCAGCGAAGCATTGACAGCGGGCAGGTCATAGATGCTCATGGCTCGCGCTCCAGGCGCTTGATGTCTGCCAGAAGTTTCGGGCGAATCGTATTTTCCCAATCCACGCCCTCGCCGCCCGTCTCAAAACTCGTGCGCAACCGCGCATGCTTGTCCACCAGCACGAAAATCGTCGTATGAATAAAAAGGTCCACGGAACTCTTTTGGTCCGCCGGCGCGATAGGTGTGCTGCCCAGCTTCAAACTTCCGGCAGCCAGGCCGGCGATCGCCTCTTTGGTCCCGGTCAAAAATATCCAGCGATTGAAATCCGCGCCGACGCGCTGGCCATATCGTTTCATAATTTCCGGCGAATCATTATCCGGGTCGGTGGTCAGTGTCACGAGCCGCACGTCACTGTCCGGCGCCAGCCGGTCCTGCACCGATTTCATTTGGGCAGTCATGCGCGGACAAGGCCCGGCGCAGCGCGTAAAAATAATGTCGGCGACCCAGACATGGTTGGTAAGGGCGGCGAGTGTCGTGACCTGGCCGTCCTGGTTCGTGAGGGTAAAATCGGAAATCTCGTCAATCACCGGGAGCACGCGCCGCTGGTCGTCCCGCATTTCCGCGATCGAAAGCAATCCCGCCACGCAAAGCAGGCCGAACATGAGGAAGACTCCCACCCACAATGTGCGCGGCAATTGCTGGGGCGAGTCGGACATAAATTTAAATCAAAACACCGCGCCTGTACCGCGCTCACTCCGCTGTCGTTTTCACTGGAAGCTCGAAACCGGCGGAGGTGGCGCTTTGGACTGGAGCCATTTTTGGTAATCTTCCGCGCTGTCCACCGTGACATAACCGCCGGTCATGGCCGAATGGCCCGGGCCGCACAACTGGGCACAATTAATCTGGTACCGGCCGATTTGCGTCGGCGTAAACCAAACCGGAATGCGCAGGCCGGGAATGGCGTCCTGGCAAACGCGCATCGCAATAATCTTCAAGGAATGAATCACGTCCTTGGAGCTGACATAGATAATCACCGGCTTGCCGATCGGTACGTGAATATCATTGAGCGTGACGATGTCGTCCTTGCCGTTCGGGTCCGTGGGATCCACGCCGAACACGTTCGTCGTGCTGACAAATCGCATTTCCTGTTTGCCAAAAACGCCGTCCGGGCCCGGATAACGCGCATTCCAGGCGTATTGCTGCGCCACCACCTGGATGACAGTAGATTCGTTCGCCGGCGGATATTTGTCCACTGCCTTGGACCAGAGCGGTACCGCGATAAAAATCAATAGAAAGCCTTCGATCCCGGCAACGGCCAGTTCGATGTAGCTGGAAGCATGGTTGCGCACACCGTAATAATCCGCTTTCGGATTGCGTTTCTTTTGAAAGCGCCAGACCGCGTACACAAAATAAATCACCCAGCCGATGAACAGCGCCAGCATTAGCCAGTGCACGTAGATAATGAGGTTGTCAACGTCCTGGCCGTTGGACGAGGCCAGCACCGGCAGACCGAGCAATTTACCCAATGCGTTGTTGATGCTGTTCATATTTTAGCTCCGGACAAATTTTCTTCCGCCAGTCTCTTCGCTTGCGCCGCGGCCTCCCGGCGAATCAGAAAAATAAAAAATGTGGCAATGGAACTGAGCATGAGCACCACGATGCCCAGCAGCGTGAAAATGCCCCAGTTCATCCCGTGCGCCAGCGGGTCGTCGGATTGGCCATAACAGGCCGCACAGGCAAACACCGGCGACGGCGCAAACGCGGCCAGCGCGGCGGCAGAGATAAGCTTGCCAAATTTCCTCATAGATAACTAATCTTCTTCAATTTCTTCAAAAAATAGACGCCGTAAAACACGACGAGCGCCGCCGTAACTAGGCCCAGCAAACCAAAAATAATTTTGCCGGCAAAAAACGCCCACGCCGCAAAGCCCACCGACAGCGTCGTCAGCATCGTCACAAAAATAAGATGAAAGGCTTTGAGCGACATGTTTAATGGATCACCGTGTTCTTCGGGAAATCATTCATCGCATAAATCGTCAGGACAAACAGCCCGATGACGAACGACACCGTAAAGCCCAGGATGGTATAAACCATTTTCTTTTCCGAGAGCAAGTGCATGAGAAATCCCGCCACGAAAAATGCGTTAACGCTGGCGATGCACAAAATGATGGCCACTTTCTCGCCCCAACCCAGATTCAGAAACGACGCCCAGATCATCAAGGCCACGGCGCAGAGGACGACAGCCAAAATCGCGCCGCAACGGCGCAGATAGCTATTGAAATCAACCGGGTGATCGTCTTGAGAATGCGGCGCGCTGGCAGCCGGGGCGTGATGCGATTCGCTCATAATTTTAAGTTAAATATAGTACCGGGAAGAGGAATATCCAGACCAGGTCCACGAAGTGCCAGAACAGCCCGGAAACTTCGACGCGATTGGTGTAACGCTCAGGGTCTTTCTTCCACATTTTACGGCCCGGCCCCCACAGGTAAGCAATGACGACACTGCCGCCGAGGATGTGCAGCGCGTGCAAACCGGTGAGCGTAAAATAAAGCGCCAGGTAATTATTGTGCCAGGGACCGTAACTCTGCATGTCCTGGATTTGTGAACGGGGAATGGTGAGTTCCTTCTCCTCGATGTTCTTTTGCGAACGCAGATCGTACAGCAGCTTTTCATCCGTCACGATCCTCCCGCTGATGACGATATGGTCCTGCGTCGGGTCATTTTGCACCATGTCACCGTCGGCGATAGTGCCATCCGTAAGGTGAATTTCGTAATGATTCAAGTGCTCGTGGTATTCTACCAGCTTGATGCACAAGAACGTCAGCGCGCACAACAGCGTGCAGGCGTGGAAAAATTTGAATTTATCGAACTGCCGGACTTTGCAGGCCACCCAGGCCATCAGCGTGGTAATGGCCGAAAGCGCCAGCACAATGGTATTGATGGTGCCGAGCGTCAGGTTTTGCCAACCGTGCGGCCACATGCCTGGCTCGGCGCCCACCCGTAGCAAAATATAACCCGAGAAAAGACCGCCGAAGAGCATGACTTCGGACGCGAGAAAAAGCCAGATGCCGACTTTGGCGTTGTATAGGCCTGTGTCCGGCCTGGCTTCGACTGTATAAGGTATTTCCATGAAAAAATGTTAGTGCGCAGGGGTTGGAACTTTGGGAGCCGCCGGCGTCGGGACGTCCGGTTCATTTTGCGGCGTAAAATCAGTGTCGTGGCCCGGCACGCTGTATTCGTACGGCCCGCGATAAACGCGCGGAGTAATCGCGAAATTTCCGTGCGGCGGCGGGGTCGGCGTCTGCCATTCGAGCGTCGTGGATTGCCATGGATTATCGCCCACTTTTTCGCCGTGGCTGATGCTCCAGAAGAAATTGATGATGAAAGGAATCTGCGCGATGCCCAGGCAAATCGCGCCCCACAAAATCGGAGTATGCAGCGACATCATGGCCGGGCTCAACCCGCCGATCACGTCTCCGCCCGCGCGGCTGTTGACTTCGGCAGAATAATTCGCGCCGCCATCCGCCATGCGCCGCAACATGCCCGCCATGCCCTGCGCAAACATGGGCATGAAAACGATATTCATGAAAAGCAGCGAGCACCAGAAATGCACGCCGCCCCAAAATTCACTCATCTTGCGCCCGGTCATCTTCGGGTACCAAAAATAAACCCCCGCAAAGAGGCCAAAAATCGTCCCCGGCGCGACGACATAATGGAAGTGCGCGATGATGTAGTAAGTATCGTGCAGGTGCACGTCGCTGACGTTGAAACCCAGCGGCAGGCCCGTCAAACCGCCAATGCCGAACATTGGCAAAAACGCCAGCGCAAAAAGCATCGGCGTGTTGATGCGGATAGAGCCACCCCACAGGGAAATAAACAGGCATGTCAAAATGATGACGGACGGAATCGAGATGATCATTGTCGTCGCCTGGAAGAACGTCGAAATGACCGTGCCCATGCCGGTCATATACATATGGTGCGCCCACACAATCATCGAGAGGAACCCGATGGCCAGCACCGCGTACACCAGCGATTTATAACCCCAAATCGGCTTGCGCGTGTTGTTCGCGACAATTTCGCAGACAATACCCATCGCCGGCAAAATCAACACGTACACTTCCGGATGGCCGAGGAACCAAAACAAATGCTGCCACAGCAGCGGACTGCCGCCGCCGCTGATATTGGCCAGATGCCCCCCCACGGCGAGGCCGGTCGGCAGGAAGAAGCTGGTGTGCGCGACGTTGTCCATCAACTGCATGACGGCCGCGGCTTCGAGCGGCGGGAACGCCAGCAACAGCAGGAACGCCGTAATAAACTGCGTCCACACAAACCACGGCATGCGCATCCAGGTCATGCCCGGCGCGCGCAATTGAATGATCGTCGCAATGAAATTGACCGCGCCCAGCAGCGACGACGTGATGAGCAGGATCATGCCGATGATCCAAAATAATTGGCCGTGCGTGGGAATGCTCGTGGCCAGCGGCGAATAAGATGTCCAACCTGCCTGCGCTGCTCCTCCCGGAATGAAAAAGCTGATAAACATCACCAGGCCGCCGAGGAAATACGCCTGATAGCTGGCCATATTCACGCGCGGAAACGCCATGTCCGGCGCGCCAATCATCAGCGGTACCACGTAATTGCCGAATGCCGCAAACGCCAGCGGTACAATGCCCAAAAACACCATGATGGTCCCGTGCATCGCGCCAAAAGCGTTGTAAAGATCGGGAGAAATGACGCCGTGGGGCGCCATGGTTTCGCCGAGCATTTTTTCCAAAAACCAGCCGATGAGCGGCACCGCCTGGCCCGGGTGCGCGATTTGCCAGCGCATGAGCAACATCAGCATCAGTCCGAAAAACAAAAACGACAGGGCCGTTACGCCGTACTGGATACCAATGACCTTATGGTCGGGCGAAAAAATGTAGGTGCTCCAGAAACCCGGATGCGCATGCGCGTGGCCATGATCGTCATGGCCGTGGTCATCGTGCCCGTGCGTCTCGGCCTTGCGATAGGGTGGAAATTGTTCGATGCGCTCGTCCATAATTACCTCACTTTGTCAAAAACCATCAGCGCGAGCAACAACGGCAAATAAATAATCGAAGCCAAAAACAATTGCCGCGCGCGCGTCAGCGTCAATTGCCGTGAAAATTGAATGGCACAAAATAAAAATCCAACGCCCAAAATGACCGCGCCGGCCAAATAAACCGTCCCCGCCATCTTGAACAGGAAGGGGCACAGGCTCACAATGAGCAGCGCCAGCGCGTTACCCACCGTTTGCAGGCCGGTTTGTTTGCCCTCTGAGTCCACATTCGGCAGCATCACAAATCCTGCCTTCGCGTAATCTTCGCGGTAAATCCACGCAATTGCGAAAAAGTGCGGCAATTGCCAGAAGGCCAGGACCGCAAATAACGCCCAGCCCGGCCCGCTCAATTCATTTCGCGCGGCAGCCCAGCCCATCAATGGCGGCAGCGCACCCGGAATCGCGCCGATCGCCGTATTGAGCCACGTCACCCGCTTGAGCGGCGTGTAAATGAACACATAGCTGATCAGCGTCACTGCACCCAAAACACTGGTCAGTAAATTCACCGCCAGCGCCAGGTAGATCAGGCCAGCCACCGAAGTGAGTCCGCCGAAGACCGCCACTGTCGCCGGCTGCAATCGGCCGGAAGGCAGCGGACGGGTTTGTGTGCGGCGCATCTTCGCGTCGAAATCACGTTCAAGCCATTGGTTCAGCGCCGAGGCGCCCGCCGCAACCAGCCCCGTGGCGATGAGTGTATTGGCCAAAAGCAGCCAGTTCATCGCGCCCTGCCAGCCGACATAAAAGCCCACTGCCGTCGTCACCAGCACGAGCGACGTCAAACGCGCTTTGACCAAATCAGCAAAAACTGCCACCCAGCTTTTTTCCGCCGCGGCATTATTTGTTATTTCAATGGAGATTTCTTTCATCACTTGTTCCCGGCCAAAGTTCCAAATGCGCCAAGTGCTTCCGTTTGCACCGCCGGCACACGCGCCGAACGGCCAAAAGCAATAAGGCACCAGAGCGCTCCTGTCACGAGCGAAAGCGCGCCCACCAGCACATGCGCCGTGGCCACGTCCGCCGCTTTATTCGTCAAAATCGTCGCCGCGCCCAACCCGATTTGAGCCAAAATCAAGCCGAGCCAAAATAACGCCAGCTTCGCCAGGGCATCGCCCTTGCCCAAAAGCCGCCAGGCCTGCACCGCGCAAAGGGTGACAAATATGAAAATAGCCAGCGCAAAGATGCGGTGAACCATCTGCAAAATCACCTGGAAAGCCGTGATCTCGTTCACATTGGTCGTTTCCATGCGTTGCGCATTGTAATGCGCAATCGCCTCCGGGCTGGTATCCGGCCAGAGTTTACCGTAGGCCGAAGGAAACGTGTTAATGGACAGGCCGGCGTGCTGCGCGCGCATCATCGAACCCATGATCAATTGGCAAAAAATCAAAATCGTGGTCATCACGACGAGCGTGCGCAATGGCCCCGGCACGCTTAATTTTTGTTTGGATATCGCACGCCAAAAACCGCTGGTAAATAATGCAATCGAGCAAATCAGCGCGAAAAATGTCTGTCCCACGACACCATGAACCGCCCCGAGATTATCCATCTTCAAGACCACCCGTAAACCGCCTAGGACGCCCTGCGCAATTACCAACAGAAACGCCACCAGCCCGAGCCATTTCATCCATTTGCGCGAATCCTGCCACCACAGCCAAACGGCCAAAATCGTTGTCATCAGGCCTACCACTGTCGCCCACAGCCGATGCGTATGTTCATAGAAAATTCCGCCAATCCATTTTGACGGCGGGAACAAAAACATATTATAGCCGTAACTGTTCGGCCAATCCGGCACCGACATCCCGGCTTCATGGCTCGTCACCAACCCGCCCGCACCGAGCAACAAAAACGTCGCCATCGCCGTTAAAACAGCGAACCAGCATAGCGCGCGAGCGCCCGGGCGATTGATATTTGGCTCGTTCATTTCATTGCGGCTGCTTCCAAACGCAGCCGTCTGCTCATTTCACCGCAAAAGTAAAATTCTGCGTCACGTTTTTGTCCGTCACTTCGATGGCTTGGGTTTGCTCTCCCAGCTTGCGATGCACGGCCACCAGCGTGTATTTGCCGGGCGGCACGTTTTTGATGACAAATTTACCGTCAGCGCCGCTGAGGGCGAAATACGGATTATCAAATACGCTCGCCCACGCAAACATCCACGGATGCACGTCGCACTGGAACTTCAGGAACATCTCCGGCTTGTCGAACGTGTAATGCAAGTCCACGCCGCCGGGCAATTGCCCGTCATTATGCTGGGTATTTTCGGTAATCGCTTTGCCTTCAGGCGTATGGCCAATGACTTTGGAGACCACATCCACGTTATGGGGGCACTGGTCGGAATTTCTCACCGTCAATTTTTGTCCGGTCTGGATGACGAAGATTTGCGGGGTATAAAGGCAGCCTTTCTGGTCCAGGACTATCGCCGGGGCGCTCGCGCCGGTGGATTTGCCGGTAATATCATTGCCGCTGGCGTCCTTCAGATAAACCGTCACATCGCCCAGTTCCCCGTTTTTGCCGACCACATAAAAATGCGTCGTGGGGGCGTTCTCGTATGACTGGCTGCACGTCGCATCCTCCATGATCTGCGTGTAGGGAACTTCCGCCGGGGGCGTTCCGGTAAGAGTAATGGCCCCAACAATGTCCGCCGCGCGCGAGATATTTGTGGCGGTCAAAACCCCAATAAAAAAAGCCAACGAAAAAACTTTCACTGTCCTTCAAATTAAATACTGGGAAAGGGCCGGTCAAGAATATATGTGAAATTTTTCACAAGCTCCGCCATCCATGTAAAAAACATAGATTGCATAAGGGTTTCTTGCATAATCTCGTCTTGCAAAATTTTTAAAAATTCTCCCCACCCAAACTTTCCATCACCTGCGCCATTTCCAGCGCCGTTTGGGCCGCCTCAGTCCCCCGATTATGATGCTTGTCCAGGCAGCGTTTTTCCGCCTGCTCTTTGTTCTCCAGCAGCAGAACTTCGTGGATGACCGGTATCTCATGTGCCGTCTGCAGCCGCATCAAAGCCTCGCTCACCGCTTCGCCAATATGCGCCGCATGGACTGTCTCACCACGCAAAATGACGCCCAGGCAAATGATGGCCGATAGCGGCTCCTCTTCTGCTTGCCGGGCCAGCCTGGCCACCACTACCGGAATCTCATAAGCCCCCGGCACACGGACGATTTTGATCTTCGCTCCCGCGTCGGCCAGCGTCTTTTTCGCCGCGCGCAACATCGCGTCCACATAACGCGCATTATATTTGGAAGCCACGATGGCAAAAGTGCCACTAGCGCGGAAAGCCTTGGATTTGACAGGTGTTAACATAGTTCTTTAAACCGGCACTATCAGCACATGGGTCTTTTTGCCCTTTTGGAGCTGGATAAACTTTTCGTGGCGAATATCCGCTGCGGTAATTTTCCGGTTCACATCAGCCACGCGCTCGCCATTCACTTCCACTCCACCACCGGAAATCAATTGCCGCGCCTGTGACTTCGATGCCGCCAGGCCGGCATGGACCATCAATTCCACCAGCGCTGTGCCCTCGCCTGCCAGGCCCGCCTTGGGAAATTCTTTCTTCGGAAAATGGTCCAGCAATTGTTCGCCGGAAATTTTTCCCGAGTACGCCTCGATCGCCTCCGTCTCCCGCTTGGCCACATCCGCGCCGTGAATCAACGTCGTCACCGCTTTCGCCAGTTCACGCTGTGCCACGCGCTTTTCCGGCGCTGGCGCATGCGCTGTAACGATGTCTGAGATTTCGCGTTCTGTTAGGAACGTAAAAAATTTCAAATACCGTTCCACGTCTTTGTCATCCGTGCGCATCCAGAACTGGAAGAAATCCTTCTCACTGGTCCTTTGCGCATCCAGCCACACCGCGCCGGCCTCGGTCTTACCAAATTTCGTGCCGTCGGCATTCGTGATAAGCGGCAGTGTCAGGCCATAAACCGTCTTGCTTAACTTCTTGCGGCAGAGGTCAATACCTGCCGTAATGTTGCCCCATTGGTCGCTGCCGCCGATCTGCAGTTCGCAATTGAAATCCCGCATCAGCACATAAAAATCGAACGCCTGCAGCAGCATGTAGCTGAACTCTGTATAGCTGATGCCCGTATCGCGGTCTTCCATCCGCGCACGCACACTCTCCTTGGCCGCCATTTGGTTCACGGAAAAATGCTTCCCGATGTCGCGCAAAAAATCCAGGAACGGAATATTTTCCGTCCAGCTTGCATTATCCACCAGCCGCGCCGGGTTCTGTTTCGTTTCAAAATCGAGCAGCTTCGCCAGTTGCACTTTTACCTTCGCGATATTGCCCAGCAAAACATCCTTCGTCAGCAGTTGCCGCTCCTGTGTCTTGCCGCTGGGATCGCCAATCGACCCCGTCGCGCCGCCGGCCACGGAGATGGGATGATGTCCAAGCAACTGAAACCGCCGCAACGCCAGCAGCGGAACGAGGTTTCCCACATGCAAGCTGTCCGCCGTCGGGTCGAAGCCGCAATAAAGCGTGATCGGCGCGGAAATCTTCTTGGTTAATTCCGCCGTGTCCGTGCAATCGGCAATCAAGCCGCGCCATTTTAATTCTTCCAGGATGCTCACGCGCCGGAGGATAAATGGCTCAGCGCCTATCTGCAAGGCTCAGCGGCGGCGACGTGAAAGGAATGCAGCCGCCCCAATCCCCAGCAATCCCATCACCGACGGCTCAGGCACTACCGGTGGCAAGGCCACTCCCAGGGGATCAACGAATCCTGATGCATATATGCTTTTCGTCCCGGACGGCGTGATTGCGAGGACATTATTATCCAATGGATTCGCCACGAACATGTCACCCGAGCTGTTAAAAGCCATGGCATAAGGGTTCAGCCCTGTGGCAAAAATACTGCGCGTCCCTCCCGGTGTGAATTCAATGATATTTTCGGCGGATTCATCTCCCACAAACATGTCACCCGCACTGTCAAAGGCGATGGATTCCGGCGCAAGAAATCCGGTGGCAAAGGTACTCTTCACCCCGCCAGGCGTGATTTCGGTAACGCCACCGCCGTAACCATAATTCGCCACAAACAAATCTCCTGCGCTATTAAATGCCAGTCCAGCGGAGCCAACCACCCCGGTCGCATAGGTGCTTTTGACTCCTCCCGGTGTGATTTCAGTGATGGCGCCGCTGTCGTAATTCGCTACGAATAAATTGCCCGCGCTATTGAAAGCCAGTCCCCATGGATGAGACAAACCCGTCGCAAACGTGCTTTGCGCTCCGCCCGGTGTTACCTCCGTGATCACCCCGTTGTTTGCGTCCGACACAAACAAATCCCCCGCGCTATTAAAAGCCTCGGCGTAGGGTAAATCAAAACCAGTGGCAAACGTGCTTTGTATCCCGCCCGGCGTAAATACGTCAATATTGCCGGCGTGGGTATTATCGACGACAAATAAATTCTGCGCCGATACGCTCACCGCCGCGAGCAGAACCGCGGCCCCCATCAGCGAAATCCACGTTCTTTGAGGGTTCGTAGTCATGGGTTTGTGAACGCGACTCTATCCTAATTCCTTATTTCTCACAACACTTTTTGATCGTGTGCTGGTGTCCATTTTTTGCCTGTCTTTGAAAACTTTGTCAGGGACTTGACGCAACACGAACCACACAATAGGTCTTTCATCTTCGTCTTTTAATTCCCACCAAATCATGTATCTTCCCTCCGTCATGACGACTGCCGAACCAAAACCTTTGCGACCCAGGCTCCCTGAATGGCTGCGCATCACGCTGCCCACGTCCGGTACCTTTTCCCGCACGCGCTCGCTGCTCGACGAGCTCAAGCTTCATACCGTCTGCGAAAGCGCCAAATGTCCCAACCATTGGGAATGCTGGAGCAAAGGCACCGCCACCTTCATGATCGCCGGCGACCGCTGCACGCGCGCCTGCGGCTTTTGCGCTGTTTCCACTGCCAAGCCGATGGCTCTCGAAGCCGACGAACCTGCTCGCGTGGCCGAAGCCACCCGCCGCATGAAACTCAAGCACGTCGTCATCACTGCCGTCGCCCGTGACGACCTGAAAGACGGTGGCGCGGAACACTTTGCGCAGACCATCCATAAAGTCCGCGAACTGAACCCCGGCATCGTCATCGAAGTCCTTGTGCCCGATTTCCTCGACAACGACGCTTCCATCGAAGTCGTCCTGGCCGCGGACCCGCATATTTATAACCACAATCTCGAGACCGTCCGCCGGCTTACGCCCGATGTCCGCCATCGCGCCACTTACGACCGCAGCCTCAGCGTCCTGCGCAAAGTGAAGGACAAGCGCGGCGACTCTATCCATACCAAATCCGGCATCATGCTTGGCCTAGGCGAAACGCCCGAAGAATTGTTTCAGGCCATGCGCGACCTCCGCGCCTCCCGGTGCGACATCCTCACCCTTGGCCAATACCTCCAGCCCACGCTCCGCCACTTGCCGGTAAAGGAATTTGTTCCGCCGGAAAAATTTGCGGAATACAAAATCATCGCCGAAGAAATGGGCTTCGTCCACGTCGCCAGCGGCCCGATGGTCCGCAGCTCCTATCATGCGGATGAGTTTAAGGGATAAGGGGAAACCCTTCTCATCCTCTTCCTTATCGTCATTCTCGTTTTTGGTGGGGCGAGAGTCTCTCGAGCCCTGACTTCTGAAATTTCAATTTTAGATTTCGACTCAACGTAAGAGGCTGATCACTGCCGCAATTTTTCAGACCATGCCTGACATCGG
>Ga0335083_10003183_pt1 | contig 21379 bp, 15 predicted proteins | sample Lox_Sample_42_FD_206716 | JGI IMG/M metagenome (GOLD analysis project Ga0335083, IMG submission 206716) | Soil microbial communities from Loxahatchee National Wildlife Refuge, Florida, United States - Lox_Sample_4.2 | ecosystem: Environmental > Terrestrial > Soil > Wetlands | place: USA...
GTGAACTGCGGTTTAAGAGCTCGCAACTGCACTTCGGGCTCGTTTGGGTTCAATGCCGGGCCAGGCTACGACCAGGCCACGGGTCTTGGCTCCATGGATGTGCAAGCTTTGTTCAGTGCCTGGAGCGGAAAGACCGGTTCGATCGCGCGCAGCATCCCCGCTATGAGTCTTTCGGCCGGCGCCCCGGCCATTTTGTCGTCCGCCAGCGCAAGCATAACCGCCACCGTGACGACTACCAACGGCGGTACGCCCTCCGGCACGGTCGCATTTTATTTCGGGAGCGTTTCGCTCGGCTCGGCTACGTTGGCGGGTGCGAGCGGCACGGCTTCCGCCAGTGTGACAATCTCCGGAGCCGATCTGCCGTTAGGGGCGGACTCGATCACCGCGCAATACAGCGGTGATAATTCTTATGCAGGTGCCAGCGCATCCCTCGTCATCAATGTAAGCGCTTCGACGTCTACTACACCTTCCATTACATACCTCACTAATGGTGCATCTTTCCGGCAATCCTACGCGCCGGGAATGGTGTTGACAATTTTCGGATCTGGCCTGGCTCCTTCCACCTGGAGTGCCGCTACTGTGCCGCTGCCGGCGCAGTTAGCCGGTGTCTCGGTCACTATTAACGGCCTGGGTGCTCCTCTGTATTACGTTTCATCGAGTCAGCTGAACGTTCAGATTCCCTATGAGGTTCCGGTCAACGCGCAAGTTTCCTTGCAGGTGACAAACAACGGACACACTGCCAGCAGCGCGTTCACTACACAGGCGGCGGCGCCCGGCATTTTCACCGACGCCACAGGAGCTTTAGTTCCCGCCAAGAGCGCCTCCATCGGTCAAGTGATTTCGCTGTACATGACGGGCCAGGGCGCCGTCTCACCGACTATTCCGACCGGAGAAGCGCCTCTCTTGGGCACCTCGGATACGAATCTTCCCGCACCCTTGCAGTTTGTGATCGTAACGGTCGGCGGAGTGCCAGCTCAAACTCAGTTCATAGGCATCCCGCCCACATTGGTCGGGGTGACGCAGATCAACTTCGTGGTCCCCACGGGCCTGGCTCCCGGGACGCAAGCTGTTGTGGTGAGCATTGGCGGCGTCTTAAGCCCGCCGGCCAGCTTGACCATCCAGTAGCAGCGCTAGGATATGTCTTTCAGATAAGGCCTGAGCGCGTCGAACCGGAAGTCGATCTCCGCGATTTCTTCTGGCGTCAGTTTATATTCGCGCTGGCGAGAGACCGACGTCTTGAACATCCCGCGCTCTTTCATGATGTACAGGCGCGTGCCCGGAATATCCTGATCCAGATTCAGCATCAGCAGCAGCTTGGCGTACAGATCGCGCGCCTCTTCCAGTTTGTTCTGTTGATGTAGGTCCCAAAGACGGGCGTAGATGTCGCCGTACATAGCTCCGCCGGTGATCACGCCATCGGTGCCTATGCGCATTTCATACAGCAGCCCGGTGCCGAAGTGCGCGCCGTAGACTCGCTTGATCGGATCGGGCCGGTGCGCGATCAGTTCCTTCATGCGCGGCACCACCGGGTCGTGCTCTTCCTTGACGTAGCCGAAGTTGGGGAACTCGCGCGCCAGAGCCAGCATCATGTCAATGCTGGGCGCGAGATTCGGAGCGCCGCCCGAAGTCTGGATGAAGACCGGACGTTTCGTAAGTTTGCAGAGCGTGCGGAAATAATCGCGGTAGTCGTCCATGGACTTGGCTTTCTTGGGCGGGATGGCGATCATGGCGTCGGGCTCCAGCTTTTCGGCGTGTTCGGCGTATTGGAGCATTTCGGCGGTGTCGTCGCCTTGCACGCCCAGCACCAGCACCGGCCGCTTGCCCTGGCTGGCTTTGGCGAGCACCGTCATGCCCTGCAAGCGTTCTTGCCTGCTGAGTTGCAACAGTTCGCTCGAAAGCTGCGGCCAGACCAGCCCGTGAACACCGAACCGGTCCATGTACTCGACTTCCCTGGCCAGATCTTCCCAATCGACGTCCTTCTCCGCCGTGTAGGGCGTAGTGAGAATGATGAACGCGCCTTGCATCGATTTGGCTGGCATGCTGGGAGCGGCCAGCGCACTGGAACGAGATAGCAGCGCGGCTGTGCCTACTGCGCCGAGCAACTCGCGGCGAGTGCAAACAGTGTTCATGCTTCCTCCTTGATTCAAACTTTCAGCGCACGCCATAATAAGGCGAACCGGGCGCGAGACGGAACAATATGATTGTAATTACATTGCGGCGTGCTTGCTGCGTGCTGCCGCTGGCCCTCAGGCTGCTGAGTGCGCAGCCGGCCGGCTTGGTCTTGCGCGGCGGCAGGATCGTTACTTTGGAGCAAGGCGCAACGGCGCAGGCGATGGCCGCGCGCGGCGGCAGGATCGTCGCCGTAGGAACGAATCAGGAGATTCAATCCTACATTAGCCCGTCGACCAAAGTGATCGATCTGAACGGACGCCTTGCCATCCCCGGCCTCATCGAAGGCCACGGCCATTTCATGAGCCTGGGTGCTTCTAAGATGGAACTGAACCTGCGCGACGCCAAGAATTGGGACGAGATTGTCGCCATGGTTGCCGCAGCGGCGCGCGAGGCCAAGCCCGGAACTTGGATTCTTGGCAGGGGGTTTCATCAGGCCAAGTGGGACAAGCCTCCTTCCCCGAACGTGCTGGGCTTTCCAGTGCATGCTGCGCTCAGTAAGGTTTCTCCGCACAATCCGGTTTGGCTCGAGCATGCCAGCGGTCATGCCAGTTTCGCCAACGCCGAAGCGCTGCGGCTGGCGGGCATCGACAGGAACACTCCCGATCCACCGGGCGGGCAAATCCTAAAGGACGCGCAAGGCAACCCGACCGGGCTGCTGAACGAGGAAGCGCAGAATCTGGTCGACCGGGCGCTCTCGGCGTACCGCGCCACAATGAGTCGGTCGGAACGGGAAGCGGAAGCGCACAAGCAGGTGGAGCTGGCCGAGCGCGAGTGTTTGTCGAAAGGGATCACAACCTTCGAAGACGCCGGATCGCCCATGGCCACGATCGATCTGTTCAGGCAACTGGCCGAACAAGGCAAGCTGGACCTGCGCATGTGGGTGATGCTGCGGCAGCCCAATGCGGACATCGCGCCGAACTTGAAGAAATATTACTTCATCGGCGTGGGCGATCAGCACTTGACGGTGCGCGCGATCAAGCGGCAGATCGACGGCGCGCTGGGTTCGCGCGGGGCGTTGCTACTGGAACCTTATTCGGATCTCGCGCCGAGCGCGCCCAATCGCTCCGGGCTGCATACCGAAGACCCCGCCGACATTCGTAAGACAGCCGAACTCGCCATTGCCAATGGATTTCAGCTTTGCGTGCACGCCATCGGCGATCGCGCCAATCGCGAGGTGCTCGATCTGTATGAATCCGTGTTCAAGGAACATCCGGAGAAAAATGGGAAACAGTTGCGCTGGCGGATCGAGCACGCGCAGCATTTGAATGCCGCGGATATCCCGCGCTTCGCCCAACTGGGCGTGATCGCGGCCATGCAGGGCGTCCACTGCACCTCCGACGGACCGTTTGTCATCGCGCGTCTGGGCTACAAGCGCGCCGAAGAGGGCGCGTATGTGTGGCAGAAACTCATGAAGTCGGGTGCGGTGGTGGGCAACGGCACCGACACACCCGTGGAAGACGTGGATCCGATCGCGGGCTTCTATGCGTCGGTGAGCCGGAAGCTGAAGGACGGCTCGGTATTCTTCCCCGACCAGCGCATGAGCCGCATGGAAGCGCTGCGGTCGTACACGCTGAACAATGCCTACGCGGCGTTCGAAGATCAGATCAAGGGCTCGCTGAAGGCCGGCAAACTGGCGGACGTGACGGTTTTGTCGAAAGATATTCTGACGATCCCTGAGGATGAAATTCCGTCGGCGAAATTCGAGTACACGATCGTCGGCGGTAAGGTGATGTACCAGAGGTAGGAGCGGAGGCAAGTTGATCAGCGTTTGTGGCGGCGTGCCGAGCGTGTCGCTAAACGGGCGGTATCCACAAGGAGCCGTAGAGCACGGTTGACGGACTCGCTGGTAGGGAACAGGCGCGCAAGGTCCGGTTCGATCAAAACCAGGTTGGTTCCGGCGATAGCGCGACGATAATATTTGCCGCGGACCCCACCCTTCAAGCGAGAGAGATCATATTGCTTCCGCAATGTGTCGTTAGAGTTCTTCGCCGATGCCTTCTTCATATTGTTTTCGCTCCGACCGTGTTGCTTTCCGTGCGCTGATGATGCGTATTCGGTCTGCGCGCGGGCAGTGAGAGACGATTACGAGTTGCAGAGGATCCTGGAAAACTGTCGCAGCATCGGCGAACGAGACGCCATGTTTCGTCAGGTTAGCTGTCGCCTTGGCAAGGCTCCACTCGTACGTCACCGGCCTCAGTGTAGCTCACTCGCCTAACAGCTACCGGTTGCGCTCGGGCGTCGACGGCTTGTCTTCCGATGCGGGTGCTGGCACCGGCCTACTCTTTGTGTGCCTGGCCTTCCAGCAGCTCGATGCTCACGTGATCGGGGCCCTCGATAAACGCGGCTCCAATCTTTATGCCGTCCTGAAAGACCCCATTTACCGTTACGCCATCGTTTCTTAATCGTGCGAGCGTCTCGTCCAAATTGTCGACGCCGAACCCGATGTGGTCGACCGTGTGGCCGCGCGTCGATTCGAAATCCGTGCGGTTTTTCCATAGCTCGGGCCACTGCGTCTTGGCGTACTCCATCGGAAAAATAATGATGTTCACGTTGTCCATCATCAGCGACATCGACGGGCCGACTTGAAAACCTTTGTACATGTGTGGCTCGCGCGACGGAGTGCCGCGGCCCAGGCGCGTGAGCCCGAATTCCTTGATGTACCATTCGCCGGCCGCAATCGGGTCCTTGCTCAGCATGTGGATGTGGCCGAAATGATGATGATTGGCGGTGTTCAGCTCGATGAGTTGATGATTCGGACCATCGACGTAGGCATAGAAGAAGACGCCCGGTTCCTTCGAGCCGACCAGATCGCTGATATCGGTGAGCGGCGTCTCGAACTGCGTTCCCATGTCGAGCTGTTTCCGATAGGTGGCCTGCATCTCTTCGGCGCCCCAGCCGATGTGCCAGATCGCGGAGGTGACCTCAGACTTCGGCGGCATCGCCACCTTACTGAACAGGAGCCAGGATTTCTGCGCCCACACCGCGTTCTGAATTCCGGCGAAGCTGGCCTTCTCGCAGTCGAACGTGGAAGTGTAGAAGGCGATCGCCGCCGCCGGATCAGTGACGTTCAGATGAACGTGGTGGAAGTGGGCCAGCTGCCCCTGCGGCGTCTCCTGCGCGAAGCAAATGGCTGCGCCCAGCAGGAGAATCGATATTCGCATTACCGTGCAATGGACTTGATCTGGAAGTATTCTTCCAAACCAAACATGCCCAGCTCGCGGCCGATGCCGGATTGTTTATAGCCACCAAACGGCGCCAGCGGATTGTATTTGCCGCCGTTGACGTCCACCTGGCCGGTACGGATGCGCCGCGCCACGCGCATGGCTCGATCCGCGTCGCCGGACCACACGCCGCCCGCCAGGCCATAGATTGTGTCATTCGCAATGCGGATGGCTTCTTCTTCCGTGTCATACGGCAGCACGGAAAGCACCGGGCCGAAGATTTCTTCCTGCGCGATGGTCATCTTGGACTGCACGTCCGCGAAGATAGTCGGCTCGACATAGTAGCCCTTGCCGAAGCCGGCAGGCCGTCTGCCACCGATCACCACGCGCGCGCCTTCCTGCTTGCCTTTTGCGATGTAGCCTTCCACGCGCTGGCGTTGCGTGTCGGAAATGAGCGGGCCCAGGCGCGTGCCCGGATCCATCGGATCACCCACCTTGAGTGAGCCGATGGCTTGCGCGGCCAGATCCAGCGCTTCCTGATAGCGGCTGCGCGGCACCACCATGCGCGTCCAGGCCGAACAAGTTTGCCCGGAGTTGAGCATCGCGTTGCGGGCGCCCGCCGGGATTGCTTTGTCGAACGGCGCGTCATCCAGCACCACGAAGGCGGACTTGCCGCCGAGTTCCAACGTGACCTTCCGGATTCCTTCGCCGGCCAGCGCGCCCACGCGTTTCCCGGCGCGGACGGAGCCGGTGAAGCTGACCATGTCCACCATCGGATGCGATGCGATAGCTTCTCCAACCACGGGACCGTAGCCAGTCACGATGTTCAGCACACCGGCCGGCAGGCCGATCGACTGGCACGCGTCGGCCAGCAGAAATGCGTTGAGCGGGGCCACTTCGCTCGGTTTCAGCACCACCGTGCATCCGGCCGCCAGCGCCGGTGCAACCTTGGCCATGATTTGGTGCAGCGGATAATTCCACGGCGTGATGGCGCCCACCACGCCATAGGGCTCGCGGACCACCAGCGAATTGCCGATTTCCTGCTCCAGCTTCAGCTCGCTGATCAACTGCGCGTAACCAGCCGTCACCATGACAGGCAGCCCAGCCTGAACCTGGGTCGCCATGGTGATGGGCGAGCCGACCTCCTGCGCGATGGTTTTGGCGATCGCCTCGCCGCGTTCCTTGAGCGCGCCCGAAAGCTTGCGAAGCCAGTCGGCACGTTCCGCCACCGTGGTCTGGCTCCAGCCGTTGTCGAATGCAGCGCGGGCCGCGCCAACAGCCTTGTTAACGTCCTCCGGCGTGCCTTCCGGAATCGATCCGATGACTTCTTCAGTCGAGGCCGAGAGAACGTCGATCGACCCTGGGCCCGATTGCGGCTGCCAGCCGCCATTGATGTATAAATTCCGATATTGCGTGGTTTTTGTTTGTGCTCCGGTCATGATGATCCCTACTCATTATAGTTACCGGGCAGCGCTACCATGAGAGCGTGCTTCGGGCAGTACTGCTGGCTTTTTTCTCTTTTCCGTTGTTTGCGCAGGTAAACGTTCTGACATATCAGTACGACAACACCCGCGTGGGCCAAAATCTCAACGAGGTGCTGCTGACCAAGAGCAACGTGAACGCGAACCAGTTTGGGAAGCTTTTTTCTTATGCGGTAGACGGCCAGATCTACGGGCAGCCGCTCTATTTGGGCGGCGTGAACGTCGCCGGCAAGGGTTTCCACAACGTGGTTTTCGTCGCGACGGAACACGACAGCGTCTACGCTTTCGACGCGGATAGTCCGCCAGCGAACGCGGCCTCGCTATGGGAAGTTCATTTCACCAACGGAAATACCGTGACCACCGTTCCAGCGTCGGACGTGAACTGCGGCCAGATCGACCCCGAGATCGGCATCACCAGTACCCCGGTCATCGATCCGGCGAGCGGCACCATCTACGTCGTCGCGATGACCAAGATCATCGGCGTCACAACATCGTATGCTCAACAACTGCACGCGCTGGATGTGACCAGCGGCGCCGAACGGCCGGGCAGTCCGGTTACCATTCAGGCCTCGTTCCCTGGCACCGGCGAAGGCAGGAGCACGGTTGTGTTCCAACCGAAGAATTACAAACAGCGGCCGGGGCTGCTGCTGTTGAATGGCGTGGTCTACACGGCCTGGTCGTCACATTGCGACATCGGCACGTACCACGGCTGGCTGATCGGATACGACGCCAAGACGTTGCAGCAAGTCGCGGTGTACAACAACACACCTAATGGCAACGAAGGCTCGTTCTGGGCCGGCGGCGCGGCCCCCGCGGCGGATTCGAGCGGCAATATTTTTCTGGTTGCAGGCAACGGGACCTTTGACGCGGAAAGCGGCGGCACCGATCTGGGCGAGAGTTTCATCAAGCTGTCGAGCGCGAACGGGATCCAAGTCGAGGATTATTTCGCGCCGTTCAATTTCAGCCAGCTCAACGAGCAAGACCTCGATGTCGGTTCCGCCGGCGTCGCGTTCCTGGGCGACGAAGCCGGAAGCACCAGCCATCCGCACCTGATGGCCGGGTCAGGCAAAGAGGGGCGGATCTATCTTCTGGACCGCGATAATCTTGGACATTGGCAAGCCGGATCCGACAGCCAGATCGTTGGCTCCGTAGCAGGCGCGATCGGAGGACTTTTCGGCAACCCGGCCTACTTCAACAAGACTGTATATTTCTGCGGCTCGGGCGATCGCTTAAAAGCTTTTGCCGTCTCGAATGCGACCCTGTCGCAGACTCCCGCTTCGCAGTCGCAAGCGAGTTTCGGTTATCCGGGATGCGTGCCGTCGATCTCGGCGAGCGGCGCATCCAACGGCATCGTCTGGATTCTTGAGAGCTCCGCCACGCTGCATGCCTATGACGCATTGAATCTGACGAACGAGCTGTACAACAGCAAACAGAACGCCTCGCGCGACGCGCTGGGATCCTACGTCAAGTTCTCCGTCCCGATGATTGCCAATGGCAAAGTTTACGCCGGGACAGCGAATGCGCTGGTCGTATATGGCCTGCTGGGGTCGTTAACCATCACCAATGCCGCCAGCGGCCAACAAAATATCGCCGCGCCCGGATCGCTCATAACAGTGTACGGAACCGGCAGCATCAATATTCCGCCCGCCCGCTTTCCGATTCCCGCCAACGTTAACGGTGTCACCATGAGCATTAACAATGTGCTGGCGCCGCTGCTTTTCGGGAGCGGCGGACAGATCAACGCGCAGGTGCCGTTCGAAGTTTCACCCGGCGCGGCCGCCTTGACACTCACTTCGGGCGGCACGGTCGCCGGCTCGACGAATTTTCTGATTCAAGCCGTCGCCCCAGGTCTCTTTCTGCTGGGCCAGGGACGCGCTGCGGTGCTGAACGAAGACTACAGCCTCAACGCCGAAAACCAACCGGCCGCGGTGGGCAGCTACGTTTCGGCTTATATGACCGGTCTGGGTCCAGTGGACAATCCGGTTCCCACTGGCCAGCCCGCGTCTGCGAATCCACTATCTCGCGTAACTAGTCCCGTGACTGCCACCATCGGGGGACAGCCCGCAACCGTAGTCTTCGCCGGCCTCGCCCCAGGCTTCGCGGGCTTCTATCAGGTGAATCTCAGGGTGCCGCAACTCCAGCCCGGCGATTACGCATTACAAATCACTGTAGGCGGAATTGCGAGCAACATCGGGACGATCAGTGTCCACTGACCGTCCCGGGCGTGTGACTACTTCACGGCGACTGTGATGTTCTGCTGCACGTTGGTGTTGGTTCCAACCGTCAGCACAATCGGTTGCGGACCAGCGCTAAGCCCCGCCGGTACCAGAGCGTCGATTTGGATGACACCGCACACCAAAGTCGGCGCTTCGCCCGCGTAAGAGATCGTGGCTGGCTCACCGCCGATCGTCAAGCTGATGGGTTGCGCGACCGGCATTGGGTAGGGCGACGCTCCAGGCGTGACGCAGCCAGTGGTGCCGGGAGGCTTGATTTGGCCTTCACCGGTTCCAAAAATCTGGACAACGCTGCCTACAGCCGCTTGGTTTGACGCGCCGTTCACGCTGCCATCCTGATTGAGTATCGCGCCTTGTCCACTCCCGCCCTGGCTCAGAGAAAAGATCGCCGGCTGCGTGGCCGCGATTTGTACCTGCAAGTTAGCCGAAGTGGAACCGTCGAACTGCACGGTCACCGTCGCGGTGCTGAAACTGGCCATTTCGTACGGCACGATGGCGTTGATTTGAGTCGCTGACGCATAGAGAATTGGCGCCGCTACGTCATTGAACATGACCGTGACGCCCCCTGTGTTGGTGGGTACCGTACCAGTGGCCGTTAGGGCAAAATTGGCCGGAGTCGTGGGGCCTAAATTGTTGCCGAAAATGCTGATGATTTCGCCCGGCGAAACCGTGTTAGTGGGTTGTAAACTGGCGCCGTTCTCAATCTTTGTGATAGCCGGTGTCGCCGCGGCTGCCAATGCCAGATTTACTGTAATGCTTTGGCTGCCGCCGGCGATGTTGGGCGACGACACATTGACGGTGCCCTTGTAGTTGCCCGCCGCTAGCGTAGCGATCACCACAGGATTCAGCGCGATGGTTAGTGTGCCCGGCGTGTTGCCGCTCGCGGGTGTCACCGTGGCGAACGCGCCGCCGGTGTCCGGAACGAAAGTCGCAGTGAACGGCACGTTGGCGCCCGAGCTGGTTACGTTGACCATTTGTGAGCCGGAGATCGTCGTCCCGAGTTGAGCCGACAAGTTTGCAGTGTTGGCTGACACCGACAACGTCGGCGCCGCTCCTACGGCCAACGTCACCGGAACATAGAGCGGGCTGTTGCCGGCTCCGGGAACGATAACCGTTACCACGCCCGCATACGAACCTTGTGGGAGCTGCGTACCGTTAGCGTTGATGGTCACCGTATTGCCCGCGGCCGTGGCGGTCAACCACCCGCTGCCGTTCAGCGTGCTCGGGATAACGCCGACAGTGGCGCCTGCCGGGACACCGCTGATCTGAACCACCTGGCTAGCGGGAGCCGGGCCGCCCACGGTTTCGGTGAACGAGGCGCCCGTTGCGGGAGCGAAGCCGGCGTTGGAGGACACCACGGTCAACGTGACGTAAACAGTTTGCGCGGGAACGTTGGGCGCTGAGCTGGACACTGTGATCGTCCCGCTGTACATTCCAACACCCAAATTGGCGGGATTAATCGTGACTTGCAGGTTGTTCGGCGTATTGCCGCTGTTGGGCGTCACGGCCAGCCAAGTCAGGCCGGGAGGATTCGTCGCCGCAACTGCAGTGAATGGTAGTGGAGTGCCGGAGTCGGTACTGGTGACTGAAACGGCCTGCTGTGTCGCGGCCGCGCCCACCAAAGCAGTTACGCTAATCGCCGACTGGCTGACATTGAGCAGCGGGGTCGTACTTACGTTCATCGTTACCGGTACCACGAGCGGCGCGTTACTGGAGCCAGGCACGGTAAGGCTTATGGTGCCGTTGCAGACTTGCGAAGTGGTCAGTCCGGTGGTATCAACCGAAACCACTACCTGGTTTTGATTCCCATACGTGATGCCATTGGCAGGAGTGGCCGACAGGAAGCCTCCGCAATTGGTCGTAATCGCTGAGACTTGATAGTTCAGAGGCGCGCCGGTGCTGCTGACCGTGAAGGTCTGGCTTTGCGGCGCCCCCTTCCCCACTTCGAAATTGAAGTTCAGCGAAGGAACATTGGCCGTAAGAACCGGATTGCTGGTCACTTGCAGCGTGACTGGGAACGTTTGCGGCGAGTTGCCGGAGCCGCTGGACGTGATGGTTACATCTTCGACATACGTGCCCGGACCTAGTGTCGCCACGACGCCAGGGATAATGGCCAGGTTGAGAGCCTGCGGTGTGGTCCCGCTGAGCGGTGAGACCTCCAGGAAGGTTGGCCCATTATTTTCTGGAGCAGCCGAAGCGGTAAAGCTCAGAGCTGTGCTGGAGCTGGTGATCTGGACGTTCTGAGAAGCCGGCGCCGTGCCGCCCAGCTGATAATTGAACGTCGGTCCGGTAGTGGGAACCAGCACCAAGGGATTCGTGCTGGCCAGCAGGCTCACGCTCACGACCGTGCTGGGATTCGATGCGCCAGGTGACGAAATATCGATCTCGCCGCTACACGGACCTGCGTTCAGACCGGATGTATTGATTTGCACGCTGAGCGTGCTGGGAGTGGCGCCCTGAGTTGGCGTCACCACCAGCCAGCCGTTACCGCACGAACTGGTTTTGGCTGTGGCCGTGAAGCTGACGTTCTCTCCCGTGCTGCTGGTCAGGGTGAGATTTTGGGACGCTGGACCGCTTTGACCGATCTGGAATGCGAAAGACAACTGCGCCGGCGTTACGTCGAGGGCCGGCGTTCCAGCTATGGTCACTAAAACGGGCAGACTAAGTCCGGTGGTGCCGGGCGGATTAATCGCGATGGCCCCATTAAACATCCCGGAGCCGCTGAGCCCGCTCGGATTCACAGTTACCTGGAATGATCCTGGCACGCTGCCCGACGTGGGGAATACCGATAACCACGTTCCGCCGTTGTCCATGATCGGGGTCGCGGTGAAGGCCGTTATACTCGCGGTGTTGCTCGAAATCGTCACGGTCTTGGAGACCGGAACCGTGCTTCCCGCGGCGAAATTGAAGCTCAATGCATTGGGCGTTGCCGACAGGCTGGTCTGGCCCGAGGAATTTACGTTCAGAGTGACCGGAATCGTGACCGAGCTGGAACCGGGTCCGGACACGTTGATGAAGCCGATATCAGTCCCGCTGGCTGGACCTCCCCCGCCTATGGACACCTGGATCGACAGCGGCGTCGGTCCGGACTTGGGTGTGACCTGGAGCCAGTTGTTGTCCGAATATGCCGAAACGGAGAGACTCACCGGGCTGATGGAAGACGTCAACAACACCGTCTGGGCCGCCGTTGCCGCCCCGCTCTGGGTGTTGAACGTGAGCTGCGGCGGAGTGGCGGTCAACGTAGCATTCTGCGCATGCGCCGTGTCAAAGCAACACAACAGGGCGGCGGACAACAACGCGGTGTAAACGGTCAGTTTTTCCAAGTTTTCCACGACTTGCTCCAGAAATTTAGTTGTACGCGGGAAAAGAGGGGACGCGGCCCACCCTTGCTAGCGGCAATTCATTTGCCACGCACGGTTAGACCCGGCTATTGGCAAGAAGTTTCCGCGGCTCACCGTGAGATTTAGCACAAAGCCAACCTAGTAGAACGTGTTACTGCATGTTAGCATCAGGGTTTGCGGTTGTAAGGCGATAACCGTGCATGACAACACCGCTTCTTACGTAATATGTCAAAGCTTTCGATTCGCGACTTAGACCTGAGAAACAAGACGGTGTTCATCCGTGTTGATTTCAACGTGCCCCTCGCTCCGGGAGGGCAAGAGATTACCAGTGACAAGCGGATTCGGGCGTCGCTCCCGAACATTCGTTATGCCCTGGATCACGGAGCCGGTGTGATTCTGGCCAGCCATTTGGGCCGGCCCAAGGGCAAGCCAAATCCCGAGATGAGTCTCAAGCCAGTGGCTAAGCGGCTGGCCGAGTTGCTTGGCATGGAAGTCAAAATGGCTCCGGATTGCGTAGGCGCGGAAGTCGAGAAGATGCGGCCGGACCAGGGCCAGGTGCTGCTGCTCGAAAATCTGCGTTTTCATCCCGAGGAGGAGAAGAATGATCCGGGCTTTTCCAAACAGCTCGCGGCCTTGTGCGATGTGTACGTCAACGACGCGTTCGGTTCGGCGCACCGCGCCCACGCCTCGACGGTGGGAATGATCCAGTTCGTGCCACAGGCCGCGGCAGGCCTCCTCATGGACAAAGAGCTGGAGTATCTGAACAAGGTGACTAAGAATCCAGACCGGCCGTGCATCGCGATTTTGGGCGGCGCAAAGGTTTCCGACAAGATCGAAGTGATCGAGAATCTGCTGAAGGTTGTCGATCAGATTCTAATTGGCGGCGCCATGGCTTACACCTTTTTGAAAGCGCTCGGCGAACCAGTTGGTAAGTCATTAGTCGAAGATGACAAAGTGGTCCTCGCAAAAGAGCTGCTGGCACGAGCCGGAAATAAACTCCTGTTGCCGCGCGATCACGTGGTAACCGCGGACTTGAAGGAAGGCGCCGACTATCAAGTGGTTACGAAAATCCCGGACGGCATGATGGCGGTCGACATTGGCCCTGCGACGGTGGCGGATTACGAGGCGGTAATTGCCAAGGCCAAGACCATCGTTTGGAATGGACCGATGGGCGTTTTCGAAAAGCCTCCATTCGACCGTGGAACGGTGGCGCTGGCTAAAGCCGTGGCGGCCTCTGGTGCGGTATCGGTAGTGGGAGGAGGCGATTCCGAGAAGGCCATCAAGTCGGCCGGAGTGGCCGACAAGATCACGCACATTTCCACCGGCGGCGGGGCATCGCTCGAATTTTTAGCCGGGATCGAGTTGCCTGGCGTCGCTGCCTTGTCCGAGAAATAATCTGCTAGCTGGAAGCCGCTGTGGAATGCACGGCGGGTTGGTTTGAGTTGAAAAACAGCGCTGCGCCGCTGATCACCGCGGCCAGCAGGGCCCAAACAGCCAGCAGCGAGTGATCGATCAGGAAACCGGCCGCCGTGGGTGCGCAAATCGCCGCCAGTGAGTTGAGCGATTGCGTGATCCCCAGGACCGCGCCTTGTTCCGAGCGCGACGCCCGTTGCGTAATCAAGCTGGTCAGCGCGGGGCGGTTCAGACCGGTCCCGAGCGAAGCTGCGGCCGCCACCACCAGCAATATCGGAATGCTGCTGGTGAAAGCCAGTGCGGCCAGACCCGCCATTGCGACGAAAAATCCCGCGCGCACCAGGTTGATTTCTCCGAAAGCTTTGACCAATCTTCCCATCAGCCCGCCCTGCAAGATCACGCCCAGGAACCCAAGATATGCATAGATGTATCCAACTTCTTTGGCGCCGAACGGATGGCCGTGCCACACAAAGCGGCGTTCGGCGAATAGCGGAAAGCCGGTCATGAAGAGCGAGAACGTCAGCGCGAAGGCCAGGAATTGCCATAGCAGCGGACCCAAGGCGGGCTCGCGGAAGTAGCGCAGATAGTTGCCCCAATCGAGCACCGTGAATTTGCGCGGCGTGTCGGCGGCAACCGGTGTGTGGCGCGGAAGCAGAAAATACGTCGATAGTATGCTGGTCGCGGAAAGCGCAGCGGCCGCGAAGATGGGGTACTGATAGCTGTATTGCACCAGGAATCCTGAAATCGCCGGACCGATCAGAAAACCCATGCCGAACGCGATGCCAATCAAGGCGAACGATTTCGCGCGCTCCTCCGGCTTGGTAACGTCCGAGATGTAGGCTTGCGCGAGCGAAAGATTTCCCGCCGTTACACCGTCAATCACGCGCGATAGGAACACCAGCCATAGCGCGTTGGCGTATGCCAAAATCAGAAATCCGATGAAAGTGCCCAGTTGGCTGACCAGCAACAGCGGACGGCGTCCCATGTGGTCCGACATCCGTCCCAGAATCGGCCCCGCGATCAATTGGCACAGCGCATAAGTGGAGACCAGCATCCCCACCACGGCCGGGCTGGCGCCCAGTTTCTCGGCGTAAAAAGGGAGCAGGGGCAGGATTATAGTCAGCCCCAGCACGTCCACGGAAACAATCAGAAAGATGGCGAGGAGCGGCGATTTCAGCAAGAAAGTCAGTACGATGGTAACAGAGGATCGCGCCGTTTCTCCAGTGTCACGCGCGCGGCGTCATGGCTGAGCAACTTTACCTTTCTTACCGGCTTCGAAGTTTCAACGCTCAAAACATGCTGCGGCATTACGAAAAGATGCTGCGGATGTTTCCGTTTTCGCGCCTGGCGGGACAGCCGTCTACGTTTAAGGTGCTGGCAGTGGATTATAACGAGCCCCCGGTGCTGGAGATTCCCTATCCTCCGCCAGTCCCCGTGGATAGCGTGCTGGCGGTCGCTAAGGACTTCGAGAATCCGGATGCGTGCTATCGTCTCGAGAGCTGGTGGGACCTCTGGCAGTTCGAAGGCGATTGGAAACTGGCGCCTTCGCGCGTGGCCTTGTGCTGCTTCGGCCCCCAGTTCGAGCACGAGAGCGACGATCATCTAACCGTCGAATTCGGCATCGACGCGCATTTTCTTCCGCAACCCGGCACGCCCAACAGCGTGCGCATGGTGCAGTCCAACATCAAGAGCCTGCTCAAGCTGGTGCATGATTTGGATGACGCGCTGCCGGTCGACACGCGGCGGCTTTGGTCCGAGTCTGGCGAGAATTTTTCAGAGAAGCTGCATCAAGCGCTGTCGGCCGCCGTCGAGTGAGCCGGTGGCGCCGGCTCAAACCCCGAGGACTTGGTCGATCTTTTGAGCCAGCTCCTTCGGCAGAAACGGCTTCTGCAAAAATCCTACGCGGCGCTGCAGATCCTCTGGCAGGCTGGAAACGAAAAACTCCGAGCCGCTGCAGATCAGGATCGGCAGGGCCGGCTGGAGCGCGACAATGTTGGCGAGAAGCGTTTCGCCGGTCATGTCAGGCAATCCCATGTCGGCCACGGCCAGATCGTAAGGCACAGTGGGATGCTCCAACGCGCGGAGCGCAGCCGAGCCGGTAGAATGCGCATCCACTTCGAATCCGAGCCGCTTCAAATGCCGTTCCAACAAGAACAGCAACTGCGGCTCATCCTCCACAATCAAGATTCTTCGAGCAGCCACCTTACCAGATTGCCAGAGGTGTGGCGCCGGGGCTAAAGGCCATGCCCAGGCTGACGCGGTTCGAGTCCAGATTGTACAACTGATTGTGGGTTTGGAAATGGCGGTAATCGTAGCGCAGCTCCAGATAGGTGTCGCCCGCTAGCCGGTATGTCAAACCTCCACCGCCTTGAAGATTGCTATACACGGGCAGCGTCTGGCCCAGCGTAGCGAGCTGCGTGTAACCAGCGTTCAGCGCGGCAGTGAAACGGCGCGCGCCGGTGTAGGAGAATCCCGCCGTGGCCCCAGTCTCCCGCGACGTCAGGTACACACCATTTCCGGGCGAAATGCCGCTGGAATACGAAAGGATCAGGGATGAGTGATTGAAGCGCTGCACCAAGCGCACCGTCTCGAGCGGAACGTACAGCACGCGCGCGAACGTTACGATCGCGATGCTCTGGCCCACGATGGCCGCAATAGCAGGATCGATCGATACCTCGTTGAGGCCGCTGATGTTGAGGCGGCTGCCGCCCATCTGCACCTCCAAGTCCAAGGTGCGGCTTAACGCGATGGAATAGTCTAGCGCCGCGGTTTCGAGTTGGGCGTCTCCGTACACGCGCTGATAATCGAAATGGGTCTGCTGGTAGCTTGCGCCGATGGTTTGATGGCGCGTCAGCCGATAGGCCGCGCCCGCGCGTGCGCTGTAGCCGTTCAGGCCGGCGAGCGCGAGATATTGTCTGCGAACCACGAAGCCTTCGGCGTCCGCTTCGAACGAAAGGCGTGGAGTTTTCTGCCACGTCACGCCCACGCGAGACTGGGCGTAATTGGTGCGGCTATCGAACAGCTCGTTGGCCGGCAGAGCGAACATGTCGGCGCTGGTGAGCGGGAGATAAGAAAATTCGCCGTTCGCAAGAGTCGTGGTTCCAGCGATGGTTTTCAAATCCAACGTCAGATGCGGCCGTAAGAATTGGCTATAAGCCAAATCGAGAAACTGGTCCGAGCCGTTGAGCTGCGAATCGCGCGCGTACTGAAAAAATTTGCCCTTGTATTCCAAGCTGAGCCGCGCGTGCCTCCAACTCCGCGTTCCGATGAGACCCGCGCCGGATTCGATTCCATAGTCCGGGAGGGCTTTCGCGGACCCGTTCTGCACGGGAGCGGGCGCCAACGCGGAGTCGTAAACGCCGGCGATTTCGCCATACAGTCGAAGGTCGATCAGCTTGCCGCCGCGCTGGGCGAGCAGCCCATTGTCGCGGCTGAGCAAGGACGGCCCGGCATTCGCAAGATCGGGCGAGGTTTCGTCCTGCGTGTCTGAATCATCCGAACTGTGATTTTGTCCCGGCTGGCTTTGAGTCCGCGGGCCGGGCGGCGAGTCCTGCGCCGGAACGAACCCGGCAACCAGCAGAGCGAGCGAGAGAAAACGCGTTCTGAACTCTCCGCGAGCGGTGCTAATTCAAGTGTGACCGGTGTGCCAGGAGGGTGTCAAGCTACCATCGGCAGATATGAAATTTCACACCGAATATCTCAGCTTCAACACCAAGCAGCATCGCGAGTACATCAACATCACCAGCGAGGTGAGTGGGGCGCTTCGCAAGAGCGGAATTAAGGAAGGAATGATCCTGGTTTCGGCCATGCACATCACCGCGGGCGTTTGGGTGAATGATGCCGAAGACGGGCTGCTCGCCCCTGAAAAACCTCTTGGTGCACCACCAGGTGATCGTGCCGGTAACTGCCGGAAGGCTCGATTTCGGCCCCTGGCAGCAGGTTTATTACGCGGAGTTCGACGGACAGAGGCCCAAGCGCGTCATCATTAAAGTAATGGGTGAGTGACGCCATTGCGAAAGGAACCGCGACGCTCCGGCATTTGTCTAATGAGGTATATATGACTCGAATTTTGCTCTTGGCCGCAGTTTTTCTCGCGAGCGCTGCCGCTGCCGATCTTCCGATTCGACAAGTGACCTTGTACAAGAGCGGCGTGGGCTATTTTGAGCGCTCCGGGCAAATGGCGGCGGGCGAATCGGGGCGGCTCGATTTCAAGGCGTCCGACATGAACGACGTGTTGAAGTCGCTCACCCTCCAAGATCGCAACGGCGGCAAGGTAACAGATTTACACTACGATTCAAGCGAACCGCTGGATCGCAAACTGGCGGATTTTCCATTCAAGATCGACGGGCAGGCTTCGCTGGCTATTTTACTGGACCAGATGAAAGGCGCCAAAGTCGAGATTAAGTATGGCGCCGAAACTGTGAGCGGGGCGATCGTAAGCGGGCGGCTCGTGGCCGCCGACGATAAGCATGCCGAACGCGAACAGGTGGTCCTGATGCTGGATTCCGGAGAGCTGCGCACATTTGACCTGGCCGCGGCGAGCGCTCTCCGATTCGCTGATTCCACGCTGCAAGGCCAGCTCCGGGATTATCTCGCTGTGGTGAACCAAGCGCGTTCGCGCGACAAGCGCAGCATCTACATCGATTCATCCGACGCTAAGGCGCGCCAGATCGACGCCAGTTACACCATCCCGATGCCGGTGTGGAAATCGAGCTACCGGTTGATATTCAACGATAAGGGCGAATCCACGCTGGAGGGTTGGGCGATCATCGACAACACCACGGGCGAGGATTGGACCAACGTGGTGCTTGCGGTAGTGTCGGGCCGGCCGGTATCGTTCATCAGCAAATTATATGAGCCGAAGTACGTCCCGCGGCAGACCGTTGAATTACCCGAGGATCGCGCCGCCGCGCCGGTAGTATACAGTGGAGCGGTTGCGGGCGGCGTGGCTGGCGGGCGTCCCGGTGTGATCGGAGGACTGGCGCCTGCGCCTCCGCCGGCGATGGAACGGAGCCGCCAATTTCTGGCCCCAACCGGAATCCTAAAGAGTGAAGAGGAAGCGGCTTTGAGTAGCGTAGCTGTTGACGTCGCTTCGGCCGACCTCGGCGAACTCTTTGAATATCGCTTCGCCACGCCGGTCACCGTGAAGAAAGACGAGTCGGCCATGCTCCCGTTCCTGCAACAGAAAATCGGCGCGCGCAAGCTGCTGATTTATTCGGAAAACTACGGCGAGCATCCCATGAGCGCCGCTGAATTGACCAACTCCACCGGCAAAACGCTGGACGGCGGACCGATCACCGTGTTCGAAGGCGCCAGCTACTCGGGCGAAGCTCTGATGACCACGCTCAAAGCCGCCGACAAGCGCCTGATCAGCTATGCCGTCGATCTGGGAACGCGGGTGACCACGGCTTTCGATTCCAGCCGCAGCACCGTGCGCGAGATTCACGTCAATCGCGGCGTGCTGACCGCGCGGTCGGCGATGCAAGAGACCAGGACCTACACCATTCGCAACGTCGATGCCAAGGCCAAGACACTTGTCATCGAACAGGCCCAGCGGCCGGAATACAAGGTGCTGAACCCCATGCCAACCGAGACCACCACGACAGCGAATCGGTTCGAGGTAAAACTCGGCCAGAATTCAACCCAGAAATTTCCAGTTGCCGAGGAACGCGTGTACGACACAACAACCGCTGTATCCAGCCTGACGCCGGATGCGCTGCTCGCTTATGTGCAGAACAAAGCTATCTCGGATGCCGGGCGCCGCCAGCTCCAGCAGATCGTCGACCTGAAGCGCCAGATCGCGGATCTTGACAATCAGATCCGTCAAGCCGACAGCGACATCAAGAGCTTGATCGACGATCAAACTCGCATTCGCCAGAACATCCAGAGCCTCAACGCCGTCAGCGGGCAGCAGGAACAAGTGCAGAAGTACGCGCGCCAGCTTGCGGATCAGGAAAGCCAATTGGCCGCACAGCGCGATCATGCAAGCGACTTGCGCAAACAGGAGGCAGCGCGGGAATCAAGTCTCAACGACCTGATCGCCCAACTGGAGTTCTGACGCCTGCGGCTACAATGAACCTTTGAGACTGGCTCTCATTGGATACGGACACGTTGGCCGAGCATTGGCCGCGCTCATCGACCGCAAGCGCCGTGCCTTTCCATTTCGCATCGTCGCCATCCACACGGCCCGGCATGGCTCGGCGTACGATCAGCGTGGCCTGCCAATGGACCCCAAGTTCGGCCCTGCGGCGGCGTCAGTGAGCGAGTTCTTGGATCGCGCGGAATCCGATGTGATCGTTGAAATCACCACGCTGAATCCGGCCACCGGAGAGCCAGCCATCTCGCATATTCGCGCGGCCTTCGCCCGCAAGCGTCACGTGGTCACGGCCAACAAGGGCCCCATCGCTCACGCTTACGCTGCACTGCGTGCCGAAGCCGAACGCGCTGGCGTCGCGTTTCGCTTCGAATCCACAGTGATGGACGGCGTTCCGGTCTTCAACCTGGTGCGCAACGATCTTCCCGACGTTAGAGTGCTCGGCTTCGCCGGTGTCCTCAACTCGACCTCTCAAGTTGTAATTGAGGCGATGCGGGCAGGTAAATCACTGCAGGATGGAATTGAAGCGGCCCGCCGGCTGGGCGTCACCGAAGCGGATGCCAGCTACGATATCGACGGTTGGGATGCCGCCGCGAAGGCCGCGGTTCTCGCCAATGTCCTGATGGACGCGCGCCTCACTCCTCTGGACGTCGACCGGCGCGGCATCGGGCGCCTTACACCGGAACGTTTGATCGAGCTGGCCAAGAACCGCAAGACGGTTTGCATGGTGAGCCGCGGCCGCTCCAGCGCCGCGGGAGTTCGCCTGCGAGTCCGCGCCGAAGTGGTGGACGAAACCGATCCCTTGGCGGCAGTGCACGGCACCTCCAATCTCCTGCTGCTGCACACTGATCTGATGGGGACCATCGGTGTCATGGGAATTTCCGGTGGAGTAGAGCAGACCGCCTACGGTCTCTTCAGCGATCTCGTGGATATCGCGCAAGCGGCGGAGTGTGCCCGCGAATGACGCGTTCGCAAATGCCGCGAGCCCCGAGTCGAAGCGGCAAGCTTGGCCGCTTCAACACGAGGCCCGGTCGGTCTTCGCGATGTATTACGTCCCGTTACCCGTCTACCGCCAGTCCGCGTGGTGCTCGCGATAGTCCCGCAGTCGACTTACATCGTCTGCCAGCATGTCGCGGTCGCGAGCCGAGAGCTTGTTGCTGTCGATGACCCGCTGCAAGCCGGCGATCACGTTGTCAAGCTGCGGCTGGTCATACCGATTGTCCGCCAGTTTGGTCTGCAGCTCTCCCAACTCCTGCTTCGTTCTGGCAATGCGAAACTCGTCTCTGCCTCCCGGGAATGTCGAGGACTGAACCTGATCCAGATCTTCCCGGACCCGTTGGAACAAATGAGCCTTCCAATGTTGCTCCCTAAAGAAGGAGTCGCGACTTTGGTACCAAGTGCTGTCGCCACCGCGGTCACGGTCGCGATCTTGCGCCATTCCGATGCTGCTGCCAAACACCAACAGGCCAACACCGGCGATCAT
>Ga0335083_10003184_pt1 | contig 21373 bp, 14 predicted proteins | sample Lox_Sample_42_FD_206716 | JGI IMG/M metagenome (GOLD analysis project Ga0335083, IMG submission 206716) | Soil microbial communities from Loxahatchee National Wildlife Refuge, Florida, United States - Lox_Sample_4.2 | ecosystem: Environmental > Terrestrial > Soil > Wetlands | place: USA...
CGACGAGACGACCGGCGCCGCGCAGGAGCACCGTGACTTCGCCATTGGCCACGGCGAATTGTGCCGGCAGGCCCGTGGCTGCCTGGTCCGGGCTGTCGAAGGTGGAGCTGGCGCCCAGATGCAATGCGATGCGCAGCCGCGTGGCGCCGGCCGACAGCACACCCTGCCAGTCGCCGGCCGCCTCGGCAGCCGCGCCTGTCGGCGGCGCGGGCGGTGCATCGGCCGCGGGACCGTCACGGGCAGCGCCAGCCCCGCCAGCGTCACCAGCAGTGCTTTCATCGCGGCTGCTCCGGCACCAGCGCATGCCGGATCGGCTCGACCCACTGGTCCCGGTCGATGTCGTACAGGATGAAATCCCGGTCGAACTGCCAGTACGACCAGGCCCAGCCGCGTTTCTCGGCCGCGCGCGCCACCGCGGCGGTGTACTTCACGCGCGACTCCATCGGCCCCTTGTCATAGGCGCCGAATTCCCCCAGCAGGATCGGCCGGTGGTTCTGCTTCGCCCAGGCCTGCACGCGGTCGAAGTCGTGGTCGATGGCCGCGTATTGCTCCGGTGTGCCCCAGGTGATGCCGGAAAGATTCGAGTATTCGGCGGTCCAGCTCGCGCCCTGGTGCGTGAAAGTCATCGGCAGGTAGTAATGCACCGTGACGATGATGTGCCGGTCGTGCTTCGGCAGCACCAGCTTGTCCAGCCATTCCACGTTGTTCCAGAAACCCGGGCCGATGATCACGTTGCGCCTCGGGTTGGTGGTACGGATGATGGCCAGCGCCTCGGCGTGCAGGTCGTTCCACACGTCGTTGGCGGCGCCGTTCGGTTCGTTGAGGATCTCGAACACCACCTTGTCCGGGGCATCCTTGTAGTGCGCGGCGACCTGCTTCCAGAAGGCCATCAGCTTCGGCCGGCAGGCGACGGCGTCACGGCCGCAGGCGTTGTAGTCGTGCTCGTCGATGATCACCGTGAGGTGCTGCGCCAGCGCCTCGCTGACCAGCCCGTCGAGCGTGGCGAACCAGCTGGCGGGCAGCTCGTTGTGGTCGTTCATGAAGCGGAACGCCATCAGCACCATGCGTACCGAGGTGAAGCCGCCATCATGCAGGGTGCGGAAATATCGCGGCTGAAAGCGGGCCTTCGATGCATCCTGCCACAGCGGGTCGTAGCCCACGATGCTGACCCCGCGGCGCATCTGCGCCACCTGGCCGGCGGCCGACAGCGGCGCGGCGGCGGCCAGCGAAGTCATGGCCAGCGTCGCGGCGAGCAGCAGCATGCGGCGTGCGGTTGCGGGCATGGGTTCCCTCCGGCGCGGGCATCATGCCCGCGGCAGGCCATGATAGGGCAGAAGCGCGGCAGCCCGTGGCAGTACGTATACGCATCCGCAGTTGCCGGCGGCTAGACTGGCGGCATGCAGATGAACCGTGATCCGGCGCAGTCCGGCGGTGTCGCGCCCGGCGGTCTTGAACGGCTCTACACACAGCATCGCGCGCAACTGCTGCGCTTCCTGCGCGCCCGTACCGGCGACGCCGCGGAGGCCGAGGACATCGTGCAGGAACTGTGGCTGCGCCTGCGGACCCAGCACGTGGGCCCGGTGGCCAACGGTCGCGCGTACCTGTTCCAGATGGCCAACAACCTCGTGCTGGACCGGGTCCGCGAGCGCCAGCGGCGCGCGCGCCGCGACCGGCTGTGGACCGAAGCGGTGCAGTTGCAGGCACCAGCCGAAGGCGAGGCGGCCGCGCCGGGCCCGGCGCCGGAGGAGGCGCTCATCGAACAGGAACAGCAGCGGCAACTGGCGGTGCTGATCGCCGCGCTTCCCGAGGGCGCGCGCCGTGCCTTCTGGATGCACAAGATCGAAGGTTGCAGTCATGCCGAGGTAGCCAGGCGCCTGGGCATCAGCCGCAGCGGGGTGGAAAAGCACATCGCCGTGGCGATGAAGCACCTGCGGCGGGAGCTGCTCGGCTGAGGGGTGCGAGCCGCGGTGCCGTCCTTGTATTGCTGGCAACCGATGGAAGCGTGTGGCGCATGAACGGGCTGGAACAACTGGGGGATGAGGAGCTGCTGCAACAGGCGTTGCGCTGGCAGGCCGCCAGCACGCGCGATGATTGCGACTGGCAGGCATTCACCGACTGGCTGGAGACCTCGCCGCGCCACCGCCAGGCCTATGACGAGATCGCACGGCTGGACGACCATGTCGCGCGTCATGCCGCCGCGCTGCGCATCGCGCCGTTGCCGCAACGGCCGCCGCGGGCGCGGGGCCGGCTGATCCTGGCGGCGGCCGTGGCCGGCGTGGCGCTGCTGGGCGCCGTCGCCTGGCGGACACTGCCCGCCATCCTCGGCCAGGGCCCGCGCACCTTCGTTGCGCAGGCGGCCGGCTCGACGCTGACGCTCGCGGGCGGGGTGAAGGTGGTGCTGGCACCGGGCAGCTCGCTGGTGGTCGCCGGGCGCCACGATGCGCAACTGCGCCTCGACGGCGACGCCTGGTTCGAGGTGCCGCATGTCCCCGGCCGCGAACTGCGCATCGCCGCCGGTGACTACGAGCTGCGTGACATCGGCACGCGTTTCGAGGTGGTGAGCGACGGGGCGCAGCTGAAGGTTGCCGTCACCGAGGGCGAGCTCGCGGTCAGCCTGCCGGGACGGGATGAGCCTGCGCACGTCGGCGCCGGCCAGCGCCTGCTGGTTGCGGGCGATCCGCCCATGGCCGAATATGGCGCCGTGGCGGCCGCTGATGTGGCCGGCTGGCGCGAGGGGCGCCTGGTGTTCCGCAACGAACCGTTGTCCCTGGTGGCCGTGCAGCTCGGCCGCCACGCCGGCTTGACCGTCACGGTGGATCCTTCCGTTGCGCAGCGACGTTTCTCTGGTGTCTTCACGATCGGTGACGGTTCGCAGCTGCTGGCGCAACTGGCGCGGATCATGGATCTGCGCGCGCAGCGTGATGGCGCTGCTGTGCGCCTGCTGGCTGCTGGCACCGGGCCTGCGGGCCTCTGAAGCCCCGGCCGCGCGCCGCTACGATTTCGACCTGCCGGCCGCGCCCCTCGAGGAATCACTGCAGCGCTTCAATGCCCAGTCCGGCGCCTCGGCCGGCATGGCCGGTGCGCTGCCGCGCATCCGCACGAACGCCGTCACCGGCCGCTATACCGCGCTGGAAGCATTGGAACGCATGCTCACCGGCAGCGGGTTCGAGGCGCAAGCGGTGGGTCCTCAATCCTTCCGGCTGCGGCCGGTGGCGGCTGCGGTGGCCGGGGCCGCGGACCAGCAGCTGAATGCGGCGCGCGAGCTGGACGAGATCGTGGTCACCGCCACCAAGCGCCGCCAGCCCCTGCAGGACCTGCCGCAGCCCATCACCGTCGTGGATGGCGACCGGATCGCCGGCAGTGCCCCGCTTGGCGGCTCGCGCAGCGCGCTGGATTTCGACGCTGCCACCAGCAGCACCAATCTGGGCCCGGGCCGCGACCGCCATTTCATCCGCGGCGTGGCCGACAGCGCCTTCCTCGGGCCGAGCCAGGCCACCGTCAGCGTGCAGTTCGACGAGGCGCGGCTGAACTACAGCGCGCCGGATCCGGACCTGCGGCTGCTGGACGTGGATCATGTGGAGATCCTGAAGGGCCCGCAGGGACCGCTGTACGGAACCGGGGTGCTGGGTGGCGTGGTGCACATCCTGCCGCATCGTCCGGATCTCGACGCGGCCGCACTGCGCGTCGCGGCGTTCACCGGCGACACCGCGCATGGTGGCCTTTCCTCCGGGGGCTCGGCGGTGCTCAATGTGCCGCTCGCGCCGGACGCGCTGGCCGTGCGCGCCGTGGCCTACGCGGAAGACCAGGCTGGCTGGATCGACAACCTCGGCGGCCGCCAGGACGCCAACGGCACGCGGCTGGCGGGTGGACGGCTGGCGCTGCGCGCTGCCGCCAGCGACGGCTGGCTGTTCGACCTGCAGGGGGCGGCCCAGCATGAACGCGTGCTCGATTCCCAGTACGTGACCGGTGCTGCCGGAACGCGCACGCGCAGCGGCGTGCTGCCGGAGCCGCGCGAAAATGACCTGCGCATGCTGTCGGCGGTGGTGCGCCACGACCTGGACGCCGGCGAGCTGGTGTTCACCAGCAGCTATGTGCTGCACGAGGTGGACGGCATCGAGGATGCCAGCGCCGCCGCCGCCGATTTCGGCCTGATGTCCCCGCTGCGCTATGAAGACGATCGTACCTACCGGCTGCTGGGCAACGAGTTGCGCTTCAGCAGCCGGCCGGGCGCGCCGCTGGCCTGGCTCGCGGGCATCGCGCAGCTCAGCGCCAGCAACCACATCGCGGGCAGCATGGATCCCGCGCCCGCCGCGACCGCCAACGTGCTCGACCTGAGCGAGCACGTCAATGACCTGGCCGTGTTCGGGGAAACCGATTTCACGCTGCCTGCGAGCCTGCGGCTGTCGACCGGCCTGCGCCTGGCGCGCGTCTCGGAGGAGGACGAGCGGCGCGAGCTGCAGGACCCGGGCGAGCCGGCATCGGTGGCCCATACGGCCACGCCGAGCATTTCGCTGGACTGGCACTCGGACGAACGCCGCGCGCTCGCCTACCTGCGTTACGCGCAGGCCGTGCGGCCCGGTGGCCTCAATCCGGATGGCAGTCTGGATCCGCAGGCCCAGGCCGACGAGCGGCGCTTCCGCGCCGACCGGCTGGCCAGCCTCGACATGGGACTGCGGCTGCGCTCGGCGCAGGATACCGTGGCGCTGCAGACGGCACTGTTCGCCACGCGCTGGCGCAGCGTGCAGTCCGATTACCTGCAGGACAACGGGCTGATCGGCACGCGCAATGTCGGCAACGCCAGCAACTTCGGCGCGGAGACGCAGCTGCGGCTGAATTATCTCGGCTGGACTTCCGAAGCCGGCGCGGTGCTGCAGCGGGCGCGCCTGGTGCATCCTTCGATACCGGTGGCCAACGAGGACGCGCGCCTGCCGGTGGTGCCGGACGTGCGGCTGTATGCCGAGCAGGCGCGTGAATTCGCCCTCGGCGGCTGGCATGGACGCGCGCAGCTGCGCGCGGATTTCGTCGGCTCCTCGCGGCTGAGTTTCGACCCGGACCTGGACCGGGATACGCCCGCCTCGGTGGTGCTGGCGGCGGCGGCCACGCTGACGCGCGGTGCCTGGGAAGTGCAGCTCAACGCCGGCAACCTGCTTGATTCGCACGCCGACACCTTCGCCTTCGGCAATCCGTTTTCCATCCGCAACGGTCCGCAGCGCACGCCGCGCGAGCCGCGCACGCTGACCTTGCAGCTGGCCCGGCACTGGTGATTCAGCGCCGCTCGAGCGGGTGCAGATACCAGGTTCCGCCCAGCGCGGCCATCTGGTATTCGATCTCCTGCTGGCGGCGCTGCACATAGCTGCCGGGCGCCTCGGCGCGCCGCCGCCGCGGATCGGGCAGCACCGCGGCCAGTCGTGCGGCCTCCGCGCGGGTGAGGCGCGCCGCCGGCTTGTGGAAGAACACCTGCGCCGCGGCCTCGGCGCCATACACGCCACGGCCGAACTCGGCAATGTTCAGGTACACCTCGAGGATCCGCCGCTTCGGCCAGAACGTCTCGAGCAGCACCGTGTACCAGGCCTCCAGTCCCTTGCGCACCCAGCTGTGCCCGCCCCACAGGAACAGGTTCTTCGCCACCTGCTGCGAGATGGTGCTGGCGCCGCGCGCGCGTCCGCCGCGGTCGGCCTCATCCATGGCCTTCTGGATCTGCCGGAAGTCGAAGCCGTGGTGCTGCAGGAAGCGCTGGTCTTCGGAAGCCACCACCGCCAGCGCGAGCTCGCGGGAAATGTGGCGGTAGTCGCGCCATTGCTGCTGCAGGTGTAACGGACGCGGGTCGGCGTCGAACCACGATGCGACGCGCGCCTCGACCATGAAGGCGCTGCTCCACGGATCGACCCAGCGCAGCAGCAGCACCTGCACAACCGACAGCAGCAACAGCGCGGCCACGCTGCAGGCCGCCCACCGCAGCAGGCGGCGCCACCAGCCGCGCCTGCCGGCGGCCTGTGCCAGGCTACTTTTCCCCGTCGACGCGCGTCACCGAGCGGATCACCACGTCGTTGACCGGCACGTCGTCATGCCCGTCGCGGCGCCCGGTGCGCTCTTTGGCGATGCGGTCGATGGTGTCCAGGCCCTCCACCACGCGGCCGAACACGGCATAGCCGAAGTTGGCCGGCCCGGCATGGTCGAGGAAGCCGTTGTCCACCAGGTTGATGAAGAACTGCGCGGTGGCCGAATCCACCACGCTGGTACGCGCCATCGCGATGGTGCCGCGCTCGTTCCTGAGGCCGTTCTTCGCCTCGTTGCGGATGGGCGCGCGGGTCTTCTTCTGCTTCATGTCGGGCGCGAAGCCGCCGCCCTGGATCATGAAACCGGGAATCACCCGGTGGAAAATCAGCCCGTCGAAGAAACCCTCATCGACGTACTCGAGGAAATTGGCGACGGTGATGGGCGCTTTTTCGGCGTCGAGATCGAGCGTGAAATCACCCAGCGAGGTTTCGAAGCGGACCATGGATTGCCTTGAAAATCGGTTGCGGTGGCGAACAGTACAGCGAGTCCCCATTCAGGGCCAGTTGGCGGAAGTGACCCGGTCCAGTCCCGCCAGGTCGCGATGGCCGCGGATGCCGGCATAGCCCAGCAGCGCCAGTTCCCGGGCCAGTCGCGCCTGCTGCGCGGCGCCGTGTTCCAGCAGCAGCAGTCCGCCCGGCCGCAGCCGCGAACGCGCGCCGGCCGCGATCGCCAGCAGGTCCGCGTAGCCCTGATCGTCCGCCACCAGCGCGGCCGCCGGCTCGTGCCGCAGCCCTTCCAGTGCCGCATCGCCGGGGGCGATGTAGGGCGGGTTGGCGAGGATGGCATCGTAGGGTTCGGCGCCGAGGGCATCGCACCAGCGCCCCTGGCGCAGCTCGACGTTGCCCAGCTGCAGGCGGTCGCGGTTGATCTGCGCGATCTGCAGCGCATCGGCGGAATTGTCGGTGGCCACGATCCACCAGCGCGGCCGCTCCTTCGCCAGCGCCAGCGCCACGGCGCCGCAGCCCGTACCGAGGTCCGCCATGCGGCGCGGCGCCTGGTCGAAATGCGCCAGTGCCAGTTCCACCAGCAGTTCGGTCTCCGGCCGTGGCACCAGTACCGACGGGGCCACCACCAGTGGCAGCGACCAGAATTCGCGTACGCCGGTGACGTAGGCCAGCGGTTCACCCGCGCGCAGGCGCGTGAGACCGGCGCGGAACATGGCCGCGGTCAGCGCATCGAGCATCCTCTCGGGAAATGCGATGAGGCGCGCGCGCGGTTCGCGTGCCAGCGCCGCCAGCAGCACCTCCGCGTCGAGGCGCGCGATGCCCTGCGCCGTGGCCTGCGCCAGCAGCGTCTGCACCGCGGCCGGCTCTGCTACATTGCCGCCGCCTTCTTCACCCGCAGGACCAGTTTTTCCCTTGTCAACCACTGAACGGGCTCCTTCCGATGCGCGGCCACCGGTCAGCGCCGCGCCCCTCGGCGCGCGCGCGGTGCTGGCCGCCGCCTGGCCATTATTTCAGGTCTCGCTGCCCGGCTGCCTGCCGCTTGCGCTGGTGGGCGCCGCAGCCAGCGGCACGCCGGGCGCCGAGGCAATCAGCGGCGGCGAAGGGCGCGGCTTCGTGCATGGCGCGCAGTGGTGGGGCCTGTATGCCGCCAGCACGGCGCTGATGCTGATCTGCTATGCCGGCATCCTGCGCCAGCAGCTGGCGCGTTCGCTGGGACGGCGGCCCGGGGTGCTGGATTCACTGCGCGACAGCGTCGCCACGCTGCTGCCGACCTGCGGCGTGGTGCTGCTGGTGTCCGCCGCGGCGCTGGCCGGTGCGGCCCTGCTGCTGCTGCCGGGATTTGCGGCGCTGGCGTGGTTCTACTTTGCCTGGGTCGCGCAGCTGGAGGAGGGCCTCGGGCCCGTTGCGGCGCTGCGCCGGAGCGTGACGCTGGTGCGCGGGCGTTTCCTCGCGGTGGCGGGCGTGCTCGGCGTGATGCTGTGCGTGGTGCTGGTATTCGTGCTGCTGGCCGGCATCCTGCTGGGCGTGGTGATGGACCTGGCCGGCCCGGCCGCGCAGACCGGCCATGCCGGGCTTTCGTTCTCGCGCTGGCTGATGGCCGCGCTGCTGGCGCTGCCGATCGTCTATGCCGGCGCCGTGAACGTGGCCGCGTGGCGCATCGCGGTGCGCAGCATGCCACCCGGCTGAGGTCATTCGGCGGTCGCCGCGGCCAGCTCCTCGGCGCGGAACTCGGTCTGCAGCGCGCCCAGCAGTTCCTCGAGCTGGCCGTTCATCACGTCGGCCAGCTTGTACAGCGTCAGGTTGATGCGGTGGTCGGTGACGCGCCCCTGCGGGAAGTTGTAGGTGCGGATGCGCTCGGAGCGGTCGCCGCTGCCCACCTGCAGCTTGCGCGAGGCGGCCTGGGCGCTGTGCTGCTTTTCCTGCTCCGCGGCCAGCAGCCGCGCCTTCAGCAGCGCCATCGCGCGCGAGCGGTTCTTGTGCTGCGAGCGCTCGTCCTGGCATTCCACCACCAAGCCGGTGGGCAGGTGCGTGATGCGGATGGCCGAATCGGTCTTGTTGACGTGCTGGCCGCCCGCGCCCGAGGCGCGGAAGGTATCGATGCGCAGTTCCGCCGGGTTGATCTCGATGTCGTCGACTTCATCGAGCTCCGGCAGCACGGCCACCGTGCAGGCGGAGGTATGGATGCGCCCCTGCGCCTCGGTGGCCGGCACGCGCTGCACGCGATGCGTGCCGGACTCGAACTTGAACACCGAGAAGGCGCCGCGTCCGGCCACGCGGCAGATCACCTCCTTGTAGCCGCCGTGCTCGCCCTGGCTCTCGCTCAGTATCTCGACCTGCCAGCCGCGGCTCTCCGCATAGCGCGTGTACATGCGCAGCAGGTCGCCGGCAAAGATGGCCGCCTCGTCGCCGCCGGTGCCGGCACGCACCTCCAGGTAGATGTTGCGTTCGTCGCGCGGATCCTTCGGCAGCAGCAGCAGCGCCAGTTCCTGCTCCCGTTCCTGCAGCAGCGATGCGAGCCGGGATTCCTCCTCCCGGCCCATCTCGCGCATGGCCGGATCGGCATCGCTGGCCAGCTCGCGGGCGGCTGCCAGCTGCGCTTCCAGCTCGCGGTAGCCATGGAAGCCGGCGCTGACCGGTTGCAGGCGCGCGTACTCCATCGACAGGTCGCGGAATTCCTGGGAACCTCCGGCAAGCGAAGGATCCGCCAGCAGCCTGCCCACTTCTTCGAACCGGTCGGAGGTTTTTTCGAGCTTCTGGCGGATCGAGGCTTTCATGGGCGCTACAGGCTATAGTGCGACGATGATGCCGCATACCTCACGCTTGTTCACGGCTGTTCCCGTGCTGCTGCTGGCTGCCTGTGCGCAACTGCCGCACAGGTCCGCGCCGCAGCCGGCCACGACGGCCGCGCCACCACCGGTCGCCAGCGAGCCGGTTGCACCCAAGGGCGAGTCCGAATCGTTGATGGCCGGCGAGATGGCGCTGCGCAAGGGCGACTGCCGCGCGGCGAGCGAGAACCTGCTGGCTGCCGCCCGGCTCTCGACCGAGACGCGCCTGGCCTCGCGCGCGGCGCAGATCGCGATCGGTTGTCACCAGCTGGATACCGCGCGCGCCGCCACGGCCCGCTGGCGCGAGCTCGATGCCCTCAATGGCGAGGCGGCGCTGGCCGCGACACTGGTGGCGCTGCAACGCTACGACCTGAAGGAGGCCCGCGAGGCACTGATGGCCTGGCGCGATTCGGGTTCCTTCGGCACGCAGGATCCGCTGCAGTTCGCGGAAGGCCTGAGCCAGGAAACCGATGCCACCGCCCTGTACCGGGTGTTCAGCGATGTGCTGGTCGGTGACGATCCCGCGCCCGAGGTGCTGCTGGCGCAGGCGCGGCTCGCCTTCGCCGCGCAGAACATGCAGGCCGCACGCGCCGCGGCGCGGCGGGCGCTGCAGCTCGACGACAGCCTCACCGAGGCGCGCAGCCTCGATCTGCGTGCGCAGTCGGTGCTCGGCGAACATGACGCCGCGATTGCCGGCGCACGGCAGCTCGATGCCTCGCGGCTCGGCGGTGACGATGTGTTCCTGCTGGCCGATCTGCTGCAGGCCGCCGGCCGCGATGACGAGGCGGGCACCGAGCTGCAGCGCCTGGCGGCCCAGGCCGAGACACACGTGGGCGCCGAGCAGCGGTTGTTCGCGATGGCGCTGCGCAACGGCGACATGAACGCGGCCCAGCAGGCGCTGGCCGCGCTGACCTCCGACCGCGCCAACACCGCGCTGGCGGTGCTGTATTTCGCGCAGCTCGCCGAGCGCAGCGGCGATGACGCGCGCGCCGTGCAGAGCTATCGCCTGCTGGGCGACAGCGGCATCGGGCTGTCCGCACGCACTGCGGCGGCGCGCCTGATGCTCAAGCACGGCGACAACAGCGGCGCGATGGCGCTGCTCGACGAATATGCGCAGCAGAATCCCGACGCGGCGCTGCAGGTAGGTACCACGCGCGCCACGCTGCTGGCCGATGCCGGCGACCTGAAGGGCGCGCTGGCGGCGCTCGACACACTGGGCAAGGATTACCCGGGTTATCCGGAGCTGGATTACACGCGCGCCACGGTGCTGGAGACCGGCGGCCGCACCACCGATGCGGTGGCCCAGTTCGAAAGCGCCATCAGGAAGCGGCCGGAAGATCCGGAACTGCTCAATGCGCTCGGCTTCACGCTCGCCGACCACAATCTGCGCCTGTCCCACGCCGAGGAGCTCATCCGCAGCGCGATGGCGGTATCCCCGGACAACCCCGCGATGCAGGACAGTCTGGGCTGGGTGTTGTACCGGCGCGGCCGGAAATCCCAGGCGTTGCCGGTGCTGGCGCGCGCCTGGCAGAACAGTGCCGATCCGGAGATCGCCGCGCACTACGGCGAGGTGTTGTGGAAGAGCGGCGAGGAAGGCAAGGCGCGCTACATCTGGCAGCAGGCGCTGAACAGCGATCCGTCGACCAAGCACCTGCGCGAGACCATGAAGCGCTTCACCGGTGAGGATGCCGCTGCGCTGTGAACGATGGCGCGCGGCCGGTGGCGCCTGCCTCACCGCGCTGCTGCTCGCCGGGTGCGCCACGCGCCCGGTACAGCGCGAACCCATGCCGGCAGCCGCGCAGCAGCGGCTGCTGCAGTCCATCGAGGGTTTCCACCTGCAGGGCCGCGCGGCGGTCACTGCCGGCCAGCAGGGGTTCACTGCCACGCTGGCCTGGACGCAGCACGCGGGCGACTCAAGCCTGCGGCTCAGCGGCCTGCTGGGAGGCGGGCTTGCGGTGCAGTACAGCGCAACCGCGCTGCATGTGATCAGCAGCCACGGCGGGGAACTGCGCGACGCCGATGCCGAGCAGATGCTGGTCTCGGAGCTGGGATTCGTGCCGCCATTCGCCGCGCTGCGCTACTGGGTGCTGGGTCTGGCCGCGCCGGGCGACCCGCCGCAGGAGGTGGCAGCCGACGCCGCCGGCGGCATTGCGGCGATGACACAGCAGGGGTGGCGCCTGGTGTATGACCGCTGGGTGGTGGTGGATACGAGCAGCGGGCCAGTGCGCCTGCCACAGCGGGTGAGCGCCTCGCGCGACCAGCTGCACCTGAAGCTGGTCGTGGATCGCTGGCAGCTGCAGCCGGGAAGCTGAATGCGCTACCAGGCGCCGGCCAAGCTCAATCTGTTCCTGCATGTGACGGGCCGGCGGCCGGATGGTTTCCACGAGCTCGAAACGGTCTTCCAGCTGGTGGAGCTGCACGACGTGCTGCACATCGAATCCCGCACTGACGGCCGCATCGTGCGCGAGCCGCCGCCGCGGGATCCGCTGCTTGCAAGTCTTGCCGAAGACGCCGATCTCACCGTACGCGCCGCGCGGCTGTTGCAGCAGGCCAGCGGCTGCGCCCTGGGTGCCAGCCTGCATGTGGACAAGCACATACCGGCCGGCGGGGGCCTGGGCGGCGGCAGTTCCGATGCGGCCTGCGTACTGCGTGCGCTGAATGAGCAGTGGGGTCTGGGCTGGCCGCTGGAACGGCTGGCGGAACTGGGGCTGCAGCTCGGCTCGGATGTGCCCGTATTCGTGCATGGGCGCAATGCCTTTGCCGGCGGTCGGGGCGAGCGACTCACGCCGCTGGCGCTGCCAACGCGCTGGTTCCTGATCGTGGACCCGGGCGTGGCCATTTCCACCGCGGAACTGTTCGCCGCCGCCGACCTGCCGCGCGATACCCCGCCGCTGGCTGTCAGGGCGCTGCCTCCGGACGGGGGGCGCAATGATTTCGAGCCGCTGGTGCGCCGGCGCCATCCACAGGTTGCGGCGGTGCTGGACCGGCTGGCGCCGTACGGCGCGCGATTGACGGGCACCGGAGCCTGTGTGTTTACTGCTTTCGGGACGCGCGCGGAGGCAGAAGCGGCCGCCGCGACCGTGGCAGGATGGCGGACTTTCGTGGTGCGCGGTCTGAGTCCTTAGAGCACTGGGGTGTCGCCAAGTGGTAAGGCAGCGGGTTTTGATCCCGCCATTCGGAGGTTCGAATCCTTCCACCCCAGCCAACACGAATTGCTGCATCTCCGCAGCAGCGCAGCAAATAAAATCGCCATGACATTTACTAATGGTTATCACTTCATGAGGTACTTGCGCTGGTCGTGATGGGTGCCAATACTTCCCGCGTTATCGCTGCCGGGTCACCGATAAGGCTCGCTGGCAGCACGATTGAATGAAAAACCTTAGGGGGGGGCTGAAAAGTGCTGAAAAACACTGTTTGCGCGCCATTGGTGCGTGCATCGGTTGCTGCCATGTTGGGCGGTGCCATGATCTTGTCCTGGTCTTCGGCGCTTTGGGCTGCGGACGACAGCAATAAGGCAGATCAGGAACTGGCGGAGGTCCAGGTCACGGGTACCCGGATCCAGATGCCCAATGTCACGGCAGCGAATCCGGTCACCACGATTACCGGCGACGACCTGCGCCGCCTGGGTGTGGTCAACGTCTCCGAGGCCATGACCACCCTGGTCCCGCAGAACATCTCGCTCTATCAGCCAACGATGACCGGCAGCGGGGCCAACGGGTCCTTCTTCATCGGATCAACGATTGCCAATCTGCGCGGTCTCGACCCTGCCTTCGGCAGCCGTACCCTGACCATGATCGATGGGCGCCGCGTGGTATCGACCTCCAACCAGGCAGACGTGGTGGACCTCAACATCATTCCGTCGAACTTGCTGGAACGCATGGACGTCGTGACCGGCGGTGCCTCGGCGACTTACGGATCGGGTGCCATGGCTGGCGTGGTGAATCTGGTGCTGAACCACAGGCTCCAGGGCATAAACCTCGACATGGACTACGGTGTGACAGACCGCGGTGATGGCGGCAGCAAGCACGTCGCGCTGTCGGGCGGTACCACCCTGTTCAGCGGTCGCGGCCATCTCCTTCTCGGCGGCGAATGGCAGGACCAGGATCCCATCTACAATTGCGCGACAGCACGTGAATGGTGCGGCGAGTCCCGCACCCTCTTCGTCAATGCCACCAATACCTTTCTTGCGCCCGGTGCTGCTTTTACGCCGCTGCCGGGATACGAGGGAATGCCTTCCCGCTTCGAGATCGACAACGTCCGATACAGCCAGTACACGCCGAACGGCGCGATCCTGTCGCAGGACGTCAACAACACTTCCGGGTACCGGTTTACGCCTGATGGCACCGGTGTAGAGCAGTACCAGTTTGGTTACCGCGGGGGCGCCGCTGGCGGTGCGGGTGTCATGAACGGCGATGGTCCGCCTACGACTTCCAGCACGACGCTGGAGCCTGCGAACAATCGTAAGACGGCGTTCTCGCACTTCGAATTCGACTTCAACGACCGCACGACTGGCTATGCCGAAGCCAGCTACGCCAAGACCGACGCGCTCAACGTCAATTTCGCGACACAAGGGGCGGTCTGCGTGAAGTTCAATACGCCGGGCACACCGTCCCAGCCGGGCGCGAACTTTCCCGCCGGAACGGTCATCAGTTATTTCGTACAGAATGCCGCGTACCAGCTCCTCTTCTCTTCAAGCTTTACGGCGTTCGCCGGTACCAACCCCGCATACTTCGGCTCGCAGACGGCTCAGCAGGCCGCGAATGTCACCTGGAACGCTTCTGGTGGCGTCCTCAACCAGCCCTTTCAGGCCCCGCCAATTCCGGCGGTTGCGCCTGTAGACGGGCGTAACGACAACGCATTTCTGAACACCTTGTCGCCTCAGGCCCTGGCCCAGGTGAAGGCCTCGTTCAACAATGCACCGTCGACTGGCGCCAACACCACGCTCTACGGATCCACTCCCTGCACGGGGAATACAGCCATCTACAAGGTCTGGAATCCGCAGATCCAGCAGAAGACCATGCAGGATAGCGACACCATGCGAGGTGTACTGGGAACAAAGGGCAGATTCGGGTCGACCTGGAATTACGATGTGTCCTACCAGTACGGTCGGACCAATAGTGATTCGCAGCAGAACAATGTCTGGACCACTTATCGCTACGCCTTTGCGATGGATTCGGTCATTGATGACCGGGTTGGTTCGGCCACCTACGGCAAGCCGGTGTGCCGCGTGACCCGCGATGGTCCTCCCACGATGACTGCCAGTGGTTCTCCCCTCAGCGATCCTGCGGCGTTTGCTGCGCTGGCCGCTGGCTGCGAGCCGCTCAACCCCTTTGGCTCGGTGTACACGGATCCTGCGGCGGCGGCTCTGCAGACGGCAGCCCTGAACTACGCGTTCCAGCCCATGCTGTCCAAGGGCGAGAACAGCCTCAACGACCTGTCGTTGAATACTTCAGGCACCCTGCTCGATGGTTGGGCGGGTCCGATCACGGGCGCATTCGGCCTTGAGGGGCGCAAAGACTCGGTGAACAATGTGGGGGCACAGGAGCCCGCATACGAGCGCGCCGATTTCGCCTTCGGGTGGGCGGATGCCTTTGGTGGCTCCACCAAGGTGTTTGAACAATATGCCGAAGTGAACGTGCCGCTCATCACCGGCGTGGAAGGCCTCAACATGTTGTCGATCGATGGCGCTGTGCGTCACGGGCAATACCACAACCAGGGCGGGGCCGGAACCAGCGGCGAATCCGGAACGCAGAACATCACGAACTGGAAGTTCTCCGCCGTGTTCGAGCCCTTCGACTGGGCACGTTTCCGTCTGACCCGTTCCCGGGACCTGCGCGCGGCGGGTTACCGGGATTTGTACATCAACCAGCCGGGAATTCCCGACAGCACCACCACGACCAACTACTGGCTGCCTTACAACGGCAGCACCACGGCAAACCGGACGGACACCGCCACCAACAATCAGGAAGGCAATCCGAACCTGAAGCCCGAGAGGAGCGATACGCTCACGCTGGGCATCGTTCTGTCCCCCGGTGGCTGGGCGCAGGGCATGCGCTTCTCGGTTGACTATTCCGACATCAGGGTCCGCGATGGCATATTCACGTCATTCGGCGCGAACCCGATCCAGACCTGCTGGACGGACAGCGGCAACCACGATCCGACGACAGCGGACCCGACAGCCGTCAACGGCATGTTTGATGCGAACGACGCCGCGTGCAAGCTGATTCATTTCGGAGACCCGGCGAACTCGACCAATCCGTACAGCAACATTGCTTCCTACGACACCATTCCGACGAACGGTGATCCGTACCAGACCCGTGCGCTGGATTTCTCGCTGGACTACCTGTTTCCTCTGAACAAGCTGTTCGAGAACGCGCCAGGTTCGTTCTCGCTGACGGTCCGGGCAACCCGCGCGCTGGAGGCTTCGGGTCTGCTGCCGCTGTACCTCGTCAGCATCCTGCCGCCGGGCACACCGCGTCCGACGGTTGACTACGTGGGCCAGCTTGGTGCGGGTCTTGGCTGGGTGCCGGGTGTTCAGCCGACGCCGACGTGGGCGGGCAACATCATCACTTCATACCTGGAAGGTCCCTTCGTGGTAAGCCTTTCCGCCCGGTATGTCGGCGGCGCCAAGATCGACAAGACCTACTACAGCGATGGTCCGGGGCAGCCCTATTACCAGGATGCCAATGGGAACTACGTGTTCGGCAGCATCGACAACAACTCGGTGCCTGCGTACATGGATTTCTCGCTCAACGGCTCTTACGACCTGAAGGTCTCGGGCACCAAGCAGTGCGAGTTGTTCGCGACCGTCAACAACCTGCTCGACAAGGATCCGCCGTACAGTGGTGGCTACCTGTCGGGTGCGAGCCCACAGTTCCATGACGTGCTGGGCCGCGCCTATCGCATGGGAGTGCGCCTGAAGTTCTGAACAGATTGCACTGCGATCTCTGAAAGGGCGGGTGGTGACACCCGCCTTTTTTTATTTGTACCCGTCCGGCACCGCTCTATAAGATATCCCTTATATCCCCATCACCCCGCACGCTATTGCACCGCGCGAGGGTGGCCGCCAATACTCGCCCCGCTATCACTGCGCCGGCGCCTGCGGGCACGGCGGCGGTGAGGTCGACTAAAACTCTCTTGGGGGGGATTCAACGTGTTCAAGAACGCTGCATGCGCGTCATCCGCGCGCGCGTCGGTGGCCGCTGTACTGGGCGGGGCCGCGATACTGCTGTGCTCTTCGGTCCTGTTTGCCGCCGATGATGCGAACAAGAAGGACGACGACCAGGAACTGGCCGAAGTCCAGGTGACCGGCACGCGCATCCTGGCGCCGAACGTCACGTCCGCGAATCCCATCACTTCGATCACCAGCGAGGACATGCGTCGCCTGGGCATCGTCAACGTCGCCGATGCGCTGACGACGCTGGTGCCGCAGAACATCTCGACCTACACGCCGGCCAACACCGGTGATACCGCCGGCATCGCCCGCGGCTCGTTCTTCATCGGCAACACCATTGCCAACCTGCGCGGTCTGGACCCCACCTTCGGTTCACGCACGCTGACGCTGATCGATGGCAAGCGCGCGGTGTCCACCTCCAACCAGGCTGATGTCGTCGACCTGAACATCATTCCCTCGAACCTGCTGGAGCGCATGGACGTGGTGACCGGCGGTGCCTCGGCGACCTACGGTTCCGGCGCGATGGCCGGCGTGGTGAACCTGGTGCTGAACCGGCGCCTGACCGGCGTCAATCTCGACATGGACTACGGCGTCACCGAGGCAGGTGACGGCGGCAGCCCGCACGTGGCCTTGTCCGGCGGCATGCCCATGTTCGAAGGCAAAGGCCACATCCTCATTGGCCTGGAATGGCAGCAGACCGACGCCATTCGTGACTGCGCCGCAGCGCGCGCCTGGTGCGCCGAGTCGCGCACCCTGTACCAGAACACCACCGACACACCGCTCACCTTCGGGACGGCAAGTGGAGTGCTGCATCCGCAGCCGGGCTTCCAGGGCTATCCCGCGCAGTTTGAAATGGACAACGTCCGGCTGAGCCAGTTCTCGCCCGACGGCGCGATCTACTACAACAACGTCAATATCACTTCGGGTTACCGTTTTACTGACGACGGTACCGGCATCGAGCCCTATGCATTCGGTTTCCGTGGGGGCACCGGCCAGAACGCCATCAATGGTGACGGTCCACTGGCGACCACCGGCACGACGCTGCAGCCCAGCCAGAACCGCAAGACGGCTTTCACGAACTTCGAATACGACTTCACGCCCAGCACGACCGGCTATGTGCAGGCTCGTTACGCCACCACTGACGCCGTCAACAAGAACCCGTTCACGCAGAGCACAGCGTGCGTGCGCTTCGATACCCAGGGTCAGTCGCTCGTTCAGGGCGGCAGCGCACCCAACGGTACGGTAGTGATCTTCGGGCCGAACCCGCTGACGACTCCGGCAACGACCACCAACCAGGTTGTTGATGCCTCGGCTTATCCCACGCTGGGTGCGAATATCACATCCGATTCGAGCTGGGTAACCCGGAGCGGCCTCTGGGGTGTGACATCGTTCCGCACGTACCTCAACAACGTAGTGCCGAACAGCTTTGGCACCGCGCCGTACTGGATCATCCCGGGAACCACCGGGACTGGCACGGTGACGACGGGTAGTGCGACCGTCAATGGGACGGCCAATGTCGCACTTCCGGATCCCACGAAGCCCCCGACCTACAACCCGTTTGGCGCGAATGCCAGGCCCTTGTGGAAGCTGGTCCAGTACGTGGCCTCGGGCGCCAACAATGGCAGGTTCTACTGGCTTCTGGTGAGCGTCACGATCACGGATCCGGTCGGCTACTATGATCCGGGTACCCCGGCCATTCTGCCGCAACTCGGCCGCAATGCTTATGCCTTCCTCAGCCAGCTGAGCCCCGAGGCGTTCTCACAGGTCCAGAGGTCATTCAGCACGGCGACCAGCGCTTTCGGCGCCATTCCTGATCCGAACCCGAGTGCCGGCGGCGCGCCGTTGGCGGGAGCCAGCGCGACGGCGGGTTCCACTGGCAACGTCAACACACAGCTGTTCGGCAGCAGTCCCTGCAACGGCTTCACTGCGGTCCGCAAGGTCTGGAATCCGCAGATCCAGCAGTACACCAGCCAGACGAGCGATACGTGGAACGCCATGGCCGGGGTGCGTGGTCGCTTCGGGTCCGACTGGCGCTGGGAGAGCTACTACCAGTACGGCGGCACCAGCAGCAAATCGGTGCAGAATAACGTGCAGACGAACATCAGCTTCGGCCTGGCCATGGATGCGGTGATCGACGATCGGCAGACCATCAACGGGCAGCCGAACCCGACCTACGGTCAGCCCGTGTGCCGCATTACCCGCGATGGCCCGCCGGTGCTGGGTACCGACGGCCGCCCGTTGAGCGACCCGGCGGGTCTCGCGGCGCTTGCTGCAGGCTGCAAGCCGCTCGATATCTTCGGCAGCACCTCATTCCCGGACATCTGGCCCAACATGACGCAGGACCAAGTGAACCAGATGCAGCGCGATGCGTTGAACTACGCCTTCGTGCAGAACGTATCTGATGGCTCCAATAGCCAGCAGGATGCGTCCTTCCAGACCTCCGGCACCCTGTGGCAGGCATGGGCAGGGCCGCTCACCGGCGCCTTCGGCCTCGAACTGCGCGAGAACAAGACGGACAACGCGGGTTCCGAGGGTCCGTACTACGAGCGCGCCAACATCGCGAACGGCTGGGGCGATGCATTCGGTGGTACCACTGACTCGGCGGAAGCCAATGCCGAGTTCAACATGCCGTTGGTCACCGGAGTGGACGGCATCAACCTGTGGTCCATCGACGTGGGCCTGCGGTACGGCGCCTACTACAACAAGGGTGGCGCCGGTACCACCGGCCAGCACGCCACGCAGTACACGCCGAACTGGAAGTTCCAGACGGAATTCGCGCCGTTCGACTGGGTGCGATTCCGTGTGACCAGGTCGCGCGATCTGCGAACCCCCGACTATCGGGACCTGTTCCTCAATCAGCCTTCGGTGCCTGACCAGTACGCGGGCACGAATCCGTGGCGGTCGCGCACCGCTGCCAGCAACGAGAACCAGAACGAGCGCTGGAGCACGGTCATGGTGGGTAACTCCAACCTGAAACCCGAAAAGAGCGACACGCTGACACTTGGTCTCGTGCTTTCGCCGGGTGGCTGGGCGCAGGGCATGAATTTCACTGTCGATTACTACGACATCAAGGTGCACGATGGCATCGGCGTGCAGCAGGCCCAGGCGGCGCCCATCAGCGACTGCTGGACGAGGAGCGGCAATGTCGCCGCCACGTATGCGGGTGATGAGACGGTGGACCCGGGCATCAACGGCCTGTTCGATCCGAGCGTCCCGTCGTGCCAGCAGATCACCTTCGGGACGAACCCGGATGGCAGCCGCAATCTGCTGGACGTCGTCTCGTACAACACCGGCCAGCCGACAAATGGCTTGCCCTATTACCGTCGCGGCTTCGACCTGTCGTGGAACTACATGTTCCCGCTGAACCGGGCCTTCGAGGACCTGCCGGGCTCGGTATCGCTGACGATGCGCGGTACCAGGGCTCTGGAGTCTTCCGGCTACCAGGCAATCTGCGCCGCCTTCAACACGAACGGCAACGGCCAGTGCGTGCAGTACGTCAACGTGTTTACGGATCTCACAGGCCAAATCCGTGCCAGCGCATTCATTCCGGGCGTCGCGGCCACTCCCAAGTGGTCTGGCAACATCATTACCTCGTACCTGTACGGCAACCTGACGATGAGCCTGTCGGCCAAGTACGTGGGTTCCGCCAAGTTCAACAACCAGTGGTGCGATTCGCCGGATGACTGCGCCAATTACGAGAACGCGGCTGGCCAGTTGCTGAATGGCAGCGTGGACAACAACCGGGTTGATCCATACTTCGACTTCAGCCTGAACGGCTCGTACAACCTGCAGGTTTCGAACCTGAAGCAGTTCCAGATCTTCGGTTCGATCAACAACCTGTTCGACAAGAGCCCGCCGTTCACTGGCGGCGGCATCTCCGGCGCGACACCGTCGTTCAGCGACACGCTGGGTCGTGCCTATCGCATGGGTGTGCGCCTGAAGTTCTGAGCGGCTGACAAGGGGGCGGGTGGCCGAACCACCCGCCCTGAATGCCAGAAGAGATTTTTTTGGGGGGATTCATGAACTCGCTATTCGGTCGATCCAGAGTCGTGGCAGCCGCTGTGTGCGGCATCGCACTGGCAGCCTGTAACGCCATCACGGATGTCGATCCGAAGCCGGCTATTCCCACGCCGGCTCAACAGGCGAACCTGGGTGGCACGGTGTCGGGTCTCGGGAGCCGGCGACCGGTGTTCCTGATGAACAACGGCGATGCAGCGAATGCCCAGCCCTTCTTCGGCATCGCCGGGCAGAATTCGGTGCTGTTCACCTTCGGCTCCCTGAATGTCGGCTCGCCCTACAACATCGCGGTGCGCACGCAGCCGTACGGCAAGATCTGCACGGTGAACAACGGCACCGGCACGGTGGGCGATGTGAACGCCGCGCCCATCACCGTCACGTGCGTGAATGATCCTGCGGTGGCTCGTTACAAGGTCCAGGTCACCGTCAACGCGGCCGTGAGCTCCATCGCCGGCCTGAAGGTCAGGCTGACCACCGAAGAGGGTGTGATCGACATGCCCGGCACTGGTTCGGGCAATGTCACCGTCACCTTCCCCAACGTGCTGTTCAACGCGGGAGCCAGTCCTCCGACCTTCCTGTATTACGTCAGCGCGTATATTCCGGACGCGAACGGCACCACCACGGACAACTGCCTGGTCACGAACAACAGCAACGACAACGGCACCGGCAATTCGCCCAATCCCACTGCAGACGTGACCAATCCGGTGGTCACGGCCTGCAAATTCACCGTTGGTGGTACCGTGGGCTACAGCCAGCCGGCGGGAGTCACCTATACGACGCAGCAAACCATCTCCGGTCTGCAATTGGGATTGAAGGACATGACGGGTACCACCGTCTATACCTACAACGTTCCA